>Ga0214917_10003073_pt1 | contig 19697 bp, 18 predicted proteins | sample LL_1208_BB_MetaG_FD_177983 | JGI IMG/M metagenome (GOLD analysis project Ga0214917, IMG submission 177983) | Freshwater microbial communities from Lake Lanier, Atlanta, Georgia, United States - LL_1208_BB | ecosystem: Environmental > Aquatic > Freshwater > Lake | place: USA: Georgia | collected...
CGGCGGCCTTGGAGTTGGTTTTGCTGGAAGTGGCCTGCGTGATTCCGCAGACCGCAGAGTCCGGTTTGGCCCAACTGGGATATCCCCAAAAACCGGGAGCCAGAGGAAAAGATTGGCCCGTGTGGCCATCCGGGCAGGCCGGAAGAGGCCTGGGGATCATCACGCCGCTTTTCCCGATTTTGGAGGAGGACAAGGTCTCCAAGGCATGACACGGGGGGCGGTTGCCCCCTGGCAGGGTTTGCGGCATTATGCTTGGTTTAAGGAGGATCAAAATGAGCACGAAATACGCACACCCTGAAGCTTTGGTGGAGACCGAGTGGCTGGCCCAGAACCTAAACGACCCCAAAATTCGGGTGGTGGAGAGTAACGAGGATGTCCTGCTGTACGAAACCGGCCATATCCCGGGAGCGGTACACATCGACTGGCGTCGTGACCTGCAGGATCCTCTTGTGCGCGACTACATCCATCCCAAGGCGTTTGGCGAGCTGTGTACCCGCAACGGAATTTCCCCCGAGACCACGGTGATTTTCTATGGTGACAAATCCAACTGGTGGGCCTGTTACGCCCTTTGGGCGTTCCGGCTGTTCGGTCATACCCAAGTGAAAATCCTCAACGGCGGTCGGGACAAGTGGGTGGCGGAGAAACGGGCACTCACCCGCGACAAGGTGAAGACGAAACCGACGAACTACCCCGCTCCTGCCAAAAGATTGGATGCGGAAATCCGCGCCTTCTACGAAGACGCACTCGCCTTCAGCCAGGGAAAGAAGCCGCTAATCGATGTGCGCTCCCCGGGTGAGTTCAAGGGGGAAGTTACCCATATGCCCGAATATCCCCAGGAGGGGGTGTTGCGGGGTGGGCACATCCCGGGGGCGAAGAGCGTGCCCTGGAAGACAGCCGTAAAGGAAGACGGCACGTTCAAACCCGCCGAGGAGCTGGCTAAAATCTACCTAGAAGGCTGCCAGCTGACCCATGACAAGGAGGTGGTGGCGTATTGTCGGATCGGGGAAAGATCCAGCCATACGTGGTTTGTTCTGAGTTATCTGTTGGGTCTGAAGAGGGTGCGGAACTACGACGGCTCCTGGACCGAGTGGGGCAACCGGGTCCGTGCTCCGATCGAGCGTGCCGATTAATCCTGCTTAAGCAGAACCCCGGTATAACCCGGGAGGGTTACCTCCACCCTGCCAGCGCCTTGTTTGACCGTGCAATCCCCGCTTGTTCCGCTGGAAATGAAAACCGGGACCAGCGGGGAAGGGGTGCTTCCGTCCGTGGTGCCGAATTTAAAACAAAATGTCTGCGTGGATTCAGAACGATTGAATACGGCAACCAGGGTTTCCGATCCGGTGCGCGCCAAGGCAAGGGTTCGGGTGGTGTTGTCCGCCCCGATCGTCTGGGTTTCCCCGTTGATCAAGACCGGGAATTTTTTACGGAGGGCAATCGCCTCCCGGTAGTAGGAGTGCAGGGAGGCGTCAAAGTTCACATCGTCATTCCGATTCGGTTGTCCGCCGGGACTTATTGTCTGTGGTTCGAACTGCAAGTCCTCCCAAACCATCGGCTGACGGTCGTCAGGGTCATCCGCCCCCCACATGCCTGCTTCCACTCCATAATATAAATACGGAGTCCCGGGGTAGATCATTTGAAACAGAACCAGCATTCGCTGGAGTTTTCGCTCCGACTCGGTGGGTTTGCGGGCGAGATAGGGGTGATCATGGCTTCCGGCGTGGACATCCGTATCAAAAGAAAAGTCTTGGGCGGAGGAATAGTAGGGACGATCCCGATTTACGATCATCGTGGCCATCCGAGCTGTGTCATGGGAGTCAAAAAGATTCTGGGCTTGGGCGTAGGTCTCAACGGGGAACCGTTTCCTCCTTTCCTCGATCATGCGAAGAAAATCGCGGGTGGGAATAGCTCCATCTATTAAACCCCCCTTGACCGGCATACTGAAGGAGTAGTAGTTCATAAGTCCGTCGAACTTACCCTCCTTCACAAACTCCGGAGCATTCTCCACCCAGATTTCCGGGGTGGTGTAGGCGAGGGGGTTGAGTTTTTTCACGTAATCGTTCCAATCCGCCCAGAACCCGGTTCCGACCTCGTTGGCCACGTCCAGGCGCCAGCCATCAATGCCGTCGGACGGATCCCCGTTGCCATCCGGATCCATCCAGCGCTTGGTGATGGCGAAAAGATAGGCTTTCACGTCGGGATGGAGATTTTTTCTTCCCTGATCATCGGTCACTTCGGAAAACTCGGGCATGGCCTTTACTCCCCACCAACCATCATAATCGAACTCATCCCGATCCCGGGTGTTTGGATCATCAAAACGCTTAACGTGAAACCATTTCCCGAATGGTGATTTTTCCTGGTTTTTTTTAAGATCCGCAAAGGCGAAGAAATCCGTCGAGCAGTGGTTAAAGACACCATCCAAGATCACGCGGATTCCGCGAAGATGGGCCTGGCGCACTAATTCCAGCAACAGCCTGTCCGCCGCCGTCCATTTCCAGCTTTCTGGGTTCGCGGCCTCACCGACCGTCAGGGCCTTGTCGCCCTCCGGGTTGGGGCCGAAGTGGGGATCGGCATGATGGAAAGACCTGGCATCGTATTTATGAAGGGAGGGGGATTCAAAAACCGGATTCAAATAAATAGCCGTGACTCCCAAATCCTTCAAATAGTCGAGTTTGTCGATGATGCCCTGGAAATCCCCGCCATACCGGCGGTGCGCATTGGTACCGTACACATCTCCCGCCAGTTCCCTTTCCCAATCCGTCAGGGCGTACCATTCCTTTGTCCAAGGGATCACGCTCCAACGGGAGCGTATTTTTTCCGGTACCCGGGAATAGTCTGCGGTAGGATCATTGGACGGGTCCCCGTTCCGGAACCGGTCGGGGAAAATCTGATACCAAACCGCTTGGCGGGCCCAGTCGCCGTCTTCGGGTTCCGCTCTTGAACCTGATGCCGGCCAAGCAAGGGAAACCCCGAGAATCCAGAGACCCATCCAAAGCATGGGTATAAAATGACAGAGAGTTCAGCGTGAGCCAGCGCCAAACAACCCTCTTGTTCTTTTTTAAACATAAGCCCAGCATGACGCCAGATGGCCTTCTCTGAAGCGGATCTTCAATCCAGCCCTGCGGAACGCGCCCTTGTTTTGGGGGTGAGACTGTTTCGTCTTGCGGGCGGTCTCCTGCTAACCTTCTTCCTGATTGAATCCTTTAGTTCGTTGGCCGAACTCCAGCTTCGAAATCCACTCTCGGAGCTTAAATTCGCCTCACAAATGACGGATCGGATTCCCTTGGCTTTTCTGGGGATTGTTTTTTTGCTTTGTCACCCGAGGTTTCTCCGCAAGAAACCGGAAGCGACGATGCTCCTGTTCCTTTCACACCTGCCTGCGTTTCTGGCGGTGATTTATCTGCTTTTGATCCCCCTTGCCATGAACGCCTCCGCCAATCTCTTTCGGAACGCCTCCTTCGGAGTGACAAGCCAAGTGGAGGAGCAGGTCAAAAAAATTCGTGCCGTCCTTGATACCACCCTGGGTCTTCCTCCCGAACAGCAGCAGGGCATGGTAGATCGTTACAATCAAGCCAACCCCAAGAAGCAACCGGTTGATCTGACCGAATTTATCAAGACCTTAAGGAATGAAGTCAGGGCCTCGGAGGAAAAGCTGGATGCAGAGCGGAAAACCGTTCTCCGGGATCAGAAACGGAATCTCTACAGCGCTCAATTCTGGCAGGCCATGAAATGTCTGCTTGGCTCCTCGGCCTTATTTTTCCTTTGGCGGAATCTGGGGTGGGTTCGTCGGGCGGGCCAATCCGCCTTGGGGAGTGAACTGGCCGCCTCGCGTCACCGGCGCGGGTGAACACGGTTTAGTTAGAGGGGGGTGACGGGGGGGTGGACGGAGCCGGGGCTTTTTCGTAATCCGTCATGGAGCTTTTTTGTCGCTGGGCCATCCGATAGCCCATGATGTTAAGATCGAAATTCATCATGAAGCTCTCCGGTACGGGGATATTGGCGAGACTCAATTCCGAGGTTTGGTAGTTAAAGTCGAGGGACTTCATGGTGGCAAGGAACCAGGCCACATCGACCTCCTCGGTCAATTTTCCCTTGGTTTGGATGATGCTGAAGTCGTTTTGATCGATCCAAATCGTACCCCCCACTTTGTTGATGACTTTTTCTTCGCGTGAGGCGAATGGCTGATCCTTCTTGGGGGTAAATTTGATCACGAAGCAGCGCCGGTCGCGGATCGTTTCATCGTTTTGGCGTGTGTAGTTGTAGCGGGGCGCGATTTTGGCCATATCCAGCATGGCATTAACCTTCTTCGCGTCTTCAACCTGCTTATCCTTGTCGTCATCGTCATCGTCATCGGAATTTTTTCGGAGGTTTCTGCCTGCACCGACTCCCGCAACCTTTGTTTTCGCCGAGGTATCGCCCGACTTGGAATCGGAGTCGTCATTGAAATCCGCCGAGTAGGTGATGTCTTTGCCCGGTTTGATTTTGGCGGAGACCGTTTTAGTTTTATCCGGGATAACCTTGTTGTCATCGTCCAGCCGCTCCGTCACTACCTTGAGCTGATAAATAAAATCCTGTCGCAAATCACGCAACTCTTCGTCCCGCCGGATCGCATTCTTAATGATATCGTTTACCGAGGGGCCGGGGGCTTGCGAGGAAGCCGTATCCTGGGTGTTGGCAGGAACCGCCCGGGCCACTGGTTCCGCCTTGGCCACGGGTTCGTCCTGGGGCTCGGAACCCGGACGGTCCACATAACCATCATCATCCGCATGAGTCTGCATACTCCCACTGGCATCCGCTCCGCCTTTGGAGCCGATCTGGGATGACCCATCGCTTGCCAGGGCTGCCAGCAGCAGGGGTAGAAGGATAAGTTTGCGCATAAGAACGAATCCTCTATCTACCCCAAGTATGCCCCACATCAAACTCTTTATCCCCGGACCGGTAGAAATCTCCGATTCCGTGCGCAAGGCCTTCGGTGGCCCCATGATCGGCCACCGCGGCAAAGGATTCCAGGAGTTGTACGCCCGGGTGCAACCGGGTTTGAGGAGGCTTTTTCAGACCCAGCAACCGGTATTTTTGGGAACAGGTTCGGCCTGGTCCGTGATGGAGGCCTCTCTCCGCAACTTGGTTCAGAAAAAAGTGCTGATCTGCATGAATGGCGCTTTTTCTGACAAGTGGTTCGATGTCGCCCAAAAATGTGGCAAACAAGCCGGCAGGTTACAGGTCGATTGGGGGCAGGCGATTCAGCCCGAGGCGATTGACCGGGAACTGGCCCAAGGCGGCTATGATGCGCTGACTCTCATCCATCATGAGACTTCCACGGGGGTGCTCAGCCCGCTTCCGGCGATCGCCAAGCTGGTCCGATCCAAATATCCCGATGTGCTACTGATTGTGGACACCGTCTCATCCTTCAGTGTCCTGCCGATTCCATTTGATGAGTTGGGCCTGGACGTGATGCTTTGCGGCACCCAAAAGGCACTGGCTTTGCCTCCCGGGGCGGCTCTGTTCAGCGTCAGTGAGCGCGCCTACCAGCGGGCGGAAAAGGCCAAGGATCGGGGGTACTACTACGATTTCCTGGAATTCCGCAAGCAGGCGGAAAGCAACATGACCCCGTGTACCCCCTCCATTAGCCATCTCTATGCCTTGGAGGTGAAGCTGGCCGAAATCGAAAAGGAGGGGATCGGCCAGCGGCACGAAAGGCATCGCAAAAACGCCGAGCGGGGCCGGGCCTGGCTCCAAACGAACGGTTTTGAGATTTTTCCGGAAAAAGGCTACGAATCTCTGAGTCTGACCTGCGGCAAAAACAGCCGCGGAGTCGACATCGCCAAATGGATCGCCTGGCTCAAGGAAACCCACGGAGCGATTTTTGACGGCGGGTACGGCAAGCTGAAGGGGCAGACTTTCCGCGTCTCGCACATGGGCGACGAAACCGAGAAGGGGATGGAGGAGCTGTGGGGGAAGTTAACGGAGGGGCTTAAGAAAATCAGTTAACGGCCTCAGTCTGGAAAAAGGGACAGGATTTGGATGAGGAGAAAAAGCGGGGAGCACAAATAGATCAGGCAGCCTTGCGGGACTCTTTGCGCTTGATAATGGGAGTGCGCTGACCCTCCACAACAGGGCGATTGATCATCACCTCCTCGACATCGTCACGGGAGGGGATTTCGTACATCAGATCGAGCATCATGCCTTCCAACAGGCTGCGGAGGGCGCGAGCCCCGGTACCCTTCTTGAGCGCCCGATCTGCGAGGCACTTCAGCGCGTCACGGGTGAAATTGAGTTTCACCCCCTCCATGCCGAAAAGCTTGGCATATTGCTTGGTTAGGCAGTTCTTGGTCTCGGTCAGGACAGCGATGAGTTCCTCGGCCGAGAGGGGGTTCAAGTGGGTGAGCACAGGAAGGCGACCGATGAATTCCGGGATCATGCCGAATTTTAGGAGATCCTCAGGCTCGGTATGACGAAGGAGAGCGGGTCCCTCCTCGACCAGGGGGGCTGATCCCGGGCCGGCTCCAAATCCGAGCGAACGGCCGCCCAGGCGTTTCCGCACAATCTCATCCAGGCCGACAAAGCCGCCTCCGCAAATAAAAAGGATGTTTTGGGTGTTGATGGCGATGTGTTCCTGCTGGGGATGCTTGCGCCCGCCCTGTGGGGGAACATGACAAATAGTGCCCTCCAAAATTTTGAGAAGGCCCTGCTGGACGCCCTCGCCGGAGACATCGCGGGTGATGGAGGCGCTGTCGGACTTGCGGCCAATTTTGTCGATCTCGTCGATGTAGACGATGCCGAGCTCGGCCCGCTTCACGTCGTAGTCGGCATTCTGCAGCAAGCGGAGAATAATGGTCTCCACGTCTTCTCCCACGTAGCCGGCCTCGGTCAAGGAGGTGGCATCAGCGATAGCAAAGGGGACATCAAGGATCCGGGCGAGGGTCCGGGCCAAAAGAGTCTTGCCAGATCCGGTCGGACCAATGAGAAGAATATTACTTTTTTCGAGCTCTACGTCGGAGTGATCCGTGGGGAGGGTGTCCGCATGCTCTCCCCGGATCCGTTTGTAATGGTTGTGGACAGCCACGGCGAGGGTGCGCTTGGCGCGCTCTTGCCCGATGACATGGCGATCCAACTCGGCGCGAATTTCCCTGGGTTTGGGCAGGGCCTTGAGAGGGCCTTTGCCTGTCGCGCCTTCCCCGCCCTCGCGGTGAAGAATATTGGTGCACAGGGTGATGCAGTTGTCGCAGATGTAGACGCCGGGACCGGCGACGAGTTTCTTCACCTCCGCATGGCTCTTTCCGCAGAAAGAGCAGAGTGTCAGGTGGGTTGGGCGGGCCACGGAGGCTCCGGATTATTTTGAGGACTGGGGTTTGTTGAAGGTGACCACGTGATCCACCAGGCCGTAGGCCTTGGCATCCTCGGCGGACATGAAGCGGTCGCGATCCGTGTCCTTCTCCACGGTTTCGAACTTCTGGCCAGTGTGGTGGGCGAGAATTTCATTGAGCCGTTTCTTGGCACGAAGGATCTCCTGGGCCTGAATGCTGATATCGGTGGCCTGACCTTGGGCGCCCCCGAGCGGTTGGTGAATCATGATCCGTGCATTCGGAAGGCAGTAACGCTTGCCCTTGGTACCGGCGGCCAAGAGCACGGCCCCCATGCTGGCGGCCTGACCGATGCAGTAGGTGGCGACGTCGCAGCTGATGTACTGCATGGTGTCGTAGATGGCCAAGCCGGCGGTGACATAGCCCCCGGGCGAGTGGACGTAGATGTTCACGTCCTTCTTGGGGTCCTCCATCTGGAGAAAGAGCAGCTGGGCGATGATGGAGTTGGCCATGTTGTCGTCAATGGCCGTGCCGATGAAGACAATCCGGTCCTTCAGCAGGCGGGAGTAAATGTCGTAGGCGCGCTCGCCGCGCCCGGTCTGCTCGATGACACTGGGGACATAGTAGTCCGCGCGGGGTTCCGTGCTCATCGGGGCAATTTAAGACCGGACCGCATGTTGCAAAAGAAAATCCACGGTCTTCCTGCGCAACAGGGTGTCAGCAAGTGAGGGTAATGCGCCCGACTTTTGCAGTCGTTTGGCGAAGAGGCGAATGTCCTGGCCGGAGTGGCTGGCCAAATGGGCAACCTCGTGAAGGATTTCCGACTCCTCGACCTTGAGGCTCTCACTTTCCGCCACTTTCCGGAGAAGAAAAGACAATTTCACGTTCTCCTCAGCGCTGCGGCCGGCGGCGGCGAGAATCTCATCCTTGTGCTTGAGCAGCTCTTCCTGTGGGACCCCGCGCCGCTGGTTTTCCTCCACCAAACGGGCCACCAGGCGACGGCGTTCCTCTTCCAGCATCGGCTCCGGCACGTCCATCTTGACGGCGGAAAGTAGGGCGGCGGTCACGGCCTTGGAATCTTCCGAGCGCACTGCGGAATCCCGCGAAGCCACCAGGTCCTCACGAATCCGCTTTTTCAGTTCCTCCAGGGAAATTTTGTAATGCTCCTGACAGAATGCCTCGTCGATGTCAGGAACATGGCGCTCTTTGAGCTCCAGAAGGGTCACTTGATACCGGCCGGTCTGGCCGCGGAGGGGGCTCTGCGGGAAGTCCGTAGGAAATTTGACCTCCACTTCCTTGGTTTCGCCAGGTTTCACCCCGTACAGAGCTTGGCAAAACCCGGGTAGGAAGGAATCAGGCTTAAGCCATAACCAAAGCTTGTTGGCGGCGGCGATCTGCCCAGCTTGTGGGGCGATTTCAGAAATCTTCTTTCCACCGCAAGTACCCTCGAAGTCCACCACGGCAAAATCACCCTCCTTGGCGGGGCGGGGGTCGAGATTATGAAAGTGGGCCATGGGCTCCGCCAGCTGTTTAAAGGCGGCCTCGACATCCTTGTCGGTGACCGGCTCGGGAGATTTTTTGGGGATTTTCAGGCCCTTGGCCGCCGGCACCTTGAACTCGGGTGCGATATCCACACGAAGGATGAACTGGAATTTTAGGTCCTTGGCAAAATGGGCCTCTTCCACCGAGGGATCGTCCACGAGCTGGAGTTTTTCCTTTTCCACCGCGGCGCGGAGACCCTCCCGAAGGAGCACATCCCGAAGCTCCGCTTGAATATCCGGTGCATACCGCTTGCGGACCATGTCGAGAGGGGCCCGACCGGGGCGGAACCCGGGAAGCCGGGCCGATTTCTGAAAGGAGAGAATGACCTGCTCCTCCTTTTTTCGGACGGTATCGGCCGGGATCTCTCCCTTCACGCGGCGCCGGCATCCTCCGGCATTTTCCATGGAAATTTTCATGAAGAGAGAGAAAAGGTAAAGGAATCCGTGGGGCCCGCCGAGCTTTTAGTCGGACACCTCTTCCGGCGATTCGGGTGGCGAGGAGCCCTTGGATCCCTTGAGGGTCTTTAAAAAGCGCTTTACCGCAGGACTTACCACCCGGGAGGCACGAGAGACCACGCCGAGAGGGCGGACTATCTCCCCGCCGCTATGAGGAACCGTTACCAGGGTTCCGGAGGCCAACTCCGAAGCGACCACGGATTTGGGCAGGAAGGCAACGCCCGCATCAATCTCCACCGCGTTCTTGAGGGTTTCCACGTTGTCGAATTCCATCTTGGGCAAAAACTTAAGCCCCCGGGTCGCAAGGATTTTGTCGAGGCCCTGCCGGGTGGGCATTTCCGGAGCGAGGGAGACAAACTTGTACTGGGAAAGCTCGGCCAGGGGTACGGTCCCTTTTTTGACCAAGGGATGCCCAGGCGCCGCGATGATATGAAGGGAATCTTTTTTAAAAGTTTCCACCTTTAGTCCCTTGCGGGGAGAGGGAAAGGCGACGAAACCGACGTCGGCATCCCCATCCGCCACTGACTCATACACCTCGTTGGACCGTCGGTAGTCCACTTGGACTTTCACCTGTGGGAAGGCTTTGAGGAACTCCTTGATGTAAGGCGGAAGTTCATGAATCCCCACGCTAGGGACGGCCACCAGGCGGATCGTGCCGGAGATTATGTTGCGCATCTCCTCGAGCTGGTGTTGAAAACGTTGATAATGCGTGATGATCTCCCGACTGGCCTCGTAGAGAAGTTGGCCTTCGCGGGTGAGGGCAAACTGCTTGCTGGTGCGCTCCAACAGCGGCACGCGCAGGCGTTGCTCAATCGAGCGGAGTTGCTGGCTGACGGCCGACTGGGTGATGCCGTTCAGGGAGGCGGAGCGGCTGAAAGACTTCGTCTCCACCAGATCCCGGAACACACGGAAAGATTCCACCTGCATAGGAGTTCATTATTATGCACTCTTATTACCAAGGCAAATCAAGCCTAACTAATCATGAGCGACTCTTTAGAGCAAAACTACTCGCGTCTTGGCGGCGAAGTTCGGCAGGCGGCGGAGAAGGCGGGCCGGAATCCCGCCTCCGTGCGACTGCTGGCGGTAAGTAAAAAGGTTCCGGCGGATAAGTTGCGTGTGCTTTGGGGGTTGGGTCACCGCCTGTTCGGCGAAAACCGAGTCCAGGAGGCGAGGATCAAGATTCCGGAAATGCCCGCCGGCGGGGAGTGGCATTTCATCGGCGGCCTACAAACCAACAAGGCTAAAGAGGCGGTGGAGTGGTTTGATGTCGTGGAGTCGGTCGACCGTTTGGAGTTGGCCCAGGAGCTGCAAAAACGGGCGGAAGCGGCCGGAAAAATTCTCAAGGTACTGATCGAGGTCAATGTGGGTGGGGAGGCGGCGAAGCATGGAGCCAGGCCGGAGGAGGTGGGCGCTCTGCTTAGCGCGATCAACGGCATGCCCCGTTTGGAGGTCCGGGGGCTGATGGCCATCCCGCCGTTTCGCGAGGATCCTGAGGAGGCCCGGCCATTTTTCCGGAAGTTGCGGGAGATTCGGGAGGGCTTGGAACAGTCCTCGGGGGCCGGACTGCCGGAACTTTCCATGGGCATGAGTCATGACTTTGCCGTGGCGATTGCGGAGGGGGCCACATTGGTCCGGATTGGCACCGCACTGTTCGGAGCGCGTCCGGGGTGAGCTGCGGCAAAGTCCTGCCCAGGTCCTTTTACGCAAGGGAGGATCCCGTCGAGGTGGCCATCGATCTGATCGGAAAAATCCTGCGGATAGGCTCCGGGCAGGGGGGATGTGCGGCGCGAATTGTGGAAGCGGAGGCCTACGGCGGGCCGATGGACCGCGCCTCCCATGCCTGGAGGGGAAGAACCCCAAGGAACGAATCCATGTTCGGGCCTCCCGGCACCGCCTATGTCTACGTTTGTTACGGCATTCATCGGATGTTTAACGTGGTGACCGCACCCAAGGATATTCCGGCGGCTGTTCTGATCCGGGGAGTGGAGCCGATCAAAGGCGCCGCCATCATGGCGAAGCGAAGAAAGCTGGCGGCTGAGGATTTTCGCCTGACCGCCGGCCCCGGAGCCCTGACCGCTGCCTTGGGGATCAGTATGAGTTGGGACCGAACCGATCTTGTTTGCGGTCCGGTCCGGATCGAGGATGACGGCATGCGCATTCCTTCGGGTCAAATCCGGCGTCGTCCCCGTGTGGGGGTGAATTATGCCGGACCGGCCGCCAGATTTCCCTGGCGGTTCTCGATCCGTAACAACCCCTGGGTCAGCCGGAGCCGTTCGTGAAAAAAGAGCCGCGGATCCTTTCCACGCTGGAGAAGGCGCAGCAGATTAATTTTTCCGGCCGGCACTATGGCACGATTGCGGAAATCGGGGCGGGGCAGGAAGTGGCGCGCTGGTTTTTTCAGGCGGGCGGCGCGGCCGGCACCGTGGCCAAAAGCATGTCGGCCTACGACATGACCTTCAGTAACGCGATTTATGGCAAAGCCGGCCGGTTTGTTTCCCGGGACCGGCTTCAGGAAATGTTGAACTACGAATACCGGCTGTTGATTGAGCGGCTTGGATCCGAGCGCGGCGATCACACCCGCTTTTTTGTCTTTGCCGACACGGTGACCGCGCGCAGTCACAAGCATGCCGCCGATGGGAAGGGTTGGCTGGGAATCCGGTTTCAGACCGAAGCGAACCGCGCCCCCGGGGAGATTCATCTCCACGTCCGGTTAATGGATCCGACGAATGCCGAGCAAATGGAGGCACTGGGCGTACTGGGGGTCAATCTTATCCACGCCGCTTTTATTCACTGGAGGAATCCGGAGGAGATCCTGAACCGACTCGCCGACGGCATTCGTTACGGGCGTCTGGAGGTCGACATGGTGGCCTTTGCCGGAGCCGTGTTTGCCCGGGTGGACAACCGACTGGCCAGCCTGAAACTCGTCCGTTCCAACCTGACGCCGGTGGCCCTCTTTGCGGCCACGGGGGAAAACCTTGAGGCGGAGGACAGTTTTTACAACAAATCGGTCTTACTTTTGCGGGGACACTATCGCCCCATCACCAACTTCCACATGCGGATGATGGCCAAGGCATCGGCCGTGTTCCGGGCCGATCCCGAAAACAAGGGTCGTGAAATCGTGGAGGTCTGCGAAATCACCATGCGAAATCTGGTGCGCAGCCGGAAAGCTGGGATTGAGGATTTTCTCGATCGGGTGGACTGCATGGGCGCCTTGAAGCGGACGGTGATGGTGACGAATATTTTCCGGTTTCACCGGCTTGCCCAGTATCTCACCCAGCGGACCAAGGGGTGTGTCGGTTTCGTGATCGGGGTGCCGCTATTGGCCAAAATGCTGGAGGAGCAGTTCTATAGCGATTTGCCCGGCGGGATCCTAGAGGCGATGGGGAGGCTTTTTCTGCCGGGAGTGAAGTTGCTGGTTCAGCCGGGCCATGATCCTGTGACCGGGGCCTTTGTGACCGGCCACACCTTGAGCGTTCCTGAACCGATTCGGGAAATTTATGAGTACCTCGTGCGCACCGGGCGGATCGTGGATCTGGCCGGAGCGGAAAAAGACCTTCCCCCCTGCTCAAGTTCGGAAATCCTTCGTAATATCAGGGCGGGGAAGAAGGGGTGGGAAAAGAACGTTCCCGCCCCGGTGGCCCATTTGATCCGCCGCCGTCGGCTTTTTGGTTACCGGGCCGCCCGCTAGCATGAGGACAAAAATGAGGATCATTTTGATGATGGGATGTTTGGCGGGTCTTTTCCCCTGCCTCGTGAATGCCCAGGAAAACAAATCTGGAACAATCAAGCTCAAGGTGGAGGGGGTGGTGCCGGGACAGGGAAAAGTCCGCATTGCGCTGGAAAAGAGCGCTCAGGATTTCGACTCCGGCTCCTTCGACGCTCCAAAATATCTTACCCGGGAGCTGAATGCCAAAGGCGAGAGTGTCAGCGCCACGTTTCCGGCCGTACTTTACGGGACCTACGCCATCAGGGTGTTTCAGGACTTGGATGGGGATGGAAAGTTCAAGACGGGTTTCATGGGCTCTCCCGAGGAACCATGGGGTTTTTCCAATGATGCCACCGGCTTTATGGGGCCGGCGGATTTCAGCGATGCCAAATTCGACCTAAAAGCCCCGGAGTTGGAATTGACGATCCATCTGAAGAAATAGCGTATCGAACGGGGTCCGCCCAGAGGGCGGACCCTACCTAGCTGGTATTTTGGTAGGGCCAGACGTCCCGGCGGGCCGATTGTAGCGCCTTAAAATTCTTAAAATGTTATTTGTATGTGGTACGAGACCGGATTGACGCAGGGGGTCGGAAACTTACCGTCTTAAGAATGGCCAAAGCACCGCTAGGAAGGGGGTTGGGAGCCCTTTTGGGCACCAGCAAGCCGGCCCCGACCGCACTTGATTCGCCGGAAGTTCGAACGGAGGAGGGGGAGAGAGTTCAGCAGTTGGGCATCGCCGATATCCGTCCCAGCCGGTTTCAACCCCGGAGGGTGTTTGCGGAGGAAAGCCTGGCGGAATTGGTCGACTCGATCCGTGCCAAAGGCATTTTTCAGCCCCTCATCGTCCGTCGCTCGGGCAGCGGGGCAGGGTATGAGCTGATCGCGGGGGAGCGTCGTTGGCGGGCGGCCCAAAAACTGAGTCTCGGCCGGGTGCCGGCGATTGTCCGTCAGGCCACGGACCAGCAGGTTCTCGAATTTGCCCTCATTGAAAATCTTCAGCGGGCCGAGCTGGATCCCGTGGAGGAAGCGGACGGTTATGCCACCCTGATCGAATCGTTTGGACTGAATCAGGAGGAGGTAGCGGAACGGGTGGGCAAGAACCGTGCCACTATCGCCAACGCGCTTCGGCTACGGAGTCTCCCGAACGAGGTGCGGGACCTTTTGCGCTCCAAGCAGCTCACCGTCGGTCACGCCAAGGCGATCCTCGGCCTGACCGAGCCAGCCGCGCAGACGGCGATCGGCCGGGAGGTGGTTAAGCGGGGGCTGAGCGTCCGCCAGGCGGAAGCGCTGGTGCGGCGCCAGACGAACGGGACGCGGGGACGGAAAAAAAGCCGTCGCTCTAACGAGGCGGACTGGCGGGATCTGGAGCTGAAACTGCAGCGGGCCACCGGGACGCGGGCGCGGATCGTGGGTTCGGCGGAGAAGGGCCACATCGAACTGCCCTACACGTCCGCGGCCGAGTTGGACCGGTTGACGGCGCACCTGGGGGTGCGGGGCGACCTGTGAGCCAAAAGATCCGCCTGCTGGCGGAAGTGGTGGCCAACCGGATTGCCGCCGGGGAAGTGGTGGAGCGGCCGGCCTCGGTCGTGAAGGAGCTGGTGGAAAACTCCCTCGATGCGGGCGCCAAAAAAATCGAGATCTCCGTGGAACGCGGCGGCCGCTCCCTGATTCGCGTGACCGACGACGGTTGCGGGATGGGGCCGGAGGATGCCCTCTTGGCCCTGGAGCGACATGCGACGAGCAAAATCCGCGAAGCCGGGGATTTGATGAAGATCCAGACGTTTGGTTTTCGCGGCGAGGCTCTGCCCAGCATCGCCTCGGTCAGCCGTTTCACGCTCAAGACCCGGGAGCCGGATGCGGTGGAGGGGACCGAGGTGGTGATCGACGGCGGCAAGGTGCTCCGTGCCGGCAAGACCGGCTGCCCCGCAGGCACCAGCATCGAGGTGCGCCAACTTTTTGCCCATGTACCCGGCCGGCGGAAGTTTTTGCGGACCGAGGAGACGGAGTGGAGTCACATCGAGCAGGGGGTTCGCCTGTCGGCACTCGCCCGCCCGGAGGTGGGCTGGGTTTTGCGGCGGGACGGGGCGGTCTTTTGGCAGGACTCCGCCCGGGGAGCGCTGGAAGAACGAATGGGGGCCGTTTTCGGGAGGGATTGGAAGGAGACTTTTCTGGAGATTGATGCGGAAGACGCGGGCATGAGGATCCATGGCTACCTTGGTCGGCCGGGCGTGAACCGGGCCACGCGGGCGGAGCAGATCCTCTTTGTGAATTCGCGGCCCGTGCAGAGCGGCAGTCTGAATGCGGCGCTCCTGGAGGGTTATCACAACGCCCTGATGCGGGGACGGTATCCGGTGACGGTCCTGTTTCTGGAGATGGATCCGTGCGGGGTGGATGTGAACGTCCATCCGGCCAAGCGGGAGGTGCGGTTCCGCCAGGATGGAGACGTGCGGCGTTTTGTTTCCGGCGCGGTGGCGGAAGTGTTGCGGGGCGGATCGGCGGGGCCGTTGCCGCTGCCGACCATGACCACCAACGGATTTTCCCCGGCCCTGACCTTCGCCCCCACGGCCTCCCAACCGGGCACCACGATTCCCGGACGTGCGCCGGTGCCGGTTGCGGCGGGCGGTTCGCTGGGGCTGGAAGTGGAGAACGCGCCGGGGATTCCGGCAGGTTGGCGGTTCCTTGGGGTGGTGGACCACCTCTATCTCGTGGCCGAAAAGGACGGCGGGGTGGTGTTGGTGGACCAGCATGCGGCCCATGAAAGAATTCTTTTCGAGCAACTACTTCGGCAGGTCGCGCAGGAGGAGGTGAACGGGCAGCGCTTGCTCTACCCCGTCACCCTTGAGTTTCCTCCGGTGCAGGCGGCGTTTTTGAAGGAGCGGACGGAGGAACTGGGAAAGGTGGGCCTGGGAATTTCCGCCATGGGGGGAAACTCTTTTCTGGTGGATGCTTTGCCTCCGCGGATCCGGACGCTGGCGGTGGAGGAATTTGTTCGTGGGGTGGTGGCGGATCTGGAGAAGGGCGGCACCACTTCCAAAAAGGATCGGCGGTTGAGTGAGGAGGTCATCGCTAAAACGGTCTGCCGCCACGCGGTGAAGGCCAATGACCGGCTCAACGACGCGGAGGCCGTGCGGTTGCTGGCCGACCTGCTCGCGTGCGAACTGCCGTACACCTGTCCCCACGGAAGACCGACGATGATTTTGCTGAACAAGGCGGAACTGGAGAAGAAGTTCGGCCGGGCGGGCTGAATGGCCGGGGAGCGGATCTTTCTCGACCACGCTTCCGGCGGAGCGATATTACCGGCGGCAAAGGCGGCGATGGAAAAGGTTCTGGCTGGCCACGGCGCGGCGCCGGGCGGGGGCCACCGCGAGGCGCGGGAATCTCGGGAAGTTCTTGAGCACGCCAGAAAACAGGCCGCGGAGTTTTTTGGGGTCGACGATCCTGAGCGGATTGTTTTTACCTCCGGGGGGACGGAGTCGGTCCAAAGTGCCATCCGGGGTTGGGGGGAAGGCGCCGGCAAAGGAACCATTTATGTGAGCGAAATGGAGCATCCGGTCGTGGAGGTCGCAGTGCGAAGGCTAGAGAAGGGCGGATTTAAGGTGGTTCGGATTCCTGTAGATGAGGAGGGAAGTCTGCAGTGGAAGAATATGAAGCCGGGGGAAGGGCCTGGGTTGGTTTGTGTGCATCTGGCTCATCACGATCTCGGCATCGTGCAGGATCTAAAACAGGCGGCTGTTTTTGCAAAGTCGGCTCGGGCGCAGTTGTTTGTGGACGCAACCTTTGGTGCCGGCTGGGTTTCCCTGCCAGCTGGGCTGGATGGGGTCGACCTTTTGGCGGTCTCCGGTCACCGGATCGGTGCGCCGAAAGGTTCTGGGTTGCTTTTTATCCGGTCGGGTTTTCCTTGGCGGGGTCAGGTGGAGGGCGGGCGGCAGGAGAATGATCAAAGGGCCGGAACAGAAAATATGCCGGCGATCGCCGGGCTGGGAGCGGCGCTGGCAGAGTGGAAAAAAAGCGGCGAAAAGTTCCGCAAAACCGCCAGGGAGGCCCAGGGGATGCTTTTGGAGGGAATCCGTAAAAAAGTTTCCCATGCCAAGCTGCATGGACCGAAGCCCGGACCGGACAGAAATCCGGCGCATCTGGGGATGAGTTTTGCGGGACTGGAGGCGGAGGCGTTGGCCCTGGTTTTGGATCGGGTGGGTGTGGCGGCGAGGGGGGGGAGCGGGTGTGTGACACGCGAGATGAAGATTCCCCCGGCGATGAAGGCGATTGGCGCGAAGCCAGAGGAGGCGCGGTCGCTGATTCTTTTCACATTGGGTGCCGCGAATCCAGCTCTGGATGTTTCCCTGGCTGCCAACCTCATCTCCGAAGCCGTACAGCGTTTGGCCTCGTCCTTGCCCACTTCATTTTAAAGCCGATTTTAGGGCGGGGTCGGACAGCAGGCCGCTTGACCGGACCCTCGTGGCACCCATCATAGAAAAAAGCGGATATGGCGAAACCGACGATCGGACAACTGCTCGCGACCAAGGGCAAGCGGCAACTGACCATGACCAATGCGGCCGACTACAATACCGCGCGGGCGGCAGAGGAAGCGGGCATCGACCTAATTCTGGCGCGCGGGATCACCGATGAGCTTCAGATCGGGGCGGTGCTCGACCAAGTCGTCGCCGGCGCTCCCAAGACGGTGATCGTCTGTAATCTGCCGCCCACGGTCGCCTATGTCAGCGATTCCGAGGCGATCCGTTCTGCGATGATCGCGCGGGATCATGGAGCGGACATTATCTACTCGTCGGGTAACTCGCTCCGACGCTTTGAAGCCATGGCCGAAGTGGGCATTAACTTCGGCGGCCACGTCGGCCTCGTCCCCATCCGGTCGAGCCGCGATGGGGGATTGGGCGCCCGGGGAAAAACCCTGGATGGGGCCCTCCGGGTCTACGAAGAGACGCTCGCCTACCAGAAGGCCGGTGCGGTGATGGTGGAGATGGAATGCGTCGCGGCCGAAATCGCCGCTGAAATCACCAAGAGGGTCGACATCCTGGTGATGTCGCTCGGCAGCGGCAACGGGTGCGATGGGCAATTCCTCTACAGCGTCGACCTTCTCGGATTCCTGGAACCGCGTTTTCCCGGGCTGGGCAAGCCCTACGAGGGCCCGTTGCCCAGGCACGCCCGGCGCTACGCGAATTTGTTCGAGGAGACCAAGCGCGGCTTCGCCGCCTTCCGGGCCGATGTCGAGCGCGGCGACTTTCCCGCTCCGGCCGAGATGATCAAGGCAGACCCCAACGTGGTCGCGGCCTTCCGGTCCCGGGTCAGCGGGATCGCCCCCTCCTGAGTATCCAGGGGGCATTTAGGTTGATGTAGGACGGCGTTCACCCCCGTCTGAGTTCTTTTGATTCACAATCCTGAATAACGGCGGCCGAAAGGCCGCCCCACATGGGCTGGAGTCGAAGGCGTCCGGAGGGCAGGATTAATTTATGTCTTCAAACGGATGGAGAGACGAGGTGGTGACGAGGCTGCGTGGGGTAAAGTACCCGGGTTTTAGCCGAGACATAGTCTCTTTTGGGCTCGTGCAGGACATGGCGCTCGAGGGAACGGAATTGAAGTTGCGGCTGAAGCTGACGACGCCGGATCCGGCGGTGCCGGAAAAAATCGGGAAGGAGATCCGGGACATTCTCAAAGGCTACGCGCCGGTGAAAAGCGTGACGATCGAAACCGAAGTGGCGCCTCCACAATCCACCGCGACGACGGGCCCGCAGGGGATCCCGGGCGTGAGGAAAATCATCGCGGTGGCCAGCGGCAAGGGTGGTGTGGGGAAGTCGACCGTGGCCGCGAATCTGGCGGTGCAGATGGCCCAGCAGGGATTGAAAGTGGGACTGTGCGACTGCGATCTGTACGGGCCCAGTCAGGCGTTGATGCTCGGTTGCCGGGAGGGGCTGCGGGTGGAAGGAGGAACGGAGAGAATTTTCCCGGCCGAGGTACACGGGGTGAAATTGATGAGCATGGGGATGCTGCTGGGCGATGACAGCCCGGCCGCGTTACGTGGGCCCATGGTGACGCGGTTCACCCAACAGTTCCTGCGGCAGGTGGCGTGGGACGATCTGGATGTGCTGGTGCTGGATCTTCCGCCCGGCACAGGGGACATTCAGTTAACCATTGTGCAGACGGTGGCACTGGACGGTGCGTTGATCGTGACCACGCCGCAGGAAGTGGCGCTCATCGACGCCCGCAAGGCCATTGCCATGTTCCGAAAGGTCAACGTGGAGATTTTGGGTCTGGTGGAAAATATGAGTTATTTTTCCCCACCTGGCTCCAAGGAGCGGCATGCCATATTTGGCTCCGGTGGCGGAGCCCAAGAGGCACAAAGACAGAAGGTGGCCCTGCTGGCCGAAGTCCCGCTGGATCCCGTGGCCCGGCAAGGAGGCGACGAAGGTAAGCCGGTGGTTCTTGCCGCCGAGGCCTCTTCCGCGGGGGAGGTTTTTCAAAAACTGGGCCATCAAATTATAAAAATACTATTTCCAAATAACTCACGATAAGCAGTTTAAATTGTAACCCTTTCGACACATCCCCCTTGCACTTCTTTTGGGGCGATCCAAGGTGTACTCAATGAGCAGTGCGGGGACTCCCAGCCTGGCTACCGACCCTAACGCGGTCTTCCGAAATTCCGCGCTCTACCGCGAGTTCCTTCTGGAGCGGGAAGAAATCCTT
>Ga0214917_10003074_pt1 | contig 19697 bp, 17 predicted proteins | sample LL_1208_BB_MetaG_FD_177983 | JGI IMG/M metagenome (GOLD analysis project Ga0214917, IMG submission 177983) | Freshwater microbial communities from Lake Lanier, Atlanta, Georgia, United States - LL_1208_BB | ecosystem: Environmental > Aquatic > Freshwater > Lake | place: USA: Georgia | collected...
TTGCCTTAAGGGAAACCCATATGATTTGGCATCGTAGATCGCGTCAGGCTCTAATAACGCCGTCCTTTTGAAAACCGTTTCAGAGAAAAAACGATTGTTTCAAACTCATCCACGCAACTCCTCCAAATAGATTTCTATCTGAATCTTTCGAACGAAAGTTTCTGAAGCCATTCTTGTCGTTTAAATCCTATCTACACTGCTCAAAATCTATTTTTGTAAAGTTAGTAATCATAGAAATCGCCCATTTTGGGGGCGCCGGCAATCTAGTAAGTTCCTCTGCCCGCCGTTCTGTAAGACAGTCGGTCCTAGGATTATCACATCACGGCCCCCCTCATGTCTTTTTCGAAATTTACCCAAATAGCATCAAAAGACTTCAATGAGGGTATCTGCCAAATTCGTGTGGGCGACTTCAATGGTGACAGCCATATAGATTTTGTTGTCGCACGAATAAATGCTGACCTTGGAACTACACCCGTACCGCTACAATTTTTTGTCGGTAGCGGAAACGGTCAATTTCGAGATGCTACTATAGAATTGTTTGGCTTCGAGCCAATGGTTCACTTCGTCCCGCGGATGATTGTTACTGATTTCAACAATGACGGGGTCTCTGACCTATTCTGTATCGATAACGGAATTGATAAACCGCCCTTTACAGGGGGACAAAACGAACTTTATTTGTCGCAAAATGGAAAACTCATAGATTCCACCAAACTACTACCGCAAGAGCTAAAGAATAATCACGGCGCATCAGTGGGAGACATAAACCGCGACGGTTTAACTGATATAGTCGTGAACGCTTTAATGAGTGACGGCAACCAACTCCTGATGAATACAGGCAGCCGCTTCCTATCAATGCCGTCTATACTGCCGGCACTACAGGTAAAAAGTCCATTTGGTCCTTACTTAACTACACAAACAAACACTTATTCTGGCTTAATCGACGTCAATCTTGATGGTTATCTCGATCTCATTCTTGGCAATTGGGATGCTTGGAATTCGCCGAAAAATACAGAAGTTTTTTTTAACAAAAACGGTAACTTTGCGTCGTCAAATGCAATTTCGATACCTAATTCTGGCATCGAAAATCAAATTGTTCTCGATGTCAAAGCCATCGATTTAAATGGTGATAAATTACCAGATCTTGCTTTTTCGATTACAAATGGTGGCGATCAAAATGATTTTTATAGAACACCTTATCTTCAGTTATTAATCAACAAAGGTGATGGCGTATTTATTGATGAAACGAGCTCACGATTTTCACAGGATAAGCAAAAACAAAAAGATACTTCTTGGTATTTATCAATTGAAATTACTGATTTGAACCGTGATAGCTTTATGGATATGGTTCTCGTCAAGAATGGGGCCGGAGCATCAAAGGTCTTAATAAATGACGGTACTGGACATTTTATAAGCGCATTCGAAATTCCCCAGTGGGAACGTGTAGCTATTGGCGACGTAAATAATGACGGTATGGATGATATCATCGCTTCTAATGCCTCGTCTGTTGATAGCTTTGCAACCTATATAAATAATTTTAAAAATTCTCATCAATACATAGCGCGTTTTGGCGGCGATAAATTAAAAGGATCCGCCACTTCTGACACTTTCTATTCGAGCTCATCAAACGATATTTTTATTGGAAACGGCGGTCTTGACTACCTAAAATATCTGAATTCATCGAGTAAAGATTTTACACTCGTAAAAAATACATCGGATTGGATAAGCACTGGCATTATCTCTGGAGAAATCGACACATTAGTTGATATCTCACGCGTCAAATTCTCAGACAAAGTCGTTGCTCTCGACATAAATGGCAACGCTGGGCAAGCATACCGCCTCTACCAAGCAGCACTCGACCGCACACCCGACGAAAGAGGCCTCGCTGGATGGATCAAGTTCATGGATGAAGGTGGCGCCCTCACCAACATGGCGCAGCAATTCATCGACAGTCAGGAATTCCGTACAAAGTACGGCGCACTAGATAACCGGAACTTCGTCAACCAGCTTTACCTGAACGTTCTTGACCGTAATGGAGAGGCAGCAGGGATTACAGGCTGGGTGAACGGCCTTGCCAATGGACTAACACGCGCTGACGTCTTGAAGGGCTTCTCTGAGAGCTCTGAAAACCAAGCCAATGTCATCGGCCAAATCAAGAACGGTATCCCTTACACGGAATGGTGGTTGTCGTAAGGCAACCTCCGTACAGCGAGCCTTATGGGACCTACGCCCCCAAGCATCCATAAGGCTCGCTAACACCGGCTCTATTCATCACCTCAGCCTTTTCGCCTTTAAAGCTTAAAGACCCATTTTAGGCTTCTTCAGCAGCTTTAGTACCTGCACTTGTAGAGTATTGCTTACAATGGACGCCTCATTGCTTCATGTGCGCCTTGAGCAGAATCTCTCTAAATATGCAGCGCTTCACGACAGCACTGAGCTCATTTTTCTACCATCTCTCGGCTTGGTCGGGCTCAGAGATAACGAAGAAGATCAGCTCAGCTATTCCAAACTGGCTAGAACTAAACCCTCACTTTGTGGGAAGCTTGCCAGCATTCACGCCCTCATAAGGTGACCATGATGATGAGCCGCATTGTCCTTGCATCATTCTGTGCTTTGCTAATTTTAAGCGGCACACGTAGTGCCAAAGCCAATAATGATATTCCAAGAGTAGATCCCTTCATGGAAAGTGGCGGAAATGCTTATCGCTTTCCCAATATTCGCTTTGAACCATCATTACAGAAAGTAGTCCTATCGTCAGCCAAACTTAGTAAAGAGCAGTCTCAGATCGCAGAGAAGGCTAAGGCTATCTTTGATCAAAACCAATCTTCTCTCAGCATGCTTCTCATCGATAAGGGAAAGATCATCGTTGAGTTATACCGCGCTCCAGCATCATCAAGCTCACCACAGCATTCAATGAGCATGAGCAAAAGTCTCACAGCTTATGTCATCGGGGGGCTTCTCTGTGAGGGAAAGATAAAGAGCCTCAATGATAAAGCTGAGATTTACGCTCCTGAATTAAAGGGTACGGTTTTTGGCGAAGCCTCTATTAAAAACTTGCTCATGATGAGCAGTGGAGCTGGCATCGCAAGCTTTTCTGGCAGTTCCTATAACAGTCAATTGGCGGATAACCGTGCGGGCAAAGTGTCAACACTTGATGTTTTGAGGCGCTATGGAAGCCGCGATATCAGCGCTGGGCAAGATTTTCGATATTTAAACAATGACACACAATCTCTTGCCTTTATTATAGAGAACCTCGGTGGATTTCGATCTAATTTTCAAAAACATATTTGGTCAAAAAGTGGGGCTGAAGCGACCGGATATTGGCTCATTGATAAAGACAACATCACAATAGCTTACGCAGGAGCAAGCTTTGTTACACGCGATTGGGGAAGACTTGCCCTGTGGTCAATGAATCAACGCAACAAAAAAGGATCCTGCTTCGGAAATTTCATGAGAGAGGCTACTTCGAGCCAAATTTCGAATAGTAGCAAACGGACGGGCCGCTACTTTCCTTCCTATGGCTTTCAGACATGGGTCAAAGACGATACTTATTGGTGGGTTGGCTATGGCGGGCAACGCTTAGGTATCGATCCAAATAAGGGACATATCATTGTCGTAACAAGCTCTCGTGAAGACTACATGGATAAGGTTTATCGGCTCTTTAATGAATGGAATACGCAATAAAGCGTAAACTCAATACACAAGCAATTAATAATCAGCCTAAGCTGCTGACGTTGCCTTTTTGACCGCATGAAGGATAAGCCATCAGCACATTAATGTGCATTACGCACTTTTACTTTTTGAGACTTTAGACAATGAACAGTTGATTTGAGGCTTAGGAAATCATATTGCCGTTATACTGCAATGACTCCTTGCCTATTGGTCACTTTTGATTATCTCAATTCGACCTATAATATGGAGAAGGCGACATGACTAAACGCAGCATCTCAGAAATCAGACGCGAGATTTCCGACCTCCAGGCCGAAATCCTTCGGCGGACGGAAGAGGCTAAGAGCGAGCTGAGGGCCGAATTTGATGCCAAATTGGCTGATGCAGGCCTCGAACTGACGGATCTCTACCCTGAATTTGCGCCTCGGCGGATCGTGGCCGCAAAAGAGGTCAAAGTCACACAGAGCGTTGACCCCAAGTATAAGGACCCCCAATCAGGTGCTACTTGGAGCGGACGCGGTCGTGCACCTCAATGGGTCCAAAACATTCTTGAAGAGCGAAAAATGTCTCTCCAGGCCTTTAAGGTGACAGCTGAGTTCCGCGCTTAAGAAGCCAATATCTTCGCACACCTCGACACAAATCGTCTTGGTTGACCCGGCAATTTTTGCCGGTTAATTGAACTGATCCGCCGCTTTCTGTCTGATTTATGCTTCTATTTGGAAGTTTAATGCTGACGTTTTCTAACGGAGTGCTTAGTGTTGTCGTCCAATACATCCCCAATAAGCGACCAATCTCATTCGCCACAGGAACAGAGCTTGCCTTGATCAGAAAACGTCTCAATAATCGGCAGCGTAAACGACTGGTGTTTAAGACGCCCTATGAGCTCTTGACTCAAGTACAAAGACGCAAGGAACTTCGTCCAAGCCTCCAAGCAAAATAATTTTTTTATTTATTATTTTACTTTCCTTCGATGGATTCGCTTTTTAGACGATTTGATAGTCAACGGCTCGATGTTGGCACCATCTTTTTTATTCTCCAACTGAAATCTAAGAGCAACTTTCTCAACCATTTCCCAAATGGCTACACCCTCTAAATCATTGACACGCCTACAATCTGCAGCTCTTTGCCTTGCAACCCATGCACCGTTCTCTCGATAATTCAACCATAATACTCGCCCATGAATTTCAATAGCTTGTTCAAGCGTCACGATAGGATCTAACATTACCTACGCTCCAACCTTATTGCCGTAGTAAATCAAAATTCGGACTTCTTTTGGTAAAGACCATCGAAGCTATAGCTAGCACAAAAAATGAACACAGTAACACTAACACCATGGTCTGAACCTCATCCCATCCCAAGCCTGTGCTGAGGACTAATCCAGTACGAGCATAGATGAGAGCATTCAAAAGATAGCTTAAAAAATAATGAACCGGAATCGCTATAATAAAACCCATCAAAATTACAGCGGAAGTACCTAACCAAAGATTTAAGGCAATATAAGCACGACTTGCTCCGAGAGCTCGAAGTGCCAGATAGCGTGCTTCACGAATTTTTGCAAAGGTGAAAAAAATGGTTATTATTAGGAGAAATAAGATCGAATAAATGGCAATTAATGACCCCGTGAGAAGTGTTCTTATATCTGCCATTGTACTATAGAAACGAACTAAGATTTCGCCAGAAAATATTGCCATAGAGCCATCTTTCCCGTAATCAGCACGTAATTGATAAGCCTCAGCAATACTACGCGGGTTGATAACAATTGCTGGAGCACTATTCTTTTTTTGATAGCCCTCTTTTTCATGAATAGTCCAAAGTGTTTCGATTGGAACAAGAATAGCCTTATCCCATTTTGAAGCTGTAAAAGGTAATTGGCCAACAATCTTAAACTTAATATCGCTATGACGATTGTCCTCCTCATGATCCGGTATTTTTCCAGGCTCATTATGCTGGGCGCCATGTGACGGCTCGAATATATCGCCTAATCTCATGCGGACGGCAGCTCCAATAACCGCCTCATCAGATGCTGAAAACACTCTGCCTTGCTTAACAGGTAATCGTCCCCAGCGTTCTACGAAATCCACATTAATACCGACAATTGGATATTCGCGATATACATCACCTGTGGCAATAAAAGTAAACGCTTTGACCCTCAGATCATTACGTACGCGTTCGATCACACTTTCATTGATTAAGGGTAGTGCATCAGGTTCAAGGTAGACAGCACTCATTACAAGTTGGGTTGCACTACCTGAAGCACCAACAATTATTGGGAAATCATCTGCCGCTTGCGCTGACGCTGTTCGTAAGGCCCGTTCTTGTGAACTTAATCCTATGATGATAGCAATAGCAATAGAAATAACCGCTATGATTGCAAGCGCTACTCCGCGCATCCCTTTTACATCGGCAAGCACCATTGGCCAAGGGTTCATGGTGCCCTCGAGATTTGGCCATTTTTCATGAATATCACTTGATCACATTGCGCACTAAGATGAGTGTCATGTGTTGCCACAATCAAGGTAGACTTTAAACTTCTTGCCTGCTCAACAAGTTTACGTGCAACCAAATTTCCGGTTGAAAAATCAAGACTCGCTGTTGGTTCATCGGCAACAAGAATTACAGGAGCCCCAAAAATCGCGCGGGCAAGTGCTATACGCTGTTGCTCGCCACGTGAAAGTAGGCCTACTAAAAAATCATTATCAACACCGAATGATGTAATCAAATCTTTTGCATCACTCTTTCTTTTTTTATCACATGTATAGTGATTGAAATAATGTGGAAGGATCACATTATCACTTGCCGTTAATTCGGGGACGAGATGAGGCATCTGAAAAGCGATACCGACATTATAACGCCGCCAACTATCAAGCGCAGATGATGGCATTTTGTAGAGATCTAAGCCATCTACGGTCACAAGACCGCTATGAGGCTTTTTTAGGCCAGCCAAAATAGAGAGTAGGCTCGTTTTACCAGCGCCCGACGGTCCCACTATAGCAACTATCTCACCACGACGAATTTTCAAATTTCTTATATTTAAAATAAATTGCTCATTTTTCTCACGAGAGATGACAACGTCCTGAAGTATAATAAACGGATCACTCATAACTAGACCCTTCTAAATCGTGAACCGCGCAAGCGAACTTGACTTACGAAACCACTCTCTGGGTCAACCCAAGAGCCAAGCTCTAAAGTTCCAGTCACCACAAGCTTTGCACCCGAAGCTAATAGCGGTGTAGTGTCATTGAGGTAGACAACCACGATATCAATTGGCCAGTCTGCATCCGACTGGCAAAACGGACAAATCGCTATAGGTTCCCTTGTCAGAACAAAAAAAGGGCTTTCTGCTTTAAGTGGCGGAGCCATATAGCCTGACATTGCTACGCGCATTCCTTTTAGCGATTTGGCACGTGCAGAGAATGATAGCCCCATCACACCGAAGGATTCATATAGCTCTGAGAATGTCAGAACCTGTTCTTGTGCTCTCGCATTAGAAGACGAAAGCGTAAAAAAGATCGACGCGCCGAGGAAACCTCGGCGCGACACACTTTGGTATAAACTCATCATAATGAAAGACTTTTAGGGACTTCCCAAAGCCAGAGCTTCGGCAATGATCCGGAAGACGCCCGTATTATCAATCCGTCCCTTAAAACTCTCAGTGCCAGGACCGGTCGCCACGAGGAGCACGTCATCTGCGGAGTGCACGCCTTGCGGTACGGTTTTAGGAAGGTTTCCGGTCACTCGGACCGATCCTGGAACACAATATTTTTCATTTGCAACATAGGTTCCCTTCTCAGGTCCAGGAACCGCGGGAACGAATTCACCGTCTAAATAGGGTTTCGCATTGTAACAATGATCGGGATAGGTTCCATAAACTACCGCGAGACGCTGCGGAAGATCTACCTTCTCAGGATAACCCTGAGCGTCTGGAGCATATGACGGGAATTTAGCCTGATCGTAAGTTCCGAGCTTATCGCGAGGCAAATCGCCTGGTAAATCGTCATTGTATGTGCCGACGATGCTCATGGCATGGGCATGATCGGGTACAACAATAATCATCGTATCGTTACGGTCGCCAGCAAATTCCTTAGCTGCCTTTACGGCATTATCTAGCATGATTGTATCATAAACTGATCGTACCCAATCGAGCGAGTGAGAGTATTTATCAATTCTAGCCGATTCAACCATCAGTATAAAACCATTTTGATTACGCGATAAGCTCTTCAGAGCAGCCTGTGTTTGAGCTACAAGATCAGGTTGATCAGGGAACCTATCCGTTGTGCCTTTTTTGAATTTTAAATCATAAGCTCCGTCGATGTTTCCTGTATTAAACAAACCGAGAATTTTTTTCTCTTCGCGACCGGCGGCCGAATTCATCTCAGTTGCGGTTGTGACAAAAGCGTAACCAGCAGATTTGAATAGGTCGATATAATTTGTTTCATCTGTGCGCTTTGATCCAAGAACCGACTTCGGCAGAAAATTGGGAGATCCGCCGCCAAAAATAATGTCTGGCTGAACGGCATACATCATCGCGACAATGTCATTAAAGTCGGACCTGCGGCGTGTATGAGCAAACATGACTGCTGGCGTAGCATCTTCAATTTCTGCGTTCGTAACGATACCCACGGCCTTCGACGTTTTACGCTTGATCAGTTCAGAAATCGTCTCAACCTTCGGGTGGTCAAGCGTTCCTTTGCTACGTGAGCAGTAAACACCAAGAGCGTTAACACAGCTCTTATGGCCCGTTGTATAGGCTGACATAGAATTCGCACTGTCGGTCACAACTGAATCTGAACCAGACGTCGAGACAAGAGCCATTTGCGGAAATGTATCCATGACCAAATTACCACCATAACGCCCTTCAACAAGCCCTTTTGAAAGGATGCGTGCTGCGGTTCGGTTCGCGATCGTCATGCCGTCACCGACAAAGAGGATTACGTTTTTGGCTTTTGCCTTCTCGGCTGTTCCGTAAACCTCCCAGGTCACCTGGGCAACGCGGTTTCCTGACCGTGCTTCGACAATGTATCGGCCTGGCTTATTAAGTTGTGATTTCCGGATCCAATAGGCAGAGTAATTTTGACCGTCTTCGTTCGGGATAAACGCTACTTCGTTTCCAAGCACTTGGCGGGCATCCACGCCATTGATCGTCACGGTCACGCCATTTAAAGCCTGAGGCGCATCTGGGAATTCGACCTTAAAGTCGAAATTAGAAGTCGCTAATATCTCGGCGCGATTTATAGGGTAAATTGTCTGAGCTTGTGCAGCAGAAACGGTGGACGCGACAAGTATAGCTGCAGCAAAACCTTGTTTCAACATGACACTTTCCCCGATACAACGATTTGCTCAGTCAACTTCTTAGAAACGACAAAATTGTTACAGCCTTTCAAAAGAAAGGATCAGCTGACCCAAAACACAATCACCGGACCCATGATTTGACAAAATTATTGATCCGACGTGGTTTGCTGTCTTCAAAGGGTATGCTTTAAGAGAAGTACGTCCATGCAAAAATTCGATTTCGAAATCTCCAATATGCTTGATTTTGGTGCAGGAATTATACTTGCCTTCCTGTTAGCAACGTTGATTGGCGCAGAGCGTCAATGGCGACAAAGAAGTGCTGGTTTACGCACTAATGTGCTTGTTGCCGTTGGGGCAGCTATTTTCATTTCGCTTGGGGCGCGATTAAACGGTCATGTTGGAGCGGCACATCTTGCTGCTTACGTTGTCTCCGGCATCGGCTTTCTGGGTGCTGGCGTCATCATGAAAGATGGAAGCCGGGTTTGGGGGCTTAACACTGCTGCTACTTTATGGTGCTCTGCTGCTGTTGGAGCATTGTCAGGCATAGGGCTTGCGATCGAAGCAATTCTTGCAACCGCCGTTATTCTGGCGGGCAATACACTCTTACGTCCTCTCGTAAATGCCATTAATCGTGCGCCCGTTCATGAGGGCTCAATTGAAGCGAATTATGAAGTCTATATTTCAACAGACCCCGATAATGTAGGGGAAGCACGCGACGCATTGGCAGAGGTGCTCGAGAAAGCTGATTATCCAATCCGCGAAATAGAAGTTACTGAGCGATCAAATGAGGTCACCGAACTCACCGCGTCCTTGGTGAGCACTTCGATTGTTCAGAAAGAACTTGATGCAGTTGTTCATAAACTCGAGGCGCTTCCTATCATCAGTCATGCCAGTTGGTCAGCTTCGACTGACGAATAAGAAGAATCCTCCCATTTCCCCCATTAGTTGGTTCACGGATCAAGCGAGGTTCATTTCTGGCACGATATCAGGAATGACCAATTTAGCCTCAGTCGAGGCAACGATTTCATCAACTCTAATGCCGGGGGCTCGTTCGCGCAGCAAAAGCCCGTGCTCGGTCGGCTCGATTACGGCAAGATCAGTGACGACAAGATTAACGCGCCTGATCGATGTTAACGGCAAAGAACATCGCGAAACGATTTTTGATTGTCCCTTGGCGGCGTGCTGCATGGCCACTATGACCTTAGCGGCACCCGTGACAAGATCCATCGCGCCGCCCATGCCTGGGATCATTCGCCCGGGCACCATCCAATTCGCAAGCCGCCCCTCCTCATCGACCTGCAATCCGCCCAAGACCGTCATATCGAGGTGACCACCCCGAATGAGACCAAAGCTCATGGCGCTATCGATGCTCGCCGCACCCGGAACTGCCGTTATGAACCCGCCACCAGCATCCGTCAGATGACGATCTTCCATTCCCTCAGGCGGACGCGCGCCCAACCCGATCACACCATTCTCAGCCTGAAAAAAAACCCCAAGACTCGGGGAAACATAATTGGCGACCATGGATGGTAAGCCGATGCCGAGATTCACAAGTGATCCAGGTTTAACTTCGCATGCGACCCGGCGCGCAATTAATTCTTTGCTGTCCATGATTGATCCTCTAAGCCGCACGAACAAGGAGATGGTCGACCAGCACACCGGGCGTTTTAACTGCGTCAGGAGGAATGACCCCGACAGGCACGATGCTTTCGGCTTCTGCAATGACCGTGTGGGCTGCAAGCGCGACCACCGGATTAAAATTATGAGCCGTCAACATGTAACTCAGATTGCCTACATAATCCGCCTGCAATGCGCCGATTAATGCGAAATCTGCTTTCAGCGGCTTTTCGACAAGATAGGAACAGCCATCGACCTCGATCACCTGCTTGCCATTCTGGACCTCTGTGCCCAGGCCGGTTGGCGTGAGGATTCCGCCAAGTCCCATGCCACCCGCACGGATCCGTTCAATTAAAGTCCCTTGTGGAACAAGCTCGCACGTAATCTCACCCGAAAGCATTTTCGCCTGCGTTTCGGGATTTAGGCCAATATGGGATGCGATGACATGGCGCACAGCACCAGCGCTGATCAACTTGCCGATCCCCCGGCCAGGCATGGCCGTATCATTGGCGATGATGGTGAGGTCCTTTACGTTGTGATCGACAAGCGCATCAATCATACGTTCGGGACTGCCGACGGCCATAAAGCCCCCGATCATAACAATGGACCCGTCAGCGATGAGAGCGGCGGCGGCTTCTGGTTTAATGGCACCCTTCATGCGCCTGTCCTTCCATTTGTACAAATGATGGCCTGCGCAGCGCGGGCAATCACGACTTCCTCATTGGTTGGTATAACCAGAACACTTGTCGGCGCGATGTCGAAGGATATCAGCCGTTCATTCGCGGCATTACGAGCCGGATCGATTTCGATCCCCATCCATTTCATCGTCTCGCAGATGCGCGATCGGATGAGCCGCGAATTCTCGCCAATGCCACCGCTAAACACGAGTGCATTAAGGCCACCCAAAGCTGCTGCCAACGCGCCAACTTCGCGTTGGCAGCGGAAGACGAAATAATCGATTGCCTCCGCAGCCTTAGGCGTTCCCGCAGCTTCCAATGTGCGCATGTCATTGGAAAGGCCAGACAGTCCAAGAAGCCCCGATTGCTTGTAGAGGAGATCGGAAATGGCCGACGCTGTCATGCCCTTCTGATCCATTAGATATAAGAGAACGCCCGGATCAAGCTGACCGCAGCGTGTGCCCATCGGCAGACCGTCAAGCGCCGAAAAGCCCATCGTGGAGGCAATCGATTGGCCATTGTGCAAGGCGCACATGGAAGCCCCATTGCCAAGATGGGCGACAATAACTTTCCCCGCGACCAGATGCGGTGAGGTGCGCCGGAGTTCACCGGCGATATACTCATAGCTTAAACCATGAAAGCCGTAACGGCGCACACCTTGCTCATAAAAAAAGCGCGGCAGCCCGAACGTATCATTCACCCAAGGATGATGGCGATGAAACGCCGTATCGAAACAACCAATTTGGGGAACGCCCGGGAACGCCGCCATGGCCGCCCGCACGCCGGCCAGATTATGCGGCTGATGCAAAGGCGCAAGGGGCGACAAGGCAGCAAGATCGGTCAGCGTCTCGTCATTCAGGATTACAGGTCGCGACCGTTCGGGACCGCCATGCACAATCCGGTGTCCGATCGCCACAAGCTCAAGGTCAGGCCAGCGCTCGCTGAGAGCCGCCACCACGGTGGCGATCGCGTCGAAATGGCTTGTAACGGCGCCGGTGGCCGGAATAGCTCCCCCCTTAGCATCCTTCAGTCTAAGAACTGCATCCGGTCCAATCCGATCGACCAGTCCATTCGCCAGAGAGGTTTCCCCATCTGACAGGAACAGGCCAACCTTCAATGATGAAGAACCGGCATTGAGGGTGAGCAGGCCTTTGGTCATGTCGCGTTCCGCGCGAAACGATGAACCGCAGCAACAGCACAGGACGCCAGACGCGACATCGGAGTATCCGACCGGCTGTTCAAGATAACAGGCACGCGCGCTCCCAGCACCAAACCGGCACCTTCCGCATGACTGACAAAAGACAATTGTTTAGCGAGCATATTCCCCGAATCGATACTCGGAACTACCAAGATATTGGCGCGCCCAGGAACCCCACCCTTCAGACCCTTCGTGCGCGCAGCGCCCATGTCGATGGCATTGTCCATCGCCAACGGTCCTTCAACCTGCCCGCCCTTGATTTGACCGCGCTCGGCCATTTTGGACAAAAGCGCCGCATCGATTGATGATTGAATTGCCGGATTTACAGTTTCAACGGCCGACAGGACACCAACCCGCGGATCGATCCCCAACGAAAGGGCCAAGTCGATCGCATTTTGACAGATATCGACCTTGGTCATGAGGTCCGGATCAATGTTGATCGCCGCATCCGTCACCATCAAAGGTTCAGCCAGACCTGGCACATCCATGACAAACACATGCGTGAAGCGACGCCCCACGCGAAGCCCTGTAGTTTTATCAAGCATAGGCCTTAAAAGATCATCGGTGTGAAGATGGCCCTTCATCACCGCCGCCGCGCGCCCGTCATGGACCAGCGCACAAGCCTTTTGGGCTGCTTCGGCATCCGTGGCCGCATCGATAATTTCGAACGCGGAAATATCAACACCTGAAGCGGCAGCCGCTGCCTGAATAGCCGCCGTCCGTCCGATCAATAGCGGAGAGATCAAGTGCTCCTTGGCTGCCAATACGGCGCCTTCGAGGGAATTCGCATCATCAGGGCAGACAACAGCTGTTGGCATGATGGGCAGCGGGCGTGCGCGTTCAAGAAGGGCCTCAAAATGGCGGTGTCGCTGCACAATAAGACCGGGTATATCGAGGCCACTTTTATCAAACTTCGTGAGCGGCGCGCGAACCACAGCCTCCCCTGAAACGATCAAACTATTGTCTGCTAAGCGGCGCACCGTCGTCGCAAGATGCACATCGCCATCATTGACTTTATCCAGCACCGTGACCGACGCGCAAACCTCTTCACCCGCATGGGCCTGCGTATGAAATTCTAAACTTTGCCGCCGATAAAGCGTGCCCGGTCCCGGCAATTGCGTTCCCAAAACTGCTGAAATCAACGATGCGACAAACATCCCCGGTGCAACACGTTCCTTAACCCCGTCGCCGTCCAAATCGCTATCTTCCAGATGCATCGGGTTATAATTGCCCGACGCAGCAGCAAACACATACAAATCTTCCGTCGTTATGAGACGCCGGATGTTAGCGGTTTCTCCCACTTCCATTTCGCTCAACGTCTTGTTGGTCAGACGCATATTAGGATCTCTTTTTTCGATCTATCGTAGTTACTGTGTCAGTGACCGAAGTGGCCGTATTTTGGGTCTCGAATTGATTAAGAGGATTTTCTAAAATATCAGTAAAATCGGGCTGAATTTCGAGAATTTCGAAGAAGCGACGTAGCAACGACAAGGTATCGGCCGACATCTCTTTGATTGGCCCCGGAATGTAGCGTACTACTTTCAGCGCTAACTTCCGATCATTTTGTTGCGGCAGCAATAAAGGTAACGTTTCAATTGCGCCTTCCTTATCGAGGGTTGCAATGAGTGTCTGCTGGTGAATAAGCTTGGCGCGACGATCCGCTCCTAACGATAAGAAAGGCTCGTTATGGGCCAATACTTCGGAGGCGCGCTCTAATCGGTCACGCCGAACTTGATGACGATCGTCGGCAAGCAGCACCAACATACGAATAACAGCTGCCGGGAACCCACCCAAATTCATTAAAGATAAGGCCTGCTCGACTTCCGGTAAACTACGCAATTCGTCTTCGCTTTTTAGCGTACGACGTGTCTCATGAGAACGGCCAAATTTTTCCGCCCACGGTGTGCCCCAGACATTATAAAACATCAGCTCATAGCTCATGTCACGAATATCACGCCAAAAGTCGATCAATTGTTCTGCTGACTGGACCCACAGCGCCTCCGCTAGGATAAACGGATTGCCACTTGGCACCTTATGACGATCGTCGACAATCTTTTCGGCCGATTCTTTTAGCAAGGGTGCCATCGGATGCTGTGATGAAAAAAATCCGCGCATGAACCTTTGCGGATGAAACACCCGCGACATTTCCGCTGTCGTCTCGGTGACCATGGATTTAATCAGTGGCCTGACAGTCCCATCATAGATTTGGGCTTGAATTTCAGCAGCCCGCGCCACGGCGGCAAACGGGCGCTCATCCGCCACACCGTCATCTAGACCCTTAATATCGTCGAAGCTTCGCTCAGAAAAGCCGACTGTAAAATGCTTATCTCCTTCTTTTTCAACCACATCTTCAATCGTCATCTCGTAAAGGCCAGGCGCTAAGGCCTCAAGCGTGTTTAACGTTGAGGCCACTTCGGTATGTTCTTTGCGCGCGATTTGGGACGAGACAAAAATACCAAGATGACCAACCTGATCATGAACCATATAGATGATGCGCTGGCCGCGGATGCGTATTTCGGACACATCTGCATAAGTCTCAACAATCCAGTTCAACGCTTGTTGCGGCGGCGTGATGTTGTCGCCGTGGCTTGCAAAGACAATGATCGGTGCCCGGATCTGCTTCAGATCAATCGGACGACCCGGCTCAAGCCGTGCTTCATTCTTAACTAGGCGGTTACCAACGAATAACTGCTCGACAATCCAACGGATCTCGGCCTCGTTAAGCAGGAAAAATCCACCCCACCAGCGTTCGAACTCAAGAAATTCCTTATCGCCCTTATCGATATCGCGAAAGAGATCGGTATACTTGCGAAGCAGCGTCCGCGAGGGATTGAGGAGCTCGAAATTCTGTACGAGATGGGCGCCATCAAACACTCCACCACCAAGATCGGATAGAAACATTGGGATCCATGTTCCACCCAGCACCCCAGCATTGTAACGCATTGGATTTTCACCAATGCGACCAGACCAAGGTGCAACCGGCGCACCATTAATTACAATCGGTCCGGTCAAATCACGATTGATAGCGGCGAGAAGCAGGGTCGCCCAGCCGCCCTGGCAATTGCCAGCAATAATCGGTTTTGGCGCATTCGGATGGCGCTGCATCACTTCGCGGACGAAAGCGGCCTCAGACCGCGTCACATAAGACAGGAATTGCCCCGGTTCAGGCATCCGCCGAAAGGCAACAAAATAAACCGGATGCCCTGCCCGAAGAGCGACACCAACCTGGCTATCCGCCTTAAAGCCGCCAATGCCCGGCCCATGCCCGGCCCGTGGATCAATAATAATGAAGGGCCGTTTGGTATCATCAATCACGACGCCCGGCGGCGCTTTAATTTGCAACAGCATGTAGTTGGAGGGATAAGGATGATCTTTGCCATCAGCGATAAGCGTAAAATCATAATTGAGGACCGGCGGGCATCCGGCTTCTTCATGCGCGAGGAAAACATCGCCGCGCTTGATCAAGGTATGAAGTGTCAAGACCGCGCGTTCGCTAGCGTCACGCCAATAGCTATTCCAATCCGAAATAAATGATTGATCCATTTGCGCTAAGCGAAAACGATCAAAAAGCTTTTCGTTTTCGGCCAGAAGATGGTGGATTCTTTGCGAATGACTCTGAACAATATGCTCGGTGTGGCGTGCAGCCGACCGCATCAAGACCTCAAAAGTTGCATTCGAGACATCGAGTTCTTGCTTAAGATTTTGAAACGAGCGCCAAAGCACTTCATGGGCGTCGCGCTCGGGCCGGACCAATGCAAGGTAGCCATCAATATCAAAAATTTGATAAGGCAAGTTCATGACCAGACCTCAAATAATGATCGAAAAACCGCCATCGATGTCAAAAACACCGCCGGTCAGGTTACGCGCTTCAGACGAGGCCAGAAACGCGGCAACCGCTCCGACATCTTCAATCGTTGCCAATTGTTGCGTCGGCGCGCGCTCCGATATCCTGTCTCATGTTTACAATGGGTGCGAAGTGTTTAACTTTTATGTCGGCTTCAATTGACCCAAACCCTATTCGGGAATTTACTTACGATACAAGGGAATGTTATTGGCTTGAAAAGAGGTGCAATCGTCATTGCCGATCGTCGGTGAAACCGCTTTAAGCGGCAAGGGAATAACATTAAATTTTTAACAGATTAAAAATGAGCATTTAAAAAGCAAGGCGGCTACTCATTCGACAGTGCTCATTTTGAAAATCCGATATTGCCCCATAGCGTCTTAAATTCCGCAACGTAATATGCTTGAATTCAATTTCCCCCGAGTAGCCAATCGCCACTGTTCTGATTTTAGATAGTCTATTACATGAAAAAACAAAAGATGATACTTTTTATATTTACTACACCGAATCATAAAATCGTAATATTTTCTCCAAATATCGGAGAAATCCAAGTAAAGAAAGCCATAAATAGAATTGAAAATCAATCCCACAGAATTACTTATAAGCTCCAAGGTTCTATCCTAACCCAAGAGCGCACCATGGCTTACTCATCCGTCTCAGATCTCTATCAGACATACCTCACAAATCTTCAAGAATACTCACGAACAAATATTGAAAATTCTGTTTCAAATGCCCTCTATGTAGGGCAAGCCTTTGACGCCTATATTTGGGGATACAGCTTCGAGTGGCTCTACACTAAGCAGCAATTACAGACCAATGGAGCCGGCGGACCTCGCGGGGAAAACGTTCCGCTCAATTCATTTTACATCAATTCAAAACCAACGGCTGTATCGACGGGAAAAGTCGCACCAGATGTAGCGGTTTTGTACGCCAATGGCTTCCTCAATCCAAAAATTGGAAGCCCTGTCGTTGTTCAGTACCCAAATACATCATCAGCCGATCAGTTTGTGATGATGCAAGTTTCCAATAGCGCAACGGAAAACGTAACATCCCTTTCAAGCTACCTCAACAGCAACGGAAATGCTGGTAGCAATTTTCTATTCTACCAATTGGGCGATCCCAACCTAAATAATTATAAAGGTAATTTTGTTGCAAAAATTCCGATCAACACAGAAATAGCCCTTTTGACGGGCCGCGTTCTTGTTGACCCCGTCTTAACAAACAGCTCTTATCCCTTTGCAATACAAAATAGCCAAGCCATAGCGTCGCAATTTGTTGCAGCCGAATATAGCCAATATGCCTCTAACGGATATTCCATGGCGGGGCTATCAAATGCCTCACAAAGCGCAAGCTCAATGTCAAAGACACAACTAGAAAGCTTTCAAACAAAATATAGTTATTATGATCTACTTCCTATCACACCGATTAATCCTACACTCAACAAGTCTAACTTTGCAGCATATGGAACTAGCTTTTGGACGGATCTTGGCTCCGCCCTTGTTCAAAGCCCTCTTCCTACATCAGGTCCTGGGACGGGTGTCGATTTAGCTCAACAAACACCGCAACAATATCTATCAAGCTTGAGTAAATTTGGCCTTAGCTCAACAGGTTGGGATCCATCTAAGCTCACACAAACACAGCTTGCAGATCTTATCGCAGTTGCAAACTATGGATATGAATTTATCCAAAAGCTTTCTGGCTTGGCTGCAAACCTGAGCGGAACAACCTGGTCTAATGTTCCATCAAGCCTTGGATCATACACTGATAACATTGTCGGTTATCTTGAGCGTGATATTGCTCACGTCGCTAATTCACCATCTGTCGCTGTCTATCCCACCCTTTTTAAAGACAGCGATGGCAACCTTTTTTCAGGCTCCAATACCTATAAGCTGACACTTAAGAATGTTAACGGTAAAATCAATGCTCCACCTCTTGCAAATGGAGCAAAGGTGAATGTCGACGGATTTTGGGCTTTCAACGCTTATGATAGCAATCTCAATATTACACCAGCCATTAGCAACTATGCCACAAATGTGAATAATTTGCTTGGCTACACTCCTGATGTCGTCAATACCAATACGAATGCTGTAAACTACACTGTATCAAGCGTTCTTTTACCGAGCAAAGATGGCTATCAGTCGGTTGCTCCAACAAATAACCAACTATTTGTTGAGGCCAATGGTGACATTGTTCTGATTATGTCACCCGAGGCACCTAAAGACACAAGATACCTTAATAACTGGATACCTACACCTCTCATTACTTACAATGAAGGCACTTACGCCACAGGCGACATCTTCAATATGATGTTACGCGTCTATACGCCAAACATCAGTACGACAATAAAAAATGGCGAAGCTGTACTGGTTGATAGCAACGGCAATCAATGGATCATCCCAAAAGTTTTCAAAGCAGACGGTACGGCGAATGTAACACAACTCGTCAATGGGTCCATCGGGCCAGATGCTACATTTGTAAACAGCGCACGTGCTGATAACTTCAAAGCTGGAACCGGCATTAATACAGTTTTATACCAAGGCAAGTTTGATCAATACACAATCAAGCAAACGGTCGCCAATATAGCTAAAGTGACAGACACCAAATCATCCACAGAGGATTCTCTGGAAAACTTTTCGCGCCTTGATTTCAGTGACACAAACATTGCACTGGATGTCGGCGCCGGACAAAATGCAGGCATTGTTTTCCGCGTCTATAAGGCTGCCTTGGGACGAACACCTGATGCCAATGGAGCATCCAATTGGCTCAATGCTCTCGATAAGAAGCTATCATCAACATCTTTTACAAACGCCATCATTAATAGTAGCGAATTCTCTGCGCGCAATGGTTCAAGCCTTACCGATGGGCAATTCATCGATCTTCTCTACAAGAATGCGCTCGGTCGCTCAGCTTCTTCAACAGAGGCCCAGCCTTGGATCAATGCTTTGGCCAATGGCATGACAAAGGCTCAAATCACTTACACTATAGCCGAGTCGGGCGAGTCTGTAAGCGTTAATGCTAAACTCATTGGACAGGGCTTAAAATATGCCGACTTGCAGGCGTGATCTATTCTCGCCTTCTGATGAAAGCGTGGGTCAACTTTAAGGGGGCAGGACAGGATTTGGCGACAGGTTTCACAGAGGCTCGTCGCCATGCTCGTGACCCGGCGTCTCGGCGACGTCCGTATAGTCGAATTCATAACCCGCTTTCGGTTCGGTCATCTCGTCTCTCCCGTTGTCCTTCCAAGGCAGAGCGCGTCGTCACCGATCGCCGATAGGGTAGGCGATTTCCGTGACGCTTCGGTCACGGCGCATCGACCGGAAGCCGCGGAGGCGAGGACGAAGACGCCCGCACTTGGAATGCCTCGGCGGCTTCGTGATTCGGGTCACTGCGAGAGGAGGGTCACGTCCGC
>Ga0214917_10003076_pt1 | contig 19691 bp, 18 predicted proteins | sample LL_1208_BB_MetaG_FD_177983 | JGI IMG/M metagenome (GOLD analysis project Ga0214917, IMG submission 177983) | Freshwater microbial communities from Lake Lanier, Atlanta, Georgia, United States - LL_1208_BB | ecosystem: Environmental > Aquatic > Freshwater > Lake | place: USA: Georgia | collected...
CCATCAAAAGTTACTTTCTTTATGAAAGGTTCATCTGGAACTGTATTGTCATTATCTTGATTCATGACATTCTTATAACTTTCATAGAATCGCTTATACACTCCCTTTTCAAGAAAATGCATTAGGTCTTTTTGTAGGTCAATAAAATTAGCAGGATAAATATCTTTATTTAGTTTCATTAGTCGTTCATCATTAAAATCACTAATCTTGAAACCTTTAGTAATGATATCTTTCCCTGCATACTTGCAAAGAGACATATACCAGTAACCATCCTTACAACTTAAAAAAGCCTTTTCAATGAAGCTATCTTCTTTCAGTTGCCAACCATCGTCAACATTACCATTTGAACGAATGATGGAAAACTTTTTATCTTTGAATACATTTACAAAACGTTTATATGGTTCTTCGTTTTTAATATCATTGATATCTACTAGCTTATTTTCATACAGATAAGCTTTACAATCGCGATAAGCTAGAATTGAATGATGAGAACAATGTCTGATTCCAAATAGATGTTCAATAGTTGTTTGCTTTACATCTTCGGTATCACCACAATAAAAACATTCATCACGAACCATTACTAGGCGTTGGGGAGTAAGTGCATTATTCCGTAGAGGATTTTCATTGGACATAATAAACTAATATCTATATTAACCGTAAAAAATTTCAATTTTTATAAATAAAGTTTCGTTAGTTGATACAATGTCATCATCATTTTCTCTAGTAATCATCTTTTCGAAATATTTGTTGTTAATCATAAACTTGCATCTTCCGCGTTTACACTTCTTAAGGGACTTATTTTTTTGTGTCGGTTTAACAAAGTCGAATGAATTGCAATGTCTGCTACAAATGGCACACTTAGGGTTAGGCTTAGTATTCCTTCTAATCTTCCTAGACTTAATCCGCTTTGCATAATCGGTGTCAGTGGGCTTGAAGAGGTAGTAAAAGTCAGACAACGGTAGGCTTTGCTCATCGGACATACATAAATGAAATATATTATTACTTTTGTTTTTTCAATTTTTACTTTATCAATTTTCATTTTAACCTTTAATTGCTTTCTTCATTAATAGACCAAGTAAAACAGGTGGACCTAGAATACATGTTGATAATCCTAAATAACTACCTGCAACCATACCTGATGTCATTCCAAAATATAAATATTTGCTGAGTACATTTTTGAATTTATAACTTCCAATTGAAATTTCAACTTGACCATCTTTTTCTGGTGTGAAGCTGAAAAAGCTGTTATCGATGTTTTTAGAACGGGGTCTTCCTCTTACCATTATATAAATAACTATATAAGAAGAGTAAATAATATCAATTTTTCGTATAATATGATATAAAAAATTGATTAAATATGTTTAAATAAAAGAAAATTATCATATTAATGTTCAAAAATTCACGCATTAAAACGTTTTCATCATTACCGACTCCTAAAGAAGTGTTAACTAGTTATGACCTTGAAGATAAAAGTTTTGTTGTTGAATCAAGAAAAACAATCGAAAATATTTTATCAGGAAATGACAAAAGACTAATGGTAGTTGTAGGTCCTTGTTCAATTCATAATTATGACCAAGCAATTGAATATGCTAAAAAACTCCAAACTCTAAAAACGAAAGATCTATTTATTGTTATGCGAGTTTATTTTGAAAAACCACGCACTTGTTTAGGTTGGAAAGGATTCATCTATGATCCTTATCTAAATGAAACAAATCAAATTTCAGAAGGAATCGTATTAGCTAGAAAATTACTAATTGAAATAACCAAAATGAAAATTCCAATTGGTCTTGAATTTCTAGATACTATTACGCCCCAGTATCTTGCAGATTTAGTAAGTTGGGGTGCTATTGGTGCTAGAACAACTGAATCTCAAATTCATCGCCAACTTGCAAGTGGACTTTCTATGCCTATTGGTTTTAAAAATTTAACTGACGGCAATGTTGATAAAGCTATTGAAGGAATGAAGAGTGCTAGTTATCCTCACGCTTTCCTTGGAATTGATGATGATGGTAAATCATCTTTCATTGAAACTGTTGGTAATCCTTCTAGTCATATTATCCTTCGTGGAGGTGAAAAAGGAACAAATTACAATGAAGATTTTCTAATTGAATTAAATAAAAAGAAATTACCAAATAAAATAGTAATTGATTGTAGTCACGGCAATTCAGAAAAGGATTTTAAACGTCAAGCTTTAGTAGCTGTTTATATCAGAAGACTACAAATGTTAAGAGATTATAATATTGGTGGTTTAATGATAGAAAGTAATATCAATGAAGGAAACCAAAAAATAACTCCTAATCTAAAATACGGTGTAAGTGTTACTGATGCTTGCATTTCTTGGGAAGATACCAAATATTTACTGGAAATGCTTGATAACATCGAAATTAGAGAATTTAATGATTTAGATTCTATTCGTCAAGCTATCAGTTCATTTGATGACTTTTTATACAATAAAAACTTTGACTATTGGCCTTTTATTACACCTACTAAAAAGTCTATTGAAGTTGATAAAAAAATAAATGAAATAACTAATGGAAGTATCAAGGAAAATATTCTATTAGCTTTTAGATTAGGTCTAAGTGAGCGTGTTGCAGAAATCAAATTAGAAAAGAATATCTTTGAATTTCTAAAGAAAGATAGCAGCACACTTGAATGTGTTACAAATATGGATGTTGAAAAGAATATTCTAGAAAAGGCATCAAGATGTTCAAAAGAAGATCTAATGATTAAAGTGATGGATTTAAGTAAATGGATACAAGTAAAATATATTGAAGAAATGCTTCAACATATTAGAGTTGGTTATTTATTTGGTCTAAATACATTCAGTCATGAAGCTGTAGAAAAATTATATGGTAAACAAGTAATTTGTTCTAATATTCAAGATATTTATTCAAAATTAGATAAAAAAGAAATCGATTATGGACTTGTTCCTACATACAATATTAAAATTGGTATTATTACCAATATTCCAGAAGACTTCCAAGTTTTAGGAAATATTAATATTCCTATCCTATTATCTGTTTGGACAAACAATAAAAATGTTGATACTTATGATACATTTTACATTGAACCTCATATTGAAAAAGAAGTTGGTGATATTAAGTTAAAATATAAAAATAAAGTAATATCATCAAGTAGTAGAAAAGCTATTTTAGATGTAATTAACAGTGATAAACCTGCTGCAACTATTGCTAGTTCCAATTCTAATGGTCTGCTCTATAAATTAGATGATATACATGACCCCAATAATAGAACTTATTTCAGTCTGATTAAATTATAATCTGAATATTTTTTTAAAGCCTCTACTGATTGAATTACCCGTTTTTTTCAAGTCATTACCTGCTTTATTTAAATCACTACCGGCCTTATTAATTACTTTATCAGCTTCATGAGAAATAGTATTTGCTACTTTTGTTGTTTCGTTAGCAACAATATTTGCATCTTTAACAGTTTCATTAACCACCACTTTAGAATCTTTTTCAATTTGTTTTGTATCAACTGTAACTGAAACATCTACTTCTACACCAACTACTGCTGCTAAATCTCCACTAACACCAATAGTTGCTTTTCCATCTTTAAATGTAGCTTCACCGCCACCACCAGCTTCAAAATGTTCACCGATACTTACTCCAGCACCGCCAGTTATACTTCCTTCTCTCATATTAATTGTTTGGGTTGCATCAAAACCAACAGATGAACCAATTGAAACATTCCCATCAACAGCTAATCCTGAAGAACCAGCGGTAATACTAGCATTTGCTTCATTACCTGATTTTATATAAGTATCAGTTTCAACTGCTACACCACAACCTTCTTTATTTATTTCAGTATTTGTCGTTACATGAGCTTCAACTGTGTCAGAATAAGATACTGAAGCACTTACATTATTACCCTCTAAACCAGCTTCTGCTGATGCGGAAGTTCCGGCTTTTACACTAACATTAATACTAGCAGAGGAATAATCATTACTAGTTTCAACACCTGTTGATGCACCAACAGTTGTATCTATAGACACAGAGTTTTTATCTACCACAACACTCATATATAATTAAATTACATTATTTATTTATGTCAATATCGCATTTATATTATTGATTCACCGGATTCCCTTGATCATCATTTTCATAAATAGTATATAATTCATTATCTGTATTTTGAGTTAAAGGAATATTGGTCATAGTAAGTTGTTTAGGCACCACTAATTGTGGTTGTGGATAAAATTGAATAGGTATAGCATAATGATGTGCGATTAAAAATGGTTCTTGATAATTGTTCTGTTGATTTTGATTATACGCACCAGATTTACATCTTTTATAACATACACAAACAATACAAAGAAGAATAACATTTAAAGTAATACCAATTAAAGGATAGAAATAGTCCATTACTTTATATTATACTATTTTTTTAAGCATAAATAGAGGAAGGATTTAGCCTTTGGAAACTAATTTTGTTATCTAACATTTTATTAATTAACACATCAATTTCTTCTTTAGATTTTGATTCTATACCAAGTATCACTGGACCTATTTCTTGATTGATAATTTTAGTATATCTGAATAAAATTATATCATCATTTGGTCCAAGTATTGAGATGATAAAATTTTTTAATGCACCTGCTTTCTGAGTAAATTCTATTTTAAAATATTGTTTCTTACCTTCGTAGATAAGAGAACGATCTAAAATTTCAGGCATTCTAAAGACATCAGAGTTACTACCTGAAATAATAGAAACAACATTTTTACCATTAATATCTTTTTTCATAACATCTAATGCACACAGTGATAATATTCCAGCTGGTTCAATAATGATACCATTATTATTATAAATTTCTAGAATTTTAGAACAAACATGACCTTCATCAACTAGTAAAATATCATCTAGGTTTCTTTGTAGGATTGGAAAATTTAAATCACCTATTTTCTTTACACTAGCACCATCAACAAAAGTATTAATAGAATCTAATTTTACTACTTTCCTTTGTTTAAATGCTTCTGTTAAAGAGGGAGCACCTAAAGGTTCTAAACCGATAATTTTAGTTTGAGGGGAATAATGTTTAAAATATGTTGAGACACCTGCAGATAATCCACCACCTCCTACAGGTAAAAATAAATAATCTATTTTTGTATTTTTACATTGATTTAGAATTTCTAATCCAACGGTAGCTTGTCCTTCAATTACTTTTCTGTCATCAAATGGATGAACAAAATCTAATTGTTTTTCAATGGAACATTTATTAGCAGCATCATATGATTCATCAAATGTATTTCCTTCTAGATAAATTTTAATCATATCTCCACCAAAATTTTTAACTTTATCTATCTTCTGTTTTGTGGTATTTTTAGGCATAAAAATTAATCCAGGGATATTTAGTTTGTTACAACTAAAAGCAACTCCTTGAGCGTGATTACCAGCACTACAACTTACAATTCCTTCTATTTTATCCTTTTCTTTTGTCAAAGAATAGATTTTATTATAAGCTCCTCTAATTTTATATGAACGAACTGGCGTTAAATCTTCTCTCTTTAAAAATAAGTTACAATCATATTTTTTGGAGATATCCTTTTCAAAAGTAAATTTAGTGGGTTCAAAAATATTTTTTAATATTTTTGATGCCATTTTAATATCTTTCATTTTTGGATAATAATGTAGCATTAATTATCTATTCATAAATTAATAAGAATATTTAATTCAATCTTTTTTTCAAATCTAAATACTTTGATTTATATTTCAAATATTTGGTTTTATAATCATTTTGTACATATTGATATTTAGATTCTAATACTAATGGTGTTGTTGGTTTAGCAGCTACTATTTTTGCATTAACTTCAACTAATAATTCTCCTTCTAACACTTTATCTATAAAAGCTCTTTTCAAATCATCTTCAGGTAATGTAGTATCAAGCCCATGTAAAGAAAAATTTTTTAATATTTCATCTACTTTAGGTGCAATAAATGTATTTAATGTAATTTCACCTTGAGATGTTTTTGAATATTTATAACTTAAATACTTATCAGAAATTTTGTTGTATAATATATTTAATAATAAAAAGTTAGTAATTTTAAAAAAGGTCTTTCTTGCTAATTCATTACTATCCGGTGTTAAAAATGTAGGTAATTCACGTTTAGCTTCTTCTATGTTAGCATTAGCTTCGTCGATATAATTTTTATTAAAAAAATAAGGATGAGGCGAACTTTCATAATTTAGAATACTTTGTAAATCATATACTTGTGATTCTAAAATTCCTCTCATTTTTGGTTCATCGATTGTTTGGAAAAATGTCCCTTTAATAACAGTGTATGGATCTATTGTTTGATTCATTAAAATTAAAATTATAGTATAGTAACTCCATAAATAACAATAACCAGAAAAATAATCCATTTTATAATGTTTATTAATTTGATTATCCAAATCTTCCATTTTCATTCTTAATTTAATAATATTTGTCATCAATTTTTGAACTATTTTTTTAAATATATGCATTATAGGTGGTATAAATTTATCATGTTCAAAAGTATATAAATTAGTGTAAATAAATTTAATATAAGTTACCAATTCATCTTCTAAAATATGGTCTTTGAAAATAGAAGGGAAAAAATTTCGTCCTAATTCTACTATATCGTCTTCATAACTTTTTAATTCTTCTACTGTTACTAAACCAACATCTATACTTTGTTTTAACCATCCATCATTATCATTAAATATTTTAAAAGTAATTTTATCATCAGATATCCACATCCTTAAATTCATTTGAGGTTTATATATTTCGGATTGTAATAAAATATTAGTAAAATCTTTAGGATATTGCTTACCATTAATGTCTATTGGAATATGTGATTTAGAATTATATTTATTCGCAAGATATACATAGATTCTTTGTAATAAATATTTATTAAATTCTCTATATTCATCATAAATATTAGTCATATTTTCACTAATTTCTTTATTTATTCCTTTCATAATCATTTCATTATTTTTTGTATGTTTTTCTAAATTTTGTAATCCATAAATTTTCGATAATTGAGTAATTTTACAATCAACTGAAATTGCACTACATGCATCTTTTAAAAATAGTTCCATTAAATCATACAAATTTACATAAGAACCCGCTGTTGGATCATAAATAAAAAAATTCAATAAATTCTTTCCTCCTGATTGTTCTTTTTTAATTAACATTATTGTATGATGATTGATTTCAGTAATAAAATTATTTATCAAGATATTTTTAATCATAAAAGTTGATGGTGACGCGATGAAAGCAGTTAATTCTTTTTCAAATTCTTGTCTATTTTCTAAAAATTCAGAATCAAATTCTTCTTTAAAATCTATACCCTTTACAGTATTACTTCTTGTTTCAGTGAATGTTACTATTATATCAGTTCCATTAAATACATTTAACTTCTTTTTGATATCATCTAAAAAAATATTATCATGCTTACCATAACTGGTTCTTCTAACTAATGTAGAATAAAAATGATATAATTCGTCACTATTTAATATCCTGCTTGCATAAGGACTTCCTTTGTAATTTAATAAAGGCATATCTTTAATTTTATCAAAAGATGCAATCAAACCAGGTCTAATCATTTCTGTTAAATCTTTTATTCTGAATTTTTCACGTAATTTTCTCAATGCTTCTTCCTCTTCATCAGTATTACAATTTCTCATACATTCTGCTTTTGTGGGGAAAAATGGTGTCATTTTTGAAAATGGAGATATTTCCATACATCTATCTGCTACTGTTTCGACTTTAAAACATCCAAATTTTTTACTCATTATCTATACCCACAAAAAAAAATGAAATTAATTTATATAAAATATTTTTTTGATTTATTAATTCACAATGTCTCAAAATACTATACTAAACTATATGTCGGTATCAAAATATTCGACACCATCTAATTTAACACAATCAAATAACGAAATTAAACAAGGTTCATTTTTAAAATATTTATGCGGATGTTTATCTAATTACAAAATTTTAAATGAACATCAAATAAAACATCAAATAAATGCTGAGTTATCAAATATAGATTTTATATTATTTGCAGATAATTTTTGCTTTCTAATAAAAACTAGAAACCAAAATGAATCTGATGTAACAACTATTCAAAAATTTATACAAAATGGTCTTAACTTAGTTTCAATAATGAATAAATCAAATATTTCTCATCAAATAAATTATTGTCCAATCTTTTTAACGAAAGACGTATGTGATAGCCAAACTCAATCTTTGATGAATCAATATCAAGTTTTTAATTTGTATCCTTCAAACATAGATGGTAATTTAAGAGAGAAAATGGTTATGAAACTATATAATTTTATTGTAAGTAAAACTGGAAAATATCAAGGATTGATTGATTATCCTTCATCTGATACTTTAATGTCATATGAAGTTTAATTAAAATCTATTTTTATATAAAAAATATAAAAAATTTAAGTAAATTAGGTAAAAATAACTTGAATCAAAAGGGAGGTTATACGGTTGAAGTTGATGGTGATACTTTTTCATTAAAATTTATAATTGATAATATAAATAAAAATGCATATGATTTATTTGATTTCCTTTATTTTTATGGATATAAAGTTAGTAAAATTCAAGTAATATCTTCAAATGTAACACCAGATTATAAAAAATCATTTACTATTTTATTTGAATAAAGTTCTGTTGGTAAAACTAATTTTGAAGATTTTATATCAATATCTGAAAGTTGGGCTATGGAATTTGAACAAGATTTTTATTTAACATTAGGTAATATTAGAAAAGATACCTTAAATAATGAACTATTAGAATCAGTTGATTATTTATCAATTAAGCATCCTGATTTGACATCAAATGAAATATTTTTTCATAATCTTCCTACTTCTACTGAAAAAAAAGATATTTATGATTTATTTATAAAAATTATTCCTAGATACAAAGACCTAATAAATTTAGATATGATCATTCAAATGGCACCAGGATTATTCAAAATAAATTGTGCTAGTAAGGATCAAGCTGCTTCTTTTTTTCCAGAACTTATAGAATATTCAATGTCAAATCCTATACCTATTGTTAGAATGGCAGCAATATCATATGATTCTACACCTGGTCCCAGTCCTTCTATTGGTCCAGCTAAACCAGTAAAATCTATTCCTGAATTAGAATTAATCAGTTTATTAGAAAAAGTTACTAATAAAAGAAGTTCAGATGAACCTACTATTTTAGCAAAAGCAGCTTATTTAAAAGCATCATTTGATGGAATCGAAGGAGATAAAACTATTCCAGAATCAGAAAAACATAAACAGTTATTGAGATTATATACAGATGCAATCGAACAAATTACAAAACCAGTTAAACCATCTGGTGCTTGTTTTTATAGACCATTTAATATTTATGACAAAAGTAAAAAACCATTTTTTATGACTTCTGGACAAACACAATATGTAAACTATTGTTATATATGGTTTAATAAAACAAACGGGTATCCGATAACAGAAACTACTACAAATGATAGAATTTTAACAGAAATTTTAACATATACATTTCCATATTGTCAAATCAATCAGGCTACACTTTCAAAAGATGATAAAAATGCAATAATTAATGATGAATATACTTTTATTAAAACTAAAATCCAAACTATAGATTCAAATATAGAAATAGTTCAAATACCAAGAATCTTATATGATTTAATATTTATTTCTTATATTAAAGATCCTAGTTTGATAAAATATAAAGAATTACTAGAAGGAAGAAGTTTTGATGTAGATTTACGGTATGGTATAATTGATGATTCCAATGCTAGAGAATTTTATGATAATATTTTAAATCATCAATCATTTGGTTTTTTAAAAAGTGACTTTAGAAATACAGCAATTCAAGTTAATACCTTAATTTGTAATCATATCTCAATGGTAAATCAAAGAACTTATGGACTTGACTGTTGTAAAAAATTATCTATTTTTAATGAAAGGAACGACATTTATATTGCTACTTTAAAAGCATTATTTCAGAACGATATAAAAAAGAATTTAGATAATCCTACTGGTGACCCTGGATTTATATCTACTCTTGTTGATCAGGGCATAAGTTATGTTCCTGATAGATTTAAAACTATTATATATCAAACTTTATTGATTGAAATGGGATATATTTATTATAGTGAAAGAGATGAATATTTTAATAATAATGATCAAAGTTTATTTATTTTATACAGAGGTGATTATGGTGTTGAAGAAGGTACTTTAAAAATGTATAAACCACACAGTATGTCATTTAATACTAGTATTTTAAATGGTTTATTTAAAGATCAATCTGCAACAACCTATAATTATTTTGCACCTTCATGTAGCAAAAAATATTATTTAGTTAAAAAATTTCATTTTGAAGATGGTAGCAATGAAAGTAAACTTTTTTTCATTCCTCCATTACATCCTCTCCAATTACTATATTCATCCGGTGAATATTGGCATGCAAGAGGAAAAATAGGTTCAGATTGGGCAACTATATGTTCATATGGTTCTAGTTATTGTCCTTCTGGTATAGTAAAACCAGCTTTAAAATTTGTTGTTTCCTCTCTTAATATGTCTGAATTAGAAGAATTATATAAAAGAGAAGTCATTGGTAAAATGAGAAAAGAATTGGTTCATGCCGATTTCAATAAATATTTAAAAATATCAGAATCATATGAAGATAAGTATTTAAAATATAAGAATAAATATTTAAAATTGAAAAAAATATTACATAAATAAAATGTTCTTCTATTAATAATAGCACTGAATTTTGCAAAGTATAATGGTTGTTTTTTATATAAATTTAGATTATCTCTGATATCTCCTCAGACTTTCTTAAAATATACTTCTAATTTTGCTTCAACCAAAATAGAAACAAATTATCCAATATTATATTTAACTAATTTTTATTCAAATATACCTCATCAAAAATATATTGATGAAAAAGTTAATCCTAAATACTTGAAACATATTGATAACAAATTTGCTACTCATTTTTTACTAGATACAATTTATAATATTAAAAAAGAGATTCAAAATCCTATTCTGTTATTTTGTGAACCAATCTTGGGGGATAATATAAAATCAATAACTTATAAAAATTATAAATTGTCTCCTGAAGATCGACACATAACATTAATTGAATATTATAAAAAATTAGGTTTAGTAAATGAAATAGAAACCAATAATACTTTACATAATTCTTTATGGTGTGATGATAAATTTAAATATTCTAGAAGAATGAGAGCTTCATTATATGGATATTTATAAAATAATTTAGCATGGTGCATCTCCATTTAATTTATTTGAATCTTCTTTTATAATCATTTCATCTAGTGATTTACCAGGAGCTACCATTGGTAGAACTGTTTCAGAATCATCTGTAATTATATTAGCTACAATTGGTCCTTCATTATAATTTAATATGTATTTTAATTGTTTTTCTACATCACCTTTTTTGGTTATTTTAATGGATTTACAACCTAAAGATTTACAGACTTTTTCAAAAGACGGATTGTTCATTTTAACACCAATTAATTGATTATTATAAAATTTTTCTTGCCACATTTTAACCATTAATTGATAATTATTGTTAATGATTAAAATTTTAACATTTATTTTATTTTCAACAGCTGTAAGAATTTCAACAAAACTCATAGTAAACCCACCATCTCCGCAAATACAAATAACTACATCATTTGGTTTACCTAATTTTACACCTATTGAGGCAGGTAACGCAAATCCCATGGAACCCAACCCACCAGAAGTAATGAATTTAACTTTTGGATAATTATAATCAATAAATTGAGCAGCCCACATTTGATGTGCCCCAACATCTGCGACTATTGTATAATTATTAGAACTGTCATTAATAATTTTATTTAATTTATCAATAACCTCTCTACCTTGTAATATTTTTTTTGTTGGATAATAAAAATCATTTTTTTTCCATTCATTAATTTGTTTTATCCAATCATAATTTAAATATGGATTATAATTATCATAAACAGTATCTTCCTTATCTATTATCTTAGTAAGTAACTTATTGATAATAACTTTACAATCTCCAATTATATGATAATCAGATTTGATTGTTCTATTAATATGTTTTTCCATTACATCAATATGAATAATTTTAGCTTTTGGTGCGAATTTTTTTGGATCACCAATAATTCTATCATCAAATCTGCAGCCAAAATTTATTAATAAATCACAATTTTGAATTGATTTATTCGCATAATATGACCCATGCATTCCTAACATTTTTAATGATAAAATATTTTTTTCATTATAAACACCTAAACCTAACAATGTTGTTGTAACAGGAATATTATATATTTCTGAAAGTAATCTTAGTTCTTTTATACAATCGCTTTGTATAACTCCTTGACCTGCTAAAATTACTGGTCTTTCTGATTTTTCAAGTAATTTCTTTATCATATCAATATTATCTTCATTAATAATATCAGTATTTTTTTCATTAATAATTGGAGTTTGACTACTTTCTAACATTTGATTAGTCATTATATTTTTAGGTAAATCTATTAATACTGGACCAAATCTTTTATTATGCATTTTATAAAAAGCATAATCAATTGTTTTATCAATATCATTAACATCCTTAATCATTAAATTCCATTTAGTACATGGTTTTGTAATACTTATAACATCTGCTTCTTGAAATGCATCTGTTCCTAAAACGGTTGTTGATACTTGTCCTGTTAATCCCAGAATTGCTGTTCCATCACTTAAAGCATTTTGTAAACTTGTTGTAATATTTATAGCTCCTGGTCCAGAAGTTACCATTACTACACCAGGTGTTTTTGTTACTTTTGAATAACCTTCTGCCATAAAACTACCACCTAGCTCAGTTCTTGACAAAACATATTTTATTTTATTTTGATTATAAAATTCATTTAGCACAGGAAGAATTGCTCCACCAGGATAACCAAAAACATATTTTACTTTATTGTCTAGTAATTTATTAAATAACCTTCTAGCACCAATTAATGACATTATTATATTAAAACATATTTTAAAAAAAAAATTTAATCAATATTTTTGATAATACCTTCATACTTTAAAAAGATAGGATCTGTTTTTGTCAATAGATTGTTAACTTCGGTTGTCATAATCTTAACTAAATTTTTTAATGCTTGATTCTCTGCTTGTAATTGATTAATATTAATCTCATTTTTGTGACCGAATGCTTCTAATTTTTCATTGATAATTTCTAATTCACTTAATATTTTTTCTTTTTTAATAATTAAACTTTTTTTAGTTTCTACTTCATGTCCACTATTTTGTAAATATTTACTGGGATTATTTTTAATTAATTGAAATGATTGTTGACATACTTTTAGCATATCTAAATCTGGGTTAGCCTCTTTAATTTCTTTTTGAGCCATTCCTGCTATTTTAGCAGCATTTGCACCATTAGGAATATTTAATAAAACTGCAACAGATTTTTTTAGCTCTAAGAATAATTTAAAATTTGGATTTGTCATTATATTTATAATTATTTTATAGATATAATGAATATCAATTTTTACAAAGTGTTTTTATCTAACCATTTCCTATAAACTTTCATTGCCTTTTTGATATCACTTGTTTGATGAGGATGATATTTAGCTCTATTATACATTGTTAAAATAACTTTCACTTGATAACCATGAGGTTTCTTTTTAATTTTATTAATTGTTTCTATTGCTGTTTTTTCATCTTTAAATCCAGCCGATATACTTTTATCTGGATTATCATTTGAATACAATGAATAATTTTTATCTGTTTTCTCAACTATTGGAAAATATTTATATAATTCTGAAAAGGAGGGGATGTAGTTATATAATTTTATAATTTTGTTTTTATCATCTACTATTCTTAATTCTAATTCTTGACAATCAACCCTTTTCACCTTAATATTTCGTTCTTTAAAATTTTTCATACTTTCTGTTTTATTTTTTTCTTTCTTGAATTCTTGATAATCTTTATCATTTGAACATAATATGATTTTCATTTAATAGAATGTAGAAAATATAAAATAATTATTTTAATCATCATCTAATTCATCAAAGATATATTCAAGATTATAATTACAATATGTAAATTCATAACCTTTATTAATTAGATATTGACCATAACGTCTTACACTGATAGCTTCAGACAAACCAAAAAATTCTAGACAAAAAGCCATCTTGTATAATCTGATTGGCCAATTAGACCATTTTTGATTATAAGCTGGATTCTCAATAAATTTTCTATTGTATAAATCCCACCCCCATGCTTTACAGACTAATTCAGCACATTTTTTTAATGAATTAACATATCTACAATCTTTGAATAATTGATTTACTTCGTCTTCATATACAGTATATGCCATACCTTTAGAACTACCTTCTGGAATAGGAAAAGTCCACCAATCATAATGTGAGTGATGAAACTTACTCCAATCTTCATTTCTAGCCCATTGTTCGAAATCATTAAGCTGATTATAAAGACATTCTTTCATCTTGTTAATGCCAATGAAATCATTGTATGTATTCTTTTTAGCTCTCTTATAGTCAGTATCTAGGGAATTTAGTAAATTTTGACGTTCTTTATCGTCCATATCCGGATGAGTATCAAGATAGTTTTTCTTCTTACGAATGTAACTCATGATATATAATATATTAATACATCTGTATTATTTTTCAATTTTTTAAAAAATTGAATATTTATTTACATATATCATTAAAAGTATTATTATGTGTATTCCATCTACGATTGTTGATGTTACTAGTACTACCGAGGAAGATAATTCCCTCACCTCCTCATCACCTTTTGCAATTCTACAAAAATATAGAACTGAAGAAATTGATGAAAACGGAGAGACTCGTATTGTTTATGATTTTACCAAAGATTATAAACCAATAGATTATGACGATGAAGAAAATGATAAATTATTTTGGGGAGATTGTGTATTTACAAAAGAAGAATTAAATTCTCCTAAATTTGAAGGATTTACAACTTATGAAAAAAAATCATATTTACATACAATTTACCTAAAAAAGAAAGGATATGAGAATTTTACCAAAGATGAAAAATCAAGATATCAATGCACAGGTTACAATTGTAGATGTGGTGGAATAGATAGATACGGTTACTGTATCACTTACAATAGTCTTGAATATAATGAATGTTTCAAACAAGAACAAAGAAACAAAGAAATTTGGGAATTATTTCCCTTGACAGAAGTTAGAGAAAGAGCTAGAACAATATTCGAAAAAGGAGATGAAATAGTCCCTTTTTTCGTACCTTGTAAGATACCAAAACCTATTCGTAGGCTTAAGATATCCAAAAAAAAATTCAAATACTTAAAGTATAAACCAAACAGACGAAATGTAACATATTAATTTATTAAAAATAAATAATATTAATGACCCCGTCATTTATTTTATTAAATAGTTAAACCAAGTTTTCTTTTTAATTTTTCGTATTTAGCTTTATATTTATCATATTTTTGTTTATAATAATCGCTTGTTCCATATTTTAATTCTAATTCATCAAAATTAATTACTCTTGGATCTTGTTTAGGTAAAGTATAAAAATCATATTTATTATTTCTTAATATACTATTAGCATCTAATTTAGTATCAGAATGTCTTTCTTCATAATCTTTAATAACTTCGTTAGATAACCAGACATAATAATTTTGATAACCTTCAGTATCAAATCTTTTGAATTTTGTATTTTTAGCAGCATCAGTAAAAGAATCATAATCATAAAATAATTCAAAATTAGTTTCATTTACTTTAGCGATTGCATAACAAGATAAAAAGTCTGTTTTCTTTAAGAAAATAAATTCGTCATAAAACCCATTCATTCTGTAACCTGCTAAATCGGGATATTTAATTGATAAACCAAAATTAATCATTTCTTGAAGATGATATTTATCAACTACTTCACTTTTCATTTTATCAACTTGGTCTTCTCTTAAACCATATATAGTTTTCAAAATATTATAATATGCAGTCATTTTATTTTTATAAAAAGAACCAGAACCAGATTTTTCTAGGCCTTCAAATTCGAAATTTAATAATTTTAATGGTTTTTTAGCTTTATAATAATAAACTCTACTTGTTGAATTCCAATCAGCATATAATCTAAATAATAAATCAAAATAATCTGAGAAAAATCTATCAGTCATATCAATAGTATTATTTTTTATTCTAAAAAAGTATGTTGGTTGATTGTATACATTGTATTTTAATTCATTCATCAAATATGGGTCCATTTTTTCTCCGACCTTCATTTTAGATGGCATCATCGTAATACCTGACATGAAAAAATCATCAGTTTTTATTTCTATTTTAGGATATTTAGCTGAATCTAAATCTGGTGTTGATTTTAATCTTCTAACAATATTATTCCATAAATCATTTCCATTATTATCAAATACATATGTTTTGATTCTATCAAATGCTTCCCAATTTGGACCTTTGCATGTAAAATAATCTATACCAAATGTAAACTTATAAATTATAGTATCTAAATTATAATCTGTTCTATCAAAAGTTGAGTTAATGTCGTTCAATAATAAATTATTAATTCCATTTTCCTTACAGTAATGATGTAATTGGTTAATTATATTTTTCATATCTCCAAGTAATGTTCCGATGTCATAATTTTCTTTTTTAATTTCAAAAGGTAAAAATACTTCTAACCCTTCATGATATATTTTATATTGGCATTTTTCGTTTTCTTCTTTAGCTAATGAAACTACTACAGTATCATTGAAAATATAATCTATTACTTTAAGATTATTCTCAACCAAATAAAATTTATTGATATCTAAATTAGTTAATCTTACTCCTTTCTTTTGTAATTGAATTAATTTATAAACAATCATTACAATGAAAGAATTTATAATGCTTGGATTTTTAATCAATTTATCTTTAGCTAAATAACGAATAAAATCTAATAAATAAGTTCTTACTGGATTGTATAAGTAATACTTGGCTGTTAAATTTTTAATAGAAGTATAATTTGTTAATATTACATCTTTCAAATCTTTATCTTCATTAATTTGTTGAACTTGATCTAATTTTGTTTCTAATGTTGGATTAGTTACAATGAAATGGAAATAAGTGCCATCTATTAACATTAAACCATTTTCGGTATTATCATTACCTAATATATTTCTTTTCCCTAAATTATATAAAATAGGAAGTTTATAACAATCCATGTCATTCGTTCCTCTATTTATTATATCATTTTTAAGATTAATACAATAATCGAGACCTGTTCCAAATGATTTAGGAATTTTAGAATTTCTCAATGTAGAAGAAGGTTTATTTATATATTCCATAATTTTAGTTTCAAATTTAGGATGTAAATAATAAGGTTTTTTGATATTTGCAATAGCTTCTGGATTTTTTAATAATGTATCTACATCACTTTCGGCTTTGGACATATCTTTTGATTTATAGTTCACTAAACCTATTGGTAAATAAACTACGTTATATTTTGCGGTAACAGATTCATATAAACTTGTCCAAAATTGAGGGGGTAGTGCTTTATTTTCTTCTAATCTGATATGTTCGAGAGGAACCTTTCTAAAGTTAATAAATAATAAATCTTTTTCATTTTGTTTGAAGAAGAATACTTGAGCGAAATATTTATCTGGATTTTCAACTCTTAATTCATAAAGGAAAGCAGGTAAATTGTATAATATATCATAAAACTTAGGATGTGATAAATTTATTAAGTAACCAACTGCAAATGGACTACCATCACTTGGTTCTATTTTTTTAAAAACATCATCTGCTCTCATAGGTTGATCTTTACTTATTCTATCACTAAAGTATACATCAAAATCTGGAACTTTAGATTCTAGAATATGAAAGTGATATGTTTCAAATAAACTTCCAGTTTCCATAGAGTTAAATACTACATAATTAGGGTTTTCCAAATTTAAGAAATGAGAAATAGTAAACATATCTATTAAGAAAGTAGGGTCAAAATAAAAATCAATACAAGTATAATATTTCTTTGTTTTAAAATTAATACCAAACATAATTAAATCTTTAGGGAATAATGGTGATACAGTGGAGGAAACTATATAATCATTGTAGTGAAATGAATCAAACACATGAGGATTAAATTTTTTAATATTTTCATTATTTAACACAATATTGTTAAATTTTATTTGTTTGTAATAATCAGTATCAAATAAATAAGTTAATGCTTCTTTTTGTTTTCTAAAAAATACTGGAAGTTCTGATGTAGAATATCTTTTTTCCTCTTCATACTCTTTTGCTTCAAAATCATATTTAAAATTAGAACCTTCATTTACATCAGTTATTGAAACTATATAATTTGATACTTCTTTAGTTCCCATAGGTTCATAAAATCTTTTAAATGGGTCTTTATAGTTTATGCTATCCATTTTTCTTTTAATTGCTTGTAATAATAAATCATCTACAACTAATGATTTTTCTTCTACTACTCTAGTGGATTGTGTACTAGTTTGAGTAGGTTGCTCAATTACTTCTGTTGGAGGACCACCATCTTCTGGATTTGGTTGTTCAAGAGATTGTGTAGGAGGAACACTTACTTCAGTAGGTGGACCACCGTCTTCTGGTGTTGGTTGTTGAGCTGGTTTTAATATTTTGTAAATTGATTTTAATTCTTCTAATTCTTCTGTGTTTATCTTTTTATTTACTTCAGTATCAGATAACTTTTTTTCTACATCTGATATTTTTTCATTAATTTTAATTATTTGTTCTTTTGTCTTGTTAATATCATTAGTAATATTATCTTTATCATCTTTTGTTTCAGCAATTTCTAGCAAATCTTCTAATTTTTTTAAATTACTTTCTCTGTTAGTAAGTTCAGTTTTTAAATTTATCAAATCATCTGTTAATTTTGTTATTTCATCTTCATTTTCATTTACTAAAACTATTTTTTTATTAATTCTTAGTTCAGTTTCTTCTTTTTCATTTAATTCAATTATCTTAGGAGTCATATAATCTGATTCATCGCCAATATCTGGTGTTTCAGATAATAATGTTGGTTGAATAGCTTTGTCATTAATACTAATTATTAATGGATTTTCTAAAGGAACATTTGTTAATTCTTTTTCTGTGGTAGTATTTTCTAATTCGTAAAATAATTCATCTGACATTATACTAATTTATAAATTAATTTTCCACAAAATAATCTAAAATTGGTTCAATTAAATATGGCACGCGGAAAGAACCATATTTAGTTTCAATAATAATATTATCTTTGGTATGCACCATCTTACCTTTTTCTTCATATTTATAACCATCACCTTTAAAATTATTATTAAAATATTCAGCTAAATATTTTCCTTGATATTTAGCATTTTGGCCAGTTGGAGGACCTAATTCTTTGGATGCTACAATATCACCAATTGCAAAGATTCCATCTTTCCATTTAAAATTTTTATCTACTACGAACTTTTCATCAGTAAACTTTTTAAGGAAACTGTTTGGTTTTACACCACCTGTCCAAATAGCTACATCATAATTAATCTTATTAATTTTACTAATGATTTCATTCTTTTCAATCTTTGATGCAGGTGAAGAAAGAAGTAATTCGATTTTACTTTTTGCTAGTTCTTCTTTTACCATGTTAACTGTTTCTGGTGAAAACATTGGAAGAATAGTTGGCATAGCTTCTAGAATTTTAA
>Ga0214917_10003077_pt1 | contig 19687 bp, 17 predicted proteins | sample LL_1208_BB_MetaG_FD_177983 | JGI IMG/M metagenome (GOLD analysis project Ga0214917, IMG submission 177983) | Freshwater microbial communities from Lake Lanier, Atlanta, Georgia, United States - LL_1208_BB | ecosystem: Environmental > Aquatic > Freshwater > Lake | place: USA: Georgia | collected...
GGATAGCGGTTGGCGATATCGGCCATGTTTTTTCTCCTGGTGTGATGGACCCGTCGGGTTAGCCCACCGACCCCTCCATCTCGAGGTCGATGAGTCGTTTGAGTTCGACACTGTATTCCATCGGGAATTGGCGGACGAGATCGTTGACGAACCCGTTCACGCTCAGGCTCATCGCCTGGCCCTCCGACAGTCCCCGCTGCTGCATGTAGAAGATCTGCTCCGCGCTCACCTTGGAAACGCTCGCCTCGTGCTGCACCGAGTTCCCCTCCCCCCGCGTGACGATGGCGGGATAGGTGTCGGTGCGGGAATCGGTGTTGATGAGGAGAGCGTCACACTCGGTGTTGTTCTTGCATCCCTTGAGATGGCGCGGGATATGGACCAGCCCCCGGTAGGTCGCCCGGCCGGAACCGATGGAAATGGACTTGGAGATGATGTTGGAGGTCGTCTCGTCGGCCGCATGGATCATCTTGGCGCCGGTATCCTGGTGCTGGCCGTTGTTGGCCAGGGCGATGGAAAGGACCTCGCCACGGGCTTTCCGGCCCTTCAGCACCACGCCGGGATACTTCATCGTCAGGCGGGAGCCGATGTTGCAGTCGATCCACTTGATTTCGGCCTCCTCGTGGGCGATGCCGCGCTTGGTGACGAGGTTGAAAACGTTCGGGCTCCAGTTCTGAACGGTGATGTACTGGATCTTGGCGCCCTTCAGGGCCACCAACTCCACCACCGCGCTGTGGAGGGTGACGGAATCGAACTTCGGGGCGGTGCAGCCCTCCATGTAGGTCACCTCCGCCCCCTCATCGACGATGATGAGGGTGCGCTCAAACTGGCCGAAGTTTTCGGCGTTGATCCGGAAATAGGCCTGCAGAGGGTGCTTCACCTTCACGCCCTTGGGCACGTAGATGAAGGAACCACCGGAGAAGACGGCGCTATTCAGCGCGGAGAATTTGTTGTCGGCGGTGGGGATCACCTTGCCGAACCAGGGACGGAAGATCTCGGGGTGCTCCTTGAGCCCCTCGCGGCTGCCCACAAAAATCACGCCCTGCTCCTCAACCGCTTTCTTGATGTTCGAGTAGGCGGCTTCACTGTCGAACTGCGCCTCCACGCCGGCGAGAAAGGCCCGCTCCTTCTCCGGGATGCCCAACCGCTCAAAGGTTCGCTTCACATCGTCCGGCACCTCGTCCCAGGAGCGCTTCGGCTTGGCACCCTTGGAGAGGTAGTAACGGAAATCGTCAAAGTGGATGCTCTCGAGATCCTTGCTCGCCCAATGGGTGGGAAGGGGTTTCTGCTGGAACACCTTGAGCGCCTTCTTGCGGAATTCGCGGACCCAGGCCGGATCCTCCTTCGCGTCGCAAATGTAGTCGATGGTCTTCTCCGTCAGGCCGGTGCCCGCGTCGAAGGCGTAGTCTTCGGGATAGGAGAAGTTTCCAACGTCCTGGTCGATCGCCAGATCCGGCTTTTCCTTGGTCTCGACTTCGCTCACGGCCTCTCCTTTCAGGCGGCGACCAGGTCCTTCTCGACCCAGTCGTAGCCCTTTTTCTCCAGCTCCAACGCAAGTTCCTTCGACCCGCTCTTCACAATCCGCCCCCCCACCATCACATGGACCACGTCCGGCACGATGTAGTCGAGCAACCGCTGGTAGTGGGTGATCACGAGAATACCGAGCTTCGGCCCCCGCAGGCTATTCACCCCGTGGGAGACGATCTTCAGCGCGTCGATGTCCAGGCCGGAGTCGGTCTCGTCGAGGACCGCATACTTCGGTTCCAGCATCGCCATCTGCAGGATCTCATTGCGCTTTTTCTCCCCGCCCGAGAAGCCGTCGTTGACCGCCCGGGAGGTGAAGGAACGGTCAATCTTGAGCAGGTCCATCTTGGCGTAGAGGTGGTTGTAATACTCCACCGCATCAATCTCCTCCCCTTCCGGGCGGCGGGCGTTGAGGGCCGCGCGCAGGAAGTTGGCAATCGTCACCCCGGGAATCTCGCTGGGATACTGAAAGGCAAGAAAAAGACCGGAGCGGGCGCGGACATCCGGCTCCAAGCCCAGGATGCTTTCACCGTCCAGAAGCACGTCGCCGCCGGTGACCTCGTAGTCGGGATGACCGGCCATCACCTTGGCCAAAGTGCTCTTGCCGGACCCGTTCTTGCCCATGATGGCGTGGACCTGCCCTTTCGGGACGGTGAGGTTGAGGCCATGGAGGATTTCCGTGCCGGCGATGCCGGCGCGGAGGTTTTTGATTTCGAGGGCGTTTTTCATCAGGAGGTTCCTTTCGCAAGGTGTCCGCGGAAGACCAGCTCGACGGAATCGGCCTGGTACTTTCCGGGCAGGACGTCGGTGAGCTTCTCCATGGTGCCGGCGGGAACGGGCACGTCGTAGACGCGGCCGGTTTCGCGGCAATGGAAATGGGCGTGCGGCGCGAGGTTCGGGCAGTAGCGGGTGGGCTCGCGTTCGATGTTCACCTGCTTCACCAAACCGCTGGAGACGAGCGTCTCCAGGCAGTTGTAAACCGTGGCCATGGAGATGGTGGGCATCCGGGATTTGGTGCGGGCGTACACCTCGTCAGCGGTGGGGTGGTCCCGTTGGCCAAGCAGGACCCCGAAAACGGTTTCCCGCTGGGGGGTGGCCCGCTGGCCGGAATGATCCAAAGCCGTCGCCAGTGTCTCTTTATCTTCCTGTCCGAGCCTTTTCATGGGAGCGGGGAAGATGAATTAGAATAATTCTAAGTCAAATTTTAATCTAAGGAATAAACGCAAATTCCTTGCTAGGAATGATTTCCGATTTCTTTTTTACGTTGCCGATCCATCCAAACCTTACAGATACCTTTGATTCTGGAGAGAATATAGTAGGTCGTCTGGCTTCTGACCCGGACCAGCTGGGCCCCGACGATCTTGGGGACAAAATCGCTTTCCAGATCCAGAATCTCCCTAGGCGCGGCCCCGTCCAGACCCTTGCAAAGGATCGCCGTCATCGCCTTGGTGAGGGTCTGCACCTGCGGTCCCAGGGTCATCCGGAAGTGCGCTTTCCCCTCCCCGTCCATTTTCAGAAACACGCCCACGGTATCGGCGCACTCCTCGTCCTTCCGAACGTCCTCCAGGTCAAACTTCTCCCCCTCCTTCGGCTCGGAATTTTTCGCCGTCAGGCTGTAGGAAATCAGGCTCTCCCGTTTCTCCTCCTCGGGCAAATGTTCGAACAGCGAGACAATCTGCTGAAGTTTGGCGGGTACGGCCATAAGGGAATGTTAGCGGGCGAAGTAACGGATGCCGAACTGGCAGAAGAGCGCCCCCACCACGACCATGGAAAAACCCCAGATCAAAAGCTGCCGGAAAAGCTTCTGTCCGTCCTGTCCCGGAGGCAGAGCCGCCATGCAGAGCGCTCCCACCGTGGAGAGCGGGGAGACATCCACCAGGGCTGCACCGACATTGATGCTGAGGGCGATTTCCAGGGGATTGCCCCCTCCCAGACGCTCCACCAGGCCCGGCACCGTGGGCAAAAAGGCGGGATAGACAACCCCGGACGTGGAACTGTAGGTCGAAATCAAACCGGTGACGAAGGCCATCGTCCCGTTCACCCAACCGGGGGACGTCATCCCCGCCAGCAGGGACGTGAAAAGACTCATCCCGCCGGTTTTTTCCAGGATCCCCACCAGCGTGCTCACACCGCAGACCATCAGAATCACCGACCAGGGCACCGACCGAAAGACCGGGCTTTCCTCGCCGGCCCGAAGAAGGAAAAGGACCGCAACCGCCGCCAAGGACGACAACCCCGGAGGGAACTTGCCGAAAAGAACCCCCGCCGCCCAAAGACACAAGACCGCCAGGGTGATCCTCTGTTTGACGTCCAAGTGGACCTCGCTTTCGGTGTTTGTTTCCAGCCGGCGATGGATCCGGTGGCCACCCATGAGAAAATAAGCCGCCACGGACACCGAAAAATGGGCGGTGAAGTTGGCCAAAAAGACGGCGGCTTCATGGCCCGGAAGCCCCGCCTGTTCCATCAGGCTTCGCACAATCAGCCCCACCGCGCTGAGCGGACTCAGGTTACCGGCGTTGGCACCGTTGCCCACCATCAGGGCCATCAGAAAGGGACGGATCCCGGCGGAGATGGCCGTGCCCATGGCCAGCGGTGCCACCAGGGCGGTGGCGGCAATCGTGCCCGGGCCCAGACTGGAAACCGCTCCGGCGAGGAAAAAAAACATCCAGGGAAGCAACTCGGATCTCCCCCGGGTCCAGCGGGTCGCCATCCGGGTGACGTTGCCCAAGGTTCCGTTTTCCTGGGCCAGACCGAAAAGCAGGGTCACCCCCGTCAGGGTCAGGAACAGACCGGAGGGAAACAGCCCGATTACCTGGTCGGGCTTCCAGTCGGCACCCCAAACCGCCAGCGGCCACGCCAACCCCAGGGCCAGCACCCCGATGTGGCAGCGGGCCGTCATGCTGAGCACGATCACCAGCAGCAGGGCGAGGAGGGAAAAACCGGCGGGAGTCATCATGGTTTGTGGGGAGGAAGGAGATGTTTTTGCACCTTACCCAAAGCCGTGCGGGGAAGATGATCCACCCGCACGAATGCCCGGGGACATTTGAACGATGCCAAGGACCTGCCAAGGGCCTCCTTGAGGGCATTCTCGTCGAGGGGCCCCTCGCTGACGACATAGGCAACCGGCAATTCCCCCCGGACCCGGTCGGCCACTCCCACCACCGCCGCCTCGCGGATCCCCGGCAGGGTCACCAGGAACTCCTCGATTTCGCGCGGGTAAATGTTGAAGCCGCCGGAAATGATCAGGTCGCTCCGGCGTCCCTGCAGCGTGATGTAGCCGTCCGGGCTGCGCACCCCCATGTCCCCCGTCCGAAACCAGCCGTCCACAAAAGCCCCGCGGGTGGCATCCTCCCGGTTCCAATAACCGCGGCAGACATTCGGCCCCTTCACGTAAAGTTCCCCCTCCTCGCCGTCCCGGACCTCATCCCCCTGCAGGTCCCGAATGGCAATCCGCACATGGGGCAAGGCGGGCCCCACCGTGCCGGGTCGACGCTCTCCGTCGTACGGATGGCTCGTGTTCATCAGGGTCTCGGTCATTCCATACCGCTCCAAAAGCGTCGTGCCAAATTTTTTGCGGAATTCCGCGTGGATCGCCGGGGAAAGGGGCGCGGAACCGGAAACAGCCAGCCGCAGGCACGCCCCGATTTTCCGCGCCGCCTCCGCGGGCAGCTCCAGAAGCCGCACATACATGGTCGGGACGCCGAAAAAAACCGTCGGACGGTAACGGAGGAACTCCTCCTCCGCCCGTGCAGCCTGAAAGCGCTCCAGCAACCGCAGGTGACAACCGCTTCCCAGCCAGCAATGAAGCCCGTTGGCCAAGCCGTGCACATGAAACAGCGGCAGGGCGGCCAGATACCGGTCGTTTTCCGTGAACTTCCAGGCCTGGACCAGGCTGGATCCGTTGACCGCAAAGTTTCCGTGGGTGAGCACCGCTCCCTTGGCCACCCCGGTGGTTCCCGAGGTGAAAATCAAAGCCGCCACCGGATCCTCCTCCCGCGGGAGCGGCGGACGGGAAGACACGGGAATTTGCCCCGCCTCCCGCGCCGATTCCTCCACCTCAAGAATCCTGGCTCCCGCAAAAAAGTGCGCGTCTTTCCCCGCGGTCACCACCGCCGCCGGCCGTGTTTCCGCCAGGATGTGGTGAATTTCCCTTTCCCGGTAGAGAATGTTGACCGGCACAACGATCACCCCTGATTTCACACAGGCGAGCCACAGGTCGATGACCTCGGCCCGGTTTGCGAGGAAAAACGCCAGACGGTCCCCGGGCTGTATCCCCTTCTGCCGCAACCAGGCCGCCCAGCGGTTGCTCCTCATCTCCAGGTCGGCAAAGTTCAGCCGCAACCCTGATTCATCCTCAAACGCCTCCCGGCTTCCCCGCCCCAGCAGGGAGGCATCCAACAGCGTAATCAGCGGGGTACCCAACCTTCAGTCCTTTCTCTTTTCCACATCCTGTCGCGTCCAATCCCAAAGCCGCTCCAGTTCCGCGGCGAGTTCCTTCTTGGCCTTGGCGAGATCCTCGTTCTCCCCCACCTTCCGTTTGCCAAAAAAGTATACTTTCATCTTGGGCTCGGTGCCCGACGCCCGCACCGCCACGCGAAAACCCTCGCCCAGATCAAAAATCAACATCCTCTCCTTGGGGATTTCTTTTCCATCCACGTCCCGATGGCAGCCCTTCTCGTAATCCTGCACGCCGACAACTTTCCTTCCGCCCCATTCCTTCGGCGGTTGCCCCTGGTAGCTGGCCACCGCCCGGGCGATCTGTTTCGCGCCCTCCGCGCCCGGCATCTCCAGATTCCCCAGCTTTTCCAGATAAAGGCCGTGCTTCCGGTAAATTCCGTCCAGCTCCTGCAGCAGATCCCTGCCCTGCGCTTTCGCCCACACCGCCGCCTCCACGAACATCATCACCGCTCCGTTGGCATCCTTGTCGCGCACATTGTCCCCGCCGCTGTATCCGTAACTCTCCTCGCCTCCGAAGACAAAAAAAGTGCTCTGCTCGATCCGCCTTTTTCTCCACTCCTCGGCACCGAGCTTTCCCCTTCCCCCCGCCTGCTTCTCGTAAATCCCGAGCTTTTCCCCGATGTATTTGAAGCCCGTCAGCGTCTCCACGCATTTCATGCCGGCGGCGGCGGCCATCTCTTTCTGCAGATCCGTTGTCACAAAGGTTTTGATCAGACAGCAGTTCTTTTCCTGTCCCGGCCGGATCCATCCTTTCGCCTTCATTCTTTCCATCCGGTAGCTGGCCATCAGGGAACCAATCTGGTTTCCGGTGATCAGTTCATAATCCCCGGCAGGGTTGCGCAGGGCCACGCCCATCCGGTCGGCATCGGGATCGGTCGCCACCACCAGGTCCGCTTTCTCCTTCCGGGCCTGTTCGATGCCCAGGGAAAGCGCCTCCCCGTTTTCCGGATTGGGGGACTTCACGGTCGGAAACCTTCCGTCCCCCTTCTCCTGCGCGGCCACCAGGGATGCCTCCACACCCGCTTCCTTGAGCATCGGCGGCACGATCCGGATTCCCGTGCCGTGCAGGGGGGAAAAAACCACCTTGAGCTTCGGGCCCTCCTTCCGCAGCAGATCCGCCTCCAGAATCAGTTCCCGCAAGGCCCGGAGATACGCCTCATCCACCTCGCGGCCAACCATCACCACCTTGCCGCCGTTCTTGGGCCGGGGATCGGTCTCCGGTTCCTTTACCGCCTCCACCTCCCGGATGATCCCGGAGGCGTGCGGCTCCACGATCTGCGCCCCATCGGAGAAGTAGACCTTGTACCCGTTGTCGTGCGGCGGATTGTGGCTGGCGGTGATCTCCACCCCCGCCTGCGCCCCAAGATACCGGACCGCAAAGGAAAGCTCCGGCGTGGAGCGGTCTTCCGTAAAAAGATAAGCCGTGCCGCCGGCTGCCGCCACCGTGCGGGCGGAAAGCTCCGCAAACTCCCTGGAGAAGTGGCGGGTGTCATGGGCGAAGACCACCGAGGGCACCTGTCCGGAAAAATTTTTTCCGAGATAGCTGACCAGTCCCTGGGTGGCCCGGGCAACGTTGCCATAGTTCATGCAGTTCGTGCCCACTGCCGGAAATTCCGGCCGCCCCAGGGCGGTGGGCATGCCCTGTTCGGCCTTCGTCACCACCTTCCCGATCGTCCGTCCCCGCAAGCCTCCGGTCCCGAAGGCAAGTGTCCGGAAGAAACGATCGTTCAGTTCCGCCCACTCCCCGGCGGATACCAGCTCCCCGATGCTCGCCTCCGTCAGCGGATTGGCCCGGGACGATGCCATCAACCGCAGGATGTTGTCCAAGGACTCCCGGGAGAGCTTTCCGGCCCGCACCGCCTGCTCCACCGCCTCGCTCCAGCCTTTTGCCATAAACCTTGGTTTTATCTCACCCGTTCTTCGCGGGCGAGTTTCCGCTACCCTCAGCAAAAACTTAAACTTAAACTGAATCGGTGAAGCCCCGCTGGTTTGTTCGCGGAGATCTGGACGGCCTGGTGGGCCTGTTCATCGACAACCTCCTCCAACTTCTCCTGATCCTCTCCCTCGTCCCCCCGGTTTGCGGCATCCCTGTGGAAATCGTCGTTTCCCGGATTCTGCCGGCCGCCGCGGTTTCCATCCTGCTCGGCAACCTCTTTTACTCGTGGCAGGCCCACCGCCTTGCCGTCCGCACGGGCCGCGACGACGTCACCGCCCTCCCGTTCGGCATCAACACGGTCAGCCTGATGGCCTACCTCTTTCTCATCATGGGCCCGCTCTGGCAAAAAACCCGGGATGCTGATCTCGTCTGGGCCGCCGGCATTTTCGCCTGCTGGGCTGGCGGCATCCTGGAACTGCTCGGTGCTTTCGTTACCGACCCGCTTCGCCGCTGGCTGCCCCGCGCCTCCCTCCTCGCCCCCCTTGCCGGTATTGCCCTCACCTTCATTGCCATGCCGTTCGTCTTTAAAATCTATGCCGCCCCGGCCATCGCTCTTCTGCCGATGCTCCTCGTCGTCTTCATCTACGCCGGCAAGATCCGCCTGCCGGGCCATCTACCGACCGGGCTGGCCGCCATTCTCCTGGGCGCCGGTGTTGCCTGGATTCTCAAGGGCTTCGGCCTGACCCCGCCGGAAACTCCCGCACCTTCCTCCTCCATCGGATTCCACTTCCCCCTGCCCGCCTTCGACAAGCTGCTCTCCTTTCTGCAAAGGGAGGGAGTCGGCGCTTTTTTCCCGGTCATCTTCCCCATGGCCCTCTTCAACGTCATCGGCTCGCTGCAAAATTTGGAAAGCGCCGAAGCGGCCGGCGACCGCTACGCCACCCGTTCCTCCCTTTCCGTGAACGGTCTTTCCACTCTTTTGGCCGGCTTCCTTGGCAGCCCCTTCCCCACCACCATCTACATCGGCCACCCGGGCTGGAAGCGGATGGGCGCGCGGATCGGCTACTCCGGCCTCAACGGCATCCTCATCACCCTGCTTTGCCTGTTGGGCCTGACCGGCTCCGTGCTTCGCGTCATCCCCCTGGAGGTCACCCTGGGGATTCTTCTCTGGATCGGGGTCGTCATCACCGCGCAATCCTTCGTCGACACGCCGGCCAAGCACGCCTTGGCCGTTGCCATTGGCCTGATTCCATGCCTCGCCGGATGGGCGGCCCTGATCGTGGAAACCGTCGTCCGGGCGACCGGTGTGCCCTTGGATGCCGTGGCCACCAAAACGGGAGGGGATCTGGTCCTGGCCGGCTTGTTTGCCCTCGGCCAGGGATTTCTCCTCTCCAGCATCCTGCTGGCGGCCATGGTCGCCTTCGTCATCGATCACCGGTTCCTTGCCGCCGCCGGTATCGCCCTCCTGAGTTCCCTGCTCTCCCTCACCGGCCTGATCCACGGCGTTGCCATCACCTCCGCCGGCGCCCAAGCCCTGGCCGGTTGGTGGGTTGCCCCATCCTTCGCCGCCGCCTACTTGGCCACAGCCTTGGTTCTCCTTGGCCTCAGGTTTTTGCCCCGGCCATCATCCTGATCCTCCTCCCATCCCGTGAAGAAGGCCCCCAAATACCTCTGCGAACGCTGCACCAACTGCTGCCGCTGGCCGGGGGACGTGAAGATCACTGCGGACGAAATCACGGCCATTTCCCGCCACCTTGGGCTGGGTGAAGACGACTTTATCCAGCGCTACACCCGTCTCCGCGCCGATCGCCGCGGTCTTTCCCTCATCGATCAACCCGACGGCGCCTGCATCTTCCTCGACGGCCAGGATTGCCGGATCCAGCCGGTAAAACCCCAACAGTGCCGCGACTTCCCCAACGCCTGGAACTTTCCCGGCTGGCGCGACATCTGCATGGCCACCGAGGTTTCCTGACGCCCTTTTTCGCGACCATCCGCCGACTCCGCGCCTCCGAGCGGAAAGAGTCTTTGCCAAAACCTTTCCCCAAAGCATAGTGACAAAACCCAACCTAGGATGAGCCTGGTTCCCCAATATTCCACGGCACCCGGCGACAGGATTCCGGGCATTCAAAAATTCGCCTACGGGGTGGGATCCCTGGTCAACAACCTGCTGGGTGCGGCCATCGGCATGATGGCCATTGTCCTCAATCTGGGCTTGGGCATGAATCCGGCCGTCGTCGGCACACTCATGGCCCTACCCCGCTTGCTGGACGCGATGATCGATCCGGTCATGGGCTATATCTCGGACCACTCGCGCCTGCGCTGGGGAAGGCGGCGCCCCTTTATCTTCATCGGTGCCCTGGCTTCCGGGCTCGTTTTCGCCCTGCTCTGGCAGTTGCCGGCCGGCTACAGCCAGCACTTCTACTTCTGGTATTTTCTGATCGGGGCCAATCTCTTTTACATCGCCTACACCATCTACGCCGCCCCGTGGGTCGGACTCGGCTACGAGATGACCCCGGATTATCACGAACGGACCCGGCTGATGGGAGTCTCCAACTTCATGGGGCAGATCGCCTGGGTGGCGGTGCCCTGGTTTTACGCCTTTATGGAAAACGACGACCTCTTTCCCGACTCCGTTGCGGGAGCGCGCTGGCTGGCCATTTTTGTCGGGATTTTCGTGGCTATTTTCGGGCTCGTCCCGGCTTTTCTTTGCCGGGAACGGATGCAGGCCATCGCCGAGAAGGAGATTCCCCCGGAGGAAAAGGACGGCTTCCTCCACGTTGCCAGGCGGAAAATCCTGGATTTTCTCCGTGGGTTTGCCGCCACCATGCGCTTCCGCCCTTTCCTCATTCTTTGCGGGGCGACTTTCCTCGTTTTCAACGGTTTCATGCTGGTCTCCTCCTTCTCCTCCTACGTGATGATTTATTACGTCTACGGCGGGGACAAGGATCTCGGCGCCAAACTGATGGGCTGGAACGGAACCCTCTCGGCCATCGCCACTTTTTTGGTGATTCTCCTGGTGACCTGGCTGGCCACCCGGATCGGAAAGCGGAAAACTTTCTTTTTCTCCACCGGCATCTCCGTGGTGGGCTACCTCCTCAAGTGGTTCTGCTACAGCCCGACCAACCCCTACCTGATCCTCGCTCCGACTCCCTTCATCGCCTTTGGCCTTGGCGGGCTGTTCGTCCTGATGGGTTCCATGGTTGCGGACGTCTGTGATTTCGACGAATTGCAGACCGGGCAACGGCGCGAGGGGATGTTCGGGGCCGTCTTTTGGTGGGTCGTCAAGTTGGGCATGGCCTTGGCTCTGGCCCTTTCCGGTTACGCCCTCAATCTCACCGGGTTCGATGTCAATCTCGGGGGCGGCCAGTCGGAACGAACCCTTTTCCTGATGCGCCTGCTCGACGTCGCCGTTCCGGCAGCCACCTCCGCCCTGGCCATCCTTTTGGTTGCCGGCTACCCGCTCACCGAGGCCATGGCCCACGAAGTGCGTGGCAAACTTGAAAAACGCCGGGGCCGGGCCACCGCAACCGCCTAGAATGCTTTTCCGCCTTCCCCTGGTCGCCCTCTTCGCGGGCACGGCCTTGGCCGGGGATTTCCTCCCCCAGAAACCAGACGACCGGATCGACCAGCAGACCCTTGCTGTCTGCTATTCGGGATTCCGGCGGGGACAATATCCCGACCATGGCCAGGGAGCGAAAAACCCCTCCCGCGAGGAAATCCTCGAGGACCTGCGTTTGCTCAGCCAGTCCGCCGGCATTCCTCTCCTGCGTCTTTACGACAGCAAGGAAAACTCCCGCACGGTTCTCGAACTTATCCGATCGGAGAAACTCCCGCTCAAGGTGATGCTGGGGGCCTGGCTGGATGCCGAGATCAGCCCTCATCTCACCTGCGAATGGGTCAAGCAGCCCCTGCCGGAAGCCCGATTGGCCGCCAACCGGAAGGCCAACGGGCAGGAAGTGAAACGGGCAATCGGGCTGGCCCGGGAATTTCCCGATGTGGTCACGGCGGTCAACATCGGCAACGAAACCCTGGTCGACTGGAATGATCATCGTGTCCCCATCGACCGGCTGGCCGGGTTTCTCCGCGAGGCACGGGAGGCCCTGGACCAACCCGTGACCACCGCGGAGAATTACGCCGCCTGGGTCCATTACGCCAAGGATCTCGCCGGAGTGGTCGATTTTGCCGGGGTCCACACCTACCCCGTCTGGGAGAAAAAGACCCTCGCCCAGGCCATGGCGTTCACCGTGCAGAATCTTGCGGCCGTCCAGCAAGCCCTGCCCGGCATCCCGCTGGCCATCGCCGAAGCGGGTTGGGCAACGGTGGCCTCCGAATTCCCCCAGGAGGCCAACGAAAAAAATCAGGCACACTACTTTCAGGATCTGCTGGAGTGGGCCCGGAAAAACAACGTGAGTGTCTTTTGGTTTGAGGCTTTTGACGAAGGCTGGAAGGGCGATCCCGCCAATCCCGACGGCGCGGAAAAGCACTGGGGCCTCTACGATCTGGACAGGAAACCCAAGCAGGCGGCCCGGGAAATCCTTCCCGGTTTGCAAAAAGCGGGAAAGTAACCCGTCCCCGGAAAAGCCCGGGCGGACGGGCTACCCCGCTTTCGGCAGCAAAATAAAACCCCTCCTCCGGTCTCCGATCACCTCGCTTTTCCGGCCCCGGTGAATCCAGTGCCACAGCCCAATCAGGGCACAGAAGAACGCATCCGTCCGATCCTCCACCGGCTTGGACCACTTCTCGGCGAGGAAAGCGGCCATGGAGGGATCCATGCGCAGACCGGGAAATTTTTTTCTCAGACAATTCCTCAAGAGCGACTGAAGCCGCCGGAACTCCCTCCGGCGAGCCAGCACCCTTCCTTTTTTATACTTAACGATTCGCGGAATCCCGAATAACCGCACCATCGCCGGATGCGGATAAACCTCCGCCACGGTCCTTTTGCCCCGGGAAGGCTCCCACCCGACCCGGAACCCGCTTTTCTCCAGCAACCGCGCCACCCGGGGTGGCCGGGGACATTTCGTGGAGTTCGCCGGATGACAGGCGGCGTGCTGCCGGTGAAACATCCGATGGGTCAACCGGTCCACCGGCCGCGTCCCGGTGCGGTTGGGACAGACGATGGGCGCATCCACCGCGACAAACACCGAGCCCCACCCCCGGGCATTCTCCCGGATGGAAGCCAGCAGGTCGCCGTCGCCCTGCGGGTAGGCAAAACCGGCCACCACACCCTTCCGCCCGTCCCATTCCAGAAAACAGACGCCGTCACGGTTTTTCTCCCCCCAGGCCAGATCGATGCCCACCAGAAGGACCGGACTCCGGCCCTTCTTCATGGGGATGGGGGACGCCTTTTTTTCTCCGTCCGCAGCAACAGAACCGGGACCTCGACGGAGTGACGGACCTCGCTGGAGGCGCTCCCGAACAGAACATCCTCAATCCATCGGTGACCGTGGGTGGTCATGGCGACAAGGTCACAGCCGGTCTCCTCCACCGCCTGAACCAACTCCGGTCCGGGATGGCCGAAACCCAATCGCCATGTTGCAGGGATTCCCTCCTCCTTCAGGCTTTTTGCGCATTTCTCCAGATAGGCCCGGTCTTCCCGCACCTCCTTGGAATCACTTTCCTCACGAAAGAACCGGGCGGACCATCCATCGGCAATGTGGATGAGGATGAGCTCGCTACCGTGTGTTTTTGCCAACTCCCGCACATGGTTGAGAATGCTGGCGTCATGACTGGTGCCCTCGAGCGGCACGAGAATTTTACGGTAAAGATGCCCCGCTTTCATCATCCCTTTCCGCCGCACAGGGTTTCCGCCAGAAGCCACAGGTTGAGGGCCACCAAAAGGGACGCAACCAGCCATGACAGGATCCGAATCCGCGGCCCGATGGCAAATTCCCCCATGATGGCCCGGTTGGACGTGAACAGGATCAGCGGGATGACCGCGAAAGGAAGCTGCAGGCTCAGGATCACCTGACTAAGAATCAGGAGGTCGTAAGTTCCGTGATCCCCCTTCCAAAGGATGACGATCACCGCAGGAATAAGGGCAAGGATCCGTGTCAGACTACGGGAAATCCAGGGCGCCGTGCGCAGATGCAAAAATCCCTCCATCACGATTTGTCCGGCCAATGTGCCCGTCAGGGTGGAGCTTTGCCCGCTTGCCAGAAGGGCAAGGGCAAAGAGAAATGCCGCGGCACCACCCATCAACGGTTGCAGGGTGGCATGGGCCTGCTGCAACTCCTCCACCGGGATGCCATTCCGGAAAAAGACCGCCGCCGCCACGATCAGGATGGAGGCGTTCACCAGAAAGGCCCCATTCAGCGCAACCGCCGAGTCGATGAAATTGAATCGGATCGCCTCCCTTCTGCCCTCTGGTGTGGGTGTCACCAACCGGGTCTGCACCAGTGCCGAATGGAGATAAAGGTTATGCGGCATCACCGTGGCCCCAATGATGCCGATGGCCACATACAGGTCGCTGGAACCTCCATCCACCGGACCCCCGGTCAGCTTTGGCGTGAAGAGGCCATGCAGCACCCCTCCCCAATCCGGTTGGGCCAACCAGATCTCGATGACGTAGCAACCGCCGATCATGGCCACCAAGGAGACAATGCCCGCCTCCAACCAGCGCATGCCCTTGGCCTGCAGCAGAAACATCAGGAAAACATTCAGGGAAACAGCCAAGGCGCAGGTCAGCAACGGCCAGCCGGTGAGAAGATTTAATCCGACCGCCCCGCCCAGAACTTCCGCCAAATCACAGGCAATGATTGCGATTTGGCACGGCAGATAGAGCAACACACCCCACGGATGAGGCAGGAATTCACGGCAGGCTTGGGCCAAATCCCGGCCGGAGGCGATCCCCAGCCGCGCCGCCAGGCTTTGCAACAGCAAGGCCATCGCATTGGAAAGAAGCAGCACCCAAAGGAGCCCGTAACCGAAACGGGAGCCCGCCTCAATGTCGGTTGCCCAGTTCCCGGGATCCATATATCCGACGCTGACAAGAAAGGCCGGCCCGCCAAAGGCCAGCATCTTACGCCAAAAACCCGCTCCCGGGGGTATCCCCACGGTGGCATGCACCTCGGGCAGGGACTTCTTCTTGGTTGGAAGCACGGCGGAATCCTATCAGCCCAACCGGGCCAGATCGAACCCCCTCTAACCGATCAGGGCGGATCCAAACACCGGCCGGATCGCCTCAGGGACTTCGATCTTTCCCCCTTTGGTCTGGTAGGTCTCCACCAGGGCGATGAAAAGCCGGGCGAGCGCCGTGCCCGAACCGTTGAGCGTGTGACACGGCCGGTTTTTTCCGTCCGCGCCCTTGAACCGCAGGCCCATCCTTCGCGCCTGAAAATCCCGGAAGTTGCTGCAGGAGGAAACCTCCAAAAACTGCCCCATCCCCGGCGCCCACACCTCCAGGTCATAACAGCGCGCCGCACCAAAACCGATGTCCCCCGTGCAAAGCTCGATCTTCCGGTAATGCAGGCCGAGTTTCCGGAGCACCGCCTCGGCATGCCCACAGAGTGTCTCCAGGGCCTGCATCGACCGGTCCGGATGCTCGATCCAGACCAGCTCCACCTTGTCGAACTGGTGCATCCGGGCCAGCCCCCGCGTCTCCTTCCCGGCACTGCCCGCCTCACGCCGGAAGCAGGGAGTGTAGGCGACATATTTTTTCGGCAGGTCCCCTTCCGCCAGAATTTCCTCCCGGTGCAGGTTGGTCACCGGGACCTCAGCCGTCGGCACCAGGAACAGTTCCCCGCCTTCAGTTGCATACATGTCCTCGCGGAACTTTGGCAGCTGTCCCGTGCCCACCATGCTCGCCTCCCGCACCAGGTAGGGGGGCGAGACTTCCGTGTAGCCGTGGCTTTCCGTGTGAAGGTTGAGCATCCACTGGATGAGGGCCCGTTCCAGCCTCGCACCCGCCCCGCGATAGACCGAAAAGCCGCTGCCGGAGACCTTGGCCGCCGCCGTGAAATCAAGGATCCCCAGCCTCTCCCCCAAAGCAACGTGATCCACGGGTGGAAAATCAAATTTTGCGGGGTTACCCCAAGTGGAAATCACCGGGTTATCGGCCGATCCCGCCCCCTGCGGACACTCTTCCCACGGAAGGTTGGGGATGGTCAGCAACAACGCCTCCTGACGTGCCTCCACCTCCCCCGCCAACCGGTCCAGCTCCGCGATCCGGTCCGATTTCTCCTTCATCCCCGCCATGAGATCATCCGCCGGCTGGCCCTTGGCTTTCCGCGCTCCGATCTCCTTGCTGATGGTGTTCCGCTCGGCCTTCAACTTCTCCACCTCCCCGATCAGCCTGCGCCGCTCCTCGTCGGCCTCCAGCACCTTGGCCAGGCCGTCGGCCGCGCCCTTGCTGCGGGAAGCCAGGCGCTGGCGTATCCCTTCGGGATCTTTCCGGATGGAGGCAATGTCCAACATGGGTGTATTCAACCTATTCAGACGCTTTCCGTCGAGGCCCGCCAAAGGTTTTGCCGACCGCGCCACGGGACGCTTTAAAGCTCGGATGCCCTCCGCCGCCAAACGCGGGGCCGTGCTCGACCTCGGCTCCAACACCTTCAAGCTGCTCCTGGCCGAGCAAAGGAAAGGCGTTCTCCGCATCTTCCACGAGAAGGCCTATCCCGTGCGGCTGGGGGAAGGCGTGGCCGTCACCGGGAAACTCCGGCCCGTCGCCGTCCGCCGCGCCCTGCGCGTTCTTTCCACACTCGCAAAAAAAATCGCCGCTTTCCGCTCCGAAAAGGTGGTAGCGGTCGGCACCGGCGCCCTCCGCCGGTCCCGCAACCGCCAGGCTTTCCTCAGGCCGGCCGCAAGGATCATCCGTCAACCCATCCTGATGCTCTCCGGGCAGGAGGAGGGCAGGCTCATCGGTCTGGCCGCCCGCGCCCTCACCTCAGCCCCCCGCCCCCGCTACCACCTCGACCTCGGTGGCGGCAGCCTGGAGGTCATCGATTCCCAACACCCCAAACAACCCAGAATCCAAAGCCTGGACATCGGTTGCGTGGCGGTTCGCGACACCCTGCTTCCCCGTCAACCCCCCTCCCCGGACGAATGGATGCGCGCGCGCCAGCGCATCGGCCGGGCCCTTCGCAAACTTCCGCGCCCCCTTCGCCCGGCCCAAGCCACCTTCACCGGTGGCACCGGGCACGCCTACGCCTGCCTTCTCCGCAAAAGGAACATGAAGGCCCGCCGGCTGGAAAACTTCCCCATTCGCCGGGAGGAGCTCGTCCGGCTCATCCTCCGCCTTTTGCCCCTTTCCACCGGGGAGATCGCCCGCCTTCCCGGGATGCCGGAAGACCGCGTCACCCTGGCCCTTCCGGCCTTCTTGGTGCTGGCCGAAGCGGTGGAACGCCTCAATCTTTCCCGCATCCGGGTAAGCACCCACGGCCTGCGCTACGGGGTGTGGCTCGCCCATCTTGCCCCGGGCCCCATCCGGAGGATTGTCCGGTGATCCCCAAAACCCCGGCCGTCAAGGAGGCGCTCGCCCTGATGCAGGATTGGGAGAAGGAGCCAAACCACGTCCTGCATGTCACGGCCTGGGCCGTGCAGCTTTTTGAGGAACTCCGCCCGGAGCACAAACTCGGATCCAGGGAACTCAACTACCTGGCCGCCGGCGCCCTTCTCCATGACACCGGCTGGTCGACCGCCACCGAGGAACGTCCCCACCACAAGGAGTCCGCCCGCCGGATCCGGGAACATCCCTGGCAAAACTTTTCCCAAAAGGAGCGCGAGTTCGTGGCCTTGGTCGCCCGCTACCACCGCAAAAGCGCCCCTTCCTCCCGGCACCAACGCTACCTGAACCTGGAATCCAGCCGCAGGGAACCGCTCCGCTGGCTGGCCGGTATCCTCCGGATCGCCGATGCCATGGACCGCTCCCACCGCCAGAAGTTGTTTTTGAAAACATTGGAACTCCGGCCGGGTGTTTGTCTGATCCACGCCCGTGGCGAGGGCACGGAAGAGGCCAACCTCGGCCTCCAGCGTAAATCCGACCTCTTCCAGCAGGTTTCCGGCCGCCAGCCATTCCTCCAAGCCACCCCCTCCTAGCCGGATGGCACGCGGGGGCGGTTCTGCTTCAATACCTCCCTGTGAAACGTTGGCGTCCCCAGCTGATCGCCCTGGCCATCTTGGTGGCCTTCATCGGCTTTTCCTACAGTTATGTCCGCTACTTCGTCCGTGCCCGCACCCATGCGGTCATTGTCTTCCTGGTGCCCGGCGCAAGCCCGGAGCTTCTCTCCCTCGCCCAGGCCCGCCACCCGAACCGCCACCTTCCCGGGCTCGACCAGGCAGACTCGATGGCCTTCGTCGAGACCCAGGCCTCCGACCAGCTCGCCGGCGACACCGCGGCCCTGGCCTCCTTCCTTGCCACCGGGGAGATTGGTCCGGCCAACCGCCTCAGCCTCCGTTATGACGGCAAACCGGCCGACACCCTTTTGTATCAGGCACAACGGCGCGGCCGCGCCGTGGGAATCATCTCGTCCGGCCCCGTCACCTCGCCGGGAGTCGCCGCTTTTTTCGCCCATCAACCGGACGCCTCGGTCTCCGCCAGCATCGCCAACCAGATGCTCGACTCCACCCGCATCGAACTGATCTTTGGCGGAGGCCTCGAAGTTTTCGAGACGGAGAGGAAAGCCGGCCGGCGGGACCTCCTCAAGGAGGCCGAGAAGCTGGACTACACGATCGTTTTTGACCGCGCCGGTCTGGAAAGCTTTCCCGCATGGAACACCCGACGAATCATCGGGTTGTTTGCTCCGCAAGAACTCCCCCTCGCCGCCACGGAAGACCCGGGCGCCGGAACGGTGCGGTTGTCCGATCTTGTCGAAAGGGCCATCCAAACCCTCGCCTACAACCTTCTGGGATACTTTCTGGTGGTGGAGCATCCCCTGGTCGCCAACGCCGCCGGCCAGAACCAGGCCGAATTGGCCGTGCGCCAACTTCATGAGCTCGACCGCGCGGTCGATACCGCCCGCCGCTATGCGGGAAAAAATGCCCTGATCCTTGTCTACTGCCCTTTCTCGGTTGGTGGCTTCCAGTTCCTCGAATCCCCCTCCACCGACAAAAATAAAAAATCGCGGCTTCCCTCCCTTTCCTGGCACAACGGCCCCGGCAGGGCCGGCTCCGATCCCGCCGGCCTACGCACCGGCCGGTTAGCGGCGCCCTCCGCCGGATTCGGTTGGGCCGCCGCCTACGGCAAGGGCTCGGAGGAAGTGCACGGCATCCTCAATCCGGGCGAACTCCACGCCATCCTCCGGCGCCAGCTCTGAACACCACCCGGATCAAGGAAATCCTGGCCGCCCGCGGCCTCCGTCCCCTCCGTCAGCTTGGGCAAAACTTTCTCGCCGAACCCACGCTCGCTACCCGGATCGCCGAAGCTGTCGGACCGGCCGGATCGGAACCCGTCCAGGAAATCGGCCCGGGCTTGGGCGCCCTCACCCGCGCCCTTTTCTCGGCCGGCCACTCCGTGGAGGCCTTCGAGATGGATCAGGGCCTGATCTCTTTTCTGCGCGAGGAATTCAAGCACGAAACCCGTTTCCGGTTAATCGGGGGCGATGCCCTGAAAACCCTGCCGGGACAACCACCCCGACCTGTCCTTTGTGGAAATCTTCCCTACTCGATCTCCACCCCGCTCCTCGTCCAGCTGACCCTGCGCCAACCACCCCCGGAAACCGTCGTCGTCACCCTCCAAAAGGAGGTGGCGGACCGCTTCGCCGCCCATCCCCGCACCTCCGAGTACGGGGCGGTCAGCGTCCTGCTGCAAACGGTTTTCCGGATGGAAAGGCTCCGCGATCTCCCGCCGGAGGTTTTCTACCCGCGACCCCGGGTCGACTCCTCGGTTCTCCGCCTCAC
>Ga0214917_10003078_pt1 | contig 19685 bp, 15 predicted proteins | sample LL_1208_BB_MetaG_FD_177983 | JGI IMG/M metagenome (GOLD analysis project Ga0214917, IMG submission 177983) | Freshwater microbial communities from Lake Lanier, Atlanta, Georgia, United States - LL_1208_BB | ecosystem: Environmental > Aquatic > Freshwater > Lake | place: USA: Georgia | collected...
GGCCCTGGAACCGGGCCTGGAACCGCGAATGGAGGCTGAAAACAGCGGTTTTTTGCGGGCCGGACCGTTTTTTTGGGTTGCAATTTCGCCTTCAACCCGTCTAATCACCGACGCAATCGGCGTTGATAGCCGAGTTTGAGGGTATCGTCGTCACACCTGCGGCGGGGTTTCTGCCGCTCACACATTGGTATTTTTTGGAGGTTTCGGCACATGGCGAAGAAGTCCGGCAACAAGCCTTTGACGAAGACGGAGATCATGCGGAGCATCTCCGAGTCGACCAACCTTCCCAAGAAGGACGTGGTCGCGGTGATGGAGGCTCTGGCCACCGAGATTCAGAAGGCACTCAAGGGCTCCGGGATCGGCGTCTTCTCGATCCCCGGTCTCGTGAAGATCGAGCGGCGCAAGGTTCCGGCCCGTCCGGCCCAGAAGGGTGTCAAGAATCCCTTCACAGGCGAGCTGCAGGATCGGCCCGCGAAGCCGGCGAGCGTGAAGGTTCGCGTTCGGGCGCTCAAGAACCTGAAGGCGATGGTCTCCGGCTGAGCCCGAGCCCGCGTGGAAGCGAAACAGACGGACGGCGCCGCTCGCGGCGCCGTCCGTTCTCGTTTCCGGGGTCGGGTCTGGGCTCGGGTCTGGGCTCGGTTTCGCCGGACCGTGGAGGCCGGGGTGGCCGACTGGGGGGCTGTGGTGGGCGGGGCAACGTCAGGCCGAGCCTGGGCAGCGCCGGCGCGGCAGTGAGGCTCGCGAACCGATGGGCCGGCGGCCGATCTTGAGAGTGGCGTTGCAACCGTCACATTCCCCCTGGGTTCCCAGATGCACCCCGCGCCCCACGCTGATCGCCACTGCCCGCTGCTCGATGGTCCGGGCGAATCTCGCCCGCTCACCGTCGCACCGTATCCCTGGGAGGTGCGCCAATGCCTGCAAACGGGGTTGGTATATCTTGCCAACCCACCCGCCCAGGACCGCTACCGGGAGGAGTTTGCCTGGCAGGTGACCCATGCCGCGGAGTCGGCCCGTCGGCAACGCCAGGAGCCGCTCGTCTCCGCGGCGAGCCGGGCCCTGAAGACCTTCCGCCAGCGGTGGCTGAAGCGGGACAAACTCGTGGGGATGGTGGCCGCGATCGCCCGCCGTCGCTCGGGGACGATTCGGCTCGTCGACATCGGCTGCTCCGACGGCGGCCTGTTTCGTCGCCTGGTCGCCGCCTTGCCGGCGGACGTGGCCGGCCGACTCGAGCCGGTGGGCATCGAGATCTCGACGCATCTGGCCGCGGTCGCCGACCAGCGGCTCCGATTTCACGGTGGCCGCTGCATCCACGCCGCCGGCGTCGACGGCCTGCGGCACCTGGCGCCGGGCAGTGTCGACGTGGTGATCCTGTCCTGCGTGCTCGAGCACGAGCTCGATCCGGTTCCGCTGCTCGCGGGCTGCCGGGAGCGGCTCGCCGCCGACGGCGCGGTCGTGGTGAAGGTGCCCAACTACGACTGCCTGGGCCGTCGCCTCCGCGGTCGCCGCTGGTGCGGCTACCGTTGGCCCGACCACGTCAACTACTTCACGCCGGTCACGCTCGTATCGACGGCCGCCCGGGCGGGGCTGGCGCTGACCCGGATGCGGCTCGCCGACCGCTCGCCCTTGAGCGACTCCCTGTATGCGGTCTTTGGCCGCGACGCGTCGGCCGCCCGGCCCGCGTTTGCCGCCCCGGCCGGTCCGCGGCTGGCTCGCGCCGCCTGACCGCGGCAGCGGAACTGTCTGCTATTCTCCCGACATGAAACCGACGCTTCTCGTGCTCGCCGCCGGCATGGGCAGCCGCTACGGCGGCCTCAAGCAGATCGACCCGATGGGGCCCGCGGGCGAGACGCTGCTCGACTACTCCGTGTTCGACGCCCTGCGGGCCGGATTCGGCCGGGCGGTGTTCGTGATCCGGCCCGACTTCGAGGCCGCCTTTCGCGAGCGGGTGCTGGCCCGGTTCGCCGGCCGGATCGAGACGGCCCTCGCCTTCCAGACGCTCCACCGGCTGCCCGCCGGGTTCGCCGTGCCCTCGGGACGGGAGAAGCCCTGGGGCACGACCCACGCGATCCTCTGCGCCCGCGACGTGGTGGCCGAGCCGTTCGCGATGATCAATGCCGACGACTTCTACGGTCGCGACTCGTTCGCCGTGCTCGGCCGGCGGCTCGCCCCGCTCGGGGCCGACTCCACCGCCTACTGCATGGTCGGCTTCACGCTCGCCGGCACGCTCTCGGAGCACGGCACGGTGGCCCGGGGCGTCTGCCGCACCGATGCGCGGGGGTTTCTGGCCGACATCCAGGAACTCACCGGCGTGGGCCGGGTGGCCGGAGGCGGGATCCGGGGCACGAGCCCCGCGGGGCCGGTGGACCTCACGGGGGCCGAGCCCGTGTCGATGAACATGTGGGGCTTCACGCCGCAGGTCTTTCCCCAACTCGACGGCACCTTTCGCGGGTTTCTCCTCGAGCATGGCTCCGAGCTCAAGAGCGAGTGCTACATCCCGACCTCGGTCGGCGCGCTCGTGCATGCGGGGCACGCCACCTGCGAGGTGCTGCCCACCACGTCGACCTGGTTCGGGGCCACCTACGCCGAGGACAAGGCCGCGGTGCAGGCGAGCCTGCGGGCGCTCGTGGACGCCGGCGAGTATCCCGCGAGCCTCTGGGCATGACGCGTTCACCGGCGACGGCCGGGTGGCGGTTCGACAACTCCTACGCCCGGCTGCCCGAACAGCTGTTCGCGTCGGCGCCGCCCGTGCCGGTCCGGGCGCCGGGGCTCGTCTATCTCAACGAGCCGTTGGCGGCCGACCTCGGGCTCGATGCCGGCCGGCTCCGGGACGACGGCGCGGCGTGGATGGCAGGCAACGAGCTGCCCCCCGGAGCCGAGCCGATCGCCCAGGCCTATGCGGGCCATCAGTTCGGCCACTTCACCAATCTCGGCGACGGCCGGGCGATCCTCCTCGGCGAGCAGCTCTCCCCCGACGGCCGCCGCCGCGACATCCAGCTCAAGGGGGCGGGCCGCACCCGCTACTCCCGCGGCGGAGACGGCCGCGCGGCGCTTGGGCCGATGCTCCGCGAGGTCGTCGTGAGCGAGGCGCTGCACGCCCTCGGCATCCCCACCACCCGGAGCCTGGCCGTCGCGACCACCGGCGAGGTGGTGATGCGGTCGACGCCGCTGCCGGGCGCGGTGCTCACCCGCGTGGCCGCGAGTCACATCCGCGTGGGCACCTTCCAATACGCCGCGGCGCTCGGCCGCCACGAGGTGCTCGGGGCGCTGCTCGACCATGCGATCGCGCGGCACGATCCGAAACTGGCCGACCTCGACGCGGGCGACCGGGCGGCCGCCTTCCTCGAGGCCGTCGGCGAGCGGCAGGCCGCGCTGGTCGCCAAGTGGATGCTCGTCGGATTCGTCCACGGCGTGATGAACACCGACAACATGGCCGTCTCCGGTGAGACGATCGACTACGGCCCGTGCGCGTTTCTCGACGCCTACGATCCCGCCACCGTGTTCAGCTCGATCGACGAGCACGGCCGCTACGCCTCCGGCAACCAGCCGGGCATCGCCCACTGGAACCTCGCCCGGCTCGCCGAGAGCCTGCTGCCGCTGTTTCCCGGGGAGGGAGACACGGTGGTCGAGCGGGCCCGCGCCGTACTCGATCGGTTTCCGGATCGATTCACCCGGGCCTACGACGACGGCGCGCGGGCCAAGCTCGGCCTCGCCACGGAGGAGGCGGGCGATCGCGGCTTGTTCGCCGGCCTGCTCGAGCGGATGCACGGCGCGGGCGCCGACTTCACGGCGACGTTTGCCGGCCTTGCGGGTGTCGTCGAGTCGGCTGTGTCCGGCCCCGAGGCGGCCCCCCCGCCCTTCCCCGACTGGCTCGCCTCCTGGCGGGCGCGGCTGGCCCGCGAGCCGGAGCCGCCCGCGGCGATCGCCGCCCGGATGCGCCGGGCCAATCCGGTGGTCATTCCCCGCAATCACCGCGTCGAAGAGGCGCTCACGGCCGCCGAGGCGGGCGATCGCGGGCCGCTCGAGCGATTGCTCGACGTGCTTCGCGACCCGTTCACGGAGACGCCGGCGAATGAGCCCTACCGGGGCGGTCCGCCGGCCGGCTGCGGCCGGTATCGCACCTTCTGCGGCACGTGACGCGACGGACGGCCGGCGCCGCTTCCGCAGGCGGTCGCCGGTGCCGAAGCCGCGCGGCGACCAGACCCCCGGCGCCGGCAACGGGTCGACAGTTCGATCCGGTCTGCCCCGGTTCCATCTCCCGGCCACGCGCAGGGTCCGGATCGATCTCTTCCCGGATGTGGACCGCGGTGCGATCGCACTGCCCGGGCCGACTAGACACGGAGAATCGGTGCCTTCTGAACCCTCGCGACGCCGGCGGTATTCTGGTAGTTGTAGCCGCCGATGTAGTAGATGGCCTGGTCGCGCACCTGAATGGTCACGCCGTTTTCCAGCCCCTGGGCCAAGGTCGATACCTGATCGGGCCCGAATCCCGAAAGCTCACCAGTCGGGCTGATGGTTCCCCGTTCCACCGTTGTCAGGAATCCGGTCCCGGTGAAGCCGCCAAACAGGTAGAGTTTGTCGGCCAGGACGGCGTAGCCAGACCTGTTTCGCGCTTGTGAAAGCGTCGCGGACACAAGCGAAAACGCGCCCAGAGACCCATCACTGCCAATCGTGGCCCGCTCGATGGTGTTCAGGCTGGAAACCGTTCCAATCTGATTAGGCCCCTCGCCGCCGAGAACGTAAAAGTAGTTGTCAATGCGAACACCCGGCATGCTCCAGCGGCGACTGGTCATCGGCGTCGCCACAGACTGGAAGGTTTCAATGCTGCCATCGGGCTTTACGACGGCCCGCTCCGTGCTTGAGAGCGTACTGGCGACGTTCCCATTGTGTCCGCCGGTGACCGTGAGGAAGGTGCCGGTGTTAATGAAGGCGAAGCCGCCTCTCGGAGTCACCAGCGTGACGCCGGGCACAACAGCGAACGGCCCGAGCGTCCCGTCAGGGTTGATCGTGGCACGCTCCACCGTGCCTGTGGAGCCACTCTCCTTCGAGCCGACGAAGCCGCCGATGACGTAGACATAGTTGCCGACACGGGTCGCCCATCCGAAGTGACGCGGCACCGCCAGCGAGATTCCGGCAACCGGAAGGAACGTTCCCACGTCGCCGTTCTGGTCGATCTGTGCCGACAGAATCTGGTTCGTTGACACCCCCCCCGAGCTGACACCACCCAGCAGATACAGCCGGTCGCCCACCGTGATGGGCATCGTTTCCTGCAGGCCAGACGGAAGCGTCGACTGGAAGGCGAACGGCTGGAGCACGCCCTGGGTCCGTACTTCGGGCGGGGTGACCATGCCCGTCACGGCGAGCGTGAAGGCGGCCGTAACGGCCGTGCTGCCGACAAGGGAGTTGTCGGCCACACGCACCGTCGCCGAGAAGGAAGGCTTGGTCGCGGAGTCGAGCGTCACTCCCGCCTTGAGATAGAGCGATGAGCCGTCGAACTCGAAGCTGGCCGCGTCCGTGCCGCCGAGCGAGATCGTCTGGGATCCGAGGGCGTCGTCGGTGACGACGATGTCGGCGACCTTGATCCTGCTGATCGTGCTCGTGTTCTCGTTGATCGTCGTTAGCGCGTTGGTCAACGCCACGGCGGTCGGGGCCTCGTTGACGTCGGTCACCTTGATCACGAACGCTCGCTCGAAGAACAGCCCGCCCTGGTCCGTACTGCGGATCCGCAGCGCGTAGGAACTCTTGGCCTCGAAGTCGAGGCTGGCCGTGGCCTGGAGCTGGTTGCCGACGATCGTGAACGACGCATTGTCGGTGTCGCCAACGCCCGGGACCAGGGTGTAGATGGGCAAGTTCGAGGTGTCGGGGTCGGTCGTGGTCAGGATGCCCACCACCGCGTTAGCGCCCGCATTCTCCGCGATCGCGATCGTGGTCGACGACAGCGCGACGTTGGTCGGAACCTCGTTGACGTCCGCGACGCGGAGCACATGGGTCATCGTTCGCGGCAGGCTGGCCGGCAGGCTTGGATCGGCCACGCTCACGGTCACGGAGTACGACGGCTTGGTCTCGAAGTCGAGCGCGACGCCCGACTTGAGATAGAGGGCCAAGCCGTCGACCTCGAAGCTGGCGGCGTCGGGGCCCGAGAGCGTGATCGTCTCGGAGCCGAGCGCGTCATCGGTGACGACGATGTCGCCCACCTTGGTTGGTGTCGCCGTGCTCGCGGTCTCGGCGATCGTGCTCACCGCATTGGCCAACACCACGGCGGTGGGCGGCTCGTTGACGTCGGTCACGCCGAACGTCATGGCTTTCTCGGTGGTCAAGCCGCCGGAATCCTTGGCCTGAAGTCGGATGAAAAACTGCCGCTGCTCCTCGAAGTTGAACGAGGTGGCGGCCACCAGCCGCCCGGATTCGATCCGGAAGCGGGCGTTGTCCTGCGATCCGGCACCGGCCACGAGCGCGTAGGTATGGGAATCGGTTGCCCCGTCGGCGTCGATCGCCGTCAAGTTCGCCACGACCGCACCAGGGGCATGGTTCTCCAGGATCGTGGACTGCGAGGCCACGATGTCCGTCGGCGACTTCAGGGATGCGACCCGGTTGCCACGGAGGTCCTGCACCTGCCGGAGCGACGACGCCACGACCTCCCGAGCGGGCAATTCCACCATCGACGGGGCGAGCCGCATTCCCGGCGCCGCCCGATATCGAAACATGGCGAGCGTGCCGCGGGATGCGGTCGGGACAAGGGTCATCCGGCGTGGTACGCCGTCGATCATCACGGGGATGAACGGGCGGGCGCCGGCCGCCTTGGTCATCTTGACCGGTTCGTTGAACCACACGGGCATCGAAACCTGCTTTCGCCCGACCTGGAGCGAGCCGAACTGCATGACACTGGGGCCCGCGGCGTCGACCCTGGCACGCGGGAAGACACCGGAGATCCTGGGGTCGGCATCGTTGCCCGCGCGATCCCGAATCGACGCTCCGCCGGCGAGCCCGATGTTTCCGGCCACGCGGAGCCCCGACGGGGCACGATCGCCCCGCTGGACGTCGAGGGCGAACATGAGCGAGCGGCCGCCGGCAGCGGGCATCATCCGGGCCTCCCGCACGGTTGAGCCGATGGCGATCGGGAGCGTCGGAGTTCCCGTGACGACCACGGGTTCGTTGAACATGACTTTGATCTTGATGCGATCGCCTGCGGTGTAGGTGACGCCCGGCCGAGCCCGTTGCCCGCGATCGATCGCCGAGGTCCACACCTGCGGGCCCACGCTGTCCAGCTGCGGTGCGGCGGCCAGGTCGGCGTCCGCGGCCAGGTCGGCGTCCGCGGCCAGGTCGGCGTCCGCGGCCAGGGCGAGCCGAACTTCGAGCCGCTGCACGGCCGCGCGGAAGCCATGATTTCGGCCCCGCCGCGGTGTTTTTCGCGACAGCTTGTCGCAGCGACCGCGAACCCCATTGGACACTCGAGCCAACGACTTCAGGCAAGACCACGACTGGAAGGGCAACGACATGGGGTGGCTCCCTTGGGGGGTGAATGAACAGGGGGTTGAATGAGTCGCCAGGAGAGTGGAATCACGAACACCGCTCATAGCGGGGGCAATGTCACGCCCGGGTCGGCATCGATCAAGCAAAAGTTTCGTGAGCGCTGCGAATTCATCGGGGGTTTACATGATGAGCGCGACGTGACCCGGACCACCCGCTGATCGGTGCGGGTCGAACCCCCGGCAAGTGAACCCGGCCACACGTTCATCGCAGGCCTGCAGCCCCATTGGCTCCGGCCGACGATTGCCCCCGCGGTTTCGGTCAACTAGTCTGGCAGCCCGCATCCGTGATGCAGGCCGGTCAGCGGCCTGAGGCGGCGGTCCGAACCATCCGAGCGTGCCCCGTGAGACGGAACATGAACTACCAAGCGATTCTTCGGCGTCTCTCGTTGGTCGAGTGGGGTGGCGGGCGAAGGCGCGGTGAACGATGCCGGCCGTCATTCGTCGCGGGAGTGGAAGTGCTCGAGGGCAGGCAGTGCCTTGCGGCCGTGCCGTCTTCCTTCCGGAAGTGGGCCGTGGCCGACGACCACGTCGCGCTGGTGCAGGCTCGTGCGCGGCCGGCGGCAGCGGTGCCCGCGGGCACGATCACGGGCGTCGTGAAACGTGCCGCGGGGGCCCCGCTGCGGAGCGTCACGGTCAACCTGTACGATCCGGGCGGCAATCTGCTCTCGTCGACGGTCACGGGCCCCGGCGGGCGGTATGTGTTCCGCGGGCTCGCGCCGGGGAACTACCTCGTGCAGCAAACGCCCCCGCGAGGCTTCACGCAGGGGAACTCGACCTTCCCCGACTACCCACCGACCGCGCAGGCGACGCCTGCGGGAGGGTTCGGCGACCAACCGGGCACCTGGAACTACACCGGCGCCGGAGGCGCCGCGTCACCGGCGGACTGGGTGACCTCCGGCAGTCCGGCCCCGTTCGAGTCGGGCCTCAACATCACCGGGCCCGTGATCAATCTGGCGCGGCATCTTGCGGTGTACTACCGGAGCACGTCGCAGTACACGCAAACGCTCGCCAGTTCGAGCCCGGGAAGTCCGGGCTTCCAGCTCCAGGCCAAGGGATTCGCGGCGGAGAACCGGATCCGGGTCAACGGCGTCGACTTCGAACTGCGGAACATCCACTTCCACGAGGCGACGGAGAACATCGTCAACGGGCGGCCGCCCGGCGTGATGGAGGTCCACTTCGTGCACGAGAGTGCCGCCGGTGGCGAGGCGGTGTTGGCGGTTTTCATCAAGCTCGGCCGCGGCAACCCGACCCTGGGCAGGTTCTTCGGCAGCCTGGGCAATCTCTCCACCACCGGGGGTTCCACCCAGTCGGGGACGGCGGTCGGCCCGATCAACTTTCACGACCTGCTGCCGCGCTCGTTCAGCGGCTGGTTCTACCCCGGCTCACTGACCACGCCGCCGCTCTCGGCACCCGTCAACTTCTTCGTCCTGGCCACACCGATCGAGATGAGCCTGACGCAGTTTCAGCAGTACCAGTCATTCGCCACCGCAGCCGGCTTCTTTCCCAACAACCGGCCCGTGCAGCCGCTCAATGGTCGCGTGATGAACAGCCTCACCGCGATCACCCTCGGGGAAACCGCCGGTCGCCGCGCCGACATCGTCAACGTGCGACTGCCGCATGCGCGGACCGCGGCCGGCTCCCGGGGGTGAAACCCCGGACCCCGGCGGCGGTGCCGCACCGGGGGGCAGCGCCGGCGGTCGGGTCGCGTCAGGCGGGGCCGCTCAAAACCGCACGACGAGGTCGCAGCCGCCGTACAACTGGCCGTAGGCGTCGCCCGTCGGCTGCCCGTCGGGCCCGGTCGAAATCCACCCGAACGGCAGTGCCGGACTGCCGTAGGCGTCCGGCGTGTACCAGTCGTAGCGCAGCTCGGGCCGCACCATCCAGTTCGCGCGCGGGAACCAGTTCAGCCCCCAGGTGAGCGCCCAGAAGTTGCCGGCGAATCCGCCGGCGGCCGGAGCGCCGCCCGTGAGCGCATTGCGGACCGGATAGAAGACGCGGGTGCCGTTGTTGTCGCGGAACCACTCGGCCCGCATGCCGGCGGAGAGGGTTTCGGTCAGGGTCAGGTAGGCGTAGCCCGTGACGCCGTACCACTGCGCGAGCCCCGGCAGCTGGCCCGCATTCTGGTAGTCGCCCAGGGCGTTGAACTGCCAGGCGCCCGAGTTCTCGACGGCGCACGTGAGCCGCTCGTCGATCTCGACGACGGCGTACACGGTGTACATCGTGAGATTGCCGACCGACACCGCGGCGACGTTTCCGGAGGAGTCGGCCACCGGGGTGTACTCGTTGCCGCTGGTGACCGCGACGCCCAGCTGCCGGCCGCCGTCGTCGCTCTCCAGCAGCGCCTCGCCGACGAAGCCCAGGTTGCTGCCGGCTCCCGGGTGGGGATTGAGCGCGGGGGGCATGCCGTCGGAGAAGTTGTCCCAGCCGTTCATGATGCCGGCGTTGATGGAGACGCCCGCGTCCGGGTTCCACGATCCCAGCACGCCGGTGTGGGTGGTGGGCGTGCCGTACTCGAACACGTAGTTGCGCGTGAGGAAGAAGTTGCCGATCGCGGGCACCACCTCGTAGCCGAGGGGGGTGTAGAAGTGCCCGATCAGGACCGACGCCTCCTCGTGCCCGAGTTCGACGTAGGCCTGCGGCAGCGCGAGACCGTAGTAGCGGCTCGACTGCCAGCGCGGCACGCCGATCGCGTCGACGCGATCGAAAGGGAAGGCGTCGAGCCCCCGGGACACCGCGGTCCACCAGTCCGTGCCGTAGAGCAGGTCCACCCGTCCTCCCCAGCCCACCTCGTCGCCCAGCGGTCGGAGGCCGGTGAGGTAGAGCTGCTGGAGCATCAGCTGTCCGTTCCGGTCGTCGAGAACCACCGGCCCGTTGAACGGGCTGCCGAGCGAGTTGCCTCCGATGCCGAGTTCGACCCAGCCGTGGATGCCGATGTCGCGCGACGCCAGGCAGTCGGGCGTGAGCAGGGCCGGGGGCGGGGCCTGCACCTGATCCGGGTCGCGGGCCCGGAGTTCGAAGAGGTCCTCGACCGGCGGGATCTCGCCCTTGGCCGCGCTTCCCCAGCCGGCGCAAGCGACCAGAACTGCCCCGAGTGTCAGCCGCGACGCACGCATGACATCTGATTCGACATGCGCCGCGATCGGGCGTGAATGCGAGGCCGGCCGGTCCACGCGCTCGGCCCGGGAGCGGCGATATACTCGCGACGGCGAACGGCAGATCGATCGCCGCCTGTCTCGGACCGCGAGCCGCCGCTTCTCCGCATGGAAATCCACATCGACCGCATGCCACGGGAAGACGGCGTGGAACTCGTGGTCGCCGGCCGGCTCGATGCGGAGTCGGCCGGTGAACTGCGGCACGCCGTGGCCGCCGAGGTGCGCCGCGGCGAGCAGCGGATCGCACTCGATCTCGCCGGCGTCACGTTCCTCAGCTCGGCCGGGATTCGCGTGCTGTTCGAGACGCAGCGGGAGGCGCGAGCCGCCGGGGGCGAATGTCTGGTCCGCGTGGCCAGCGGGCCGGTGCGGAAGGTGCTGGAGCTGACGCGGCTCGACGCGATCCTGATGCGGCCCGCCGCCGCGGCTCCCGGAGCCGCCGGCGTGGCGGCCGTCCGTCGCGAGATCGATGCCGCGGGTGTGCGTCTGGTGGGCTTCGAGCGACCGCCGGCCGGCCCGGTCCGGGGGCGGATCGTCGGCTCGGCTGGCGCCCTTTCCGGGGCCAGTGACCGATCCGAGCGGCTCGCGGCCAAGCCGCACGTGTTCGCGATCGGGATCGCCGCGGTCGCCGACGACGCGGCACCGGTCGCCGCGGCGGGCGAGGTGCTGGCCGCCTGCGGCGCGGTCTTTTACAGGCCACCGCGGGCGTTTGCCGCGGTGGACTACCTGCTCGGCAGCGGAGAACTCGTGCCCGAGATCGACGTGGTGACGGGGCTCGCCTGGGAGGGACTGCCCGCGGGCCGGGCGGGCTTCGAACCGCTCGGCGAGTCGCCGTCCGTGGGGGTGGCCGACCTCGCCGCCGCCCTGCTCGATCAGACGGGGGCCGACACGCTCGCGGTCGTGTTCGCCGGGGAGGTGTACGGTCTCGTGGCGGCCGAGCTGATCCGGCCGCTCGCCGAGGCGACGCCCTCCGACCACCCGCTGGCCGGTTCGAGCGGGGTGGCCGCCGGCTGGATCTGCTTCTCCCGGGAGCCCGTGCACGCGGGCCGCACGGCCATCGTGGCGGGTGTGGTGACCCGTTCCGCCAGCGGCCCGCAAGGTGAGCCGGCCGGGGCGCTCGGCGGGATCGTCGCGCCGCTCGGCCGCGACGACGTCTCGGGCCACCTTCACGCCGTCGTGTTTCCGCCCCGGCCCCTCAAGCAGACCGCCGTCGAGTTGGCCGCGGTCGTGGCCGATCTCGCGGCCTCGGAGCCCGTGGCCGTCATGCACCTCATGGCCGACGATCGTCCGGTGCTCGGCAGCGGCCTGAGCGAGCTCGTCCGTGGCCGGTGCTGGTTCGCGCCGCTCACGCTCACCGGGGGCGAGGCATGATCACGCTGCTCTCGACCTGGACCTTCGGCCTGTCGCTCGCGTTCGTGGCGCTCGGCGTATACGTGAGCTACAAGCTGTTCTCGTTTCCCGACATCACCACCGACGGCTCGTTCACGCTCGGGGCCGTCGTGACGGCCGTGCTGCTCTCGGCCGGTTTCGATCCCGCGGTCGCCACGGTGGGCGGGATGGTCGCCGGCGCGGTCGCCGGCACGACCACCGGCATCCTCCACGCGGTGTTCGGAGTCGAGCCGCTGTTGTCGGGCATCCTGGTGACCACGACCCTGGCCAGCGTGAACCTCGTCGTGCTCGGTCGCAGCAACGTGCCGCTGACGGGGATGACGACGCTCTTCGACCGGGCTGCCGCCGCGGTCGGCCCCTCCGTCGCGGCCGTCACGGGCTGCGACCCGGGCGTCGCCGACGAGGCGGCGCGGATGCTGTTCGCGCTCGGCTGCGTGGCGACCGCCTGCGTTGGGCTGTACCTGTTCTTTCGCACGAGCCTGGGCACGGCCATGCGGGCCGGCGGCGACACGCGGTCGATGGCCCGGGCGCTCGGCCGCGACACGGGCGGGCTCACGATCGCGGGCCTGGCCCTGGCCAACTCGCTGACGGCGCTCGCCGGCGGGCTCGTGGCCCAGTATCAGCGGTTCACCGACGTGCAGATGGGGATCGGGATGGTGGTCTGGGGCATGGCGAGCGTGTTTCTCGGGGCCGCGCTCGTCGGCCCCGCCCGGCTCGGCGGCGCGCTCGTCGCGGCGGCCGCCGGGAGCGTTGCCTTCCGGCTGCTCGTGGCCACCGCCCTCCGCGCGGGCCTCCACCCCGACTGGCTCAAGGCGGCCACCGCGCTGGTGGTGCTCGCCGCCCTCGTGGGCCCCCGACTGCTGGCCCGGGCCCGCACCGCCCCAGCCCTCCGGTAACCGCCCGGCACCGATCCGGACCCCGACTCGACATGCTCACGCTGTCCTCAGCCACCGTCGCCTTCTCCTCGCCCGGCGGGCCCGTCGTCCGCGCGGTGGACGGCGTCTCGCTCGCGATTCCGGCGGGGCAGTTCGTGGTGGTGGTGGGCACCAACGGCTCGGGCAAGAGCACGCTCCTGGGCGCGATCGCCGGCACCGTCCCGCTCGACGGCGGTCGGATCGAGCTCGCCGGTCGCGACATCACCGCCTGGAGCGAGCATCGGCGGGCCGCGCTCGTGGGCCGCGTGTTCCAGGATCCGCGGGCGGGCACGGCCGGCAGCCTGAGCGTGCTCGAGAACATCGCCGTCGCGGCCCGCCGTGGCCTGGCGGCCGGCCTCGACTGGGCGACGACCCGGGCCCTGCGGGAGGAGGCGGCCGAGCGGCTCGGCCGGATCATTCCCGGCCTCGAGGGGCGGCTCGACCAGCCGATCGGCTCGCTCTCGGGCGGGCAGCGGCAGATCGTCACGCTCGTGATGGCCACCTGGCGCCGTCCCGACCTGTTGCTCCTCGACGAGCATACGGCGGCCCTCGATCCGGCCGCCGCCGACCGCGTGGTGCAGGCCACCTCGCAGATCATCCGCGCAGGCGGACTGACGGCCCTGATGGTCACCCACTCGCTCGCCCAGGCGGCGTCGCTGGGCGACCGGCTGCTGCTCGTGCACCGCGGTCGGATCGCGCTCGACGTCGCCGGCCCGGCCAAGCGGCGGCTCACGCCGGAGGCGATCGCCGACCGCTTCGACCGCCTGCGGCGGGCCGATCAGCTCGACGACGGCGCCGCCCGCACCCTCGCCGCCACGTATCGCTGAACTCCATGACATCATCCCCGCTCGTTTCGTTTCTCCGCCGGTCGCTGCCCACGGTGGCTCTGCTGGCCGGGGCGTCGGCGCTCCTGCTCGCCACCGATCAGGCCGGCACGCGTCGCAGCCGGCCGGCCGTGGCCGTGCTCAAGCAGGTGAGCACCGCGGTGCTCGACGACACGATCACCGGGATGCTCGAGGGGCTCGCCGAGAAGGGCTGGCGCGACGGCGACACGGTGACGATCCGGCAGTTCAACGCCGAGGGCGACTTGGCCCAGGCGAATGCCATCGCCCGCGAGATCACCGGGGGCGGGTTCGACATGGTCCTCACCTCGAGCACGCCGTCGCTGCAGGCCGTGGCCACGGCCAACGAGCGGGGCCGGACGATGCACGTCTTCGCCGCCGTGGCCGATCCCTTCTCGGCCGGCGTCGGCCTCGACCGGTCCAACCCGCTCGTCCACCCGCGGCACCTGCTCGGCTACGGCAGCCTCACGCCGGTGGACGCGACCTTCGGCATTCTCCGGCGGATCAATCCCCGCGTCGCCAAGGTCGGCGTGGCCCACAATCCCTCCGAGAGCAACTCCCGGCGGTTCATGGAGCTGGCCCGGGTGTCCTGCCGACGGCGTGGCATCGACCTCCTCGAGGCGGCCGTCGAGAACTCCTCGGGCGTGGTCGAGGCCGTCCAGTCGACGATCGCCCGCGGCGCGGAAGCCATCTTCATCCCGGGAGACACCACCGTGGCGAGCGTGTGCGATTCGGTGGTGCACGTCGCGGCGCAGGCCGGGGTGCCGGTGTTCACCGTGGTGCCCGGCAAGCCCGATCGGGGCACGCTGTTCGACGTGGGCTTCGACTTCCGCGAGGTGGGGCTGCTCGCCGGCCGGCTGGCGGGCGACCTGCTCGACGGCGGCGATCCGGTCACCGTGCCGATCGGCGAGACGGCCCGCGAGATTCCGCCGCGGCTGACGGTCAACCTCGTCGCGCCCGGCGTCGACCGCCGCGTCTGGCGAGTTCCCGACGAACTCGTCGCGCAGGCGAAGGTGGTGATCGAGGCGGGGGGGCGTCGCGACCAGTCCGCGGCCGAACTCGCCGGCCCGTTCGACGAGCCGGAGGCCGACGAGCCCTGAGGCCAGCGGTCAGCCGTTTTCCCTCGAGCCGGTTTTCCTCAACCAGAGCCAACGATTCCGATGACCGAACTCACCGCCGACATCGACCGCCTCGCCCGTGGTGCCGCAGCCTGGGCGGGGCAGCCGGCCGCTGCTCGCAGCCGGCTGGCGGTCGAGACCGCGCTGACGACGGCGGCGGTCGCCGACTCATGGGTCGCGGCGGCGGTCGCCATCAAGCAGGCCGCCGGCACGCCGGCGGAGGCCTTTGCCCGCGCCGAGGAGACGGCGACCGGCCCGCTGGTCACGCTGCGGCTGCTGCTCGTCACCGCCCGGACACTCGCCGACATCGGCCGCACCGGCCTGCCCCGCGTCCCGCGGCCGCCCCGGCTCGCCCACCGGGGCAGCGACGCCGCCCGGATCGAGGTCGAGACGCTTCCGGCGGCCGGTCCGCACGGGTCGCTCCACGATGCGGCCATCTTCTCCGGCCAGCGTGCGACCATCCGCTGCGTCGACCCCGGTGGGCTCGAGGCCTTCACGCGGTCGTGGCGGGAGGAAGCGGCTCGCCGGCCCCGGGCCGGGGGCGTGGCCCTCGTCGTCGGTGCCGGCAACGTGACGGGCCTCGCCCCGGGCGACTGCATCAGCCAGGTCTTCGAGCACGGCCGGTCGGTGCTCCTCAAGCTCCACCCGCTGCACGCCCCGCTGGAGCCGGTGCTGTCCGCCGCCCTGGCGCCGCTGGTCCGCGCCGGGCTGCTCGCGATCCACGTCGGGGGGCCCGAGGTGGTGCAGGCGGCGATCGCCGCCCCGCAGCTCGGCCACGTGCATCTGACCGGGGGCGCCGCCGCGTTCGAGGCGATCGTCTGGGGCGGTGGGGATCGGCGTGGTCCGCCCCGGCTCGGGCAGCCGATCACCTGCGAACTGGGCAACGTGACCCCCTGGTTCATCGTGCCCGGCCGCTACTCGCCGCGGGCGCTGGCCCGGCAGGCCGACACCGTCGCGGCCTCGATCGTCAACAACACCTCGTTCAACTGCATCGCGACGAAGCTCGTGGTCACCGCCCGGTCGTGGGAGCAGCGGGAGGCGTTCCTCGGCCTCGTCCAGCGGCGGCTCGCCGCGCTGCCGCCGCGGGCCGCCTGGTATCCGGGCTCGGCGCCAGCCTGGGCGGCGCTCTCCGGCCGGGCGTTGCCGGCCGACGGCACGCTTCCCTGGGTGATGCGGGCGGGCATCGATCCCGACGGTGACTCGCAGTTCATCGAGCGGGAGTGGTTCGTGCCGGTGGCGGCGGAGGTGCCGCTGAACGCCGGGTCGATCGAGGCTTTTTGCACCGCCGCGCACGAGCTCGTGGCCCGGCTGCCGGGATCGCTGGCGGCGAGCGTCACGCTGCCCGGCTCGCTCCCGGCGCACGACCGGGCCCGCGTCGAGCTGCTCGTGGAGCATCTCCCCTTCGGCGTCGTGGCCGTCAACACCTGGTCGGCGATGGCGTACACGCTGGGCAGCGCGCCCTGGGGGGGCTTCCCCGGCGGCACCCTCCAGGAACCGCGGAGCGGGATCGGCTTCGTGCACGATCCCCTGCTGTTGCCGCTGGTGCACAACACGATCCTGCGGGCGCCGCTCGTGTCGCGGCTGCTGCCGGCATGGTTTCCCTGGCATCGGCACGGGCTCGCGCTCGCCCGTGGCGTGCTGGACATGTACGCGGGGATCGCCCGCGGCAACCGGGGCCTCTGGCCGCTCGCCCGGATGCTGCCGGCCGTGCTGAGCGGCTGAGGGAGCATGGCATGGCCTGGATCCAGCACCAGCTGCGGCTCGCCCCGCGACGTCGCGGCTTCCACCTGATCACCTCCGAGATCGAGGCGGCGCTGCCCGAACTGGAGCGGTTGCGGGTGGGGCTGCTACACGTCTTTCTCCAGCACACGTCGGCGAGCCTGTGTCTCAACGAAAACGCCGACCCCGACGTGCCCCGCGATCTGGAGTTCGCCTTCAACCAGATCGCCCGTGAGGACTTTGCCTACGCGCACACGGCGGAGGGCCCCGACGACATGCCGGCCCACGTGAAGTCGGCCATGCTGGGCGCGGCCGTGAGCGTGCCGATCGCCGCGGGCCGGCTCTGTCTCGGCACCTGGCAGGGCATCTATCTCTGCGAGCACCGCGACCACGGCGGTCCCCGCCGGCTGGTGCTCACGCTGCACGGCGAGCCGGCCTGACCCGGACCGGGGGTTTCCCGCCGCGGGCCCGCGGCAGCCCTCCGACCGGCGTGGGTGAGGCCTATGCTTCAGGCATGCAACCGCCCCCTGTCTGCCTGTGGCTGAAGCGCGATCTGCGGGTGACCGACAACCCGGCCCTCGCGGCCGCGGTCGCCCGCGGCCGACGCGGAGGCGTGGTGGCGGTCTTCGTGTACGAGCCGGAGGTTCTGAGCCAGCCGGAGTGGAGCGGCGATCACTCCGCGTTTCAGGCCGAGTGCCTTCGCGACCTCGCGCCGCGGCTCGCGCGACTCGGGGTGACCTTCCTGACCCGCCGCGGCGAGGCGGTGGCCACGCTCGAAGCGCTGCGGCGGGAGACCGGCTTCACGACGCTCGTGGCCCACGAGGAGACGGGCACGGGCGTCACGTACGCCCGCGATCGTCGCGTGCGCCGGTGGGCCCGCGAGGCGGGGGTCGAGTTTCTCGAACTGCCCCAGACGGGCGTCGTCCGCCGCCTGCGGTCGCGCGACGGTTGGAACGGGCTCTGGGAACGGCGCATGCAGGCCCCGCCGGCCGAGATCCGGCCGCTGGGCTGCCGGCCGGCGTCGTGGCCGGCCACGGCCGGCATCCTCGACGAACGCGGGCTGGGCCTCGGGGCGAGCCTGCGCGACCGGCAGCGGGGTGGCGAGGCGGAGGCGGCCGCAACGCTTGCCGACTTCCTCGACTCCCGCGGCCTCCAGTATTCGGGCGGCATCAGCAGCCCGGTGACGGCCCCGACCGCGTGCTCGCGACTGTCGGCGCACCTCGCCTTCGGCACGCTCTCGGTGCGGCATGTGTGGCAGGCGAGCGAACGGCGGCGGCAGGAACTCGGGGCCCTTTCCCAGGCAGCGGCCGACGCCCGCGCCGCCGCCGGGATCGCCCGCTGGCGGCGGAGCCTCCGGGCCTTTCAATCGCGACTCCACTGGCACTGCCATTTCATGCAGAAACTGGAGGACGAGCCGGAGTTGGAGTTTCGCTGTCTGCAGCGGTCGGCGGAGGGGCTGCGGGACGCGGCGCCGCGCGTTGACCGGCTCGCAGCCTGGCGCGAGGGCCTCACGGGCTATCCGCTCGTCGACGCCTGCATGCGGAGCGTCGCCGCCACGGGGTGGCTCACGTTCAGGATGCGGGCGTTGGTGGTGTCGTTCGCCAGTTACACGCTCTGGCTTCCCTGGCGGCCCACCGGACTCCACCTGGCCCGGCTGTTCCTCGACTTCGAACCGGGCATCCACTGGTCCCAGATGCAGATGCAGAGCGGCACGACCGGGATCAACACGCTGCGGATCTACAATCCGATCAAACAGGCGCGCGAGCACGACCCGGCCGGGGCGTTCATCCGCCGCTGGCTGCCGGAACTGGCCCGCGTGCCGACCGCATTCATCCACGAGCCGGGCCGGATGCCGGCCGGCGTCGCGGCCGCGGCCGGTGTGCGGATCGGGATCGATTACCCGCCGCCGATCGTGGATCATCTGGCGGCCGTGCGGGAGGCGAAGGCCAGATTCGCCGCGGTCCGTGGTTCGCCCGTGGCGCGGAGCGAGGCGGTCGAGGTGGCCCGACGGCACGGCAGCCGCCGCGACCGCCGCGGGGCGATGCAGCAGGACCCCGTTCGCCGGACGCTCGCGGACCGGCCCGACCCGCCGGCCGTCGATCCGCAGCGAAAGCTGCCGTTCGCCGAGTGACCGACGGGGAAAAACCGTTCTCAGCCTGCCCCGACGATCCGCGCGGACGGGGCCGGAATGGAACCGGCGACACGCCACGAATGCGAAGACTCCCGGGCAGAGGTGCAGCCTCTGCCCGGGAGGACGCGAATCGATTGGCTCCGCCCCACCTGTGGGATCGACGTCTACTTCACGACCGAGGCCGTCGTGGCGGCCAACGATTCCTGTGCGGGCGTCGTGGCAACGCTGCCGGCGTCGACCGAACCGGTGCCGGCGATATCGCAGCAACTCATGGCGGGAACCACGATCCGCGAAGCGACGATCGTCTCGCAGCAGACGGGCCGGCGGTAGACGATCCGGCCGCAGCTGTCGTACGAGGCCACCATCTCGCAGGCCGGAGTGCAACAGGATGACGCACAACTGGCCACATAGACCGGCTCGCAGCAGACCGGTTCGCAGCAGACCGGCTCGCAGTGGTGCCGTCGGTGCCGGCGGCCGGCCTCAGCCTCGTTCGACGTCGCGAACACCCCAACGCAGGCCGCCACACCCAACAACCGGACAAAAAACTTCCCGTTCATCGTGCAAAACCCTCGAAGGTGCCCGGGCATCAAAACCGCAGCACCTCCGCGGGGCTGCCGTCCCGGGAGCGGGCAAACGTAGTGACGGCCGAGATTCCGTGGCAACCACGTGCCGCCAAGGCTGGGATTCGTGAACGGGAAGGCCACCGGACAGTTCGCCGAAGTCGGCGAATCGGTGAACGGAAAGCCGTTCTCAGCCTGGTCTGAGGATCCAGTGGACGGGGCCGGAATCGAACCGGCGACACACGGATTTTCAGTCCGTTGCTCTACCAACTGAGCTACCCGTCCGGAAATGCCCCTTTTTCGTACGGTCGCAGGGGCGGATTGTCAATGAATGCCC
>Ga0214917_10003079_pt1 | contig 19684 bp, 19 predicted proteins | sample LL_1208_BB_MetaG_FD_177983 | JGI IMG/M metagenome (GOLD analysis project Ga0214917, IMG submission 177983) | Freshwater microbial communities from Lake Lanier, Atlanta, Georgia, United States - LL_1208_BB | ecosystem: Environmental > Aquatic > Freshwater > Lake | place: USA: Georgia | collected...
AGAATCCCAACGCTCTTTCCTGCGGTTAAGTCTCCGCCGGGCGGAACCAATTTGCGCAACCAGGGAAAGACGCCGGCCAAGGGGACGTATTCCCCCATGATCACGAGATGGTTTTTATCGTAAACCAGCGGAGATCGGCCCTCCGGACCGGTAAACAAAACAGCCGAATTAAAGGTTTCCGAACCGCGAATATCCAAAGACCCCGTCAGCAGGGACCTGGCTCCCATGCGCCTTGCATTTTGGATGGCTCTCTGAAATTCCGGCTCTTCCCTCCAACCCGTGCCGGCAAGACTTTCCGGCCAGACCAGCAGATCCACCGGATTCTCTCCGGCCAGGGCAATCTCCGACCAATGGGTCAACTCCTCGGCCACCCGGGTCATTTTGGCCGATTTCCAAGGATCCTGGGGAACCGCGGGTTGAATGGCCGCGTAGGTCAAGGAACGGAAAGGAGGTGCGGGTGGATGAAGAACCGCCCGGGCCCCATAGACCATGGTTACCCCCAACACAAAAACCCCGGCGGTAAAGTCCCAGCGCGGCCTCCATTTTTGGGCTCCCCGAATTTCCATCTCAAAGCGACGGGCGGTGAGAGTCAGGGTCAAAGACCCCATGACCACTACCCAAGAGACCAACAAAGCTCCGCCCAAATCGGCGATCTGGGTCAAGACCACCAGTTTTCCCTGGGAAACCCCCGTCGTATTCCAGCCGAACCCGCTAAAGACCGTCCCCCGCAACCACTCCGTCACCACCCAGGCCGAGGCACCGACCACCGCATGGAAGATATTTCCGAAACTGGTCATGGGGCCCGACTTCCCCCCTGCCATACGGACCCAGACGACGAACCAAAGAGCCGGATAGATCGCCAGATAAAAACAGAGGGCCACCCATCCCGCGACCGTCACCGTGGTCAGCCAACTGAAAGTCGTCAAAAAGTGAGTCGCCCCGGCAAACCAACCGAGGATGAAACTTCCACGCAAATCAGGTTTTTGTCTTTGGCCGTAGTAGGCCAGGGGAATCAAAGCCAACCACCCCGCCAAGGGTTGGCTAAAGGGGGCAAAACCCATCGTCAGACCCAACCCGGTCAAACCGGCACAAAACCATCCAATCGTGGGAATGCCGAACATGCCCTTTTTTCGTTCCCCAAGGAGCCCGAGTCAACGCCCGCTCAAGCTTGTCGGAAGACAGCCCCTGCTCTTACCTCTAGGAATGATACCCCATCGAGTCCGCGAGGCCCTCTGGCGGTTTTTTCTCATCTGGGCGGGAGTGGGACTACTCGCGGTCACGTTCCGCCTGACTCCTGACTGGGCGGAATCCCTTCCCCTTCCCCGGGCGCTCAATACGTTTATCTCTCTCTGCCTCCGCTATGGGGATTTTGTCTCCATGATTCTGGCTGCCAGCCATGTGTATTTTTCCGCCGTGGATCGATTGGGTCTTCGTCAGGCGCGGTGGACCGCGGTGGTGATCCTGATCTCCTCTGCGCTTTTGGAGACTTTTGGCACGCTGACCGGCATTCCCTTTGGCACCTATCACTACACCGATGCTTTCGGGCCCCGGATAGCTGGAATTCTTCCTTTCGCGATTCCCATGGCCTGGTTCGCCGTGGTGGCTGGGGCCAACCTCAGCCTCAGCCAGTACTGGCTCAACTCTTCCCGAGCCCCGGTCGCCATTGCCACCGGGGTGGTCGCTTTGCTCTTCGATTTTCTGATGGAGCCATTTGCCTATGGCATTCGAGGCTACTGGCACTGGGCGGATAACCTCGTTCCCCCGCAAAACTATTTTTCTTGGTTCATTTTCAGCTCCTTGCTGGCTTGGATCACTCCGGTCTATGCCTCACCCGCACGGAAAGCCGACCCGCGCCCCGCGATCACGCTGGGAATTATGACCGGGCTCTTTATTGCCGCACGCATCGCCCACGGTATTTAACCCCTCAGGCCGGGCCTAAGCCCGGCCGGCCCGGACGTTCCACCAAATCCCCAACCCACGCCAAAGCTTGCTCCCCAAGGACAGGGAGTGCCGGCGGGAAAACACATCGTACCCGGAAGACTCGATCGGATCTAGGATCCCGGCATAGAGCTCCCTCATCAGCCAGGTGGCCAACTGCGGTCCCCCCGGGGGCAGTTGTCGGATTCCGGGCTCGGACAGGGCATACTGCTTTCGAGCCCGGTCCACCTGGAATTCCATAAACTCCTGCCAATGGCCGGAGCGCCTTCCCGCCAGCAACTCCTCCTTCCGAATACCGAATTTCAACCGCTCGTCGGCGGGTAGATAAATCCTTCCCGCCCGCGCATCTTCGGCCACATCCCGCAAAATGTTGGTCAGTTGCATCCCTCTTCCCAAATCCACGGCCCGCGGTTCCGCCGCCTCATTCTCCAGACCAAAAACCCGCATCATCATCAATCCGACCGTTCCCGCCACCCGGTAACAATAAAGATCCAATTCCTCCCAGCTCTGCAGCTCCACTGGCCCCACGTCCCCGGCCACGCCGAGGGTCAGATCCTCGAACCAAGGCCGCTGCAGCCTCTTGCGATGGACCGTATCCCGAAAAGCAGGCATCCACTCTTCCCCCACCTCATCCCCACCGGCGCCAAACGCCCTCTCCAGAATTTTTGCCGCCACCTGCGGGCTCACTTTTTCTCCCCGGGCAACGGCCCGATCCACCACATCATCGATCGAACGACAACAGGCATAGACCGCATAGCTATCCTTCCGCACATCCTCCGGTAGGACATGCGAGGCAAAGTAGAAGGTCTTGGCGTGCTCCCGGGTCACCGCCCGGGCCGCGGAAAAAGAGAAATCCAAAGGGAGCGGGCTGGAGTGAACCAAAGGGCTACACGTTCACCCGAACCGACTGGCGCACCCATTGGATGGCTTGGGAGACCGCCTCCTGCTCCTGGGGCTCCAAGTGGGAGCGCAACAATCGGTCCGTGGCCTCTTGGAAGAGCGAGGCGCACCGCTCCTGCATCGCCGCCAAGGCTCCGGACTTGCGCAAAAGATCCTGCACTTTGGAGATCGAAGCCTCATTGCGGGACGGAGCATGGAGGCACATCTGCAGAAAGGACCGGTCCGTCTCGCCCAAACGCTCGTAGGCCTCCCGCACCAGCAGGGTCTTCTTTCCCTCGAGAAGATCCGTGGGCAGAAGCTGGTCACGCCCATCCAGGTGGGAAAATTCCAGAAGATCATTCTGGATTTGGAAAGCCAACCCAAGGGGCTCCATCACCGAGGCCAGATCCTCCGCCTTTTCGCCTGAAGCGCCCGCCAAAATCGCTGCCAAGACACAGGGGGCCTCGAAGGTATATCGGGTGGTTTTCAGGAAATAGGTGCGTTCAATATCTTCCCGGGAAACACGGCTGATATCACGCGACCCGAGCAAAATATCGAAAATTTCCCCCACGCCGGTATCCGTCACGTAGGAGAGAAACTTCCTGAGGGCCTGCGACTCCTCCCGCTCCCCGAGCGAACCCTGCTGCAGGGTCTCCATGGCCAAGGCGAAAAGCAGATCCCCCACCACCAATGCCACGCCCTGCCCTGTCCTTTCCGCATCGCTCAAGCGGCCTTGGCGCTGCTCCACCAGCTTGTGAAAAGTGGGGAGGCCACGGCGCTTCTCCGATCGATCAATCAGATCGTCGTGAACCAAAACAAAAGCGTGGAGCAGTTCCAGGGAAATCGCAGCCTGAAGCAGTGATTTATCCTGCAGACTTTTGCGCCCTCCAAGCGCGCGATAAGTCAAAAGAAACAGAAGGGGTCGGATCCGTTTCCCCTTGCGACCGACATACTCACACATGTCGAAAAATACCGCCTCAAACAGCTCCCCGTAATCATACCGCTCCTTTTGTCGGTGAAAAAAAGCCTGCATTTCCTGCTCCAGCTGGGAGGGCATTTTTTCCAGTTCCGCAACGGAAGGATGGGGTTTCATGAGAAGAATTTCGCGGGGAACGGCAGGGGACGACAAATAGAAAAAGGGGAGTTATTCAGATGGAGTATTCACTGCCTTGCGGCCGTTGGGATTTGGGGACGATTTTGAGGGCGGCGTGTTCGGCGAAAACCAGATGGTGCGCAGGCACGCTTTTCGTCAGAAAGACCCCACCCCCGATTGTGCTCCCCTCCCCCACCACGGTTTCCCCACCCAAAATGGTCGCGCCGGGATAAATCGTCACCCGATCCTCAATCGTGGGATGCCTCTTTCTGCCACGCAGGGTCTCCGCGCCTGTGACCGAACGGGCTCCCAAGGTCACCCCATGATAGATTCTCACCTCTTTTCCAATCTGGGTGGTTTCGCCGATGACGACTCCCGTTCCATGATCGATGAAAAAGGAAGGACCAAGGATGGCCCCGGGATGGATGTCGATACCCGTCCGGCTATGAGCCCACTCGGTCATCATCCGGGGAAATAAAGGCACCCCCAGGAGATGCATTTCATGAGCCATCCGCTGGACGGCAATGGCTTCGATCCCTGGATAGGCTAGGAGAATTTCCTCCACGTTTCGGGCTGCCGGATCCCCGGCCAAGACCGCCTCGACATCTGTCTTTAGGATGGCCCGGACAGCGGGCAACCTGGACAAAAAGGACCGGACTTTTCCCTCTGCGGACTCACCGGCCGCAACCTTGCCCGACAGGCTTTTGCTTACTTCCCTCGTGAGGGCCTTCTCCACCGCTCCCAGCATGGCCGTGATGGCTGGCCCCAGTTCCTTTCCCTCTAAGTCGTCTCCCTCATAAAAACCCGGAAAAAGAAGATGCAATAAATCCTCCGTGATCGCAGAAACGGCAGCCTTGGAGGGAAGTTGGGCGCCGCCCAAATGGTTGATCGCTGCCAGTTCGGCATACGAACGGACCATCTCGGCGGCTAATGGGTGGTGTTGGCTCAAAGATACATCCTATGGGAAAGCCCGCCCCGGATCAACTGGCCCGACGGCGTTTTTGTTGGGCGAAACGGCTTTCCGATGGCTCAATGTCGGAGTGATGCAGGAAGTTTACCATCCCCACGCCCTGCCTCCCCTGCCAGCGGGGCGTGCCCGCTACGGGGTTCTTGGCCACCCCATCGCCCACTCTCTCTCCCCCTTCCTCCACCATGCCGGGTTCGCGGCTTTGGGTCTGGATGCCGAGTACCTGCGGGTCGAGGTCCCTGCCGAGAATTTGGCCTCGGCGATTCCCCTTTTGAAACAGGGGGGATTTCAAGGATGGAACTGCACCCTGCCCCACAAAAATTCCATGTTCTCCCTTGTGGACCGGGTGGATCCCACCGCCGCAGACGCCAAATCCGTCAATACCGTCCGCGTCGAAAATGGTCTATTACACGGCTTTAGCACCGATGCCTTGGGCTGGCGCGCCGCCATCGATGAGACCTGGAAAATCGATCTGGAAAAAAGCCGGATTCTCATTTTGGGATGTGGCGGGGTCGGCCAGACCTTGGCCCGATATCTGGCCAAAACCGGCTGCCGATCCCTTGTCCTGGTCAACCGCGACCTTGGGAAGGCGGAAAGACTTGTTCAGGAACTTCAATCCACGGCTGCCGGGCGCCTTTCCCCTCTTGTGATCCAATGGGGGTCCAAAGAACTCGACCATGCCCTGCAAGAGACAGACCTCTTGATTCAAGGCACCAGTTTGGGATTAAAAAAAGACGACCCTTTGCCGGTCAACCCGGCCAAACTTCCCCAAGGCGGGAAACTTTATGATACCGTGTACCGCAAGGAACCCACTCCCTTGGTGCAGGCCGCACGAAAACTTGGTTATCAGGCGGAGGATGGCCTGGGGATGCTTCTTCACCAGGGAGCTCTCTCGTTCAGTATTTGGACCGGCCAAAAGGCCCCCCTTAAAAAAATGCGTGAGGCCGTTCTCCTCGCCGCCGGACGCAACCCGTGACTCTGGCCCTGCTTGTCTCCTCGGCCGTTTTTGTCATGGGGGCATGCGTGGGATCGTTTCTGAACGTTTGCATTTTGCGGATTCCCCTGGGTCAATCCGTGGTTCGACCAGGGTCTCGCTGCGCGGCCTGCGGGCTTGAACTCCCGGGCTTTTTGAATCTGCCCATCCTGGGGTATTTCATGCTTCGTGGACGTGCGCGTTGTTGTGGAGCGCATTTGGATCCACGCTATCCGGCGGTCGAACTGGGCACGGCGGTGCTTTACACCGCCCTTTGGCAGCTCTACCCCCCCCTTCTTTTCGGAGTCTATGCCTGCCTTACGGCCGGCATCATCGTGGCCTCGGGCATCGATCTGGACTACCTGGTCATTCCCGACTCCCTGACCGTCGGGGGACTGATTGCGGGAATCTGTGCCAGCTATTTGATTCCGGAACTGCAGCACACCCAGAACCCGACGGATGCCATGATCCAATCGGTTTTGGGAGCCTCCATCGGGGGAGGAGTTCTTTGGATCACGGCCCGGACCGCTTCTTGGCTTTTGCAAAAAGAGGCCATGGGAATGGGTGACGCAAAACTTCTAGCCGCCTTGGGAGCTTTTTTGGGTTGGCCCAGCATCCCGTTTATTCTTGTGATTTCATCCTTCGCAGGGACCGCCGTGGGAGCTTGGATCATCAAAAGCCGAAAAAGAAAACTGGGGGTAAAAATTCCCTATGGCCCCTACCTCGCCTTGGCCGCCGTCCTCTGGTTGGTGGGGGGGAGGTGGATAACCCAGACATTTCTCTTAAAAATATCTTCTGAATAAAAGTTTGTAAAAAGTCACATCGCCATGATGAATAACGGGCTATAAATATTTATTTCTGTTCTGCTTTACTAACAAATAGCCTCAACTCGCATCGACATTAGGAATCTTAAGACCCTTTATATAGGGATGCGAAGGGCCTACGCTACAACCTGTGGTATCCTTTCGGTTTGTTTATTCACTCTATTTGCGGGGCAAGCCCGTGCGGTATTTCTTTCTTCCATTGCAATACAATCGGATGGCTCCTTGGTATTTTTTGATTCCAACGGGGGGGTAGCCGACTTGGTCAAACAAGGAACCCCACGTCAGTCCGCAAACTGTGGCGGACAATCCTTGAATGTCAGCTACGGCTCGAACTCCTCCGGAGAAAAAACCATTTTGATCAGCTTGCCAAAAACCTCCACCTCGCCGGCTGATTTCACTTTATCCGGCATGAACATCTCGATCCCGCCGGGGTCGGCCCTCCGAATTACCCTAAACACTTCCAACCAACCGGAACGAATGGAGGGAGCACCGACCGGAACCGTCACCATGTCGAATAGTTCGGCGAACCCCGACCAGAAATCCTCGGCAGCGTCCTCCACTTCCCAAAAGAACAGCAGCAAGACCCAGGGGACGGAAACTTCAATGTCGCCCGCGCCGACCTCGCCGTCGCCCGATATCCCCCAAGAAACCGGACTCAAACCAAACCAATCAGCTCCCGATTCGCCGGCTACGCAAACCCCTTCGGCCTCACCCGCTCCGCTATCGGCTACCGCCATGGAGGAAGCATCCTTTTGGCCTGGGGGATGGCCCGGAAAATTCCTCGATCACCCCATCCCGACCGAACAAATGGAGGAGGATCACTTTTACGTTCGCACGGAAGGGGGACCTCGCTTCGTCAGTTCGATGAATATCGTGAATATTGTGGGCCCCAACGGGCCCTCCAATCCTGTCATTGAAAAGGAAATCGCCTTCAGCACCGGCTACCGTCAAGACGTGGATGCCGGGGTCTGGCTGACAGACTGGTTCGGTCTGGCAATTGAAACCGGCTTCGCCCTGAACGCCATCCGGGGAAATACGCAAGGCATGACTGTTTCCAGCAGCACCTATTGGAGCGTGCCGATCATGGCCCAGCTTTGCTTCCAATACCCCAATGACAGCGGTTTTCTGCCCTACCTCAATTTGGGATTCGGCGGGGGTTGGAACTATTTCAAAATTGGAAACATCAGTTACAACGGCCCGAACTCCCAAAATTACACCCCGCTCTCCGGCTCGGGAAATGATATGGACACCGCCTATCAGATCACCGCAGGGGTTCGCTACCGCCTTTATGAACAACTTAGTCTGACTCTGGCCTACAAGTTCTACGGCACCAGCCAACCCACGGTCGATATGGGAGACAACCAGCAGGTTACCTTTGGTTCCCCCGTGACCAATACGATCCAAATCGGCGGAAATTTCGCGTTTTAAAAACTATTTTCTGCGTTGGTCGTTTTGCGCCCGGTCACGCAAATAGTGGTCCGCCAAAACCAACAGGGTCATTGCCTCCACCATCGGCACCGCACGGGGCAAAACACACGGATCGTGCCTGCCCCGGGCCTTTAACCCCGCGTTCTTGCCTTGAATCCCAACCGTCTTCTGGAATTTCGCAATCGTGGCCACCGGCTTGAAAGCAACCCGGAAGATGATGTCTTCGCCATTACTGATCCCACCCTGAACCCCGCCGCTTCGGTTGGTGCGCGTGCGCACCCGCTTGCCGTCCATATAAAACTCGTCGTTGTGCTCCGAACCGCGCATTCGCACCCCGGCAAACCCGGAGCCAATTTCAAACCCCTTGCTCGCCGGCAGACTCATCACGGCTTTGGCCAAATCCGCCTCCAACCGGTCAAAGACCGGCTCACCCAACCCCACCGGACAACCCCGCACGATACACTCCACCACTCCCCCCAAAGAATCCCCCTCGGAGCGCACTCTTTCAATCAGACGAACCAGTTGATTCGCCTCCTTGGCATCCGGCCACCGGACGGGGTTGGCCTCCACTTCCTTGGCCTCAACCCGGTCGGCCTCTAGGCGAGCCACCACACTACCCACCTGACGGACAAAGGCGGTCACCGAGAGTCGGGGAACGAGCTGGCTAAACATCTTTTTGGCAATCGACCCGCCCAAGACACGGCCAATCGTTTCCCGGGCCGACGTCCTCCCTCCGCCCTGCCAATTCCTGATGCCGTATTTGGCCTGATAGGTGTAATCGGCATGGCTAGGACGATACAAAGTTTCCATTTCGCGATAGGCTTCGGGGCGCGCATCCTGGTTTCTCACCCAAACGGAAATCGGAGTCCCCAGGGTCTTTCCTCCAAACACCCCGGATAGAATCTCACACCGGTCCGCCTCTTTGCGGGGGGTAACAATTTTGCTCTGGCCCGGACGTCTCCGGTCCAAATCCGGCTGCAGATCCTTCTCAGCGAGTGGGATCTGGGGGGGACACCCATCGATCACGGCCCCCACCCCACCCCCGTGGGATTCGCCCCAGGTGGTAACCCGATACACGTGTCCAAAGGTGTTTCCCATAGCCTTATCCTGCCCGAAAAACTCTTTTTACCCAAGCTCAGGAATACCCCCTAGCCTAGCGTCAAACCCCAAAGCCTGCCAATCTGGAGGGATGAGAAAACCCGGTCATCTGTGGCTCTTGGGTTTATCGGGCTCCGGGAAAAGTACTCTGGGCCCGATATTGGCCCGACAGCTCAACCTCCCTTTCTACGACACGGATGAAATCATCACCCAGAAGGCTCAACGCCCGATCCCCGAGATCTTTGCCATTGAGGGCGAGGCCGGTTTTCGCAAAAGGGAGACGGAGGCGATATGCGAAATGGAAAAACAAAAACCCGCAGTGGTCGCATGTGGAGGGGGTGCGGTTTTGGAAGCTGACAACCGGAGGGTCATGCAAAGAAACGGCACCCGAATCTACCTCCGTGTTCCCCTGAAAGTTCTGGAGGACAGGCTCAGACATAAAGCGGACCGCCCCCTATTGACCCAAGGCCCACTGCCAACCACTCTTGCCGAGCAGCTTGCCAAACGGGAAATCTGGTATCAGGAGAGCGAAATTCAACTGGATATCGGACCGGACTCCCCGGAACGAGCGGCCCAAAGGATTTTTGATAAGTTAAACGCCGAATCCTGAGGCCATGGACCGCCCCGCCCTGCTTAAAGAGACGGCTCGCGTCTTGGGTTTTGATGCCATAGGGATCACCCGGGCAGAGTCACCGCCCCAGGGACGATATCTGCCCGAATGGCTCAGGCTTTCCTACCATGGGGAGATGAAGTGGATGACCAAAACCCCCTCGATTCGCATGGATCCAACCGCCTATGACAGCTCCGCCCGAACCATCCTGGTCGCCGGGATTTCCAGCCGTCAACCCTTCCCTCCCCTTCCAAGAGGACGAATCGCCTCTTATGCCCAGGGAGAAGACTATCACGAGGTTCTTCGGGATCGTCTGGAAAGCCTCGCCCAAAAAACAATTGTGCCATGGGGAGGAAAATATCGGATCACGGTCGATTCTTCGCCTGTGATGGAAAAACCCGTTGCCGCTCTGGCCGGTCTTGGATGGCAGGGAAAAAACACCCTCTTGATCCATACCGAACATGGTCCCTGGCTATTATTGGGTTGTCTGCTGACCGATCTCGAGATTCCTCCGGACTCCCCCGCCAAGGATCATTGCGGCTCCTGCACCCGTTGTGTGGATGCCTGCCCGACCCAAGCCTTTCCGCAACCCTATGTTTTGGACGCACGCCGATGTTTGGCGTACCTCACCATCGAACATCCCGGCTCCATTCCTTTGGAGTTTCGCCCCCTCATCGGAGATCGAATCTTTGGTTGCGACGAGTGTCTCGAAGTCTGCCCCTGGAATCGCCACGCCCGGCAATCCCGGGAGATCCGGTTCCAACCCGTTCCCCGTCCCGATCTCGCGGAAATGTTGTCCTGGAACGACGCCAGATTTCGGAGGGAATTTCGCGGAACCCCGATTTTCCGACTCAAACGGAATCGCTGGGTTCGAAACCTATGCGTCGTTCTGGGCAATGTGGGCACTTTCCGCGATTTGCCGGCTCTGCAGAAAACCAGGGAGGAAGCAGACCCGGTGATTCAGGAGCACGCGGCTTGGGCAATTCAGCAAATCGAAGCCAGAGAAAACGAAGGAAGGTGAAGAAAAACCAGACCTGAGAAAGGACGTCCGACTACTTTTTTACCCCGGGCAGCAGGGTCTTCAATTCATCGGTTTTGATTTTTTTATCCTCTTCCGGGATGGGCTGCGCCTGTTCCCCGGTTAAATACCCTTTTTCCACCAGCGAATCGGCAAAAGTAGCATTGGCATCGGGAGGATAGATACGATAAGCCGACCCGACATACTCCATGCCCCCTGCCTTATCCTGCCTGGCAAATGCTTCCGCAGCTTTGGCAAAATAGTAGAGGGGGCTGTTGGGATTGGGCTCCAAGTGCGATAGAAATTCGTTGGCTTTCGCCTGGTTTCCTCCCAGCAGGTCGCAGAGGTAAATCTTGTAAAGCCCCAGGTCATTCTTGGGTTGGCTATTGACGAATATCTGAAAACGTTCCCGGGCTTCCGCGTATTTGTTGTTCAAAAAAAGGACTTCCCCGAGGTTGAATTGAGCCATGGGCATGTCCGGTTGCAGTCGCAGGGAATCACGGAAAGCCGCCTCCGCCTTCACCCAATCCCTTTGGCGGGTGTAAATGGCTCCACGAAGATTGGCATTGTTGGCCTGATTGGGCTTGGCCTGATCGGCAGCATCCAAATACTTGATCGCCCCCTCCAAATCATTCCTCGAAAAGGCTTGGGCCGAGCGAACGTATGCCACCTTGTATTTCTCCTCCGGATCCTCCGAGGAAGAGGAAGTAGCCACCGAGACACCCTCTTTGACCTCTTTTTTTTCGTCTGAGGCCGCGCCCCCTCCTTTTTTCCCACAACCCGCCAAACCCAGTCCCGAGACCAATGTTACCAGCAAGAGCCAACCCTGTAAGTCTCTCATGCGTCAATTTTGCCCAATCCAACCGGCTTCCTCAACTCTATTTACCAGCCTTTTCAATCCACGCCATTTGGGGGAGATTGAGCTTGAATGAAATTTCTCGTCACGGGAGGAGCGGGTTTTATCGGGAGTCACTTAGTTCGGCGACTTGCACCCATGGGAGAAGTCACGGTTCTGGATAATTTGACCACCGGTCAAAAGAGCAACCTTCAAGGCGCTCCCTGTCGCCTGATCCAAGGATCGATTCTTGAGACGGAGAAATGGAACCAAGCCCTGCAAGGGGTAACCCATGTCTTTCATCTGGCCGCCATGGTCAGCGTTCCCGAATCCGTCGAAAAACCCGATCTTTGCCGGCAAATCAACGTGGAGGGAACTCGATCGATTTTGGAAGCTGCGGCCCGGGCCGGAGTCACCCGCGTGGTTCTGGCCAGCTCCTGCGCCGTCTATGGCAACGATCCGGCGATGCCCAAACGGGAAGACCTCCCGCCGGCCCCTCTTAGCCCCTACGCCGAGTCGAAATTGGAGGGGGAAAAACTATGCTCTTCGGCCCCTCTTTCCGCCGTCGCCCTCCGGTTTTTTAACGTGTACGGACCGCGGCAGGATCCCCAAGGCCCGTACGCCGCGGCTGTCCCCAAGCTTCTCCAAGCTGCCTGGGCGGGATCCGCCCTTCCCATCCATGGGGATGGCCGACAAACCCGGGATTTTGTTTATGTCGAGGACGTGACCGCAGCTCTGACTCACGTGGCGACCCATTCCCCCTGCCGCGGTGTCTACAATGTCGCTTCGGGGCACTCGGTTTCTATTTTAGAACTCGCTCAAACCATTCTCTCTGTGACCGGATCCAAATCCCCGATCAAGCACCTGCCGGCCCGCGAGGCGGATATTCGATATTCCTCCGCCTCGATCGAGCGCCTTCAGGCAACCGGATGGATGCCCTGCTTTAATCTGGCTTCCGGCCTAAAAAGGATGATCGCTGCTTCGTAAGACCGACTACCCTCATCCGACTTTCCCGCCCACCAAACCTTCGCATCATGGAAGAATTCCAGCCCGGGTGGTGGAATGGCAGACACAAGGGACTTAAAATCCCTTGGGGAGAAATCCCCGTGCGGGTTCGACCCCCGCCCCGGGCACTTGGATCGGTAGAAGCCTACAGGTTGTTGGCTAAAGGTGATTCCTATAGCCTGCAGCCTGAAACCTCCTAAGGATTGCCCAAAGCCTGAAATTCTATATTCTCCCACGAAATGGCTGACAAAACCCGCATCCTCAAAGAAAACGCACCTGGAAAATGGTACGTGGACGATAGCTGCACCCCCTGCCATGTCTGCCTGGAGGAAGCCCCCAAGCTGCTCAAGTACAACGAGGATCAGACCTATGTTTATTTTTTTAAGCAGCCCGGGACGCCGGAAGAGTTGGACGCCGCCCAGCGTGCCCTCGATATTTGCCCCACCGGATCCATCGGTAGCGATAACGTTTAATCTCCCATGTCCGAATCCGCCGTTGCCGCCAAGACCCCCGCCTCTCCCTACAATCGGAATCAACCCTATTCCGCAAAACTAAAGGAGAACCGGCCCCTCAACCAAAAAGGGTCCTCCAAGGATACCCGGCATATTTCGATCGAACTGGGCTCCAACGGACCCACCTACGTCTGCGGAGACTCCTTGGGAGTTGTGCCTCGCAATCCCGACGGCCTCGTCCATGACTTCCTGGAAAAACTAGGGCTCGCTGGCGATGCCAACCTGAAGGAGACCATTGCCTCCACCCTCATCCTGAACCGGGCCGGAAAGAAGTTCGTCAAGGCCGTCGCGGAAAAAGCTCACGGCCCGGCCCGGGACAAATTGCAATCCATTTGTGCCGACGAAAAGAAGCTCGACGAATACGTCTTTGATCGAGATGTCGTGGACGTGCTCTTGGACGCTCCGGGAACCAAGATCGACCCGACAGAAATACCCAACCTCCTCAATAAAATCGCACCCCGCCTCTACTCCATCGCTTCCTCCCCGGATCATGAGACCGGCCATGTCCACCTCACCGTGGCCGTGGTTCAATACACCACCCATGGTCGCCCCAAACAGGGCTTGGCCTCCGGTTACCTGGCTCGGTTGGCCGCCCAAAACTCCGTTCCCGTCTACGTTCAGCCCACCCGCCACTTCCACCTCCCGCCGCCGGACCGTGACATCATCATGGTGGGTCCGGGCACCGGGATTGCCCCCTTCCGGGCTTTCCTGCAGCACCGACAGAAACACGGGCACTCCGGGCGGAACTGGCTGTTTTTCGGGGATCAGCACGCCGCCACGGACTTTCTTTACGGGGACGAATTCGGCTCCGCCCAAAAAACGGGCCGGCTCCACAAGCTATCCACCGCTTTCTCCCGGGATCAGGCCGAAAAAATATACGTGCAACACCGCATGCAGGAAGAGGGCGCCGAGCTATGGAAATGGCTGGAGAAGGGAGCCTATTTTTACGTCTGCGGGGACGCCAAACGCATGGCCAAGGACGTTCACGCCGCCTTGGTGGAGATTGCAGCCCGGCAGGGAGGCAAAACCCCCGAGCAGGCGGAGGAATATGTCTCTGTCACGCTTGCGAAAACCGAAAAGCGATATCTCAAGGACGTCTACTAATCTCCATGGCCCGTCGAAGAAAAGCCGGCGACCGTTTTGTTTGGATCATAGGGACGGCTCTCATCCTCGTGGGTGGCCTTCTTTACCTCAGGGACCGCGGACTCCTTCGCTGGCCCCAATCCCAACCGAAGCCGGCCGACCAACGAGCCCGGGACTTGGTAAAAAAATATCCGGATGCCGAAGTGTTTTCCGGCCCCGAAATAGATAAAAAAAAAGTGAACCCCCGCCAGCCTTAGAATCCAACTCACCCGTCCCGCCCCCTCCATCTCTCTCCACGCCGCCCGCTAAACCTGCCGAACCAGCGCCCATGGTGGGTCCCCCTCCGCCTCCCATGGGCAAGGAGGTAAGGCGGGCCGAAACCCTTCCCACGGAAAAACCTCGGGACACCATTCAAATGGCTGGTTGGCAGACTTTGTTGGATCGCCTGAACTTCTCCTGTGGAACGATCGATGGTCATTTTGCCAAACGAAGCCGGCGGGCCGTCACCCAGTTTCAAATCAACCGCAACTTGAACGTTTCCGGAGAACTGGACACGGATACCCGGCTCAGTCTGGGCAAACCGGGTGACGCCTATGTCGACTACACCATGACCGAGGAGGACCTCGCCCGGGTGATTCCCCGCCCCAAAGGTTTTGTCGAAATGAGCAAGGTTGCGGTTTTGGACTACAACGATCCTTGGGAAATGCTGGCGGAGAAAACCCACTCCACCCCCTCTTTTCTTCGGGAACTCAACCCCAACGCCACCAACCTCGTGCCTGGCGTCACCCTGACTCTCCCCAACCTCGAAGGCACCCGGAAACTACCTCCGGTCGGGCGAGTGGTCATCATGCTGGCAGAGACCACCCTCTTGGCCTACGACACCAACCATCAGGTGGTCGCCTGCTTTCCCTGCTCCATTGCCGCGAATAAAAATAAAATTCCCAATCAACCGCTAACCGTCATCAGCACCGCACCCAACCCCAATTACACCTTTGACCCCAAGGTTCTTGTCGATGTCGCCCAGAAAGAGGGAATTACCAATAAACTCGTTCTCCCTCCGGGACCCAACAACCCGGTCGGCACGGCCTGGATCGGTCTCTCTCTCCAAGGTTACGGAATTCATGGCACTCCCGAACCCGAGGACATTTCCCGCACCGGTTCCCACGGCTGTTTTCGGTTGGCCAATTGGAACGCCACCAAGCTGGTCCATGCCCTCCGACCCGGGGTTCCGGTGGAAGTGGTGCCCTGAGAGTTGTTTTTTTCGGCCGACCAAAGTCAGTGGGCGAACCTTCCTACCCTAAAAATTCCTCGGGTCTCATCGAGACCCCATCCACCCACTCACTTTCCACCAACATGGTTTTGGCCGAAAGGGGTAAACCAATATCTCGTCTGGCCAAATGCGCCGTCAACAGGTCAACCCCATAGGCACCCACCAAGTCGTTGTGTTGGTTCATGCCTGCCCAACCCGCCATGGATCCGTCCCAATCCAGATGAGCCAACGCGGTTTTCCTGGTTACCGCCGGCCCTTTCCTGAGCCAGTCAGCTATTTCGGTCCGGTTGGTAAGAATCCATTCAGGCCGAAAACTCTCATGCCAACGAAAAAACCCTTCGATATCATCGGCTTGAAATGACCAGACCCTGCTGGCGGCAACTTCCGGTCGATCCCCCGACTCCTCCAACGCATAGCGAAAGCCCATGCTGAATTTGCCATTCAAAAGCCGGTCATTTTGACGATGTAGGACCAAACCCAACCTCCGTTTTCCCGATTCCAAGACTTGGCGGACGGCGTTGAGACATGTCCCGTACTGATTATTGCAGCAACAGTGAATCAGAGGCTGAACCAGCCTGACCCCCAAACCCACCACCACACAATCGGATAAGATGGTAAGAATTTCTTTCGGTAAATGGTCCTTCTCGTTCATGGCCAAGAGAGCCACCCCCTCAATCCTTCTGGCGCGTAGCACGCTCTTCAGCTTTTCGGGGTCCCGGTAAATCGGGTCCCCCAGCCAAAAATCATCTACCGAATATCCCAGTTCGATGGCTCGAGCCCGAAATCCCTCCTCAATGGCGTGAAAAGTCGTGTTCGAAAGCAGATCCTCCTGCCGAGGCGCCAGATTCACCAGCCCCAAGGTCGCCCGGTAATTGGAAATCCTGGCCGACCGGAGTTGACTCATCACATGCGCCACCATCGGATTCGTTTGATAGCCCCGCAATTCAGCCAACTTTTTCACCCTCAAACGGGTCTCGTGTCGGATTCGGGCATCATCCCGCAATGCCAAGGAAACGGTCGCCTTACCCAGTCCAAGCTCCTCAGCCAAATCCGCGATTGTGACTTGGGATGTTTTTTTCATGTCGCGAAAAAAACTATTTTTGAGCTGGCTTTGGAATGGATAAATTCATCGATATATTCATGGATTAATTAATCCCAAAATAGGGTCAAAAAGAAGCCAAAATCGGTAATTTCTTTTGTATGCTTATTTCATTAATGGACAGTGTATTAAACAATTTAAGAAATCTTTATTACCCGACCTTGAAAAACCCCCCCAGCCGATTAATATATTCTTATCACTATGCTGGCAAATTCCAGTTTGTGCGGTCGGCTTGTGGCGATCGGGCTTGTGGCCCTGATGTCTACAAGAACGGCCCGTGCAGATGTGAATTGGGACGGTGACAATGCGTCGGGAAATTTTAACTTCGCTAACAACTGGTACGGAAACACGGTTCCCTCGCTTCCCTCAAACTTTTCGGCCGGAAACCTTGTTTTTAACTTCCGCAACAACGCCTCCCAGCTCAACCAGTTCTACGACTGGGCCAGTTGGGCGAGCATCAACGACATCATCTGGGAAACCACCTGGGCAGTCCCCACCACCTTCAACGGCAACGGAAATGGGCTGAATTTCAACCAGCGCCTGGAAAACCGAAGTTCCCAAACGGTCACCATCGGCACCATGAATCTTTCCGGCGGCAAAAACGGTGCCACCCAGATCGAACTCAACCCCGTCAACGGGGACCTCACCCTCAACGGCAATATCTATAACGACAACAACCTCCGGTACAAAGTATACGGAGCCAACAGCAAGATGCTCACGGTCAATACGGCTCTCTCGGGCAACTCCTCCGTGGCCCTCGACATCGAGCAGTACAGCAAGGTCAAATTCACTGCGGCCCAAACGATGGGCTCCGCCGCCGCGTACAACGTGAAACAGGGCGAGTTCTGGCTCGATACCGGTGGCAGCCTAGCCAGCGGTTCTACCGTCAACCTTGGCCAAGCCGACGCCAACGTTGCCAAGTTTTACTTGGCCCCCTCTGCTGGCGGGATGACCCATGCCGGCAACATCACCGTGGCCAACAGCGGCGGCATCAAGGTGCTGGGCTCCCTCGCCTCCACCGGGACAAACACCTTTTCGGGTAATGTCGCCCTCAACGGCACCGCCCAACTGGAAAACGTCTCTTCAGGAGGCACAGCCAACTTCAGTGGTTCCCTTTCCGGAAGCGGCGGTGTCAATGTGGGCGCCACCAATGCAAATGGCCGGGTCGTTCTCTCTGGCTCCAACTCCTACACTGGGGCCACCCTGGTCCAGCAAGGCGGCACCTTGGTGGTAAGCCATGCGAATGCTTTGGGAGCCACCAATGGAGGAACCACCGTCCAGTCGGGCGCCACGTTGGGCTTCAGTAACAACGTGAACGTCGCGGAGAACGTCACGATCGTCGGCACCGGGGTCACGAATTCGGGAGCGCTTCGGAACGCGGCGGGAAACAACACCCTTACCGGTCAGCTTTCCCTTTCGGGCAACGCAACGGTTCAATCGGATGCCGGTCTTCTTACCCTTTCCGGCGCGATTGCGGGAACCACCACCAATGCTAAAACCATGACCGTGGATGGTGCGGGAAATGTGAATCTGAACGGATCCCTAGTTTCGACCGTGACCTCCCTCGTAAAGAATGGATCCGGGACCGCCACCCTGAACGGAACGGTGGCCGCCACCTCCATCCAGGTTTCCAGCGGTCTTTTGGCCCTAGGCGCGGCCGACCGTATTACCAACTCCGCTGCCGTCTCCGTATCGGTCACTGGCGCCCTGAACTTAAACGGGGACAACACCGTTGCCTCCGTCGGCACCACCGGCGGCACCGTGGGCGGTACCGGTACCCTCACCGCCGCCACCTACGATCTGAACGGTGGCACGGTCAACGCCAACCTAGGAACCGGCACGATCACTTCCTCCAGCGGCACCACCATCCTGAATGGCACCGCCGCCGCCACCACCGTCACCGTCAACGGCGGCACCCTCAACACGGGAAGTGCCAACCGCCTCGCCGACAATGTCAGCCTAGCCGTCACTGCTGGTAACCTTGGCATAGGTGGAAACGATACGGTGGGCTCCGTGGCTGTTTCCAGTTCCGGCACAGTCAATCTCGCCTCCGGAGCGACCTTGACTGCAACCGCAGACAGCTCCATCTCCGGCACCGGCAAGGCTACCGGAGGGACGGTGGCCGTCTCCAACGGAGCCAAGCTCACCTTGGCGAACAACGCCACCACCACCAGCAGCGACATCTCCGTCGGGGCCACCTCCTCCTTGGTGGGCACCGGTGGGACCACCGGCAAAATCAGCGGCTCCGGCCTCCTTGGTCCCGGCAACAGCCCTGGTATCCTCACCGCCGGTCAGGTGGACCTCAGCGGCGGGCTTGATTTCACTTTTGAATTTACTGGCACTGGAGCCCCCACTTACTCCAACGCCGGAGGCAGTCGGAATGATCTTCTCCATCTGACTGCGGGCAACAGTCCGTTTGTCGGGACTTTCAGTTCGGCCAACTCCATCAGCTTCTTTTTCAACGATGCCGCTCTTGGCGGAAACCTCCTGGCGAGCAACCCTGCGACCTATCTCGGCGGATTTTATGTGGATAGCGTCAATTTCGACATCGCTTCCCTTCTCGCTTCCGCCACGAAAAGTTACTACGTCGTGGATGCCAACGGTTCCTTTGTCTATAACAGCGTCAGTTATAGTCTTCTTTCACCTGATGCGGCCGACCGCGTGATCTTCGGCAACACCAATCAGACCAACTCCTCCTTCGATACCGGCACCACGAGCGGTACCGTGCTCAGTGTGACCATGGTTCCAGAACCCTCGACGACCAGTCTCCTAGGTTTAACGCTCACAGGGGCCATGACCCTGCGTCGTCGCCGCGCCTGACTTAAACACCCTCCGCTTTTCGTTTTTTTTCCTCCCGCTCCACCACCTCCCCGGCAAAACGGTGGTCCCGATAAAGGGTAATGGAGACATCCTTGTTTTGCCGGATGCACTCCTTGATCGCCTCCGGATCCTTTTCACACCAAAGCAGGGTTTTCCAGCTCGTTAAGTGCTTTGGCTTGTGAAAATCGCTTCCGGCAATGAAAGGCATCCTTTTCAATCCCACCGGGTTAAA
>Ga0214917_10003080_pt1 | contig 19679 bp, 14 predicted proteins | sample LL_1208_BB_MetaG_FD_177983 | JGI IMG/M metagenome (GOLD analysis project Ga0214917, IMG submission 177983) | Freshwater microbial communities from Lake Lanier, Atlanta, Georgia, United States - LL_1208_BB | ecosystem: Environmental > Aquatic > Freshwater > Lake | place: USA: Georgia | collected...
GGAGCGGGCGACCGACACCGGAGCACCCGAACCGGAGCCCGGCGGGGGCAACGATGGTGGAGACGGCGACATGCAAGGCCTCGCCGACGTGCAGGAGTCGGCGAGCGGGCCGATCACCCAGGCGGGGCTGTTGCGCGAATTGCGCCGGCTGCGGATCGGGTTCGACCTCGCCCATGCGACCGACAAGGTGCATGCGGCGATCGCCGCCGTACAGGCCGCACCCCTGGCGTCGTTCCTCGGCGGCAGCCGTGATCCGGAGGAGGAACTCGAGTTCGACGAGGACACCGCCGTGCGATGCCGGGATCGCCGGATCGCATCGCTCCGGGTGCTCGCCGGAGTGCTCTCACGTCTGCAGGAGTGCGAGCCGCCCCACGCCCGGACGGCGACGGAGACGGTGAAACGGGTGCGTCTGTTCCTCGAGCAAGTCGCCACGGCCCGCAGCCAATTCGACAACAACGCGAAGAATCGGCTGCTGGCTGAAATCGCCGACATGGAGCAGTGGCTCGAGAAGCATCCCGGGGCCGATCCGCACGAGACGCTCGAATGGATCACGGGGCTGGTCGATGCGCTCGTGGTGATGGGAACCGCACCGCGGCCCGGCTGTCTGCACGTGGCGTCGATCGCCACAGGCGGCCACTCCGGCCGGCCGCACACGTTCATCGTTGGCCTCGACGAGGCACGGTTTCCGGGGCCCGGCAGCTCCGATCCGGTGCTGCCGGACGCCGATCGTGCGGCGATCTCCGACACGCTGGAGGCGGGAGCGGCGGCGGCCGCTCGGATGCGGGCCGATTTCTGGCGGCTGCTGGGCCGTCTCCGGGGTGGCGTGCGGATCTCCTACAACTGCCGCGACCTCGTGCAGCAGGCCGAGATGTTTCCCAGCCCGCTGCTGCTGGAGGTCTACCGTCGCCAGGCCGGGGCTCCGCAGGCGACCCTGCATGACTTCCTGGCGGCGATCGCCACCGAGACCGAATCGTTCGTCCCCCGCGACCCCGGGTCGGCGCTCAACGAGTCGGAGTGGTGGCTGGCCACGCTCGGCGAGAATCCATCGATGGCAGCGGTCCGGCAGGCGGTGGCTGCCCACGGCGACCCGCTCGCGAAGGGCCTCCATGCCGAGGAGCAACGCCGCTCGACGACATTCACGGAGTGGGACGGTCTCGTCCCCGCTGCCGGTCCCGAACTCGATCCCGGGAATCCGGCCGGCCGCGAGGCATCGGCCCACAGCCTCGAGGCTCTCGGAGCCTGTCCGCGGCGGTTTTTCTTCCGCTACGGCCTCGAGGTGAAGCCGCTCGACTCCCTCGAGCCCGAATCGGATCGCTGGCTTGACGACAGGGAACACGGCGACGTGCTCCACCGGGTGCTCGAGCGGTTCATGCGGCGCTTCGTTTACACGGGATCCGGCCAGCTGGCCGATTCGCCCCATCCGACGTTCGCGCAGCACGAGGCCGAGATCCTCGCGGTGCTCGACGACGTGCTCGCGGCCAAGCGGGCCGAAAAGCCGACGACCGACGAGGCGTCCGTCGCCGCCTGCCGCCGGGAGGTGGCCGACGCCCTGCGGACGTTCCTCAGGGCCGAGGAGCGGTATTGTGCCGAGACCGGCTCACGGCCCGTCGCGCTCGAGGCGGCGATCGGGTTCGTGCCCAAGGGCGAGGGCACGCCGTTCGACAAAAGGGAGCCGGTGTCGCTGCCGATCGGCGAAGACCGGACGATTCGGCTCCGCGGCTTCGTCGATCGCATCGACATCGACGGCCGGGAAGGGGTCGGGAACGGGCACGCGATCATCGACTACAAGAAGGGAAGCTCCGCGCGGTTCAACAAGGGAGGCAAGAAACCGCTCGCGGTGTTCGACAAGGGCCGCCGGCTGCAGCACGGCCTCTACGTGCTCATGATTCGCCACCTCGTCGGCGGCGAGAGCCATGTAACGCGGTTTTCCTACCTCTTCCCCGGGGCGGCGGCCCGTGGGGAGAGGCTCGAGTGGACGGCCGAGCAACTCGCGGGCGTGGATGCGCTCGTGGAGCAACTCTGCCGGATCGTCGCCGCGGGCGCGTTCCTGCCCACGACGGTCAAGAGCGATTGTGGATGCTGCGACTTTCACGACGTCTGCGGTGACTCGGTCACGGAAGGTGCCGGCCGCAAACTTTTCAGGGACCAATCCCCTTACGGCCCGGAGGGCGAGACACTCGCCGCCTTGTTCAAAGACTTGCGTGAGGGCGACGATGCGCAGCCGGCTGTGGCTGTCTTGCGTCCCGATCCGCAACCCTTCGCGGAGTCCGGCGAGCCGGCGCCCGACGGCATCGCAGACGCCGCCGCCCGCGAAGCCATCCGCACGGCGCTCGACAGGAGCATGCTCGTCGAGGCGTCCGCCGGAACCGGGAAGACCACGTGCATGGTCGACCGCATGACGGCGCTCGTCCGCACGGGCACCGCGACCGCCAGGGAGATCGCGGCGATCACGTTCACGAAAAAGTCTGCCGCCGAACTCGCGAGGCGGTTTCGCGAGCGGCTCGAGACGCTGTCGGCCGAAGCGGCCGTGCCGGACGAGGAACGGCAGCGGCTGCAGGCCGCCCTCGCCGAGATCGACACCGTGGTGATCGGCACGGTCCACTCGTTCTGCGGACGGCTGCTCAAGGATCGGCCGATCGAAGCCGGTCTCGACCCCGCCGTCGAAACCCTCGACGAGGCCGCGGAACAGTCTCTGCGCGATCGCGCCTGGCGGGAGTTCTGCGATGGCATCCCCGGCGACACGTCGCTCGAGGCCTGGCGAAAGCCCCTCGCGGAGTCGGGGATCGACCTGCGTGACCTGCGGTCGGCATACGAGACGGTCGTCGCCCACGGCGACGTCCGTGACTGGCCTTACGAGCCGGTCGATCCGCCCGATGTGAAGGCTCTCCTGGAGCGGCTCTGCGGCAGGATCACCGCGGAACTCGCGGCCGTGGCGGAGCACGGCGATGCGAAGGTCGCGAAGGACAAGCTCACGAGCAGGCTCGAGATGGTGCTGCGGGCCTGGAGCAATCGGCATGACGACTCACCGGCGTCACTGCTTGGCGTGGCGGAGCAACTGGAGGGGAAATGCCCTGATATCACGCAGGGCCTTTGGCTGCCGGGCGGACGCGACCACGCGCATCGGGAACGCCAGCAGCAGCGGAAAAGGGATCTCGAAAAGTGGTGGGACGAGATGGTGGCCGAACTGTCCGGCCCACTCGCCCAGTGGCGGGCCTACCGCTACCAGTTCGTGATCCCGCTTCTCGAAAGGGCGCGGGACCATTACGAGCAGGTGCGGCTTGCCGAGGGCAAACTCTCCTTTCATGACCTGCTCGTGCGGACAGCCCGGCTGCTGCGGGAGCGGCCCGACGTGCGTGTGACGTTCGCCAGGCGGCATCCCTTCCTGCTCGTGGACGAGTTTCAGGACACCGATCCGCTGCAGGCCGAGATCCTCCTGCTCCTCACCGCCGCCGACGAACGAGCGACCGACTGGCGCACGACGATGATCAAGCCCGGGAGCCTCTTCGTGGTCGGCGATCCCAAGCAGTCGATCTATCGGTTTCGCCGTGCCGACATCGACACGTTCGAATTCGTCAAGGAGCGGATCATTGCATCGGGTGGAGAGGTGCTTCACCTCACCACCAACTTCCGCAGCAGCCGCGAACTGGTGAGCTGGATCAACGAGCGTTTTGCCGGGCGGTTCGGCGAGCATCGCGCCGGAGAGGGGCGGAACTATGGCCCGGAATTCACCGCCAGCCACGTGGGGCGGCCGACGGCCGTCGCGGGCACGCTCACGGGGCTGCGCCAACTGCGGGTGAAAGGGCCGAGTTTCCATGCCGAGGCGGAGGCGGTGGCGACGTTCATCCGTCGAGCGATCGACCATCGCCTGAAGGTTCCGCGAGCGTCGGCGGACGAAGACGCCGCCTGCCGCCCCGACGACTTCATGATCGTCACGTGGGACACCGCGCAACTGTCGGTTTACGCCCAGGCCCTCAACGCCGTCGGCCTGCCGTGCGACGTCACGGGCCGCAAGGGCAACGCGAGCCGGCAGGATCTGGCTCACCTGCATCTCTGCCTGCGGGTGGTCGCCGACGCGGACGACACGGTGGCCGCCCTGGCCGTCCTGCGGGGCCCGGTGTTCGGCTACAGCGACGCCGAACTCCACGCGTTTCGCAAGGCAGGCGGTCGGATCGACGGTCGGCTGCTCGTGCCTGAAGGCATGACCGACGGGCACCTTGCGAACCGGTTGCGGTCGTCGGCGGAGACATTCCGTCGGTGGCGGCGCATGGCGGGCTCGCTGCCGTTGGCGGCGGCCCTCGAGCGGATCGCCGACGACGCCGGACTGCTGCTGGTGGCATCGGCTGCGGGGGGGCTGGCGGGCCGGAGAGGGCGGGCGGCTGCGGGCACGATCGCCACGTTCATCGAGCGGGTCCGGGCGGAGCGGTCGCTGCTGACCTCGGTGCAGGACGTCGTCGATCGAATCGACGATCTTGTCCGGGACGAATTTCCCAGGCGGGACTTCGACACGATTTCCATCGACGCAGCGACCGGTGGCGCGGTGCGGGTGATGAATCTCCACAAGGTGAAGGGGCTCGAGGCGCCGGTCGTATTTCTCTGCGATCAGGATGGTCCTCACCGCGACCGCGAGCGTGGTCCGTCGTGGCATGTGGCCCGATCAGACCAAGGAACGCGAGGCTACCTGAAAATCGTTCGGGCTGGTTTGTTCGGGAGAGGGGGCACGACGCTGGCAACGCCACGGGACTGGCGGAATGTCGAGGCCACGGAACGGCTCTATCGGGAGGCGGAGCTTCTCCGGCTGAACTACGTCGCCGGCACCCGGCCGGGGACATGCGTGGTGGCTTCGGTTTTTCAGAACACGGACGGAGATGTCACGGGCGGCTGGCATGCGCTTTCCCCCGAGATCGCGGGGATTGCCAGCCTGCCCGATCTCGAGCCGCATGCTGCCGCCGAGGGGGCTCGCGCCGCCGCCGCCGCCAAGCCGACGGCTGACGACGCCGCGGTTGCAGCCGCTCGCGTAGAGGCCATGGCGCGGGTGGCGGCGGTACGCGCGGCGACGTTCGGCACGGTCACACCCAGGGATTTCCTCACGGAGCCGGCCGAACGGATCCGCCATACGGGCCGTGGGCTCGGACAGGACTGGGGCACCGTGATCCATCGGCTTCTCGAACTCTCGGTGCAGCAACTCCACGAGCGTGGGTCCGCGTTCGATCTCGCCACCGCCGCCGCGAACGTCGTGGCGGAGAGCGACCTTGCCGAGAGCGGCGTCGATCGCACGATGCTTGCAGAACGTGCCGTGGCCCTCGTGGCGGAGATTCGACGGAGCGAGGTGTGGCGACGCCTCGAGGCTGCCGACAAGCGACACGACGAGGTGCCGTTTTCGATCGCGGTGTCGGCCGAAGAGATTCCGGCGGGGGTGGAGGTGGACATGGGACCGGGCCGGACGGCCGCGGAAGCCGGGCCCGCCGGAGGGGAGACACGACAGGCTTCAGGATCGCCACCGGTGCTGATTCGTGGCCAGATCGATGCGGTGTACCGCGAAACGGCGACGCCGCCGGCCGGCATGACCCGCTGGGTGATCGTCGACTGGAAGACCACGTCGATTGCCGATTCGGAGGCCGAGAAGCTCGTCGATCACTACCGTCCGCAACTGCGGCTCTACGCCCGGTGTTGGGCGGCGGATCTGCCGCAGAGCTGATGTACACCGCGTCGAGGAGGGGCACATGGTGGCCGAGGTGTCGCTCGACGGCTTCCGTCGTGGGGGGCTCGGGCGACCTGTCGCAGGCCTACCCGGAGCGTGCGAAGCAGGTTGCGAAGGTCGGCATCCTGGCAGCGGCCGTCGCCGGCAGCGAATCGGGGCGTCGTGTGAAGCGCCGGCGGCGTGCGGGCGTAGATGCTGTGACCTGCAGCCTTGCAACGACGGGGGAAACCCCTAGGTTGGCGGTGTGGGCGATCTTTCCCTCGGCGAAACCACCATGGTCACCTTCGTTCACTCCGCCGACTGGCAGCTCGGCAAGCCCTTCTCCCGAGTCTCCGACGACGGCAAACGTACACGGCTGCAGGAGCAGCGGATCGCCGCCGTCCGACGCATCGGCGAGGTCGTGAAGAAGCACGACGCCGCATTCGTCGTGGTCGCGGGCGACGTTTTCGATTCCAACAGTCCCACCAACACCGTGGTGGCCGACGCGTGCGACGCGATCAAGTCGATCGGCGCGCCCGTCTACGTCATACCGGGGAACCACGACCACGCCGGCCCCGGGAGCGTTTGGTCGCAGCCCTTCTTCCTGAGGGTCAGCAAGGACCGGGCGCCGAATCTCCGTGTGCTGCTCGATCGGGAGCCCGTCCAGGAAGCGGGATGCATCCTCTTCCCCTGCCCGCTGAGCAGGCGGCAGAGCGGCGAGGATCCGTGTACGTGGATCCGGAACCACGACTTCTCCGGCCTCGAAGACCGGCCTCGGATCGTGCTCGCCCACGGCAGCACGTTGAACTTCCGTCAGGAGAGCGACGAGGAGGACAACGACCGCCAGCCGAACCTGATCGCACTCGACCGTCTGCCGATCTCCCACATCGACTATGTCGCGCTCGGCGATTGGCATGGGATGGTTCAGGCGGGCGAGAAGGCCTGGTACTCGGGCAGCCACGAGACCGACCGGTTTCCAAAAGTGGGGCAAACGACCGGCCACGTGGCACTCGTCGAGGTGCGTCGTGGCGGGCCGCCCACGGTGCAGCCGCTGCGAACCGGCCACACCCGCTGGCTCGTGCACTCCGCGACGTTCGCCACCGACGCCGGCCCGGCCGCCGTCAAGGACTCGCTCGACCAGCTCGTGGGCGACGCCGAACGCGGGCTGTCGCTGCTGAAGCTGTCGCTCGGCGGCAACCTCGGTCTCGCGGGCCACGCGGAGCTTTCCACGATCCTCGAGGAGTGGCAGGCGGGCCTGCTCGACCTGCGACTCGACAAGTCCGTGGCGGTCGCTCCGACGGCCGACGAGATCGACGCGCTGGCGCATACCACGGTCCATCCGCTGATCGCCCACGTGGCCCGTGAGCTGCAAGACCAAATCGCCCGTGGCGGCGAGGAAGCGAGGCTCGCGGGCACCGCGATCGCCCTGCTTCACGAGTTCGCGAACGCCGGAGGTGCCGCATGAGGATTCTTTCCGTCACGGTCAAGAACGTCCGGATGCACGACGACCTCACGGTCAGCTTCGACCGGGAACGCACCGTCGTGGTCGGCCCCAACGAGTCGGGCAAGAGCACGCTCGTCGACGCGATCGAGCGGGTGCTCTGCTATCCCCACCGCTCCACCGCCGACAACCTCGAAGGCCTCAGGCCCCGCGCCGGCGGCGGGCATCCCGAAGTAACGCTCGAGTTCGAGCAGCGGGGCCAACGCTACGTGATTCACAAGATTTTCAAGGGGGCGCAGGCGGTGGCCCGACTGACCGAACCGGATGGACGGGTCAGGACGAAAGACGACGCGGAGACCCGGCTGCGGGAGTTGCTCGGGTTCGACGACACGCAGCTACAGGGCCCGTTCGGCGGCTGGTCGCACCTCTGGGCCCGGCAGGGCGAGGCCGGCGACGATCCCACGCGACCCGGGGCCCTCGGCGACGCCGCCAAGGATCTCGACGCGCGGCTCAAGCGGATGACCGGCACGAACGTGACAGAGTCACCGCACGACACCGCGACGGGCCTCCGGATCGCCAGGGAGCACGACGCGAACTACACGGCGAAGGGAAAAGTGACGGCTGGGTCCCGCCTCGACGTGGCCACGACCGACCTTGCCAGGGCCCGCGAGGCCGCGACGCTTGCGGCCGCTCGGCTCTCGAAGCTCGAGGCCGCGGCCGACGCCGTGGATCACGAAGACTCCCTGATCCGAGACGGCAAAACCACGCTGGCCGACGCGGAGAGGCGGTTGGGCGCAATTCGGAAAAAGCTCGCCGAGATCGCGGTTCTCGAAAAGACGCTCGGCACCGAGCAGGCTGCTGCCGACGCGGTCGCCGCGGACCATTCGACGCTCAAGGAAGGCGACGCACACATCGAGGCCCTTGGCTCCCAAGTCGCAGCCCGCTCCGCAGCCATCGCTCCACGGGAGCAGGAGATCGCGACGCTGCTACGCCACGAGCAGCAACTGGAGTCGGCCGTGGCCGGCTGCCTCGCCGCGATCGAGCACGCCAACGAGTCGCTCCGCAGCGTCGCCGCCGAGGAGGAACTGTTGCGTGCGGTCGCGACGGTGTTTGAGCTCGCGGCGGCAAGGACAGAACTCGAGTCCACGCTCGCGCAGATCACAGGCCTCGAAGAGGCCGTCGCCGTCATCGACGAGCGACTGTCGCGACTCCCCGCGATCGATCAGGCCACCGTCGAGGAGCTTGAGAGCCTCGACCGGCACCTGGAGGTAACGCGGGGCAAACTCGCGGCGAGTGCCAACCGTGTGGAGCTGGTGCGGGCAAGCGTGGCCGTTGCAGTGGATGGGCAGCCGCTGCCCGTCGGGGAACCCCGCCTGCTCACGGATCCGGCCGAAATATCGATCGGCGAGGGAACGGTGCTGCGGATCACCCCGGGCAGCGGCGAATCGATGTTGGAACTGCGGGAAACGGTGAGCCGGACACGGCGGGCCCTGGCATCCGGTCTTGACAGGCTCGGCCTGAAGGCGGTCGCGGAGGCGAGGCCCGCGCTCGAAACACGGATCGCCGTTGAGGCGGCCCGCGAGCGTCACAAGGAAAACATCGCGGCACTCGACGGGGACGGCGTCCGGGAACGCCTTGCGGTGGTATGCGCCGACATCACGAAACTGGAGGCCGACATCGACCGCAAGAAGCCGGCCGGATTCGAGTGGCCCGCGGATGCGGCGGCGGTGATCGCGGCGGTGCGCGTGCTGCAGGCCCGCCGCCGTCAGGCCGACGAGGAGGTGCGACACGTCGTCGCTCGGTTTGAGTCCGCAAGGTCCGAATTCGCGTCCACCAAGCGCACTCGGGAAGAACGCGAGGCCGATCTGGCAGCCGAGCGCAGGGCGTTGCTGGAGCTCCACGTGCAGAGGACCGCGCTCGAGGCGGTGCACGGCACCAACCGCAAGCAGCGGCTGCGATCGCTCGCCGACGACCGGGCGGCGAAGGAAGCCGCCGCCCGGGCCACGGCACAAAAGCTCCGGGACCTCACTCCTGACGACGTGCGGATCGAGCAGGAGCGTTACGAAAACACGGTGAAGGTGACTACCGAAGCGATCAACGATGCCAACGTGCGGCGGGCTCGTGCCGAGGCCGATCTCGAGCGCGGGGGCACGACGGATCCGCACGGCGACAAGGCCGCAGCTGACGCCCGGCATGAGACCGCCAAGCGGCGGCATGCCGAGATCGAACAGCGGGCCCACGCGGTCCGCCATCTGCGCGATCTCTTCGAGAAACGTCGTCAGGAGAGGGCGGACCTCGTGGCCGCCCCCCTGTGCAGGAAGGTTCGGGAATACCTCGACTCCCTGTTCGGTCCCGGCAACCAGGTTTCCATTCGGAAGGCCAACGAGAAGTTCGCGGATCTCACGGTGGCCCGGCCGACGGCCGGGGGCCTCGACTTCGAGTTCGACGTTCTCAGCGGCGGCACGAGGGAGCAGGTGGCGGCCACCTGGCGGCTGGCGATGGCCGAGGTGCTTGCCGAGGGTGGCGGCGGCGACACTGCGTTGGCCGACGCGTGCCTGCCGATGGTGTTCGACGACGCCTTCGTCAACTCGGATCCGGAGCGGATCGAGGCGGTGCGACGGGTGCTGTATCTGGCATCCCGTCGCGGCCTGCAAATCATCGTGCTCTCCTGCAATCCTCAGGAATACGCGAGCTTTGCGAACAAGCGGATCGATCTGCCGCGACCGAAGCCTGCGGCAACGGGCGTTCCCGCCGCAAGCAGTGCGGCTCCGCCGGCGGGCGGCGGCGGCTCCGACGACGCCGGTGACGACGACGGTGCAGCCGGTGCCTCGATCGCGTCGCCGGGACACCGGCCCGAGGGAGACGATGACACGCTGGCAGACACATTCCTGTCGGCGTTGGCCGCAACTCCCGACCGCAAAGCCGGCAATGTTTCGCTGCGCGGGCAACTCGGCTGGGATGAAGCCACTTACGAACGGATCAAGGATCAGCTCATTGCCGCCGGTCGCATCAAGAGAGGCAAGGGCCGCGGTGGCAGCGTCTTCCTGCCCGACGACGGCCACGACGATCCACCCGGATGAATCGCGTGATGCGCGAATCAATAGCCACCGCGTGTTACGTCGCTCCCGCTCCCTCGGCCGACACCCTCCTCCCGACCTTCAGTGGCTCGCTCCGGATACAGTCGTCCTACCTCTCGAGCGACTTCGGGACGGCCGGCCGTCAATGGAGCCTCCCATGGAGTCCTTTTTGTTTCTGACGATGTCACAACAGACACCCTGACATCCCGAATAGATCACGAATCGTGGAGAACATCGGGCCGCCGCGAGTACGCTCACCGCTCGCACCATCGCCTGATGGGGATGTGGCTCGAGATTTCCCGTGTCGTTTTCGAGTGGTTCGTCGCAGCTGCGATCGTGCGGGTGCCACACGCGGAGGCATGGAATACAGCAGCGGGAAGCCCGCGGCGCACGCGACGAGGACGCGGGCTGCGTTGAAAGACCATGCGCTCCCGCTCGACGGGTATCTGGCGGGAAACGGAAGGCGTGCGATCCACGAGCGACTCCGCGAGACACAACGCCATCGACGTGTCGTCGGTCCACCGGCCGCGCGCGAGGCCGAATGGCCCGCCGCGAGGCCCAGCAGGGCCCCGCGGGCCGCTCAGGCCCGCTCGGCGCCGAGCACGTCGACCTGCCCGCCGTACTGGGCGATGACGAGCTGCTTGGCCTGGCCGGCCGAGTTGGCGTTGACCGTCACGTACGAGATCGAGCCGTTGAAGCGGATCTTCACGGTGTAGGGATGCACGGGATGCTCCTCCTGCTTTCGGGGTTCACACGTATCGGGATGAAACGACAATCAGGACGATCGAGCGGGAATGTCGGGCACCCGTCGGCGATCAGCCGGCCCTGCGGCCCGGTTCGTCGTCGCCGCCCTTGCCTTCGCAGTCGTCATCGTCGCTGGCACATCCGCCGAGAAGCGCCTCGAGGGCGTCGATCCCGCCGGCCTCCTCGGCGAGCTCCGCCAGTCGTGCGAGGTCGGGGCCCGGATCGTCCGATGGCGTCCCGTCATCGACGAGCGCCATCGACACCTCTCCCGTCCGCATCGCATGCTGGATCACCGGCGCAAACCGCTTCACGCCGTGGATCATGGCATGCACGAGGCGATGGAAGAGGCGGGAGGTGATTTCCGCATCCTCCAGAGGAAGCTCGACGTTCGGCCGCAGTTCACCCGTCTCGGGGTCGTAGTCGAAGCGGAGCATCTTGTACCGCATCTGGATCGCGACGACCGCTTCGCACGCGGCGGCCTTGTGCCTGCAGTCTCTGAGATTCCAGGCCATCGGGGCGAACACGGCGAGGAACTCGCCCCGTTCGAGCACCGTGATCACCAGTTGCAGACAGGGATCGCCATCGGCGTCGCGATAGGTCGTTTCCTGGGGCTCGCAGCTGAAGGCGATGGCGATCGCCGACTCCTCGTCGTGGACCTGATAGCGCAGCTCGAATTCGTCCAGAAAGCCCTTGATCTCTTCGATTGAAGTTGCCAAAGCGTTCTCCTGGTGATTGTGGGAGGGCCGATCGACGCCTGCTTCCCCTTCTACGGCGATGCGGCGGCCGCGCTTCCCGTGGCGATCCGATCGCCCCCACCGTCTTCGCCCGTTCGACGGCCAGGACGCGAATGGGATACTCTTGCCGCATTCTCCTCCAGGACACGTCTTTCCATGACCATGCCACTCCGTGCTGCCATCGTCTACGACTTCGACGGCACGCTCGCGCCTCACAACCTTCCCGAACACGGTTTTCTACCGGCCGTGGGGGTGTCCGACACCGCCGCCTTTTGGGCCAAGGTGCGACACGAGGCGCGGTCCCAGGACGGCTGCGAGATTCTTGCCTACATGCACCTCATGCTCGAAGCGGCAAAGGCTCACGATGTGCCCGTGACACGGGCCATGCTGCAGCAGCATGGCCGCAACGTCCCACTGTTTGCCGGGACCGACAAATGGTTCGAGGAGATCGACGAGTACGGCCGTGGGAAGAACCTCGCTATCGAGCACTATGTCGTCTCATCCGGCATCCTCGAGATCATAGAAGGGTGCTCCATCTACCCCCGGTTTCGCAAGGTGTTCGCCTCGGCGTATGCCTACGACGACGATGGCCGCGCCAAGTGGCCCGCCAGCGCCATCAACTACACGAACAAGACACAGTTTCTGTTCCGGATCAACAAGGGCATCGACAACGTCTGGGATAACTCCGCGATCAATTCATGGATGCCGCATCGGGAACGGCGAATACCATTCGAGCGGATGCTGTTTCTCGGGGACGGCGACACCGATATTCCGTCGATGAAGATGGTGCGCCAGAAGGGCGGGCAGGCTGTGGCGGTGTTCGACCCGACCCTGTTCGAGCAGCGGAAGTCGCAGGGCCGACTGGAGAAACTGATCGCCGAGGATCGCGTCGACTACGTGGCGGCCGCGGACTACACCGCCGACTCCCTGCTGCGCGTTGTGGTCCGCGGCATCCTTGGTCGAATGGCGGCCAATCACGCGGGGCGTCGTCGTGATACGAACACGCCTTGACGGACACTCCGCCTTCCAGGCCGTTCCCGGTATTCGTACCAGTGGTCGCGAGACGGCGGAGGGACACCGACCACGCCACAACGCTGGCGTCGCGGTCTCGCGTGCGACGCCACCCAACGAGTCTGTCGTTCCATCGCTTCATGGCACGTCGACGAACCGTCTCCCCTCCTCTCCCGGCGGCGGATTCCAGATCGGGTTGACGCCGGCCGGCAGCGGATCGCACCGCACGTAGAGCCGCCGCGGCGGTTCCTCGAAATACAGCAGCAGCGCCGGACAGAGCCAGTTGTCCATCGGCTCGCCCAGCACGTCGCCCTCGTACCAGTCGCCACCGGCGGCGTCCGATCGCACCCAACGTCTCTCGACGTCGTGGCCATCGAACGGGTGGTCGGAAAATGACAATACGAACCCCTTGTCGGCACGGGGAATCTTCTTCCACTCGACGACTCGTGTGATCATCTCGCTCGTGCCCTCGACGAACGCCTCCTCCTTGAGGCCGGTCCGCTGGTCGTCGAAAACCCAGCACTCGGTGCCCGGGTACAGGTAGGGATACAGCGTCAGGATTCGTTGCTTGCTCACGTCGGGCCTCCTTTTTGTCGGTGTTTGCTTCAGGCTCTCCGGCTCACTCCTCGCTCACCTCCCCGTAGTACACCGGTATCGAGCCGCTCTTCAGGCGGCACGCCTCCTGCTCCTTGGTCATACCGAGAGCCTCGTAGCACTTCGACGCGCCTCTCAATGCCGCGAGCGCCCGCAGGCCGAGGCCGCCATGCCTGTAATACTCTGCGGCAACGCCGTAGAGCTTCGCGGCGCGTCGCCAGTGCTTCGCGGCCTTGTCGCTGGTGCCGAGCGGTGTGGCAGTCAACCTCTCGCACTCCGCGAAGGTTTCGTCGCCGCTCATAATGAGCGTCCGGCGATACTGCAGTTCTTGAAGCAGGGGATTCTTCTTCATCGATGATCTCCTCGGGTGTGGGACCGTTCATTCACACGGGGCTCGCGTAGCTCAGGAGCGACTGCATCCCGCCCTCACTGTCGACGGCGGCCGGGCTCGTTCGCCGGCGATCCGGCACCTCCTCGCCGTCCCGCTCGATGCGGGCGAAGAGTTCGTCGCGGAGCCGGATCGCTTCTTCCAGGCACTTCGTGCCGAGGGAGCGCTTCACGCGTCGCTTGCGGCCGCCGAAATGGAGCGTGTACGCCACCCAGTAGTTGCCATCAGCCCGCCCGCCAGTGTTGACGTACAGATGGTGAGACGGATTGCCCTCGCTGAATCGCAGGGAAAGATATCCACGCGTCATGGTGTTGCTCCGAGGGGTTTCGCTTTCACCGGAAACCATTTCCGGTGCGTATCCTCGGACCCATTGCTGGGGACCGTAACCACCTTGCATTGCAGGTAGGTGTCGACGACCGCGTGGGCCGACGAACTCGAGACGGATACTACACCCCTATTCTAGCGGTCCGACCGCCATTGTCGAGAGCCGCGATGGTTCGAAGTGCGCCATAGCTGGCATGCGGGCGCGTCGTCCGCCAGCGCGGCTCACTCGGGCCGACGCCTTCTTCGCTCATTGCGTCGCTTCCGCTTTGCCTCCACCTGATCGATTGCCGCCTGAGCGACGCGGCACATCGCATCGTGGGCCTCCTGCCTCGTGGCCACGCCCATCTCCACCAGCAGCGTGAGCCAGCCGGCTTCATAGTCGTGCAAACGGTTCTTTGCCGGTCCGGTCATCTGTTCCTCCTGATCTTCAATGTCGTCTCGAAGTGCGCGTCACCAGTATCCCGACCAAGCGGGTCATCCTTGGTCCACAGCCGTGAAGCGGCCGGAACGGTTTTGGACGACCGCGTGAGGATTGGATTGACACTCGTGCCGAAAACTCGCACCCAGATGAATCCGACATCTTGACACGCCGCGTTGTGCTGTTATTATGATGGCATGAAAACCGACCAGCAAGACGCTTCGGGCCTGACTTTGCAGGAACTTTCGGCCGAAACCGGCGTGGAACCGCGGACCATCCGCAGCTACGTCGAAAAGGGGGTGATCCCCGGCCCGGAATCGCTCGGACGAGGGGCACGATACCCCCGCGAAACCCTCGACCGTTTGAAGGTGCTCCAACTCCTGCGCGATGCCAACCGCGACCTCACGCTCGACCAGATTCGCGTCCTTCTGCAGCGGATCAGCGCGTCCCAAGTCGGAGCCATCGCCAACGGCACGCTGCGGATCGGCGCCTTGATCGACACCGACGCCATCGGAGCCAGCCAGCCTTCGAAAACCGCCGCCCTCGATTACCTGCAGAGCATCCGCGGCACGCCTGTCGGCAGGTCATGGAATGCGTCCGTCCAGTCGCCGCCTCCCGACACCGACCACCTGCCCGCACTCGAAAAGGCCGCCCGTGCGCTCGCCACCCTTGTCGGCCAGCCCGCCTCGAGCCGATCCGCCCGCGGCGAGACCTGGTATCGCATCGCACTGACCCCCGACATCGAGCTCTCCGTACGGGGAGAGTTCGACACCGAACAACTCGCCCAGCTCCACCGGATCAGCGACTCCCTGCGAACCCTTCTCACGAAAGGAACCTCCACATGATCACGAACGGCAACACGCTCGTCGCCCCCGAGATGATCGCCGAATTCGACCGCACGCTCGTCAACACGGCCGGCGGCTCCGTCCGGCACCTCGTCGTGACCATCAGGGCACCACGGCAGCGGCCGGCCGCCGATGAGCCGCGCACGCCGCTCAACCTCGGCCTGATCCTCGACGCCTCGGGCTCGATGGCGGGCCGGCCGCTGGCCGCCACGAAGGCCGCCGCCCTGAACGTGGTCGCCGCCCTGCCGGAGACCGATCATCTGACACTCGTTTCCTTCGCCGAAGACGTACAGCTCCACGCGGAGGCGGTGCGGCTCGACGCGGAGGGGCGCGCGCTGATCACCACGCTCCTCCGGTCGCTGGACACTCGTGGCTCCACGAACCTCGCCGACGGGTGGCTGGGGGGCTGCACGAGCGTGGCCCGCCGGCATGCGGTCTGCGACGTCATCGAGCGGAATCAGGTGGTGCTGCTCTCCGACGGCCACGCCAATGCCGGCGAGACACGGCCGCAGATGCTGGCCAAACACGCGAACGAGCTGCGGCAGCGTGGCATCGTGACCTCCACCGTGGGCGTGGGCCACAACTACTCGCCCACGCAGCTGCAGGCGATCGCGGAGGCGGGCGGTGGCAGGATGCACGACGCCGAGGAGCCGGGTGACATCGCCCAGATCGTCATGGCCGAGCTCAACGACACGCTCGCCACGGTCGTCGACAACCTCGAGCTCCGTCTCACGGTGCCCTCCGGCACGCAGCCCGAACCGTACGGCACCGCGCCCTTTACACCGACCGCGACGGGCTACGACGTGCTGGTGGGCGGGATGCTCGGCGGGGCCACGCGACGGGTCGTGATCAAGCTGAAGTGCCCCGCCGGCGAGGCCGCCTCGACGCTTGCCATCGGACTGTCGGCCCGGTGGACCGTCCCCGGCGACGACAAACGGTATGCCTGCGACGTGGCGGTGCCGGGCCTGCGATTCGACGCGGGGAACGCCTGCCTCGCTCAGCCGCGCGACATCGATGTGGCGAAGAAGGTCGTGGAGCAATGGGTCGCCCACGTGTATTACCGGGCGATGGTGCTCAACCAGGACGGCGACGGGCAGGCGGCGACGAGATTCGTGGAGCAGGAGATCACGCATCTCCGGCGCTACTGCGCCGGGGTGCCCGAATTGCAGGAGGCGATCGGCGGGCTCGATGGCTTCGGCTCCTCGGTGGCGCTGCAATACACGGCGCATACATCGAAGGAGGTGATGCTGCGGGCCTACAAATTGGCTCGCGGGGAATCCAATCATCGCGAGCGGGAAACGCATGATTTCGCGACGCTGTCCGCGATGGAGGCTGCCGGTCGCAAGGCGGCACGAAATCGGCGTCGCGATGGCGACGTGAAGTGACTGCAGAAAGGACACCACGACCATGTGCGAACTCCTGGGACTCGCCTTCAACAAGCCGATCTCGCCCGCCCTCTCGTTCCGGGGCTTCCGCCGCCGGGCCAAGGGGAACAAGGACGGTTGGGGCTTGGCAGCCATCACGCCCACGAGGGCCCGGATCACCAGGCAGCCGATCCGTGCCGACCGGAGCACGCTGGCACGGTCGCTCCGCGACGATCCGGCGCTCACGGCACCGATCTTCATCGGGCACGTAAGGGCCGCCAGCTGCGGCGCAGTGAACCTGCAGAACACTCATCCCTTCACCCGCCGCATCAAGGCCAGCGATTTCGTCTTCGCCCACAACGGAACGCTCGACACGCGCCGGCTCCAGTCACGCGTCGCCCCCGAGTTTCCCGTCGAGGGCTCCACCGATTCCGAATTGGCGATGTGCGTGCTGCTGTCCTGGATGGCCCGAGAACGGGTCGACCCATGCAACTACGCCCTGATCGAGGACTTTCTCAAGGATCTCAACGAGACAGGTGACCTGAACCTGATTTTCTCCGATGGCAAGCGGCTCTCCTGCTACCACGACGCGGGCGGCTACAACGGCCTCTGCTGGACGCACCGCAAGGCTCCCTTCAGCCAGGTCAGCCTCCGTGACGAGGACTGGGAGGCGGATCTCGGCGAGGAAAAAGCCCCGGATCAAAAGGGCTTCGTCATCGCCTCGCGACAGCTCACCGACGGCGAAGACTGGCAGGAGTTCCGGCCGGGGTCGCTCATGGTGTTCGAGCGGGGCGACGTGGTGTACGGAGCCGACGGCTGAACCGGGCCGCGGTAGTGGCAAAGCCCCCGCTTCACCTCCGCCACCGCACGGGGCTAGGCTGTGGGGGTCGAAAACCTGACGTGACGTTCCGCACCGTCGGCTCCCCCACCGGAATCCGCCATGGGCCGCAGCGTCGTGCTCGCCGGTGCCGCCCGCTGCCCGCGGTGCAGTCTGCCGCCACGCTGGTGCACCTGCGACGTGCTGCCGGCGGTCGAGACGCGGCACGTCGTGAACGTGCTGATCCACCGGCAGGAGGCCGCGAAGCCGTCGAGCACGGGCCGGCTCATCACGCGGGTCGTACGCGGTGCCGCCGGGCACGTGTACCAACGGGAAACGAGATTCTTTCCCGCGGCGACGTTCACCGCCGACGTCTCCGAGGCCGGCGGGGACGTATGGATTCTCCATCCCCACGGACAGCCGCTCCCGCGCCAGACCGACGCGGAGGACGGCACGGCCCTCGCCCGCCGCCGGGTGCTGCTGCTCGACGGCACGTGGCGACAGGCCGGCGAGATGCTGCGGTCGGTCGAAGCCGCGGGGCGGTGCATCCGCCTGCCCGACGCGGCTGCCACGCCGAGCCGATACTGGCTCCGGGAACAGGCCGGGCTCGCGCAGCTCTCCACCGCCGAGGCCCTGATGGCCTTCTTCCACGCGCTCGACGAGCACGGGGCGGACCACGGCCTCCGTCTCCACTTCGAACTGCACGTCTACGCGACGCTCCTCGCCCGGGGCCGACGGGAGATGGCCGAACGCTACCTCGGCCACTCTCCGCTGCTGACCGATGCGGCCGATGCACTCGGGCGGTTCCACGCGCGGCAAGCTCCCGGCCTGTGGTGACGGGCCGTCGAAGCGGTCGACCACCGGCCGCCTGGCCTCATCGAGCGACGAAGTGCGCCATAGCCGGCGGCCCGGCGAGCGACCCGCGTAGGATGGTGGTCCCGACCGCCTGACGCACCACGCAGGGGGCACCCATGGGCGATCCCGGCAACGACGTTCCCAGCGACCGTGATTCCGGCGACGGCTTCTCGCTGCGCGGCCATACCCGGGCGATCCGCCACCTCGACGCGGCGCGGGCCGCGGAGCTCGTCCGGCTGTTCGACCGACCGATCGTCGGCGGCCTGCACGGACCGGCGTTCGGGCCCGACGACCCGCTGACGGTGGCGGCGGCGGGCGAAGTCTCCCTCCTGCCGGCCGACGAGCACCGGTCGCGGCCGGACGTGATCGGGTCCTCGTGCACCCACCTGGCGCTCGATCGGCTCCTGCGGCTGCCGCTGTCGGTAGCCCGGGAACTTGCCCGGCACCGGGGGCACCTCTACCTCGACGGCGTGGGCGCGATCACCGACGCCGTCGCCGCGGAACTCGGCCGCCACTCCGGCGGCGGACTCTCGCTGGGCAGCCTGCACACGCTGTCGGTCCCCGCGGCGCGGGCACTCGGCCGACACGCGGGCGAGCTTTCCCTCGATGGGCTCGCCCGTCTCGATCCGGAGGCGGCTCTCGGCCTCGCCCAGCATGCCTGCCAGCTCTCGCTCGCGGGCCTCCGCAGCCTCTCGCCGCGGGCCGCGGCGGCCCTCGCGCAGCATCGTGGCGACCTGATCCTCGGGTCGCTACGCGCCCTGCCCGGCCGGGTCGCCTCCCACCTCGCCAGGCATCGCGGCACGCTCCATGTGCACGGGATCGGAGGGGTGTCGGACGCCGTGGCGGAGGCCTTCGGAAGACGACGGGGACTGCTCTGCCTCCGCGACGTCACACGGCTTTCGCCACTGCAGGCACGGCTCCTCGCCGAACACGAGGGGCCGCTGCTCTTCCATCGACTCGTCATCGACGACGCAGTCGCCGAATGCCTCGGCCGCCACGAGGGGTCGCTCGCGATCGCCGTCGGGGCGGACCTGCCGCTGCCGAGGCTCGAGCTGCTGGTGCGACACGCCGGCCAGCTCCTCCTCGGCGGCCTCACCACGCTCGACGAGTCACGGGCCCGGATCCTCGCCGCCCAGCCGCATCGGCACGGCATCGCCGGGCTCTCCGGACTGTTTCTCGACGACGTCCGCTCCCTCTCGCCCTCCGTGGCGGCCATCCTTGCCACGCACCGGGCGGGCGAGCTGTCGCTCCGCGGCCTCACGACGCTCACCGCCGACGTGGCCCGCGAACTCGTCCGCCATCCGCTTCTGTGCCTCGACGGCCTCACCCGCCTCGACGACGACGTGGCCGCGATCCTCGGTCGCCACGACGGCGCGATTGTATCGCTCAA
>Ga0214917_10003082_pt1 | contig 19671 bp, 16 predicted proteins | sample LL_1208_BB_MetaG_FD_177983 | JGI IMG/M metagenome (GOLD analysis project Ga0214917, IMG submission 177983) | Freshwater microbial communities from Lake Lanier, Atlanta, Georgia, United States - LL_1208_BB | ecosystem: Environmental > Aquatic > Freshwater > Lake | place: USA: Georgia | collected...
AAAATCCATTGTTCTAAAAAATTAAATAGCCATATTTAATGATAATTTCGAATTAAATATAATTATTTCAATAAGTTACTGGCACTTGTTAATTTTTGGGAAATGGTTAGGGATCAGGTTGTCTGAACATTTGCGCTGAACATGAGAAACTGGCCGATAAGTGCGATTTTTGGTCTAAATTTACTAATTTAAGAGCTCTTGTTAGAAGTGCATGTGCAAATAAGCCCCAACTACAGGGTCAAGAGAAAAAATCTGAAAAGAAACAGTTAATTGACAGAATTGGCTCATATCTTGATGATAATTCAAATATCAGTACAGCAAAAAGAAACGTAATGGAAGCCCTTATTAAATGTCTTGACAATATAACAGAAGCAAGTATTGAAGCATTAGAAAAAGCTAAAACAAATAATCCAGGATGGGATAAAGGAGTGCTCAGTGTTCGAGCATATAGTGCTGTGCAAGAAGCAAGAGATATTATCAAAAAAGAAAGAACGCCTACAACTTCAGATGTTGAAATCGATGATACTAAAACTACGCCAGTCATAAATAGGTAATAATGGCGTTTTATTGAAATAATATAGCTAGAGAATAGGACATTTTTTTAACTGTAGAACCATTTGCAAAAACATTAACATCCAGTACATCTAGGTTTGATTTTTTGAAAATTACCTTTGCTAGTCAGTGAGTAGCTCTTTATCAATTAGAGTGACTTAAGGTGTACTATCAGACCAAAATTACACTTCACTTGTTACCGACCGTTTGATAAAATAATTTAATTGTTAACTGTGGTATAACTGAGTTATTTACATGAATAAATTAAGGATACAGGGCGGGCGCCAGCTTAATGGTGAAATAAATATTTCTGGAGCAAAAAATGCTGCTTTGCCAATATTGGCTGCTTCTTTGTTATCAGCAGACCCAGTTGTAATTGCAAATGTGCCACATTTGAAAGATGTTACCACAATGATAGAACTCTTAGGACAATTAGGTGCCAAGATAATGGTTGATAAAGGTTGTGTGACCATTGATTCTAGTTGTGTTACAGAGTTAGTAGCGCATTATGATCTGGTTAAAACTATGCGGGCTTCAATTCTAGTTCTGGGGCCATTATTAGCTAAACATGGTTATGCAGAAGTTTCTTTGCCTGGTGGATGCGCTATTGGGGCGCGCCCAGTTGACTTTCACTTGAAAGCGCTGAAAACCATGGGAGCGCAAATAGAGGTTAAGAATGGTTATATATATGCTCGTGTTCCAAATGGTCGTTTAGAAGGTAAAACTATTGTGTTTGACACGGTAACTGTGACCGGCACCGAAAATATACTAATGGCAGCTACTTTAGCCAAAGGTACTACTGTTATTAAAAATGCGGCGAAAGAGCCGGAGGTTATTGATTTAGCCAATATGCTTAATCATATGGGGGCAAAAATCTCTGGAGCTGGTACGCACACCATTGAAATTATTGGGGTGGAAAAGCTGCATGGTACCTCATACAGTGTGTTACCAGATAGAATAGAAGCTGGTACTTATTTAATTGCTGGTGCTATAACGCGTGGCAAAGTAACCTTAAAAAATGTCCGCCCAGATCATTTATTATCAACTTTATGTAAGCTAGAAGAAGCAGGAGCTATAATCCATTTCGGTGAAGACTGGGTGACCTTAGATATGCATTCTGAGCGTCCGCGGGCAATAGACATTTGTACAGCTCCTTATCCTGGCTTACCTACTGATATGCAAGCACAATTTATGGCCTTGAATTGTATTGCTGATGGTACAGCTTCGATTTCGGAAAATATCTTTGAAAATAGGTTTATGCATGTCAGTGAATTAAAGCGGATGGGGGCGCAAATCCGGGTTAATGGTAATACTGCAATTGTAACTGGTGTCGAGCATATTTCCGGAGCTCCAGTAATGGCTACTGATTTACGTGCCTCTGCAGGTTTGGTGTTAGCGGCATTAGCTGCAGAAGGGGAAACTATTATTGATAGAATTTATCATGTTGATAGGGGATATGAGTTTATAGAAGATAAACTAGCCGCGTTAGGAGCGGCTGTGCAGAGATGTGATTAGCTTATGATTAGTAATCGCGATTTAGAAGCGTATATTGTTGAATTACTGGCTGTGGCAAGATTCAATGATTATGCCCCAAATGGTCTGCAAATTGAAGGTAAGCAACAAATTAGCAGAATTGCGACGGCAGTAAGTGCTTCATTAGAAGTTATTCAACAAGCCCAAGCTTTTAATGCTGATGCCTTATTAGTTCACCATGGTTATTTTTGGAAAGGTGAGCCAGCAGTTATTTGCGGGCTAAAAAAAAATCGCATCGCGGCATTGTTTGAAAAAGATATAAATTTATACGCTTATCATTTGCCATTGGATGACTTTCCTTTGTGGGGTAACAATGCTAGCATCGCTAAAAGGTTGGATTTAACAGTAGCCGGGAAAGTTGATTTAGTATGGTGTGGGGCGCTTACAAACCCAATGACTTATGCGCAATTATTAACTAATCTTAGAGATATTTATGGGCAGCAAGTGCAAGGAATAATGGCCCATCAATCGCCAATTAAAAATATTGCTTGGTGTAGTGGCGCTGCTTACGATTATTTTGAAAAAATAATCGCGCAGGATGTTGATGCATTTATTACTGGCGAGTTTAGCGAGCGAACTTATCATCTGGCAAAAGAATCAAAAATTAATTTTTTTGCGGCTGGCCATCATGCTACTGAGAAAGATGGTATTAATTGCTTGGGCGAGCATTTGGCTGATAAATTTAATTTACAACATCTATTTATAGATGAAGATAATCCGTTTTGATGGTATATTGACATATATCTTAAACTTAACAGGGATGTATAAGTTGTTATGCGGCTTTTTATTATACTCATATGTGCATTATTGGTGAGCTGTCGTTGGCAAAATAAAACAGCAGCAATAACTAAAGTTAATGTTGTCGCGCCACAAGAAAAGCTTGCTCCTTATTCTAAAAATTTTATTGGTATTATCAAGCCTGTGCTCCAGGTTACCTTAAGAGCACGGGTAGAAGGTTTTTTAGAAAGTCGTTTATTTACCGAAGGGGGCTTTGTCGCAAAAAATCAATCCCTATTTTTAATTGATAAAAAACCCTATGAAGCTCAATTATTGGCTGCAAAAGGTGGATTAGAAGAAGCGCAAGCCAATTTGGTATTCCAGCAAGCGCAATATGAGCGTTATAAAAAAATTCTGGCTAAACAAGATATTTCTAAAGCTCAATATGACCAGCAGTATGCGCAATACTTACAAGCCAAAGGCAAGCTTGATTCAGCGCAGGGTAACTATGATCAAGCTTTGTTAAACTTAAGCTATTGTGATGTTGTGGCGCCAATGGCTGGTCAAGTTGGTAAGGTCTATGTTGATGTTGGTAGTTTGGTCAGCGGAGTAAATAAAACCGAATTAGTTAAATTAATTCAATTAGATCCATTAAGGGTAGAATTTAATGTTTCAACAGCTGATATGCAAACTTTTTTGCGCTATAAAGATAATAAACCATTTCTAGTTAAAGTGAGTTTACCAAAGTTTAAAGCTATGTCCTGGCAGGGCGAAGTGGATTTCTATGACAATACGATTAATTTAGGCACATCAACGCTGCTGCTTAGAACTACAATTAAAAATCGCGAGTTATTATTACGTCCAGATTTATTTGTTAATGTACAGGTTATTTTTGATTTAAAGCATCATTTTGTCTTTATACCGTATGAATTGGTGACTGATTTACAAGGTATGCGCCAAGTATTAGTGGTTGATAAGCAGAACCTATTGCAATGGCGGCAGTTAAAACTGGGCAAAATGCATCAGGATTATGTTGAGGTTGAGGATGGAATACAGCCTGGTGATTTAATTGTGTTAAATCAGCATGTTAATTTGTTAGCAGGCAGTAAAGTAATGCCAATAAAGAGTGCAGCTTAATGATTGAATTTTTTATTAAAAGACCAATATTTGCGATGGTTATCGCTATTTTAATGGTTTTTACGGGTTTGCTTTGTTTATTGATGCTACCTATTGCGCAGTTCCCAGATATTGTTCCACCACAAATACAAGTAAATACCCAATATCTTGGCGCAGATTCGCAAGCTGTTGCAGATACGGTTACAACACCGCTGGAGCGCTCTATAAATGGCGTGCACGGCATGTCTTATATAAATTCTTCTAGTAATAATCTAGGTTATTCATTAATTACTATAAATTTTAACCCAGGCTATGACATTAGTGTTGCTTCAGCTGATGTGTTTGCTAATGTCGCCAATACCTCCGCTAAATTACCCCAATTTGTTAATCAAGCAGGGATTGTGGTTCAAAAAGTGTCGAAAAATATGGTATTGGTGGTGAACTTAATTTCTAAAAACAACCAATATGATAGTAAATTCTTAAGTAATTATGCCGAAATTAACATTGTGCCAGTTTTAAAGCGTATTTATGGGGTAGGTGATGTAAAAAACTATGGTTTACTGCAATATGCCATACGTATTTGGTTGTCTCCAGACAAAATGGCGAGTTTAAACTTAATTCCGCAAGATATTATTGATGCTATCAAAGATCAAAATCAGCAGGCAGCCTTTGGCATTTTAGCACAACCGCCAACAACCAATGCTAACCAATTTCAAATGCAAATTTTAGGTCAAGGGCTGTTGAAAGAACCGCGTCAATATGAAGATATTATTATTAAAACTACTAGCGATGGCCGGGTGGTCAAAATTAAAGATGTGGCGCGGGTGGAGTTAGGTGCACAGAATTACGATACCGAATCAAAGTTCAATGATGGGCCAACGGCAGCAATTGGTATTTATCAGTATCCTGGTTCAAATGCTTTAGATATTGCCAAGCATATTTATAAACAAATGCAACTATTAAAACAACAATTTCCACCAGGCTTAGACTATACCATTGTTTATGATACAACATTATTTGTTAAAGAATCATTAAAAGAAGTGTTAGTGACATTATTGGAAGCGATATTGTTAGTATTTATTGTGGTTTATGTGTTTTTACAAAATTTTCGGACCACATTGATTCCGTGTATTGCCATTCCGGTATCTTTAATCGGTGCATTTGTATTTTTTAAATTATTTAATTTTTCTATTAATACTCTAAGTTTATTAGGTTTGGTATTGGCAATTGGTTTAGTTGTCGATGATGCAATTGTAATTGTCGAAAACGTCGAAAGGAAGATTGAAGAGGGGATAACCGATATTCGGCAAGCAACTCTTATTGCCACTCAAGAAGTTAAGAGCCCAATTATTGCTACGACACTTATTTTACTGGCGGTATTTGTGCCGGTAGCGTTTATCCCGGGAATAACTGGCATGTTATATAATCAATTTGCCTTAGCTATTGCATTTTCGGTGGCATTATCTGGCATAAACTCCTTAACGTTGAGCCCGGCCTTGTGTTGTTTATTATTAAAAGCGCGGCGGCCAAAAGATAGTCAGGGTTGGAGATATTACTTTGCCAAGTACTTTAACCAAATAGTGGCATACTATAAACAAGCTCTAACTGTAGTTATTAAGCATAAACAAAAAATCTTATATATTTTTGTCGCCCTACTAGCTATGTTATTTGTCATAACCAAGCTCATTCCTAAAGCATTCTTGCCTGAAGAGGACCAGGGGTATTTGATTGTTAATGTGGTAAAAACGGATGGTTATAATGTCTATGCACTCAGAAAAATATTTTCGCAAGTATATCAAGTATTAAAAAATCAGCCAGGCGTAAATTCAGCGGTTGAAATTATGGGCTTAAATATCATTGATCAAATTAATCAGCCAAATATGGGGGTAATATTTGCGGTATTAGATCCATGGCATCAGCGTGCAAAACAGCATCTAAGTTCGTTTAAAATTGCTCAGGCATTGCAATACAAACTAGCGCAAATTCCTAATGCTAATATCAGCGTAATTAATGCTCCGTCTATACCTGGACTTTCTACTGTCGGCGGTTTTCAGTTTGTCCTCGAGGATAAACATTATTTGGGCATAGAAAAGTTGTCTGCGGCCATTGAGGCACTCAAAAAAGCTGCAAGCCAGACCCAGGGAATAGCCTATTTGGCATCAAATATGTCGCTTAACGCCCCGGGAGTGTTCTTAGAAATTGATAGAGCTAAAGCGCGTGCCTTGCAATTAAATATTAATACTATTAATCAAACCATCCAGGCATATTTTGGGGCTTTTTTTGTTAATAACTTTACTGATTTTGGTCAGGTATTGCGGGTGATGATTCAAGCCCAAGCTAATTCGCGATTAACACAAAATGATTTAGAAAAAATTCATGTACGTAGTCAAGATGGGAATATGGTTCCGCTCTCTGCGTTTACAACACTACGCTATCAAAAAAGTCCATTTAACATTCCACATTATAATTTATACACCTCGGCAATCATGCTGGGAGCCGTTGATGCTAATGTTTCTACTGGTCAAGCGATAAAACTCATCGATGAAATTTGTGCTCGCGTGCTACCAAAAGGTATTGAAAAAGAGTGGATAGGTATAATCGATGCCCAGATTAGAGCCGGCAATGTTGCTGCTTTAGTATTTGCTTTATGTTTGATTTTCGTATTTTTATTTCTTGCCGCTCTCTATGAGAGTTGGTCAATGCCTTTTATCATACTAATTGCAACTCCTTTGGCAATCTTTGGGGCTTTGTTGGGTCTTTGGCTCAGGAACTTACCACTGGATGTTTTTGGCCAAGTCGGGTTGATTTTATTAATTGGTTTGGCTGCAAAAAATGCTATATTAATTGTGGAATTTGCAAAAGAAGAACAGGAAAAACATGGCACAGGAACCATAGAGGCAATTATTAAAGCTGCAATGCTGCGTTTTCGACCGATTATTATGACGGCTCTAGCTTTTGTTTTTGGGGTGGCTCCCTTAGTAGTAGCTACAGGAGCTGGCGCCATGAGCCGTCAATCAATTGGCACCACTGTGTTGTTTGGGATGCTGATAGCTACTTGTTTAACTTTGTTTATCATCCCGGTTGTGTACATTTACATTGAAAATCTGCGTAACAATAGGCATTAATTGTTTTTATCTGGAAATAGCTCATTAAAGTTATCTAAAGAACTTGATTGCCATTTCTTAACCGGCTGTTTATAAACACGCTTAAAGTAGTAGATAGTTACCGGAACCACCAAACACAGTATGCCAATATAAAAGGCGAGCTTATATTCAATATCTTTACTGCAAGCCAGAAACGCTAGGATCAGTAGCATAGCTATAATAGCTAAAACTGGATTGATTGGTGACCAGGGCGCTTTATACTTTAACTCTTGAGTAGAATAGCCGCGGCTAAGAATTTTTTTCCGAAAATTTATCTGTGCCCAGCATAAGGCTATCCATGAGTAAGTGCCGGTAAAGCCCGAAATTAACAGGAGAGCAATATAGAGTTTAGTTTTGCCAAAAAAATAACTAAAGGCTAAGAGCAGCCAAATAGAAATTAGTGTCGCCATGGCCGCATTGTGCGGGATAGCATTGTTATTGAGGCGAGCAAAATACTTTGGCGCCATGCCTAAGCGCGCCAGGGCACTAAGCGAACGAATCGTGCTGTAAATGCCTGAATTAGAAGATGAAATCGCAGCAGCTAGCGTTACAAAACTAATGACACTGGCCCAGGAATTTAAGTGGTACATCTTAAAAGCATCGGCAAACACTGAATTATCCGTGTTTGCTTGACTCCAAGGAAAAATCATTACTAGACAAAAAATCGGCAAAATATAGATTAATAATATGCGAAAAGTAACACTGCGAATCGCATTTGGAATCATTCTACCTGGGTCTATTGACTCGCCTGCGGTTAAACCAATAATTTCTGAGCCTTGATAGTTTACCAGCAGCAAAACCATTCCGGAAAAAAATGGTAACCAGCCATTTGGTAACAAGCCACCTTGACCAGTAAGAAATTTAAGATTTAAGCTGCTATTAGTGCCGTTGGGTATGTAGTCGAAATAAATCAGCGTGGCAATAAAACAAAAAACTATTAAACACAGAATTTTTATCAAGGAAAGCCAAAACTCTATTTCTCCAAAGGTGCCAACCTTGGCAGTATTGATATAAGTTATTACACAGCCAAATAAAATTGCCCAGACATAACTACTAATATGCGTAAAAAATTCCATGATTATCCCGCCGGCAAGGCATTCAGCTGGAATGTATACAGTCCAGGTTATCCAGTAAGCCCAGCCGACACCACAAGCAAGAGTAGGCGAGATAAAGTCCGCCGTATAGTTTATGAAGGAACCACCTATGGGCATTGATACGGCTAATTCGCCTAAACATTGCATAGTAACAAGAATTATCAAGCCTGTTAAAATGTATGCTAGAAAAATTGCGGGTCCTACTTGGTTAATCATCGCACCAGAACCTAAAAAATAGCCAGATCCGATAATGCCGCCTAAAGAGATTAATTGAATATGCCGGTCTTTTAAAGCGCGTCTGAATTCATCTGTATGAGTTGGTTTTAAATTATTCACTGTTATATTTTTAAAGTGGATTATAGGCAAAAAGTGATTTTAATCAATTTTTGTAAATTGTCTAGAATTTAATTTCCATTTGAACAAATTTTTTAGATAAAATAAAGTTTTTACTTTAGCAATGGACGCAAATTATGGCAAATTTTGATTTTTACCTGTTGTATAATCAGTTTAATATCCAGGCGAATGAATTTTTACGCTGCTTTGTGCGTATGAATCTTGGATTTGCAATATGTAGTTCTATTGCTAATATGCACACTTTTTTTAATTACTCAGTATCGTTGACAATTTTAAATTACTTTTTTACAAAAATAATCGCATATGGACTAGATGCAGTCTTACCTAAGCAACTAAAGTTTTTATTATTTAAAGATGTGTTAGCAGAATTTATTGCCTTAGGATTGATATGCGTTCTTTTGCAAAAATCGTTAGCTATCATGTTACTATCAAGAATATTGTATCTGGGCTTGTGTTATTACTCAGCGCTTTTTTCTAGTTCGTTGTTAGAAAGTCTTGCTATTGCCTATTATCTGGGTTCAGCATGGTATTTACTGCCGGTAGCTTTAAATTTATTGGTTTCGGCCTTTTATTTAATGGATAGAACTTTGAATTTAAGATTGTTTGATAGTTTTATCGAGCTGTCAATCTTGGCGGATTTAGGAATTAATAAACAAGCATTTTTAGTGTATAAGCAAGATGAACCGCAATGCAATCCGCAGCTCATGCGTCTTATACGTAACCAGACGGCAATGCCATCAAGTAATATATTAATCGCGCGCCTAGAAAAACTATATGCAAAATATCCGGCATTGTATGTTTATGGAGAAGAGATTATAAAGCTACCCTTGCTGTGGTCTGATTTTAAGGAATTACTTAACCGCTTTCCGACAACGCTGCATGCCGATATCATGCACGCATACTATAGTAATTATTATCATACCGTATGGAGAATGCTAAGTGTAAATAATAACTGGCTGGGGAGCGATTTAACCTCCATAAAGAATCATAAATCATTTAATGGCTATCATCTTAAAGAGGTAGTTATGCTAATGTGGCTGCATAGTCAAGAAACTAATCAAGAAAAAGCTTTGTTTCGACAGTTAGCAATAATTTATAGAGACAGAAATCAAATTAATAGAAACTCTAGTTTGTTTGCCCCAAAATACGACAACAAGCTGGCCGATATGCCTGGTGATGTTAAACAACTACAGGCCTTTGCTCTGCGCTTATTTGTCAATGAAATAGTTGAAGAAGAAACTATTAAAGCGCTGTGGAAAGAGGATTTGCGCCGTTATTGGGAAAATTGCTTGGGTAATATGGGGGCAGGCGATATTGAGCGCTTGAAAATTGTCTGGAAAGAACTACCAGCGCAGGTGGTTAGCACGTTTAACATTGATGAACAGTTTAAGCAAACTTTTCTCGCTAGCATGCAAGTTAAATATCACAACCAATGGATGCCCTTGCACACCGATTATGTTCAGCAATTGTTTTATATAGCAGATAATACTTCTCATGTAGAAAAATTTGCCCTGGTTTTTGACGAGGTAATCTCTAATTATAATGTAGCGCTGCGTGTATCTGTTTAGTTTTACTCTTTTTTAAAAGATGCTACTATGAAATTCTATTATTGCGGGAGGTACTTATGTCTTTAGATCATTTACACGAAAAAATTCAAAGGGAGCAAGTTGAGTATATTGATTTACGCTTTACCGACTTGCAAGGCAAAGAGCATCATGTAACTGTCCCGGCCAATACTATTGACCATAATTTTGCCACGCATGGTAAAGCTATTGACGGCTCTTCAATCAAAGGTTGGCAGGAAATAAATTGTTCCGATATTACTCTGATGCCTTGCTTTGATGCGCCGCTTATAATAGATCCATTTTATCGGCACAAAACTATTGCTTTACGTTGTAAAGTACAAGATTTAGCCGCCCAAAATGATTATCAGTTAGACCCAAGAACGATTGCTGTACATGCCGAAAAATATTTACAAGAGTCTGGTGTTGCTGATAGTGCTTTATTCGGCCCAGAGCCAGAGTTTTTTATTTTCGATGATGTGCGCTGGCAAAATAGTATGGAACATGTTTCATATCAGATTGATTCTCATGAAGCAGCCTGGAATTCCGGTAAGAATATTGATGGTGGTAATCACGGGCACCGTCCCGCAGTAAAAGGGGGGTATTTCCCAGTGCCGCCTGTTGATTCTTCGCAAGACCTACGTTCGGCTATTGCTTCGACATTAGATAACATGGGTATTGTGGTTGAAGCGCATCATCATGAAGTAGCTACAGCCAATCAATGTGAAATAGCAACTAAATTCGGACAGCTAACCGCAAAAGCCGATGAAATCCAATTGCTAAAATATGTTATTCACAATACAGCGCATCAATTTGGTAAAACGGCCACCTTTATGCCTAAGCCTTTAGTCGGTGATAATGGCAGCGGTATGCATTGTCATCAATCGCTAACAAAAAATGGTATTAATCTCTTTGCCGGCGATTGTTACGGTGGCTTATCAGAGCTTGCCCTCCATTATATTGGTGGCATTTTGTATCATGCTAAGGCCTTAAATGCTTTTACCAACCCCACCATTAATAGTTATCGACGTCTGGTGCCAGGTTATGAAGCCCCTACGTATTTAGCCTATGGCTATAGAAATAGGTCGGCCGCAATTCGGGTGCCATTTGTTTCTGCACCGCAAGCAGCGAGGATTGAAGTTCGTTTTCCAGACTGTATGGCCAATCCCTATTTAGCTTTTTCTGCGATGTTAATGGCTGGATTAGACGGTATCGTACGCAAAATATCTCCAGGTCAAGCTATGGAACATAATCTATACAATCTTGAGCATGCTGCGGCGCAAAATATTCCGCAATTGGCAAGTTCTTTAGAAGCGGCTAGAGATGCATTGAGTCAGGATTATGAGTTTTTGCTAACTGGTGGGGTCATGAGTACGGAATTAATCAATGTCTTGGTTAAGTTTTTGGATGAAGAAATTGAGCTGGCGCGCTTGGCAGTGCACCCATTAGAGTTTGCTTTGTATTATAGTCGTTAACTAAATGCAATTTGCTACTTGAAATTTGTTATTTTAACCCAATCTTATATGCAAGAGGTAATTTTTAAACATTGGAGAAAAAATGACTGATTCAAAAACTATGGGCTTTCAAGCGGAAGTGAAACAAATTTTAAATTTGGTTATTCATTCCTTGTACAGTAATAAAGAAATCTTTTTAAGAGAGTTGATTTCAAACGCCTCAGACGCATTAGATAAATTGCGTTTTTTGGGTTTGAGCGACGCAAAATTATATGAAAATGACTCAGATTTAAAAATTAACGTTAGTTATAACGAAGCGCTCAAGACTATCACTATTACTGATAACGGCATCGGGATGAATTGGGATGAGGCAGTGCAAAATCTTGGCACTATCGCCAAATCTGGCACTAAAGAGTTTCTAAGTCATCTCACCGGTGAGCAATCAAAAGATTCACATTTAATTGGGCAATTTGGCGTTGGTTTCTATTCAGCATTCATTGTTGCCGATAAAGTAACCGTATTAAGTCGCAAAGCTCTTGCTCCAGCTGCTGAAGCGATTAAATGGGTATCAAATGGCGAGGGTGAGTTTTCTATCGAGCATTGTGCGCGGGAAACGCGAGGCACGGAAATTATTTTACATTTGCGTGAAGATAGTTTGGATTTCCTAAGTGACTGGCGCATTCGCGGCATCATTACCAAGTACTCAGATCATATCGCTTGGCCGATTTGTATGAAAAAACTCGCTACAGCAGGTGAAGAAAATGTAGTTGATGAAATGGAAACTATTAATAAAGCTACTGCATTATGGACTTTAAACAAATCGGAGATTACTGAGGAGGAATACCAAAGTTTTTATCAGTCACTAACTCATGATTTCCAAAATCCTTTAGCGTGGTCGCACAATCACGTCGAAGGTAAGCAGCACTATATTAGTTTATTATACATTCCTGAAACTGCTCCTTTTGACTTATGGCAGCAAGATGCTAAACATGGTTTAAAGTTATATGTTAAACGTGTATTTATTATGGATGATGCAACTCAATTCTTGCCAAGATATTTACGCTTTGTAAAAGGAATTATTGATGCAAGCGATTTACCGTTAAATGTTTCACGCGAAATTTTACAAGAAAATAAGCAAGTAGATGCAATACGTGCTGCTTGTACCAAACGAACTTTGAGTATGCTTGAAAAAATGAGCACCTCACAACCTGAGCTATATCAGAAATTTTGGGAAAACTTTGGTAATGTCTTGAAAGAAGGTCCAATGGAAGATTATGCGCATAAAGAATCTATTGCTAAGTTATTAAGATTTGCGAGTACCAATCAACAAACCTCTAGTCAAAATGTCTCTTTAGATGATTACATCAGTCGAATGCAGGAGAGCCAGGATAAGATTTATTACATTACCGCTAATAGTTATAATGCAGCAAAAACCAGCCCGCATTTAGAAATTTTTCAACAAAAAGGCATTGAAGTATTGTTGATGAGTGATAGAGTTGATGAATGGTTGGTTGGCTATTTATCCGAGTATGCTGGTAAGAAATTACAATCTATTGCCAAAGGTAAAGTTGATTTTCCAGAAGAAGCTGAAAAATCTGAAGATTTTGCGGAAATGTTGCCGATGGTTGAGCAAATGAAGCAAATTTTGCAAAATGATGCAAAAGAAGTAAGGATTACCACCAGACTTACCCAATCCCCGGCATGTATTGTCGCCGATGAGCATGATCTTGGTCTAGAAATGCAAAGAATTCTTAAGGCAACTGGGCAGGAAATTCCTGATGCTAAACCTATTTTAGAAATTAATCCTCAGCATTTATTGATTAAAAAAATGCATCAGATCAATGACGATGAATTATTCTCTGAATGGACCAAAATGATGTTTGAGCAAGCAGTTTTAGCCGAAGGAGGCAATTTGGATAATCCAGCGGCCTATGTAGCACGAGTTAATGCGTTACTAGCACAGTAAATGATTTAATTCTTGTGACAATTAATAATATTTAGTCATTAAGGGCTAGCTTGTCTTTATGACTTGATGTACAATTAAAACTGCTTAGTAATTTATTCTAAGCAGTTTGGAAAAGATATTGATTTAACCAAGATAAGGAAGTTAAAATGACTTTAGCTGATATTCAAGCGCCCGCAGAACAAATTATTACTGCCCAAGATCCTGCTTTGCAGGAATTAGTTTATAATTTGGTTTCACGGTTTTTAGCTGAAAATAAAAATAAGAAAATCCAAGACCTCTATGACATGATTCTTTCAGAAGTAGAACCTCCTCTTTTGCAAGCTGTTATGGAGAAAAAACGTGGCAACCAATTACAGGCAGCCAAACTTCTAGGAATTAGTCGCGGTACCATTCGTAAAAAGTTATCACGCTATTTTGGAACAAAATATTTCCGTTTAACAGATGAGTAATATTTTTGGTTAATAAAAATGCACTCTATGGCTTATTAAATATAGAGTGCATTTTTTTTTAAATTTCTCTTTTCGTCACCTGTAAATCATTGTATTATTTCTATTCTGAGCTTTTAAGGATTTATTATGAGTAAGAATGGAGTGAAAAAGTTTGTTTGGGTGTTGTTAATTAGTATATATTCATCTCTGGTATTTTCTTCAAACTGTCCCCAAGCTGTTGCCGCTGATGATGAAAATTTTTGTTCATCTTTTCAAAGCGTTGCGCAGTGTCATTGCCAGGCCTCGGGTCTTCCAGCTAGTATGTGTAATAATGTATCGTTAGTTTACCGGCGCATGATAATAACTTTTGGTAATATTGAGCGTGCTTGTATGTTTCAAAAAGAAACTAGCACAGCAACATGTTTAGAGTACTGGAGATGCTTTCAAGAAGGTGGTATGACTGATTCAGGTTTATTGTGTAATGGTAATGGTTCGGCTTGTACATTAGGGTAATTATGTTGCTAAGATCTTTATTAGTTTTTGCTATTCTTACGTATGCCTCTTTATCAAGAGCGCAACCAGTTGATAATGCTTGGTACCTTGGAGCAGGTCTAGGATATGGCTCCACCACCTGGAGAGCTTTAGTACCGAATATTGCAAATCAAAATTTAGCTTTATCAATGTCAACGCCAATTGATGTGAAAGAGGGTGGTTTATTATGGGGTTTTGGTGGCGGCATAGAAGTTATTCCGCAATTTCAGATAGAAGTAAATTACTGGCATTATCCTGGTGCAACTGTTAATTTTGATCAAGATAGTCTGTTTGCATTTGAAAATAATGGCAAAACTTCCTTTTACACCCAGACATATACTTTCAATTTACAAGGTAAATTTTTAGTGCCATGGAAGGATACTAAATTAAGATTATTTGGCTCGGCAGGAGCTGCTTGGTTGAATAGAAATGATGAGTTATTACATAATGAGACTATCTCGCCTACTTTCGGGGTTGGTTTAAACTATGGTTTTAGTGAGCACTGGATGGGAGAATTTGCTTTTATTTACACTGCTGGAGATGGTGAATCGGAACTAAATCCGTCTGAAGATTTTATGCCATTTTTATATGGTATCTTTACTAGAATTTATTATCGTTTTGGGTGATTCCTTTTTGCTTAAACTCATGAGATAATTTTCACAAATAATTTTCATGAGATTGTAATGTCTAAGTTACGTTGTGCTGTAATCGGAGTTGGATACCTAGGGCGTTTTCATGCTCAAAAATATAGCTGCATGAGTAATATTGATTTTGTTGGCGTATATGATTCTTATCATCCGCAAGCTCAGCTGGTTGCTGAAGAGCTGAATGTTAACAGTTTCAGCAGCCTTGAGGAAGTGTGTCGCTCTGCAGATGCGGTTAGTATTGCAACCACTACCTCTGCGCATTTTGCAGTAACCAAGTATTGTTTAGAAGCTGGACTGCATGTTCTTGTTGAAAAGCCCCTCACTGAAACCATATTAGAAGCACAAGAGTTAATTAACTTAGCAGCTGCCAAAAAATTAACATTACAAGTAGGACATTTAGAGCGCTATAATCCGGCTTTTCAAGCATTTTTGCCGTGTATGGAAAAAATTAAATTGATAGAAGGCCAGCGCTTAGCAACATTTAAAAAACGCGGTAGCGATGTTGATGTGATATTAGATTTAATGATTCATGATTTGGACTTGGTATGGTCATTAATGAAAAGTGAGGTGGTCGACATTCATGCGCAGGGATTGTCAATAATTACTCACTCAACCGATGTCGCAAATGTTAGTTTAACCTTTGCCAATGGCTGTGTTGCTAATTTAACAGCCAGTAGAGTTAATTCAGGTTTAGAGCGCATAATGCGCATTTATCAACAAGATTGTTTCTATGCTTTAAATTTTCAACAACAATCACTAATGCGTTTTAAACCAAATCATGGAGCAATACATGATCAGTTTTTAATCGCTGAAGAGATCGCTTGTCAAAAAAATGATGCTTTAAACGCTCAGATCCATGATTTTGTAAATTCGGTGCAAAATGGTGCGCCGGTAAAAGTTGATGGTTATGCTGGATTTGAAGTGCTTAATTTAGCGAATAAAATTCAAGCAATTATTGAACAAGAGAAAAGCTTTGGTTAAAAAAATCTTTATAGTAGCAGGAGAAGAATCAGGAGATCAGCACGGTTCTGCACTGTTACAAAAAGTTTTAGCATTAAACCCATCTCTTGAAATCAGTGGCTTAGGAGGCAAGCATCTGACCGCCATGGGGATGCACAATATCTTGGATTTAACCAAGTTAGCTATTACAGGTTTATCAGGCGTTCTTTCAAATATTTTTGCTATTAGGCGGGCCTTTAAAGTTACTAAAGCTTACTTATTGTCAAATCCGCCTGATATGGTTATTTTGGTCGATTATCCTGGCTTTAATTTGCGACTGGCTAAATGGATAAAAAAAAATCTTGGATGCACCATTATTTATTATATCTCTCCACAAATTTGGGCCTGGAAAGCGCAAAGGATTGAAGTTATTAAAGCATGTATAGATCATATGGCTGTGATACTGCACTTTGAAACTGCAATTTATGAGCATGCTAATGTTCCAGTCACATACGTTGGACATCCGCTGCGGCAACAAATCTTGTCTATTCCTAATATGCTTAGTTGCCGTCAACAGTTTAACTGGTCTAAAAACGACCTCATTCTGGCTATCTTGCCTGGCAGTAGACGCGGTGAAATATCTCGGCATATGCCAGTAATTATTGCCGCCATCAAATTATTGTCCCAAAAGCATCCAAATTTAAAGATAGTTATACCGGTTGCCAAGAGCCTAAAAATGGCAGATTTTACACAATTTCTAACTGATATTTCTGTGCCATATGAACTTGTTGATGGACAGTCGCAACATGTTGTTCAAGCAGCTGATGCCGTGATTGTCGCCTCAGGAACCGCATCTTTAGAATGTGCGCTGTTAGCTAAACCAACCTGTATTATTTATAAATCTAGTTGGTTAAATTACTATTTAGCCATGAAACTCATGAAGGTTAATTATTTAGGTTTGTCTAATTTACTGCAGAAAAAAATGATTATTCCCGAGTTATTGCAAACTGACTGTAATGCCAAAGAATTAAGTATTATGGTCGATGCGTTATTGACGGATTCACCTTGGCGTAACAGCATGATAAAAAATTTACAACAATTGCAGCATTTACTATTACCAGCGTCTGGCACCCCCCTTGAAGAAACCATAATTAACTTTTTGTACTATTATTAAAATGAGAGTAAAGTGTTTACAAGGAGTATTACCATGCTTAATAATCAAACTTGGCTAGTTGTTGCCGATTCAAGTGCTTGTAAAATATATGCCTATCATAATAAACCCAAAAAAATCACTTTAGTAAAAGAAATACAGCACCCAGAAAATTCCCTAAAAGATATTGATATAGCTGTAGATAAGCACGGTTCTTATCGTTGCAATGCTGGTTCTGGTAATTTTACTGCATCAGATCCTAAACAAAATCACATCGAGGCATTTTCTAGAGAAATAGCCCATTTCCTGAATTTAGATAGAAAAAAACATCATTTCGAACATTTAATCTTAATATCACCTCCTCATATGGGTGGTTTGATAAATCAGCACTTTAATAAACACACCAAAAAATTGCTGGATATGAATATTAATAAATCGTTAATTAAATATGATGAAACAAAATTACTATCTTTGGTTGATAAGTATACTTCATCTTTAAATTCAACCAAAATACATTAAATTTTTGCGCAATAACTTTAGTTAACGCACAATTGCTGGGACTAATAAAATGAATCAGCCAACAGAAGAAATGAACTTTAATGTTAATGAAAGTAAGACCATTTGCATAATTCTAAACAAATGTAAGAATGAAGATTTACATAATATTGCGAAAGAGATTCAAAGTAGCAAAAAATATCTTAAAGGATATACACAGGTTTTTACTTCTGAAGATGGGGAAAATACTAAGAAATATTTTTCCGGACTAAAGAATATTGCGCAGAGTTTTTCACAAACTTTTTCCGATAGTGTTGATGAAACTAGTAATATAGCCAGATCAGCCAATACCGGTGCTTTATTAGCATCATACCTCAAGGGATTGAATTTTTTGGCACATATTTTTGTCGCACTAACGATCATTAAAGATGAAAATTATAAACAAAATTTAAGTAATTACATGCAACATAATCAGATGCAAATTATGGGTGATGTGGTATGGCTAGGCGTACTGATTGCTTCTACTTTAAATTTATATGATCAAAATCTCAATGTTCAAAGTTTTTATAATTCAGCGTTGAGCGTACCTATCTTAAGTGCTGTAGCGCTAATTGGCGTTGCTTTTGATTGTTACAAGAACTACGCAGAATTAAGAGAGTTAAGGTCGACTTGGCAGAAATTTATAGAAACAGAACAGTACAAAGGCTTGTCAGAAGAAGCAAAAAAACAAGCTGAAAACGCATATAAAGATTTAGAAAAAGATAAAATAGCCGAGTTTCAATACTCACGGGCGATATTTGCGACGGTATTTTCTTATTCATCTCTAAGTACTCTATCTTATGCACTGCAAGTAGCTGCTTCCAGTAATGTTTCTCAGACATTTGCAACTGCATTGCCGCATGTACAAATTGCAGTTAGTGGCATGTTTATCTTTTATCATATGTATAATGCCACCAGAGAATACTGGGATAAAGATTTTGAAAATAAATCCCCTGATGAGCGGAAAAAAATTAAGCAGGATGCCATTTTTAATGGCATGAAGGAGCTAATCAAAGTAGCAGCTTTACTTACTATAGTTTTAGTTTTAGGAGCAAACTTTCATTCACTGGGAGGATTATTACTTATAGGAGCTTTAGTTGTAGCGAGCAACCTTATCATCAATAAAGTCGTCGATTATCTGAAAAGTAATTTAGAACAAAGTCAGAAGTTAAAACAAGACAAGGGTCAACACAATTTTAAAGATAAGTTGCAGAAACAGGAAATTGAACTGACTGGGACTAATTCATTAGAACAAAGTCAGAAGTTAAAACAAGACAAGGATCAACACAATTTTAAAGATAAGTTGCAGGAACAGGAAATTGAACTGACTGGGACTAATTCATTAGAACAAAGTCAGCCGTTAAAACAAGACAAGGATCAACACAATTTTAAAGATAAGTTGCAGGAACAGGAAATTGAACTGACTGGGATTAATTCACAAGTCTATTCTGTTACAAATGAAAGTCAACTTAAATCTAAAAAAGAAGAACAAAAAGATAATAAAAAGACAAAAGAGACTCCCGTTAACACAGTTTAACCAATATTTTTATAAATGCAAAATAATAATTTCATAGCTTCATTTTTTAGAGACGATGATATACTAAACTGGTAAAATTCAATTTTAAAATTTGATTATTATTTAATCAATATTATTTTAACACTAACACAGGATATCTTTTTTCATCACATGCTACTTCGAGTCTCAGAGATCCTCTCAAATTTAGTAATAAAAAAAACACCATAACCTATTGATTTTTATTAAGAAAGGAGCATTATTACCTCATTCATTTTGAGGAGTGTAATGATATGACCTTGCCAGTTTCAAGGTAAGCCCTACAAAATCCCACTCTATTGCATAGTATAAAATTGTAATATTGTAGTTTTCTAGCAATAACTAGGAGATGAAAATGAATACTATTACTGATATAGAGGTGTACTGTGCCACATAATA
>Ga0214917_10003084_pt1 | contig 19649 bp, 40 predicted proteins | sample LL_1208_BB_MetaG_FD_177983 | JGI IMG/M metagenome (GOLD analysis project Ga0214917, IMG submission 177983) | Freshwater microbial communities from Lake Lanier, Atlanta, Georgia, United States - LL_1208_BB | ecosystem: Environmental > Aquatic > Freshwater > Lake | place: USA: Georgia | collected...
ACCAAACAATTTCCACGCAATTCAATATGCGGTCTCCAATATATTGATTACTTAAATAATCGTAAATAGGTTCTTTAATCTCGCCAACAAACACAGATTCGGCCCGATAATAGTAGTAAACATATTTACGTTTCTCCTCGACTAATTGCATTTCAACATCTCCGACTTTCACGTCTTCCGCTTTAGTTGTTTTAAACAGAGTTGTCATTAGTAGTCCTCCTGTCCACAGCAAGACCTGTTACAGTTGCAATGGCAGTCTTGAGTATGTTCTTTGCAACTCTCGCAAATGTCGCTCATTCTTCCTCTTCTTCTTCGTCTTCTTTACAGACGTGTCTTTCCATAACGATTTCAAGGTCTTTGATGTTTTCTGCCTCGTCAATGATTGGGCAATTATCGCAAGGCACTGCAAACACAAACTCGTAATCTGTTCTGGGTTCGTAATCGTCATTCATCTTGGGCCAGTAGGGATTTAATCTAATCTTTTCCATTACTCTCTCCAGTGGTGTCTTTGCGGTCTTTCTCTAACAACAAAATACAACGCATAATGAAAGTAAAAGCCATTGTTTCTGGCCCATATTGTTTCAATTCATTTTCAAGAATTGTAATGTAGCGTTCGTGCTGAAATTTCGACGCAAACTTTGTTCCCTCTGTGTAACCGAGAGTAAATGCTTGAGTTTTAATCTCTTCTAATTGCTCTGGCGTAATCGTCATTACAACGCTCCAATCACCGTAAGCAACTGCTTTGGGCTAACGTTTAACAGGTCGCACAACTGTCCTACCGTGCCTGATGGAATCTGCCTCTGGCAGTGAAAGTAGCGGGAGAGGCTGGATTTCTGCAATCCAGTAGCAATGGCGAACTGGTTTAATGATTTGTAACCTAACTTGGTGTATCTGGCTACAAACCATTCCCAAGCGATTTCTGATTGTTTCATTTTTCTCTTTTCTCGCAGTTTAGTATTGCTGCGTATTCTGTTTCATATTTCGACCAACAATTATCAGTCAAAGGTTTAACCGTAGTGTCTGGGTTAATCAGATTCACGACTCTAACGAATCGTATTTGAGAATGCTTGTATTCATTTAGCGATTCAACTACCGTCGTATTGTAAAAACGATTAGCGTCAACGATTAAGTTGTTGCCGAGATAGATGCCTGCGTGATAAAAATCTGTTCGGCCTTTGTAAGCCATAACCACTATGTCGCCAGCAACAGGATTACTTATACGTTCTCCAATATGGGCCAAATCGTCCGCAGAATGCGGGAGAGTTAACCCGAAACGTTCATATAGCCAATCCACCATTCCAGAACAATCCCATCCTCTCGGAGTATTTCCAGAGAAAACATAAGGAGTTATATTCTGGCGACTGATTAAATAATCTAAAGCAACTTGCATTTTTGTATAATTACCGTAAGCCTCTATACGTTCTTCAATGCTCAACTGTTTATGTTTGATTATCGTAGGAGTTTTTTGAACTGAACCGTCGCTATAAACACTTGCAGACATTCCAGCAATAATTAGAACGCTGGCTAATGCTGCAATTATTTTATTCACTCTTAGCCCTAAGTTTCTCAATCAACAAACCTAACTCGTAACACTTTCCACCGTGATGAACGCATCTGCCATCTGAATCTGCTTTAGCATCAAAACAAATTTTCATCGACAAAATATCGGCAAAAGATTCTTTAGAGAAAGAATCTAAAGTAGAAATTATTTGGTCAATACTTCTCATTTCAAGTTCTCCTTAATGATTATTAATGCTGATTGCAAACCTAACCAAGATGCAATGCCTTTAGGTTCAATATCTCTCGCCTTTTCCAATAGTGCAATAATTCTTTCCTGCTCGCATTCAACTCCAGCATCAAAACCTTTAGCGTAAATCTCATAGCGGGCCTGTTCTTCTGGATTACTGCTTATTCTCTCTGCCATTAGTCGCAATCCCTCGATTCATCTTGGCAATCAACGCAAGTACGCACATAGCATTCTGCATCAGTGTGAACTGGGCAATCACTCCAACTGAAATTAACGCATTTATCGCAAGTCATCGTGTCCTCCTAAAATGTGCGTAAATAGCGAGAATGTTTAACGCCATCCAAGCGACTAAACGTGGATTGTGTCGATAAGAGGCTTTGCAGGTCAACCAATTGACGATTCGCCACTCTTTGTGCTGTCTGGTGCGGTAAATAACCGTATCTTTACGAGTTGCGACGTGCTTACCCATTGATTTTCACGCAATCTTTGTAAGACCATTGATTGTTTAAACAAGGGCATTCACCCCAAACTCGTTGGGCCTCACCGTGAGTTTTAGGAATATCCCATTCTTTAAAATCAATGAGTCTTCCGCCAGTGTGAATCGCTGACTGCCCCCAACCCTCCTCCTCGATGGATTTAACGTTGAAAGTTAATTCAGGATATTTAATTGCTAAAGCCTGAAATACGGGGCTAGGAATAGTGTTTGCAGTGTTGAAATCAATAATCCATTCAGCCTTACCGTCAGGCAACTCATAATCTTCCACTACACGAATATCGTGAGCGTCCCATTTAGTTCCCCAGTTGGCCATATTCCAGTTGTACCAATTCTGGTCATCGTCATCACCATAATTAACTCCGCCAGTCCATCCGCAAATTGAAAAGTATCTTTCAAACGTTTCTTCTGGTGGTGCGATAACATTCCAGAATGTAAAGGGCTTTGACACGTACCCTAAACGTAAAGGGTCTTGAGGTCTGCGAGTCGTGTGTTCTTCTTTGATGTCGTAAGGTCTGGGTTTAGACATCTCAAACTTGAAGTTAGTGATAAAACCCGATAAACCAGTTATTGTCATTGTGTTGTAAACATTATTCGACATTGTTTTCTCCCCAAGTAGTAAAGGCTAAACGTAAACCAATTAGCGAGGCTTTAATGTTTTCCATTTGAATCCTCATAAAGATAACGTTAGGGCCAGTATTTTCAGTGATTTGTTTCTCCCAAAACTCCAATTCAGATTCTTTTTGACGAATCATTAATTGCAATTGGGCTAAAGCGGATAATTCGCTCATTTATTTCTCCTTAGATTACCCTGTGGTCTAACTCGACCGTGCGTATTCAAGAATCGAACTTGAATCTTCATCGGGAAGATGGTCTCCAGACCATACGCTGTGCAGACCCTTTGGGAGTGAGGGGAAGTGAGGGTCTGCACGTTTATCATCGGATTAAGCCCTCGCCAAGTAGGAGAACGCTTTAATCTTCAAATCGTCAGAATAACCATTGACAACGTTTGTTGCTCTGGCAATCTGGGCCTTTTCACCGTCTTTGCCAGCAACCTTAACGTAGTGGTCAAGATACTCTGTGACGGCCTGATAAGCACCCCATTTAGTTCCCTGAATACCGTTCATCGTATCGCTGTTAACCCATCTCTGAACTAAAGCGTCTTGATGTGCGATTTGATTGTCGAAGACCCTATCGGTCATCTCGGTATTAGTTGGGTAGAGTCGCTGAATGAGTTGCTCAAACTGAACATCTGTGTATGACTGCTGAACCAACTTTTCAGCCTCCAATTGGAATGCGTCAAGATAGTTGAAAGTCATTTGCAATGTTTCTCTAGCCTGTTGAATAATGCCATCTGCACCCGACTTGGTGTGGCGGATAGAGAACCTGCTGTGTGCTGATGCTATCGCCATAGCCTGTGTGTTTGCACAAACAATTCGAATCGGAGTAACTAAGAACTGGAATGAACGACTTCCATCGTGGCTATTCAAGCCAGCAATGTAAGTGTCGATACCGTCGATTCCTCCAATTTTGATGGTGTTTGGAAGTTTCATCGTAATGAATGTTTCCTTACCGTTCTTTAGCGACCCTGCTGTCTGGAAGATTGCACCAGATTCATCTACCAAAGCGTTTAGAAGTCCAGCGTGGTCTTCGTTCTGGATTACCGAGTAGTGTTTTCCAACTACTCCCAGAACGTCAGGTTCGTTAGTGTAAGGGTGTGTTCTTACCGTCGCAAACTTGTCTTCAACCATCACTAACGACTGGTCTGGGTTCTGAACGTAAATTGGTTCTTTACGAACATTCCAGTTAGCGAGATGGGCAAACTCTAAAGCCTCCTCTGCGGTAAGTTCAGAGGGTACTACCGTGCCTAATTTGTGCCAAGCGTCTTCACGCACAGACACGAATGAGGCTTGACCCTCGAATTGTTCGATTTCGTGTGCCATTTCTCTCCTTAGTTTTCTTCGGACTCGTCTGAGTCTTCATTAATTATTGTTGCGTCAAACCAATCACGCACAGTGTCTAAGACGTTTGCGTAATCGCCTTGAGTTACACGAACCTTGAATAGTTCGATTTCGGAGTCAGTTACACACTCCGATTTCATCTTCGCTACGCACTGGGCGATAATGTAAAAGGCATTACCGCTTTCGCCTTGTAGGTCAATGAAGATTTTGATGTCTGGGTATCGCATTATTTGCTCTCCTTAGTTATTGCGATTAGTCGCTCGATGTTTTGTGCATTTGCTGTGCAAACTAGAATTGACTCGGCATCCTCTGAACGAAACTTCAAAGGTGCATTGTAAATAGCGAACTCGTGGTCAGGCCAGAATTCCAGAGCAGTCCTAACTTCGTACAAGGCCAGTCTGTAATCTAAGAATGCCGACTTGACCGTGATGCTGCGTACAGGTTCGTCGATGCTCTTGTAATCTGTCACTGGAACATCGTGTTGTCTCCAGTCGGACTGGATGCGACCGTCGAGCATTCCTGACTGCAAGATAAAGAACGCTGTTGTTGTTGGTCTTTTCATTATTTGCTCTCCTCTACTGGTGCTGATTTAAAACAAATTGTGCAAAGTTGCTTACCGTAAATTTCTACTGCCTCGACTTCTGTTAGGCCCGAAACTTCGGGTAGCCAGCCGATTACCGTAGTTGGTCTGAAACTTGAACAGTGAACATTGCTGTGAATGTGCTGAACCAAATAAAATCGTGCCCAACCCTTGTATTCATTTTCTTCGATTTCCGCAATCTGTGTTCGCAGACCGTCGAGGTGCAGGTTGTAAGTTTCCAAAGATTTTCTGGTTTCGTTTGCCCATCTTTGCTGGCCTCTGGCCTCGTATTGTTTTAAGTATTTTGCAGCATCATTCGCAAATACTCTGTACTTGTAAAATTCAGACCAGAGTTTTGAGAGTTTTGTATCTACTTCTCTTGCAACCGCAATTTCTTCTGCCCTGTTTGTGATTTCTGTTTCCACTTGTTTCTCCTGTATCCCTAAAAGAGCAAAGGCCGACACCCCGATGGTGCTGGCCGTGAACTTGCTCATAATTTCATTTTACCTTGCTAAACTTATTTCGCCAAATCAAGTGCCTAGCGAGTTGCCCTAAAAACGTTAGAGTCGAGAAAAATAATTCAAAAAACTTTTCTCGCATCTGCCGAATACTCTCTTTGCCTAACTGCATTAGGCCAAGCCCGAAAACAACTTGTGCTAACCCAAAACCTAGTTCAATGCTGAAAAGGCTTGTAGAGGCATTCTCGCAACGAATCGACCTGTTTCTAGTCCCAGAGAGAATCACTTGCCACCAATCGCCAAATAATACTTCTTCTGCCAGATGGGGTCTTGCTGTATTTGCCAGATTCTTCAATTACTCCCATCTTTACAAGGTTGGCCCTTAAAGTTCGCAACCCTGACGGTGAAGACATTGGTGCTTGACCCATACGAACTTTGAAATTGTATGCCTCGGCAATCTCTGTCTCGTCTTTAGCACCAGTACGCAAAATATCAACGATTATCTGCATTTTCTCGCTAATGTGCTGAACTGATGCTGCTGCCTCTTTGCTTGTTATTGGGTCTGTAATTCTTGCATTAATCATTTCGTCCTCCAAACAATTTAGTTAACTTTCTCTCTGCTTTCGCTACCGTTAAGGTGCTGTCTTTGACGTAATCTACGCAATCGTTGCACCAAGTTTGACAATTAGGTTGAAACAGTGTGCGAATCCAATATTGTGTGCTGTCGTTATCTACCCTGAAAGCGTCATCTTGAACTTTGTAGACAACAACAAAATGTATTTCAGTATCGTGTGATTTCTTGTGTTTCATTTGTGCCTCCAATGGTAAACCAACATTGTTGAAGTGTTTAATAAACCCAGTAAAGCAATAACCCCCGACACCGTGAGGTAAGTCTGAAAGTTGTAGGGAGGATTTTGGTCTGCCACTAACCAAGTCAGAGTGTAAAGAAACCAAACTAACTCAAGAATCCCGTACCGTGAGGCGAGTATTGCGAACTTTTGTTTTAGTGTCATTTCTTTACTCCTGATTTCCAAATAGCCTCAACAAATTCTGCGTCGCAAAACTCGTCATTAAATTTGTCTCCGATTTTACGGAATTGTTTATCGGTAATTTCGGAGCCAAGGTGCATTTCTGCCTCGTTCTTTTCGAACCAAACAATCAATATGGGTGATTCTTCTGGCAGAGTTTTTAGATAATCAATTATTTCTTTAGCAGTTTTAACCATTAGTTTTCGTTCCTCTCTACAATGTGAATGGTGTTTGGGTGAGCAGTTAATTTGCTTAATTTAGCGGTTTCTAAATCCCGAACAGAGAACTCAATACCGTCGTCAACCTTGTAAGTATTTCTGATTGCTGTTTTTTTAATCGCAACGATAATGGATTTGCTGTATGCACGTTTAGTGTCGTCCCACTGGCAGATAATGTCTGCCCCTTTTAGTTCCGATGCTTTTACGCTAATCATTTTGCTCTTTCTCGTAAGTGTTTCGTACGAATACGGAAGTTCCAAAAGATAAATCGTGTCCAACAGAATCCGCCTCGATTTCTACGGTAGTTCCCATAGCATCACCGTTGTCCCAATCACGCATAAGCATTGTTCCGACTACAATAACTCTGTCGCCTTTGCTTATGCTGGTCGCTACGTTAATCGCTAAACTTTTAAGGCTAACTACCGTGAACCAGTTTGTAATTGATTTAGGGGTGTTGTCTTCACCCATAACCTCAAAATTCGAGGCTAAACGAAAAGAAGTAATAGGTAGACCCTTTTGATTTACAACGTGTCTAGGGGTTGTTGCTACTATTCCTGATACTGCTGTTTTGTTTTGCATTAGATTCTCTCTTTCTGTGTAGGCCATACGTATTCGTATGTATCGGGTGCTGTTCCAGTGTCTTCTGGCCACCCGAATCTTTTGTAATAGTCGTATTCTTTTGCCAATAAAGCGGTTCTGTGACTAGATTGCAGTTGTTTGATGACTGCGTCATCTGTAAACCAATTAGGCAATAGATGCGATTTGATTAAACCGTGTTCATATGCGTAATCGTAAGTTGCAAGGGCCTTTTCAGCGATAGTTGATTTAAAACCTCTGCGTTGCCATTCCGCCACCATTTCAATAATGTAACCAGTCAAAGCAAATTCGTGGCCTCGCCACATTAAAGTTGCTGGATGATTACGCCAGCCTTTAGATATGCGGTGATTGTTTTGTGGGTCAAGATTTAAATTAACCATCATTATTTGCCAAGCCTCTAAAGCCTGTTTATTTAATCTGCGGTTATCTAGGCATTGTGCGATTCTCGTAAAATCGCTGTTGGTAATGAAAGTTTGCATTATGCCACCGCCTCTTCTTTAGCCTCGCTAAGAACCTCAAGCACCTTACCGTGAGTGACCATTGTTTGTGCGAAACCCTCGTAGTATTCAAAGGCTTTAATCTTGACTCGGATGCGGACTTTAGCACCTTTATCTACGTTCCATAAATCGGATGTCGTGAAACTGACAATCTTGTAAGTGTGCGTTTCACCGTCGATTACTTCGTCAAACATAAACAGGTTGTAAGCGTTGCCTCCCCATTGGGTTTCAAACCATTTGTCTGCTACTTTAGTTGCGACAACCTCAACGAACTGGCCTACTTCTCCCTCTAGGTGTTCGCTTAGGGATTGTTCTTTCGCTAACTTCTCGGCTAACCTCGCCTCCTCTTCCAGACGCTTGATTTCGGCCTGCCTAGCGTTCTCCTCACGTTCAGCACGAGTAGCCTCCAATTCACGTTGATACTTCTCGAACTCGGCCTTTGCACGTTCCTGCTGTTTTAACGCACCTGTGCGGGTGTACTTGGTCTTCCAATGGCCTCTACCGTCGCAATCAAAGCAAATACCATCTGCATAGTCCATATGGCGTTCTACTGTTCCTGTGCCTCTGCACTTGTGGCAAAGCATACGGAAGTCGTTCTCTGCCAATTGAACCATTGTGTAAGTGCCGATTTCAACGATTTGCGAGCGTCTAATTCCTCTCATTATTTACCTCCATCCCAAACTAGAACTGACTTTTCAAAGCGGTAAGAGCAGGAGATTCCAACTGGGTAAAATCCCATGTAGCCTGAATCTTGTGTATCTGCCTCACCGTAAGTGGTTGAATCGTGGATGTCTCCACCGTCAACAACTTCAACCCAGTATGTTCCGCTTTGACCTAATTCACGTCCACAAACTTGGCAGTAGTGCAAGTCTCCAAGTCTGCTGCTGCGGTTTTGCATAAATGGGAATGAATCACCGTGATTGAATTTTTGTGCCATTGAATTACCTCCAGAAAGAGCAAGGGCCACGCCCGATGCGTGACCCAAGAAGTTGCTCATAGTTTCAGTTTAGCGTGGTAAAGTCATTTCAGCCAAATTCTTTCCCTAGCGAGTTGCCCTAAATGAAATAGGGTGTAGAAAAAAAGTTTTCTCTACACCCCAAATTTCATCTGAAATCAACTCAAAAAGTTGGTTCATTCGCCCAAGCGTCATCGTTAGTCGGATTCATCACTGTCCAACTTGAAACTGCTGACGGTTCTGCCTTAGCAACATTGGATTTGATTTTGGTGTTCAAATCTAATCCCAAAGATTCCAGTTCCAACTTAAGATTAACTCTCTTTTCGCCAGTTGTGGTTTCGTATGTTTCCTGTATCAACTTACCGTAAGCAATCACCTTGTCGCCTTTGGAGATTGTTGTTGAAATGTTTTCAGCAAAATCACGCCAAGCGGTAGCACGATACCAAATAGTCTCAAGGTTGTCCCATTGAGATGTTTCTTTATTGAACCTGCTTGGAGTGAATCCGATGTTTAGGTTGATTACTGCGAGGCCAGATGATGTCCTCTTTAACTCTGGGTCTGCACTTACATAACCAGCGACTGTAACGTATTGTTCGGCCATTTATTTTTCCTTAATTTGAGTATTATTCCCGATTTTGATTTTTGTGCCTTGTTCGTCGAGGCGATACCAACCGTCAGCGTATTTAACGATAACAGCAGTTGGGTCTAGAGATTCTAAAGTATTTCTGCGAATCTTCCAACCGTAATCTATTCCCAATTTTGCGAAATCGGCATCAGCCTCTAAACGAACATTGCATATTAGGCATAGGGTGAGTAGATAAGCAACAGTGTCAAATTGCTTACTACCCCCCATACCTTTAGACACTCGATGCTGAATAGTCAGATTGTCAATCGTGCCACACGATACACATTTATTGCCATCTCGGTCAAACACCGCTTGCCTAAGTTTTGGACTAATTGCCATTTACGGAACATACCTGTTCTGCGAATGCAATTTAGCCTCTTCTCGTTCAGACGCAACTTCTGAACGAATACTGTCTGCTGTTGCCTCAAACCACGATAGTTTCTTGCGAATAGCCTCTACCGTCGCCTCTGCGATACGTCGCTTAAGATTTAATCTCGCAACTTCTTCATCAGAGTGTGCCAAAGATTCAGCCCAAGCGGATGCGACTTTTGTGTCATTTAGTCTTTCTGTGACTTTAAACACGCTAAACGCATACTCAAACTCGGCTTTAGCCTTGGCCTCCTGCTCTAAAGCAACAGCCCATTCCTCAACCAACACTTTATTCCAAAGAATAAGATGCTCATTAAGTTTGTGTTGAGCAGACATTACTTGGCCTCGTCTTCAACGATTACAGCGTCTTCAATAATTTCTTTGACTCTGGAATCTTTAGTAAGTTTTGATGCCAACAATGTAAGTTCTGCTGAAAGGTTCGGGGTTAGTTCTCCCATAGCCTTAGCATCCTGCCAGATTTTCATTAAATCTGCCTTGTCGTCAACTAACTTAGCCTCTGCGAGATAATCTCTGCTAGTTGAAGTAGCAGTAGTAGATACATCTGCTTGTGCCATTTCTTCTGCAACGTAAAGGCCAGATAGTTCCATTGGGAATGCTTTACGAAGTGCGAGCATCTCTGCACACTTACCCAACATATGAGCACCCATATTAGCCCACATAGTAGATAATCTACCGTTGTAAGTTGGGGCAAAGGCTTTCCAAGTAGCGACAGCCCATAGCGGTTCGGCAAAGCCCTTACGCAATACTCCGCAACGTGCAGCAGCAGGAGGAGTTTCCGCTAACCAAACATCTACCCAAGTAACACCGTCGCCAGTCCACTGAATAGGTTTCTGGCCAGCGTATTCTCCAGTACGTTGAGCAATAAGCCTCGCACCGTCGATACCTACCTGAATTGTGTATTTACCGCCTCTTTCGATGCAGTAAATTTGATTAGCAATCGGGTCTAACTGTGTGCGAGCAACAGTCTGGGCGAAAGCCTCTACTATTGACCGTGGTGCTAGAACCATCTTTTCGCCTTGTGAAGTGCTGACTTTCTTGTAAAGTCCAGCAAACTCCATTAGGGCCTTTTGGGATTCAGTCCAAGAACCAGCATCGCCAGTTTTTGGAATTTCTACCATTTCATTCATTATTCCATCTCTCTTTCGAAGGATTTCCCTGCGTCGAGTCTCTCCAACAGGAGATACGCCAACGTTTTTAGTTGATTAATTGTTTCCTCATCACGCTTGATGATGCGGACTTCTGGTTCAATGTTTACAGGCACGAAATTCTCGTGGTGTTCCCATATCAACCAGTTCTCTGTTGCCCCAGTGACAAACATTTCCCACTGGATTTGGCGGTAATAACCAATCGGAGTTTTCTCTGCTAGAGGTTTACTCGATGTTTTTACTTGTGCCAAAACTAGACTATTGCCATCCTCCGACAAGCGGAATCCATCTGGCGTAGCCATAAATCTTTTCTCCTCCTCGGAGTGAAACAAAATAGTGTTTTGCGGGAATCCAGCCCATTCCAACATAAATGGTTCACGTTCTAAACCCCAGTTAGTTGCTGCATTGCCTACGAAGTCTGTATAGAACTTGCCTTTAAAAACTGTGTCTAACGAACTTTCTTTTGCCAGTGAACCCGCATCTGATGCTGTTACACCGTCATTTCTAGCAGCCAACCAAGCGTCTCTATCTTGAGAATCGGCTACGGTGCGGGCCAGCAGGCCAGCGATTAAATCACTCATTAAATCCTCTTTTCTTTGTGAGTAAAACAATTAAACCCTGTACCACCGACATTCGCCAAATTTGCAGAGCAAGTTTCGTAAGAGACGATAAAGGCCACCGTGAGAGGTGCGGTGGCCTTTTCGCAGCAGGTAGAAAAGAGAGAGAAAATTACCTACTAAGTTCTTTTCTTGTTTAGTTTACGACGTTCATAAGGGCTTGTGCCACCCCATACTCCAAACGTTTCTTTATTTTCTAAAGCAGTTTCTAAACACAATTTCAACAATGGGCAAGGTGGCAGTTCTTCTGTCTCTGACGTCGCTTTAGCACCTAAACAATTTCTTTTAGCCATTCGTATATCCTCTGGTGTTTCACCGTCCCAAATAGTTGGGGCTGACATACAAACAACTTGTTCTTCGATAGCCAGATGCCTTAAATTAGCAAGTAATTTTGCACCCTTTGGGCTTAATCTAGGGTTCACGACAACTTTTGGCCGTTATTTGCTTTAACCAACAATTTATACACTCCAATAGGTTGCATATTCATTGGTTCGGCAAAATCAGAATAAGGAATATTTTGTTCCTTATACATTTTTAACGCCAAGTTAGCCCTCTTTTCTCGCAATTCAGCAGCAGCCTTATCGTGCTGTTCAATTAATCCCGTCAAAGTCGCTATTTCAATCATTCCAAGCATTAGATTCCTCCTACGTTTACTGCTCTAGCATAATGCCCTTGCCAAACTAACTTTACCACAGTAGGAGCACCGTGCCTGTTTTTAGCGACATCTAAATAAAGTTCTGTTTCGTCTTGATGCAACAAAATCACCACATCGGCATCCTGCTCGATACTGCCAGATTCCCTTAAATCGCTCAAACTAGGTTTTCTGTCTTGACGATTCTCTGACGCTCTATTTAACTGCGATAGGGCTATAACAGGAATATTGAAGTCTTTAGCCAGAATCTTTAACTGGCGTGAAAACTCTGCAACTACTTCGTGTCTAGGGCGATTATCCACCGTCGATAACAACTGCAAATAATCAACTATTAAACCAGAAACTGGAACTTTACGCATTACTGACCTAACGTGAGTGCGAATATCCTGAATAGTGACACTGGCCCTGTCGTCAATCGCTATACGAGGTTTTAACCTTGCTCGATAAGTAGCAATCTTATTCCAATCAGACTCGTAAAGCCTGTTGTTCATTACAGCATCCATAGGAATTTCGAGTTCACTAGAAATAATGCGTTTGTGGATTTCTTCTCTACGCATTTCTAGCGACGAAAACGCAACAGCACCGTGTTTAGCCAACTCTAATGCGGATTGAATACCAACACTTGTTTTACCAATTCCTGGCCTAGCACCTATCACATATAGGCAGGCAGGCCTAAATCCTCCAATAGCGTCAGTTAAAGCCCTCCAAGGTGTTGGATATGCTGAACTAGGTTTACCCATTTCGTCAATAGTCGCTGAAATTTCATCCTCGACGAATTTTACTGTTCCAACAGATACGCCTAAAGCGTGGTCAATGTCTGCTCTCGCAAATTCAGTTAAATCTTTGAAATCAACTGTTTTAGCCTTTTGAATAATTAACCTTGCAGATAACTCTAACCGTCGTCTTACAGCGGACTCTTTGATTATTGTTGCGTAATAGGATGCTGCACTGGGAGATGGAACTGAACTTGTCCATTCGTGAACATCAATCACCGTCGTATTCAAGGCCCTGAAACGTTTATCAGAAGTAAACGTAATAGCGTCAACAGGAGAACCCTCGTTCCTGATTTTTGACATTAGGTTATAGGCTTTACCTAAATTAACGTTATAGAAATCTTCTTCCAACAAAACAATATCGTCTAAAACTGCACCGTTAGTTAAAAGTATTGAACCTAAAACAGCGATTTCAGCATTTTTTGTATCATTGATGTTTATCTCGTTATTCAATTATTTTCTTCTTTCTCTCTTTGCGTACAGCAGCAGCACCTTGCACGATATGTGCTGGCCTCACCCATTCAGTGCTGGTTCGGTAATGAATTAAAAGTGCCAACATAGCATCTTCAAAAGCGGTTTCGGCTAATATTTCTTGCCACGCCATAATTGTTTCGTTAGTAGCAGTGCGATTGTCCACTAAAGCAATTTTGGCTAAAAGTAAACCAGTTTCTCTAATGTCCATCTTCTATTTCACGTGGTTTTTGATTGTCGAGATTGTTCGCACGTTCAATAATGTCTCTCGCAATATCTGTCGAATTTGATTTCTGGTCGCCAGTAGGTAAATCCTCGTCTAACCAGCGTTCTTGATTAAGCCAAGTCGATGGATGGGGAATGAATTTCTTTTCTGGTATAGCAGGATTATGTGCGTACCGTCGAGCACCATCATTAATCTGTTTTGCTGAATTCGGGTATTTCTTTAACGCTTTTAGATACGCTGACCTAGCAGCCCCTTTTCCCTCTTTGCGTGGATAAATTTCCCAAAACTGTGAGAACGCCAATTCTATGAACTTATTGTTTTGTTTGTATTCTTCTAATTGGTTTTCTTTTATATTGGTATTCTTAAGCGTTTGATTTTCCACCGTTGGTTTATCCACCTGTGGTTTATCCACCGTTGGGTTTTCTAACGATGGTGATTCAAATGGGTCATTTAAAATCCATTCAGCGTTCCTGTATCTGCCGAAATCATCTCTAACCTTGGTGCGAATCAAATATCCGCAATTCTCTAGTTGCTCGACCGCTGACCTAATGGCAGTAATACCGTCATTTGATTGTTTAGCCATCTCCTCTAAACTCGTCATCCAACCATCGCTATGACTCATCAATAAAACTAAAATCCCTTTAGCCCTAAAGCCTATTCTGCTATCCCTAGCCCAACTATTAGGAATCTGCGTAAAATTATTTTCGAACGCCAACCTATTTCTAATTATGCTTAAACCATTCATATCTTCTCTTTTCTTCTTAATGCTTAATGCCCCCATCAAACTGACAAGGGCATTTTGTTGGTGAAACTAATTATGGGTTCAAAGGTAATAGAAAAGCAAATCCCATTCTGGCATACCGATTCTGCCTGTTTGCCTAAGTTTATTAGCCTCTTGGAACTGACGAACTGATTTTACGGTTTCAGTCCCGAAACGAGATGTAACTGGGCAAAAATAACCATTGGCCCTTAACGCAGCCTGTGCAGCCCTAACGAGCATACCTGCGTCGCCACCTGTTATTCTTTTGTGTTTTCTCGGGATGACAGATTTCCAAGTTTCAGAATCCCATTCACCGTGTCGCACTGGTAATCCCATACGTGCTTGATGTGCTTTAGTCGCCTCAAGAGTTTTCTCATCAAATGTTGGCCTTTCTTCTGGGAATCCCAAAAAATAATGGATAAATACAACGTTTTTACCTGAATGCCCTAATCCTATTTTAGTGCTGCCAATTTTATCTGAAATCTCGTCAATGTAACTCGAAATTTCTGGTTCTTCTTCAACTCCAACATAAGTGAACAGCATATTTGGTGATTGGTATTCTGATGCAAAACCCAAATCATCGCCTATACCAGTCAAATCTTTGTGAGTTTTAATCGTGAATTCCAAGCCTAAACGTTTTTTGTCGCTACCAGATTCACTATAACCGTCGAGTGTTACAGGTAGATTCATTTCGTCAAAAAAACGTACACCAGAACCACTGATGCGAATAAGTAATTCTTCCGCATAGTCCACAATGTTCTTGTGAACAGACAGCATCCCGCCATCGACTATTGTGCGTCGAATGTAGTTGTTTTTATACGATTTAGTATCGGGGTTTCCCCAGTTTTCAGACATAAATAAAGCATACAGCCATTATTCGCTAAAACAACGTGTGTTGGCGTGTCTAAATGCCCAGTTTGAAATCCTCAATACCGTCGATTTTTATGTTAGGCAGATTGTTAGCCTCAACCGCAATCTTAACGTCTCGGTTAGGATAGAGCCTCAAAATGTGGATACAAGGGTCATCTTCTTCGAATTGTTCACATTCTTCCGCACTCATAGGCACACCGTCGTGAGTGTGGCATACGTCGTTAGAAACCCAATTCTGCTGATAGCCATAGGCTAGCCATTCGTCGAAATCCATAATTACCTTTCTTTTAAGGCTAGATTCGCATAAATAATGCAGAAAAGCAAATTATTCGTCTCGTCTAATCCAAAAAGACGCTACCCAAACAATAAACCCAATAATAATGGCATAGCCTACAACTGTTTTAGCAGTACCCTCTAAAACAATCCAAGCAATAAAAAGGCCAATACCAGTAAAAAGTTGGCCTAATAGGTCGTTAAAAAAATCTTTCATTATCTTCTCTCAACAATAGTTTTAATAATTTTGTAGATAGCGAGAGCAACAACAGTCGTAATTAGAACTGCCGATACGCTTTCAATTAATATTTGAAAACCCGATTCGCTTAGATTCATTGTTTTATTCTCCTTGTAGATGGTGTTGGGCTTGCTGAACCTCCGATAGCGGTTTGTGCTGCTAATCCAGATGCTTGAACAGCAATCTGCGTAACAACCACTGATGCTACGACTTCTTTCTTTGCAGTCTCTCGTACTTTAGGCGACATATCTGAACCGACATTCCCAAAATAATTTATAGCATCAATTATGGCCACCGTCGCATTTCCGATTAAAGGTATTGCAGCGATAGATGGGTCAACTTGAATGTCATCCGCTTGTGCAGCGACAAATAATTGTTGCAGTGCTTGTTCGTATTCGGGTGAACCTTGTTCTGTGTTTTCTAAAACATTATTAGCGTAAGCAATAAGATTCACTACTTCACCGTCGCTTAAAGTAGTAGGGTCTATTTCCGCAGGGTCAATTTTAGTTACATCAGGTACGACAGGAACATCAGGATTCGATGTAGGTGTTTGTGTAGGTTCATCCGTCGAATTAACGTCTGGAGTATTCTCGGGAGTTGGTTTCGGGTCTGGGACTACTGGAGGGTCAGGAATTGTTGGCGGTTCAGGAATCACAGGTGGTTCTACTACTGGCACATCAGGTTTATCTCCAGTAATGATTTTTATTGGTTCAGAATAATTTGAATATAAAGGCAAAGTGTCGTTATCTGTTCTAACACTGAAAGTTATTTCAGTATTGGCAGGTAAATCAGATATTTCTACTGAATTGCCGAATACACTAACACCAAAACCAGCGTTATCACCATAAGTCCACATAAACGCATAATGTTCAATAGGAACAGAGGTGTCTGGAGTTTCCCAATCAACTTTCAACGTTGTCCCATCTACAACGTAATTAATGTTCACTGGAGGATTTAAAAATGGTTGTATTACGACAGGTTTGTCTTGAGAATAATACGATGCGGGAATCGGTGAACCATTAGCAGACAAAACGTTGCAAGCACCACCCCCATATTCATAAAACCAAGCGTCTAAACGTTGAGGTACGTTGGCAATAAAAGAATGGTCAGCAGAAGTTCCTGAACATCCTTTCAACCACCAGTTATCTATCACAGTTTCACCGTCGAGAGTCAGAATAAACCCATCGTCAGCCCAAGATTGCAGAGAAACAGTTTCAGTATTAGGCCAAGTCAGCCAACCAGAATAATGCACTAAAACAAAATCACCTTGACATCCAGCAACGACACCTTGATAGTCTGCATCGAAATTATGGTTTATAGCATCAACGCTTGTCCAAGAAGTTGCCACCGTCGTACTGCATAAAACGTATTCTGGCAATGCAGAATGTTCTGGCAGATAATCAGGACTATAAGTGTAAACTTCCACCGTCAACCCAGACTCAACCGCTTTAGCGTATGGGGCAGTAAATATTGCACCGCCCAACGCAAGAAACACAACTAAAACAATGCGACCTAAACGCATCTGAACCCTACTTTAATACAGTGCTTAAAAGATAAACTAAAGTACCCGAAATAACTGTAACTAAAAGCCCTGCAATCCAAGCGTATCTGTAAACCAACTTTTCCAATTCACGAATACGAGTTTCGTGGTCTTTCAAAGTATTACCAACGCTGTCAGATAAAGGTTTAATAGTTAACTGCAATTCTTGTATCGCTAATTTCAAAGCAGTTAAATCTTCGGCCATAGCCTGCTCTAACTTTTCTAATTTTTCGTATGTTTTCGCAGGAGTTATACGAACTGACTCTTCCGAACTCATTTATTTTCTTCTAAAGCCTTAGTTACAGCCTGTTTGAAAGCGTCTTCACGGCCCTTTTTAGTTATTGTTGCAGTAGACGCCAATTCAACACCCATAACACTCATAACCACAGCAAACATAGACGCAAAAGCAATTAATCCACCACTAAGCCAATTTCCTCCAAATAGCGGAATAGAACCTATGCCTGCTCCAGGAAAAAACGCTACCATCGCTAGGCCGAGAGAACGTTTAATAACGTCCCATATACCGTCGATAAGATTCTTATATTTACTCATTAGGCAGCCTTATTAGCCTCAATGTGCTTTAGAGGGTCAACTAAAGTACTATAATCCGCCATATGAATATTCGGATTAGACCAATCTTTATTAGCCTTACCGATTGAGAGATGCAAATGTGCTCCCGTCGAGGCTGTCCCGCTAGGCGTGTTCTTGCCTCCGCCGACTTTGCCGATAATGTCGCCTAACTTGATTTTGTCGCCCTTTTTGAGTGGAGATTCTTCAGCAAGGTGAGCATACAACACCCAATAGCCGTCGCCAGCAGACTGAATAAGGATATGCCCTAAAACGTCAGTCCAAGTATTAACGAAAACTGTACCAGCGGTAATTGCGGGAATAGGAGACTTTTCGGCTGGATGCCAGTCTTGTCCACGATGCGGACGACCATTGCGATATGGTGCAAGATTTCCGAATTCGTCGCCACGAAGTTTTACTGCAAATGGTTCTTTATAGATTGTCATAATTTTCCTTAATTAGCCTCGTATGTTCCAGTAAATAAAAATGCCCTGTTTGCTGCTAAATCTGTTGCAGCAACAACCGTCGTATCTGACGACATAATGCTTGAAATTGTTGTTCCTGTAACTGTTCCACCAGAACGAATAGAACCGCTAGCGTTAACGTATTTACCATTAACTATTTGAGTAGCACCGCTCAACGCTGCAACAGGCAAGTTGATAGTGATGTTTCCAGCCCCAGTACCGATAGTAAAAGTGTTGATTAATAAATAAACTCTAAAATGTACTGTTTTGCCAACTTGCAAATACGCACCTTGCTGAGTAGTATAAGTTAAAGTAGTAAAAGCACCAGTCGCTGGAGATATAGTTGGCGTATAGGATGTCCAAGCACCAGTAGAAGTCGGAACAGCAACCCAAGCACTACCGTTGTAATATTCCAAAGTGTTTGTTCCAGTAATAAACGTCAACATACCCTGCGATGGAGACGTTATTGCTGTTGTTCGGGTTCCCGAAGATGCGAAAACCATTACGCTTTGCTGCATAAGATAGGTGTTAACATCGCTGGCGGTAAGCACATCGCCAGCGGTAAAAGTTTTAAAACCAGCACCCGCCATAATTTCCTCCTAAATAGTTTTATTTAATAACTTAAAACGTTAGTATTCAACACGCCAAGCATAGCCGAATTCAGATGGAACGGTAAATAATCAATAGACGCCACCGTGAAAGTCATCACATATGTTTTGTCTTTGTCTATTCTTTGATTGATTCCGATAACAACATATTTTTTCACCATCTGCGTACCTATACGAGCAGGTTTAAATGTTATTTGAACTAATTGACGCATATCCATAGCCAAAACAGTAGATTGTTGTGCCCCTGTTAGACCGTGCACTTGTAGTTCCATTTGTTCTACACGCAATTCAGGATTGCCATAAACAGATAAAAGTTCTCCAGCAATATTGTCTAACTGATTAGGTTTAGCACTAGGAATCAAATAATCTGCTGCACCGTAAGCCCTAACACCATAAAGGGTTTGCAAAGTTGTGTCTTCTTTTACTTTAGTTATTACTGGCGATTGCGTGTTTGAAAGAACAATTTTATTGAACAAATTTTCGCTATTGTACGTCACTTTAACGTCGCTGTACGGTATATCTGTTCCTGAATAATCTGAAAACGCAATAGGAGTAAGAATCGATGGATTTGACTTGAGCGTACTTGTTTCAAGTTTGCTTGTAGATTTATTTACTGAACCCAACCATCTTGACGTATAACGTTTAGTTCCATCATTTGCTGGAGTAAATGTTCCATCAAAATAAGTGTCTAATGTTGCTACTGGTTCAATCTGGATAGCGTCAATATAAAAATTGTTGCTGTTAAAAGCCCCATTATCAACATAAACATAGACACCATCTATCGTGGATGCTGTCGTGTTGACTGGCGTACTAATTCTAGTCCAAGTGTTGCTAGGAACAGCAGTTGTAGAATTGACAGTAGCGACAGTTCCTGAACCATTCATTAAATCGAGTTG
>Ga0214917_10003086_pt1 | contig 19644 bp, 19 predicted proteins | sample LL_1208_BB_MetaG_FD_177983 | JGI IMG/M metagenome (GOLD analysis project Ga0214917, IMG submission 177983) | Freshwater microbial communities from Lake Lanier, Atlanta, Georgia, United States - LL_1208_BB | ecosystem: Environmental > Aquatic > Freshwater > Lake | place: USA: Georgia | collected...
GCCTCAATGATGTCGACCCCCAACCGGGCAAGCTGCCTGGCGACCTCGAGTTTTTGGCGGGGGGTCATAGCGGCGCCGGGGCACTGCTCTCCGTCCCGGAGAGTCGTGTCGAAAATCAGAATACGGTCACTGGGCATGGGATGAGCCTAGCCTGAAAAGGCTTACGTTGCACCTCCGTCGGGGAGGTTGGCCTCGTGCTCTTTAGTAGGCGGCTTGGGCGCCCTTGAGGTTCCGGCGACGGATCCAGGGCATCAAACCACGGAGGCGGGCACCGGTTTTTTCGATGGGGTGCTTTTCGCCCAGCTTGAGAAGTTTGTGATAGCGCTTCATGCCGGTGCGGCTCTCTTTGACCCACTCCCGGGCAAATTTTCCATTACGGATCTCCTGCAGGACCGACTGCATGGCCTTCTTCGTCCGGCCATCCACCACGCGGGGGCCGCGGGTAACGTCCCCGTACTTGGCGGTTTCGGAGATGGAGAAGCGCATGCCGGCGATTCCGGATTCGTTGATCAAGTCCACGATCAGTTTCAGTTCGTGCAGGACCTCGAAATAAGCGACTTCCGGTTGATATCCGGCTTTCACGAGAACCTCAAAACCCGCCTGAATGAGCGCCGAGGTTCCCCCGCAAAGCACGGCCTGTTCGCCAAAGAGATCCGTTTCGGTCTCTTCCTTAAAGGTCGTCTGGAGCAGGCCGGCGCGGGTGGCGCCGATTCCCCGGGCCCAGGCCATGGCGATGGCCCGTGCCTGTCCGGAGGGATTTTGTTGAACGGCAAACAAGGCGGGAACGCCCCGGCCCTCCTGATACTGGCGGCGAACGATGTGGCCCGGACCCTTGGGGGCCACCAGGATTACATCGACATTCTTCGGTGGGCGGACGGTTTTGTAGTGGATGGCGAATCCGTGGCTGAACAGCAGGCACTGGCCCTTACGCAGGTTGGGGGCGATGTCCTTCTCGTAAACGGAAGGGATTTTCAGGTCGGGCACCGCGACAAAAATCACGTCGGCACCCCGCACGGCCTCCGCGGTGGGGAGAACCTTGAACCCGTGCTTTTTGGCCACGGGGATCGACTTGCTGCCCTTGTAGAGTCCGATGGTTACCCGAATCCCGCTATTCTTGAGATTGAGGGCGTGGGCATGGCCTTGGGAGCCGAAGCCGATCACGGCGACTTTGCGTCGGCGTAGGGGGTTGAGACTGGCGTCTTTGTCGTGATAGATGCGGGCGGGCATGGGGTATTCTCCGGTTAGGGGTGGTGGTTCGGGGGAAACTTACTTGCGGGGCAGGGCGATTCGGCCGGTTCGGCTGAGCTCCAGGATGCCGAAGGGTTTCATGAGTTGGAGGAACTTGTCGATTTTGCTCTCATCGCCGGTCACCTCGATGGAGAGGCTGGCGGATTGTACGTCCACGATTTTGGCGCGGAAAATATCGCAAATCTGCATGACCTCCGGTCGGGTGGCGGAAGAGGCTTTCACCTTGAGCAAGATCAATTCGCGGTCGATGACGTCGCCATCCTTGAAGTCATGGACCTCGAGGACGTCCACGAGCTTATTGAGCTGTTTGACGACCTGCTCGAGAACCTGATCGTTGCCCACCACCACGATAGTCATCCGGGAGATCTTGTCGTTCTGCGTGGGTCCGACGTTGAGGGTGTCGATGTTGAATCCCCGGCCACTGAAAAGGCCGGCGATCCTGGTGAGGACCCCGAATCGGTTCTGAACAACAACGGAAATGGTGTGTCGCATAAGGGAAACTGTTGAACACGAAAGAGTAGCGGAGGCCCGGAGGTAGGGTCAAACCGAAAGGCCGGATTTGCCCAGAAGGCCCCGCAGACGGGCCAGCTCATGCGATTGCTGGTCGAGCTGCTGCACGGCGTTGGCCAAATCTGTTTCCAACTGTTTGATCCTTAGCCGCAGCGCGGCGTCAAAGGCGGGGCTGCTGGCGGTCGCCTCTGCCGCCTCGGGAGCCTCCTCCAATTTGATGGTTCGGCTCTTCAGGCGGGCGGCCCGGCGCCGGCTGATTTCTTCGAGAAATTCGGTGACGGTGTAGGTCTCTTTTGTCCGGCTGTGGGTAACCAACTCCGAACCCCCCAGCTGCCCACTTTGTAAAAATTCCGCAATCGTTCCGGCGGTGGTCGGGCCGTAACGGGGACCGTCCAGCGGTTCCACCCACCATATCATCTCCAAGGCCCCAATCTCGGGAGCTTTGACCCAGGGGCCCTCATCCACTTGGATCAAATCATCCGGGGCAATCAGGGACTGGTTGCCCAAAGCCTTGAGATGATCCAAATCCATCGGCCCCAAAATTCGCCCTGTCTGCTGTTTCTGCAGGCGGTAGAGGGAGGCAGGGGTGGTCACCGGAAATTAATGGGCTGGGATGACCAGCTTTTGCCCGACCTTGAGGGGGGCATCCTTGCCTAATTGGTTGGCTTTGCGTACGGATTCGACGGTCAGTTTGAGTTTATATTCCTCGTTATAGGCCTGCACGATTGAGCTGAGGGTGTCGCCTTTGGCCACGACATGCTCGTATCCCTCGGTGGCCTTGGGGGCGCTAGCCGCAGGAGCTTTTTCCTTGGTTTTCTCCTTCTCCTTTCGTTCCGCCAGCATCTTGGAAACCTCATCCAAAAGGGCGGAACGATCCTGCGCGGCCTTGGCTGAGGCACTGGCCAGGCTTTCCTTGAGGGACTGGGATTGCTGTTTGACCTCCTCCAATAGCTGCTCGAGGGAGGTGACCCGGCTTTGAATTTTGTCAAATTCCTGATCCATCCGCTCCACTTGGTCAGCGGCCTTCAGGATTTTTCTCCGCTCAATCTCGGCGTCCTCGGCGGCAGCCGGACTGCCCGATTGGGCGAAAAGAGGGGAGAGAAACGCAAGCCAAAGCGGAAATAAAAGACGGGGAAGGTTCAATTTGGGCACTCCGTGATTATCGCGCCCGGGAAATCTACCCGACAAGCTTTTCAAACTCTTTTTCGGAAATAACTCGAACCCCCAAAGCATGCGCCTTCTCCAGTTTGGACCCGGCGTCCTCCCCTGCCAAAACGAAATCCGTCTTGGCGCTGACCGATCCGGCCACCGAGCCGCCTTGCGACTGGATCCGGCGGATAAATTCTTCCCGCGGTTGGCTGAGGGTTCCCGTGATGACAAATTTTTTACCCGAAAAGACACCCCCCCGAATTTCCAGTTCCGCGGGCAGGGCGTGGAGGTTGAGACCGGCTTTTTTCAGGGCTTGAACCAGTCGCCGGGTCGAGGCTTCTCCAAAAAATGCCACAATCTCCTCCGCCACTTTTTCCCCCACGTCCTTCACCTGAACCAGGTCGGCCACTTTCGCCTTGGTCAGGGCATCCAAGGAATGGAAGTGGCGGGCCAGGGCTTCCGACAAAACAGCGCCGACCTGGGGAATGCCAAGGGCAAAAATGAGCCGGCCCAAGGGCCGCTTCTTGCTGGCGGCGATTCCCTCCACCAAGTTGCCGGCGGACCTCTCGCCCATCCGCTCCAGCTTTTCCAGTTCCTGCTGGTTGAGGTCGTAGATCTGTTCGAGATGTTGCACCAATCCGGCGTCGATCAACTGGCCGACCATGGCCTCTCCCATGCCTTCGATATCCATGGCGCCGCGATGGGCAAAGTGTTGCAGCCGGCGTTTGAGCTGTCCCACGCAATCGCGGGAACAACACCGGAGGAACACTTCTTCCTTCACGAGGGGCCCTTGGCAAACCGGGCAGTGGGTGGGGATCGGAATGGGACGGGAGTTTTTGGGTCGCTTCTTCAGGTTCACGGAAATCACCGCCGGGATGATCTCCCCCGCTTTCTCGACGGTCACCGAGTCGCCCACCCGGATGTCCTTGCGGGAGATCTCCTCGAAGTTGTGCAGGGTCGCGCGGGCGACCGTGGTGCCGCTGAGCTGGACCGGCTCCAGTTCCGCCACCGGTGTGATCACTCCCGTCCGGCCGACCTGGAAGGTGACGGCATGCAAGCGGGTCTCGGCCTGCTCCGGCGCGTATTTGTAGGCGATCGCCCACCGAGGGGCCTTATCGGTGGAGCCGAGGATTTTTTGTTGATCGAAGCGGCTGACCTTGATGACGGCGCCGTCGGTGGCGAAGGGAAACTTGGTGCGGGCTTGGTCGAGCTCGCGGACTGCCTGAAGAACCTCCGGGGTTCCTTGCACAGGGCGAAACCAGCTGTGGCCCGGCAGACCCCAAGCCAGGATCTGTTGGTGGAGGTCGATTTGGTTGGTCAATTTGGAACCGGAGGTTTCCCCGAGCCCGTAGAAAACCACCGCCAACGGCCGCTGGGCCACTTCCCGCGAATCGAGCAGTTTGAGGGTTCCCGCGGCGGCGTTGCGGGGATTGGCAAAAAGCGCTTCCCCCTGTTTTTCCCTCGTGCGGTTCATGGAATCGAAGGCGGCTTGCGGAAGATAAACTTCCCCGCGGAATTCGATCACCGCCGGCAAGCCGGGGACGGAAAGCGGCAGGGTGCGGACGGTTTTCAGGTTTTCCGTGATGTCGTCGCCTTTTTCCCCGTCACCCCGGGTTAGGCCCTGGACCAGGCGGCCTTTTTCATACCGAACGCTGACGGCCACGCCATCCACTTTGGGCTCGATGGCGAACTCGGCTTTCTGGCCGTGCAGGTTTTTCTCCACCCGGGCGAGAAACTCTTCCAGCTCCCTTTCGCTGTAGGTGTTGTTGAGACTCTGCATCGGAACCGCATGGGCCACGGTTCGAAACGAGTCGAGAGGAGTGCCGCCCACTTTTCGGGTGGGGGAATTTTCATCGGCCAGCTCGGGATGGGATTTCTCCAAATCAACCAGCTCCCGGTACAGGCGGTCGTAGGCGGTATCGGAAATTTCCGGCTGGGCCTCGACGTAGTAAAGGCGGTCATGACGGCGGACCTCGTCGAGGAGGCGGGCGTAGCGCTGGGCGACTGACAAGCTCACCGGCGGCGTCGGCGCAGAAGAATGCCCAGGGAAATTCCCAGAACATCAGCCATCCAGTCCCGCACGGAGACATCGCGACCGGGGGAAAGGCGTTGGGACTGCTCATCCAGGGCGCCGAGGGCGGATCCAGCCATCCCGATGGCGGCGGAGGGGTAAGGAAGGCCGGCGAGCACGAAACCGAACCCGGTGTAGACGGCCAGGTGCATCACCTTGTCGTTCGGGAGCGGAAAGAAGGAGTTAACTTCCTGGATCCGCTTGGATGGCAGGGCGGAAACGCTGAGAATGGCGGCATAGTAGAGGGCGGGCGGCAGAAAGTTTTTCCATCGCAGAGAACTCATCGGAAGGGCATTTTGAACGGAGAGTGAAGCAGGGCAACGTGAAAGAAGGGGGCCTCATCCTTGGCATCGAGGGTGGGGGTACGAAGACCAACTGGGTTTTGCTTGGCCCGGGCGGGAGGGTTATGGCGCAAGGGCAGGCCGGGCCGGGAAACGTCATGTTGGTGGGGGGGGAGGGGCTGAAAAAGATTTTCCGCCAGATTTCCCGCGCTTTGCCAGCACAACCCGGAGCCATCGGGGGCGGTTTTGCCGGCGCGCGGGGAGCGGCGGAATTTTCCCTCATTCGCTCTGCTCTTCGGTTCGTCTGGCCCAAGGTCGCCAAGGTGGTGGTCGGTCAGGATGTGGACTCGGCTCTGGCGGCGGCCTGGGGTGCGGGGGACGGCTTTTTGGTTATCGCCGGTACGGGCAGCAACGTGGTGGGGAAAAAAAATGGGAAAAAGACGGGGGCCGGTGGACATGGCCACCTGTTGGGGGACGGGGGAAGCGGATACGATCTGGCGCGGCGCGCCTTGGCGGCGGTTTTCCAAATCCGGGATCGCGAAGGGAAACCGCCCGCTTTGGCTGCGGCTTTGATGGCCCATGCCGGGGCGGCGGATCTGGATCGTCTCTTACGGGAAGTTTATCGGCAAAAAGGCAAGGAGTGGTTGGCTGGATTTGCCCCAGTGGTACTGCGGGCCGCGGCCCGGGGAGATCGGGTGGCGAAACAAGCGGTGCACGATGCCACGAGTTCGCTGGCGCAGTCCGTCGTTTGGCTGGCACACCGGTTGCGGGTTCGTCGACCGCAACTGGCCCTGACGGGCGGGCTTTTTGAAAACCAGATTTATCATTCCGCCTTTCAATCGGTTCTTCGCCGGCGCTGTCCGGGCGCAACAATGATGGTTTTGCGCGTGCCGGGTTCGGTGGGGGCTGCCCGGATGGCTGGATCAGCCCTCTCGGGCCAAGGGCAGAAAAAAGCTTTGGCCGAAAAACTGGTGCCCGTTGAGGCTTTGCCCACGGAGCGGTCCAATCCCCGGTCGCGAGGTTTGCATAAAAAATCCGTGGATCAGCTGGTGCGTCTCTTTGTCGATGAAGAGGCCTTTACGGTGCGGGCGTTGGCTTCGGCGAAGAAAGAGATTCAACAAGCGGCGGGAATCGTCTCCCGAGCGTTGCAAAGGGGTGGGCGGCTTTTTTACATCGGGGCGGGAACCAGCGGGCGGCTGGGCGTTTTGGATGCCAGCGAAATGCCCCCGACTTTTCATGCGCCGCCGGAACAGGTGCAGGCGATTTTGGCGGGAGGGCCGGAGGCCATTTTCCGCGCCCAGGAAGGGGCGGAGGATGATGCCGCTGCGGGCGACAGGGCGGTCCGGGAGAGAAGAATCGGGAAGAGGGATGTTTTGGTCGGGTTGACCGCCAGCGGGCGGACCCCGTTTGTTCATGGGGCGTTGCAAGCGGGAGCCAAGCTCGGAGCCGCCACGGTCCTGGTTACGGCTCATCCCAAATGGAGGCCGGAGCGGGGCGTCATCCATCCGGATGCCATTGTTTGCCTGGATGTCGGCCCTGAGTTGATCGCCGGCTCCACCCGGTTAAAGGCCGGTACGGCGACCAAGATGGTCTGTAACATTCTCAGCTCGGTGGCCATGATCCGGTTGGGGCGGGTGTACGACAACCTGATGGTTCATGTGGTGCCCTCCAACGAAAAACTCAAGGCCCGGGCCATTCGGTTGGTTCGGATGTTGACGAGGGCGGGCGTTGAGGAAGCGGACCGGGCTTTGCAAGCGGCGGAGGGTAAGGTGACTCTGGCGGTGGAGTTGTTAGGGGGTTAGCGGTTTCGTCTTTAGTCATGAGGGAACCTCGGGCTTTTCAGCTTCTCTGGATAACTAACGACTAAAAAACTAAATCCCTTTCCTTACACTTCCCGCTTGTCGTCATTTCGTGGCCAGCCACGATCGCAATTATGAGGCGGACATTTTTGCTTCTGGCGGGGATCGCGTGCTCCGCGGGTTGGGGAGCGGAGGCTGATCTGGCCGGACTGTGGAAGAACACGGCGGTGGGCATCGCCCAGTCGGCGATCATTGTCTCTCAGGAAGGAGCCTTTCTGCATGTGGCCGGATACGGGGTTTGGGCGGGTGGCGGGCCGGGAGTTTGGCATGGCAAAGGGACCATCGAAGGATCACGGGTAAAACTCCCCTTGACCTACACCAAGCTACCGAAGCCGGATTTTGATCCCAAGGTAGAGCTGGAACTGGAGATTTCCCCCGACACCAAAACTCTTTCCGGGACGTGGAGGAACGGGTTGGGAAGAAAAGGCCCGGTGAAGTTTGTCAAAATGGGCGCGGAATCGGCTCCCAAGATTGCCACACCGGCCGAGGCTCCATCAGCCGAGGGACCGAGCGATGGGGCGGAAAAAAAAGAGGAAGCCGCCCAACCCTAAACACCGTGCACCCGGCCCCAGTGGACATCCAGCTGGCGGCTGAGACATAGCTTGAGGGCGCGGAGAAGACAGGCGGCTTCCAGTTTCTGGCCGCGAGAGATCATGCTGGCGAGAGGTTCGTCGGGTCGAAGCCGAAGGGCGTCCTGGCATAGAATGGGCCCTTGATCTAGGTCGGGCGTTACGAAATGTGCGGTCACGCCGACGATCTTCACTCCCTTGTCGTAGGCTTGGCGGTAGGCGGAAGCGCCCGGAAAAGCGGGAAGCAGGGAGGGATGAATATTGAGAATCCGGTTTTTCCAGTGCCAGACAAAGTCCGGGGAGAGAATCTTCATGAAGCGGGCCAATACCACCAAGTCGACCCCGGCCTTCTCCAAATGTTCCTGCAGGGTCACTTCAGCTTTCTGCCGGTTGCGGTAATCGATCAGGCGAAAAGGCAGACCATGACGGCGGGCGATCCTGCCCAACTGGGGATGATTGCCAGCCACCAGAACCGGGTCGGCCGCCAACCGGCGGGCTTTCCAATCCTTGAGGATGGCCTCCAGGGCATGGGTTTCTTTCGAGACAAGAATCGCCAGACGGCGGCGACTGCGCGTGGCCATGGCAAATCGGAGGGTCAGCTTCATCCGGAGGTGGCGTGCCAAGTTCTCGAGTTCGGAGCGGATCCGGCGTTCCTCCAGTTTTGCGCCCGACCAGGAGGCCAGCAGGGTCATGCGGAACTTTCCGCGCGCGACCTGTTCCTCGAGCGATTCGATGTTGGCGCCCATGCGGAAAAGTTGCTGGGTAACGGCGGCGATGGCACCGGTGCGGTCCGGGCCCACCAAACCGATCGTGACAAAGGAACGGTTAGTCATTTTCAGTCTCCCCGGTAGGTGCACGAGGCGCGCGGCGTTTCATGCAGGGTGATTTCTGAAAGCCCGGGCAGAAGGGGACTTAATTTCTTCCAGAACCACTGGCACATGATCTCGAGCGTGGGATTCTCCAGCCCGGGAGTTTCATTCAGGCAGGAGTGGTCCAGCTTGCTCAGGAGAGGGCGAACCGCTTCCGCGATTTTGGCGTGGTCGTAGAGAAGGCCGGATTTTGGGTCGATCGATCCCGAGACGCAGACTTCCAGCCCGAAGCTATGCCCGTGCATCCGACGGCACTTGTGCCCCTCGGGAAAGGAGGGCAGTTGCTGGGCAGCTTCAAAATCAAACTTTCGGCGGAGCGTGATCGACATGGAAATAATTACTAGCGATTCAAGAGGCCTAGTTCAACGACGGAGCGGGGCCCTGCAGATGATTGAATCTTTCGGTTTGGTAGGGCCCGACGTCCCGGCGGGCCGGGTTGAATCGTCATCCAGCTGAGGGTTATGAATTTGGTAGGGCGACCTCGATGAGGGCGCCTAGTTGAAATTTTCAGCCTGAGGCCTTGAGCCAAGTCGGCTCATCGAGCCCGCCCTACCGGGGAACCGGGTTCTTTTTTTCCGAAAACCATGAGTTTAAAACTTTTTCGAGGCATCCACCCCAAATCGCCAAGCTTGCCGCGAGCAGGAGCAGGCATGGCACGGCGATCCATGACGACTTTTCCTTGAGAAAAGAGGCGAAGTGAATCGCATAGGGTTGGTGCACGAGGTAGATCCCGTAGGAGAAGGAACCCGCCCAGGCGAGAGCTTGGCCCAAACCGGGGATCTTCGCCCAAAACCCCGAGGCGCCGGCGACGACCAAAAAGCAGGCGGTGCCAGTCAGAAAATCGACCACCACGTAACCGTGGGGAATTTGGTAAACTGCCAGCGCGATGGGATAAAGCAGAAGGCCTGCAGCCAAACCGCGACCGCGCAGGAGCCAGTGCTCAAACGTGTCAGGATTCCTGGCGTACCAAGCGCCGAATATCATGCCGAGAGCAAATTCCGGCAAACGGCTGAGTCCGCATCCCCCCAGAACCCATTGGCCGCTGGAGGGGTGGAGGTAGAGAAGATAAATGCGCGCAAAAAAACCGATGGCGAGGGCTGCCGCCAAAAAGGCGACGGGCCCCAGCTTTCTCAGCCCCGCCATCAGAATGGGGAAGAGGGCAAACAGCTGGAGGATTAGGCAGAAGTACCACCAGGCGGCGTTCAGGTAGAAAAAATTATAGTCGATCCAAAGAAAGCGGAGACCGCTGAGGCTGATGCCGCACCGCCAGTCCACCGGCTCGAGGCGGGCCTCAAAAGGGCTGATCAGATAGATGAGATGCGCAAACCAGTACATAGGGTAAAGACGGACAAGCCGGTGAAGGATCCAAGCTCCCCAAGCCACCCCGCCGGGTTTTTCCGCTGCACGGACGGCGGATTGGGCGAGAACAAATCCGCTGGCGACGAGAAAAAGTCCCACGGCATGGAATCCGAGCATCGACACGCCCACAAAAACGGAACGGACCATGGAGTGCAGAAAGGGCAGCATCCCGGTCCATGTTTCGGGCTGGACCACGCCCGGAATAAAATCGGAGCCGATCGGGGAGGGTGGCTTGATCCAGCAGGTGAAAGAGTGAAAATAAACGACCCATAGAATGGCCCAGCCTTTCGTCACATCCAGCCACACCATCCTACCCTTCGCCATGGGGCAGGGTAGGAGGTTGGAGGGGTTAGGCCAATTCCGAACGCAATAGATCGAGCAGTTCCCGCATGCGGGCCTGATGGCGGGGTTCGGAGACCTGTCCGATCAGACAGAAAGCGACGACCAACTCCGCATCCGGATCGGCGAAGGCGACGGAAGAGCGGGAGCCCCCGTGTCCGAAAGCCTTTTCCGAGGAGGCGGAGCCGAACCCGTAGGGTACGGTGGATGCCCCATATCGGTTGCTGTCGAGAATCACTCCCAGTCCAAAATCCACGATATGGGAAAAAGTCAGGTCCTGCAGGCCTTGGCGCCATCGATGAAGGAGCTTTTTCATGGAAGTGGGCTGAAGAATCCTTTTGCCACTCGCCGGGTTGACCCCACCGGCCATCAGGGTTCGGTACAAGCGGGCGAGGTCCTGGGAGGAGCCGCATAAATTTCCCAATTCAGGCATCCACGGAGCCCGTTCCCACCGGCCAGACTTCCACTCCTCCATGGGAATTTCCGCCAGCCGATGTTTTTGGGTGAAGAACATGTTCCCGGATCCCGCAGGCTCCAAAATCATCTCATGAAGATAGTCCGGCCAGGGTCGACCGGCGTGCCGGGTCAGCCATTGACCGAGAAGCCACCATGCGCCGCGCGGGTCATAAGCTGGTTGGCCTGCCTGAAGCTGAAAGTCAGAGGGCTTGGCTTGGGCCAGGACATGATAAATTTCGCTTTCTGTCGCGGAGAGATCGAGCCGGGCAAAACACAGCCCGCTCTGATGGGTGAGCAGGGCGAGCAAATTCAGATGTCCGAGGTGGGAATCCTTCAGTTCGGGGAAGGTGTGTTCCATGGGTTGGTCCCACAGTTCGGGCCTGGTTTCGATCAGACGGAGTGCGCCAACGGAGAGGACAGGTTTGCCGGCGGAGTACCAGCAGACCGAGGCAGTCGGACGGGAAACTTTCCCTCCGGAGAGGGTGAAGGGTTGTCCGCGGTGAAATCCGGACAGGGTGTACCCGCTCCAGCGTTGGGTTCCCAGCCCCTCTTCCAGAAGGCGCCGGGTCAGGGGAAGATCAGGCATCCTCTTCGTGTGGGGTGCCACGCGGTTCGTGCCGCAGGGCGACGTGGGTCACTCCGGGAAACTTTTGTCGGAGAGCCTCGGTGACTCGGTTTTCAATTTCAAACACCTGCCGCGTGGTCAGTTCTTCCTCCACCTGAATGTGGAGGTCGATGTGAATGTCGTTGGTCATGCCGTGTGAGCGGATGGCATGGGCTCCCCGTACACCATCCACATCCTCCGCGACCGTCCGAATTAACTCGGGATCCAATCGGGTGGCGTCGGACACCACTTTGACCCCTTCAAGAAAAATTTCGTAAATGGCTCGCCCAAGAAACAGCACGATGCCGATGGCCAGCAGGGGATCGAGCCAGTCCATGCCGATCTTCCCGCTGCCTACCGCCGCAATCGCGAGAACGGAGGAGTAGACATCCGTCCGGGTGTGGGCCGCATCCGCCAGCAGCAGGGGACTGGAAACTTCCAACCCCGCGCGTTTTTCCCAGGAGGAAAGAACGTAGCTAGCCCCCAGGCCCAGAGTCAGAAGGCCCAAGCCCCACCAACTGAAATCCGGGGCTGGGCCCCGGTGCATCAACCGATGAACTGCGGCGCCCAGAATTTCCCAAGCACTGAGAAAGAGAAGGCCGGCCACGATAATGGTGGTGAGGATTTCAAATTTGCGGTGGCCGTAGGGGTGACCGGGGTCAGGGGGGCGGGCGGCGGCGGTGATGCCAATCAGGGCGATGACGCTGGCGGCGCCATCGAGCAGGGAGTGCACCGCGTCGGAGAGAACACCCAGACTTCCCAGTTTCCAGCCGATCCCAAACTTGAGGGCCGCCAGCGTGGCATTGACCGTCAGGGCAACCAAGAGGACCCGGCGGATTCGGGTGGTGCGGGCGGCTTCGCTCACGCCCGACGATCCTCCCGGCCGCCTGCCCGGGGAGCGAGATACGAAGCCAAACCCTCACGCAAGGCTACCGGGTGAAAACCAAAAAGATTTTCGGCGGGGGCGGCGTCCCCGCATTGCCCCTCTTCCAGCATGGTGACCTGGTCGGTGGTCAAGGGAGGATGGGGGAGGATCCTTTCCAACACCGCCGCGGCGATTCGGCAGAGTTTAAGGGGCACGGGAAAAAGGACCGGTTTGGAGGCTTTGAGCCAGAGCCAGGGAATCATACCAAGAATCACGTCGGGCGGTTGTTCCACCCAGGTGGGTTTGCGGCCCATGCAATCGGCGATGGCCAGACTTAGATCCTTCAAAGAGACAGGTTGTCCACATAGGTCAAAAGTATTTCCTAAGGCGACCATCTGCCCAAGAGAACGGACCACAGCTTCGGCCACTTCGCCCACTGCCACGGGTTGCAGGATGACCTCTTCGCCCCCTGGGATGGGAACAAACCCCCCGGAAAGCCAGGACAGAGGAGGACGCATCAGCGAGGCGAGCTGGTTGGTGAAAGCATCGCCTTTTCCATAAATCAGGGAGGGACGGAAGATGGTGTGAGCCAGACCGCTGGAACGAACGAGCTCTTCGGCGGTCCATTTGGTCTGGTGGTATCGGGAGGCCGCCCCGGGGCGGGTGCCCAAGGCGCTGAGATGAAGGTAGCGGGGCACATGGGCGCTTTGGGCTGCGGCAATGACATGGGCGGTTCCTTGGACATGAATCTGCTCGAACGTTTGTGCCCCGAGCTCTTGGATGATGCCCACGGTATGAATCACCGCCTTGGCTCCGCGAAAAGCCATGCGGAGGGTGTCGGGTTGGGTCACATCTCCGGGAAAAAACTCCACCCCGACCGGAAGGGGTTGTTTGGGAGGGGTGCGGGCCAGGGCCCGGACGGACAAGCCCTCGGAGGCCAGACCACGGCAAATTTCCCGCCCGACAAAGCCGGTGCCGCCTGTTACGACTATCATATGTCCTCACCCATGGAAGAAATCGTGATCACCACACGGAGCCATACCGAATTTATGCCGATCGCACAACTTTTGGAGAAAGTTGCCGCCCAGCGGGGTTGGCAGGATGGGCTGCTCCACATCGTCATTCCCCACACTACGGCAGGGGTGACGATTCAGGAAGGCGCGGATCCGGATGTGCGGCATGACATGGATCTAGCCCTGGAAAAGGCCGTGCCTTGGGAAAACCGGGGTTACCGCCACGGGGAGGGCAACTCGGCGGCCCATCTCAAAGCGGCGATGTTGGGCAACCACCTGGCCTGGCCGCTGGAAAAGGGAAAACTGCGCTTTGGCACCTGGCAGATGATTTATTTTGCGGAGTTCGATGGCCCGCGCACGCGGAGGGTTTGGGTCGGGTTCCAGCCGTTGGCGGCGTAAGGGCTGTGGGGCGGGGATTCAACTGGCGTCTAGGATGTCGTGAACGGCCTGGCTGGGGAAAAGTTTTCCCGGACATTCGGTAGGCTTGGTGTTGATTTCCCGGTGCAGGCGGAATTTAAGTTTGGCGTCCGGCATCATTTTGCGCAGGTACTGCACCAACTCGATGAGGGCGGCGGTTTGGCGTGGGCCAAGCCGGTGGGTGCTGAAATCTCCCACCAGACAGATGCCGATGGCGATCTCATTGAGGGACTCGCTGGCCAGATGACCGCCCTGTTTCTGCATCGACCAGCGCGGACCGACCTCGATCTGCCCGTCCCCCGAGTCGCTGCCGTTCCCGATGACGAAATGGTAGGCGAGCCCGTTTTCCATTCCGCGGGTTTGCCGATGATAATAATCAAAAATCTTCGCGTTGCCGCCCGGTGTCCCGCTGTGGTGCACCACAATATATTCCCACTCCCGCAACCGGTCCTTGGGCGCGTCAATCTGGCTGCGGGCGGGCCCCACAAAAGCCAACGGGGGTGGTCGGGGAGGAAGAGAGGGAGCCGGCTCTATCTTTTTGGCGTGGGTATCTTGAGGGAGGGAAGGAGTGGGAGGCGCACTTACGCGCAGAAGGGATCCTGCCTTCAGTTGGTCCCCGCGGAGCCGGTTCCAGCGGCGCAGATCCTCCACCGAGACATTTTTTTGGCGGGAAATTTTCGCCAAGGTATCGCCGTTTTTAATCCGCACCCATTCCGGTTTGGAAGGTTGAGCCGGATGGGTCATGGTTACCGGGAGTTTTTGGAGCGTATCAGGAAGGCGAAGAACGTCCCCGGCATGGAGCTTTTCGGGTTGGAGACCCGGATTCGCCTGCAAAAGTTGGGAAACGCTGACGCCGTGTTGCCGCGAGATCGAGTAAAGGGTTTCGCCCCGGGTGACGGTGTGAGTGGGAGGGGCGACGGCTCCGAGGCTCCCACACATCAGGAGCCAACATCCGCCCATAAGATTAAGACGCATCAGCGGGATGATTTGGGCGCGCGCAAGGTGCGGATCAGGTCCCGCTCCTCTGGCTTGAGGCGATCCCAATTGATTTCCGCAGCCAGATGGCGCGCCTCTTCCTCCCGTTGGTTGGCCGCCAGAACGGAGGCCCGGACGGCTTGCCAACCCGGCAAAGCGGTGGACCAGTTGATGGATGCCCCCTCGTACGCGGAAAGAGCCTTCTCGGCTTGTTTCTTCCGCAGGTAGGCGAGGGCCAGGGTCGTGCGATAGGCCGGAAAATCGGGATAGGTTGCACACAGTTCCCGGGAAGTTTGCAGGGAGTCTTCGAGCCGGTCATTCATCAGAAGATTCAGGTAGGCGAAATCATTTTTTGGCGCCGGATCCTTGGGTAATTGCCGCACCAACTCCCCCATGATATCGCGCAATTCAGAAGTGGCTGAGCTCTTTTCGGCGATGCGGATCAAGCCGAAATATCCCGGTACGGCGGTGGCCGGGTAGCGGGTCAGATCGCGGTAGACTTCCCGGGCGAGGGAGATGTTGCCGGAACGTTCGGCAAAATTGGCCAGAAAATCGAGTTTACGGGGGTCACCCGAGGCTTTCGACTTGGCCTTTTTCCACTGGGCCTCGGCCATCGGAATTTCACGCAGTTCCTGGGCCACCCGGGCCTGAAACACGTCAGCCAAAAAAGGATCCAGGGGCTCTTTGGCATCGCTGGCCTGGTTTAGTTCATCCCGGATGGTGGCCCACTTTTTAAGTTTGGCCAGGGCATCCAACCGGAGCAGGAAGCCGCGACCCTGGCGTACGGAAGGAAGGGCCAACACGCCCTCGGGATCGTTGTGCCGACTGAGAAACTCGGCCAGGGCCAGTTGATCCTCTGCGGTGCCGTGGGACCAGGTTTTTTTTGCCTCCTCGAGGGTGGCGCCCCGCCAGTCGGGATGGATTTCGAGCAGCAGGGATTGGGTGGCGAGACGGTCCGCGGTCGAGGCTTTCGAATCCAGCTCCATCAAACGGATGAGTTCCTGGGTCTCCTTTTCGCTGCGGTCCGGCGAAGCGATCAGCAGGCGGCGCGCTTCAAGATGGTGGGGATCGTTCTGGGCGGCGATCAGCAGCAGGGTGGCGCGACCGGAGGTGCGCTCGGCGGGATCCGGCGAATCAATTTGGCCCCGGGCCCGCATGAGTTCGGCCTCGATTTTTTCGCCCCCTTGGGCCTTTTCGGCCGTCTCCCCCTCAAGGGCCTTGGCTTTCTCCGTTTCCCCCCTGAGGCGCAAAAGACTGGCGGCAATGGCCGCGATTTTCGGATTGGCCCGTCCGGCAATTCCGATGCGTTTCAAAAAGTCATCCGCCAAATCCAGTCTTCCCGTCTGAAGCGCGGCGCGCAGATAGGCAACTTGATCCTCGGTGGTGGATTCGGAACTCTCCGCCACAGAGCGCCGGTAAACCAAGGTCTCGGCGGAACCCGAACCCTCATACATGTCGGCGAGCATGCGGAGAGAGCGTAGGTTCTGCGCATGGAGGCCGTGCGCGGATTTGGCGGCCTGATAGGCCTCGATGAGCGATCCTTTCTTCAGGAAACCGTCCGCCTGATTCATTAACTGGTTGGCCCGCCACGCTTTCAGCGCCCGGTAGGCCGGAAGCGAGGCCCCTCCGAGCAAAGTAAGAACCAAAAGGGCAAACATGCCCAAAGCGAGGCGGCCTTTTACGCGGGCTTGAATGGCCTCGTTTTCCCGCATTCCCATGAACTTCTTGTAGCGAAAGGGGTCATTCAGCCCAAGCCCTCCCGCAGGCTTGGCGGGGGTGCCCTGGGGCGCTACAACGTATCCTTTCCGGCAGTGTAGCTCAGCCTGGTAGAGCAAGGGACTCATAAGCCTTGGGTCGGGGGTTCAAATCCCTCCACTGCCAAGTCCTCGACTCGCCTCTCTGCGCCTTTCCCGCTAGGCAGGGGGGATGGCTTTCGCTTCGATTCTTTGGATTCTCTTCGGCGCGGGACTGGCGGGCGGCCTTGTTGCCCACGGGTTGCGCCGGAAAGAAGGTCCGGAGACTCCGTGGTTATGCCTGGGGGGAACTTTTGCCGGGGGGGCATTTTTGGCGGCGGCTTTTTTTGATCTGGGTCCCGAGTCGGTCAAGGATCTGGGATGGGGCATCGCCTTTTTGGCCGGTGGCGGGGTTTTTCTGGGGTTGAGGTGGTTGGATCAACGCGGCCATCACGCGCATGCGGAGGTCCACGGACATGGCCACCACACCCACGGGGCCGGGTCGGCCACCAAACCGTGGATTCTCGGTGGCATGTTAATGTTTCACTCTCTGCTGGAAGGCTTGGCACTGGGCTCGGTCAGCTCCCTGGGAGCCAAGGAAGCGCTGGCCTTGGCCATTCTTTTTCACAAGGCCACCGACACCTTTGCCTTGGCCATGACTCTGGGCCGATGGGGTGTTTCGTCCGGAAGGATCCTTTTGGCCACGCTTTTGCTCAGCGCAGCCAGCCCGGGAGGGGCTTGGCTGGCTTCCCGGGTAGATGTTTCCGGGCCTCATCTTTTCCACGGCATCCTTTCCGCCGCCACGGCAGGAACCTTTCTCTATCTGGCCGGATCGGATCTGCTTCTTCCCGAGCTAAAGGAGGCCGAGGGCCGGGCGGGGAAAATTGTGGCGGCGATTTTTGGATTCTGCGTCGTCGCCGCCGCCACGTTTTTGGCGCATGGGTAAGCTAGAGGCGATGAGGTGCCGGCAGGGACGGTTACCCTTCACCGTCCATGTGGGTGGTCGATGATTGGACATTGGATGCTCTGCATGGACGCATAAGGGTATGCGTCCCTACCAAAGCTAAAATATTGAATCCCCGGAGGAATTTTCAAAAACAACATTTGGTGGGGCGCCCTCGATGAGGGGGCCAAGTGGCAGCCACTTTTGGCAAAAGTGCCCTACCCAATCTTCATCTTAATCCTAATCTCAAGATCTCCCCTTCCCCCCCGTGAAAACGCGCCGAATGACTTCCTCCACCGGCATGGTTTCGATCCGAATATCCTCCAGTCCGGGCAGTTCCAAAGCACGCCGACTGATCTCCGTGACTCGTGCGGGGGGAACTCTCAGCCGCACGGTGGCTTCGTCCCGCGAAACCGGCTCCCCCCACTCCTCCCCCCCGAGTTCGGGAGGAGGACCGGCAAATCTCAGCACAATCTCCTTCCGGCCGGAAAAGCTCTGCAGGATTTTTTCCCACGATCCGTCGTGAATCACCTTTCCGTGGTCAATGATGATCACCCGTCGGCACAAAGCCTCAATGTCCTGAAGATAGTGGCTGGTCAGAATGGTGGTGATTTTCTCTTCCTCCACCAAGTGCCGAAGAAAATCCCGTACGCGGTGTTGGGAGACGACGTCCAGGCCGAGCGTCGGCTCGTCCAAAAAAAGGACCTTCGGTCGGTGGAGCAGAGCCGCGATCAGCTCCATCTTCATCCTTTCGCCCAGCGAAAGTTCCCGCACCGGCTTGTTCAGCAGGGAAGACACTTCCAGCACGCCCGCGAGATGGTCGATGGTCTTCCGGCCCTCCTCCACCGCGATTCCATAAATAGCCCGATTCAGCTCGAAGCTTTCCCTGGCCGGAAGATCCCAGAGGAGCTGGTTTTTTTGCCCTAGCAACAGGGAGATCTGCCGACGAAAGTCCGTGGTCCGCTCCCAAGGCACGTGGCCAAGAACCCGAGCGGTCCCGCAGGTGGGGTGGAGTAGTCCGGAGAGCATTTTTAACGTGGTCGTTTTGCCGGCCCCGTTGGGGCCGAGGAAACCCACCAACTCCCCAGAGGCGATTTCGAGGTCCACACTCCCGACCGCCACCAAATCGTCGTAACGGCGGTGAAACAGTCCGCGGATGGCCCCGCCCAGGCCGGGCTCTTTCTTTGCCACCCGGTAAACTTTTCCCAGACCGCGGGTAAGGATCGCTGGTTCGGTGTTCATGTCAGGATGGCGGCCACCTCATCCGCCCTTAGGCGGCCACGGGCCGTCAGGAGAAAACGACCGTCCAAGCGCCGGCCCCAACCTTTTCTTTCCAGCTCGATGAGGGAATCTTCGTGACCGGAAAGGGTTGTTTCCTCCAGACCGGTATTGGTCCGGAGACCGAGCAGGATTTTTTCGGTGCGCCGTTCTTTTTCCCCGCGCAGCTCTTCCTCCACCCGCTGGGGATGGGGGCCGGCGAGGGCCGACTCGGCGTAACGGGTGGTATCCGGGTGGTTGCGCCATCGGCGGCCGGAGACGGTGGAAACGGCCCCCGGGCCAAATCCCAGGTAGTCCTCCCCGGACCAGATCGCCTGGTGGTGGCGGCACTCCTGGCCGGGCCGAGCGAAGTTGGAGATCTCATACGCCGTGAATCCCCGGCTCTCCAGAATCCGGTTGGTCAGGAGAAAAAGAACGGCCTCGTTTTCCGGGTCGGGATGCCACTCCCCCCTTTCGATCATCGCCGCCAGTTCCGTGCCGTCCTCCGGCGTGATCGCATAAGCGGAAATGTGGTCCGGCTCAAGTGCGCATGCCTCCTCGAGAGTGCTTTGCCATTCCGCCGGGCCTTGCTCGGGCAGTCCGTAAATCAGATCGAGGTTCACCTGCGGAATTCCGGCGGCGCGGGCAGCTTGCACGGCTGATTGGATGGAAATTCGGGAGTGACGGCGGCCGAGCCACTTCAGGTCGGCCGGGCGGAATGCCTGCACGCCCAGACTGATCCGGGTCACACCGGCTTCGGCCAGCAGGGAGGCTTTGGTGATGCCGAAACCGTCGGGATTGGCTTCCACCGTCCACTCCTCGGAATTCCTCCAGGGGGCGATGGAAAAAAGTTCCCGCAAAAGGGTGGGGGAAAGAGCCGTCGGGGTGCCACCGCCGAAAAAAATCCGGCGGGTCCGGAGTTCCATCTCCCCTTGGGCCCATTGCCACTCGGCCTGGAGTCCTCGCAGAAACTCCCGCATCCGGTTTCCGGCCAGCCGTTCCTTGGGGAAATCGCAGTAGGGGCAAAGATGCGTACAGAAGGGGATGTGGACATAAAGATTTTCGATCCGGGGCTTCAAGATTTCACCCTCCAAAAAGATCGGGCTGATTGGGTCTCATCTGGGCGA
>Ga0214917_10003087_pt1 | contig 19640 bp, 16 predicted proteins | sample LL_1208_BB_MetaG_FD_177983 | JGI IMG/M metagenome (GOLD analysis project Ga0214917, IMG submission 177983) | Freshwater microbial communities from Lake Lanier, Atlanta, Georgia, United States - LL_1208_BB | ecosystem: Environmental > Aquatic > Freshwater > Lake | place: USA: Georgia | collected...
TTAATTTAGGCATCGAGTTCAAAGGTGGTGCACAGTACACAGTTCAGGTGCCAAATGCTGCTACTTCAGATGTCACCACGGCGCGCAAGGCGGTAGAAGACGCCGGATCAGTAGCGGCTTCAGTGACAATTGTTGGTCAGGACAAATTGCGAGTCCAGACACCATCCTTAACATCGGAAGAATCAACAAAGGTAACAAATAGCTTGGCTGCAGCCTTTAAGACTGAGCAAAGTAAAGTTACCTCGCAGATGGTTGGGCCAACTTGGGGGGCTGAGGTCTCCAAGAATGCAGCCCGTGCTCTAGTAGTTTTTCTAATTTTGGTAGCACTGTTTTTGTCATTCTATTTTGAGTGGCCGATGGCGATTGCTGCTCTGACTGCACTAGTCCACGACGTTCTAATCACGGTTGGCGTTTATGCCTTAGTCGGTTTTGAAGTGACTCCTGCCACTGTAATTGGCTTTCTAACGATTCTGGGCTATTCGCTTTATGACACTGTCGTAGTTTTTGACAAAGTTCGAGAAAACACCAGTGGTATTTTGTCCGGCAGTCGTATGACTTATCGAGAAGCAGCCAATCTGGCTCTTAACCAAACTCTGGTGCGAAGTATTAATACTTCGATCGTTGCTTTGCTTCCGGTGTTTTCAATCCTGTTCATTGGAATTACCCAACTAGGACCTGGAACACTCAACGACCTTGCTTTGTCATTATTTGTCGGCATGCTAGTCGGTACCTACTCATCGATCTTCATAGCGACTCCATTCCTAGTTCAAATCAAGGAGCGCAATCCTGCGGTTCAAGCCCAAGCCAACCGTGTCGAATCTCGCCGCAAGAACACCGGAGGCGAGTCTGGACCAGCAGTGCTTGTCGAGAGCACTAGGGGAGTTGTCAGTGGCCCGCGCCAACAGAGAGTTAAGCGAACTCGGTCTTCCCGCTCTGGCAAGTAGCTATGGATAGCCAACGCGCTCGTTCGACGATTGTTGAAATCGCCGATTATCCTGAGCCTGGAATCATTTTCAAAGATGTCACTCCGGTTTTTGCTGATGCACAGGCTTTCGCTTTTGTCGTAAATGCCATGGCAACCGAATTCAAATCAGCAGACATTACCGCTGTTGTCGGAATAGAGGCCAGGGGTTTCATACTCGGTGGCGCCTTAGCCCATCTCATGCAGGTCGGCTTCGTGCCTGTTAGGAAGCTGGGCAAACTACCTCGTCAGACATATCGCGCAGATTATGTACTTGAGTACGGCAGCGACGCTATTGAAATCCACACTGACTCCCTGTCCAGCGCAGATCGAGTGCTGATTGTTGACGATGTCTTAGCAACGGGCGGAACTGTAAACGCGACAATCAATGTCATCGAACAAACAGGTGCTACAGTCGTCGGTTTTGCGGTATTACTGAATTTGGACTTTTTAGGTGGAGCAAGTCGCATTTGCGCCGACCATCCTGAGGTGCGGTTAATCTCGGTGCTCGATTAAGGATTCGTTCAGCATCGCTATTCCAAAGCGTAGAATGAACCCAGGAGGAGCCGATGCCAAACAGTGGGGCAGTAAGTGAATCACTCGAGTTAGCCGTTGCCGCCTATTCAGGCGAGAACTGGGCGCCCCCTGCCAATTTATTGTCGGTAATTGACAGCCTGTTAGCCTTTCATCCGGCGTCCTCAACCGAGCGAATTTACAAGGGCTACCAATACGCTGCCTACTTTCATCGGGAGCAGAGTCGACGATCTGGGGATTCATACATAACTCATCCTGTGGCTGTTGCAGGCATCCTTGCTGATTTAGGCATGACCGAGCCGACGATTATCGCCGCTCTCCTTCACGACACTGTCGAAGATACCGCCTATTCACTGGTGCAGCTTGAACAGGATTTCGGTTCAGAAGTTGCTGGGCTAGTTGACGGTGTAACCAAATTAGACAAAGTAAAGTTTGGCAACGCATCGGCCGCAGAAACAGTCCGAAAAATGGTTGTGGCAATGGCCCGAGACATTCGCGTGCTGGTTATCAAACTTACAGACCGCCTACACAACATGCGCACACTTAGCTACTTACCAGCGGAGAAGCAAGAGCAAAAAGCGAGAGAGACGCTTGAAATTTACGCTCCACTAGCGCACAGGCTCGGCATGAATGCCATCAAATGGGAATTAGAGGATCTTTCGTTCGCAACTCTCTATCCAAAGATGTTTGATGAGATTGTGCGTTTAGTAGACCAACAAGCGCCGGCCCGAGACGAATTTCTCAATAAGTTGATTGCCGAAGTTCAAGTCGATCTCAAGGAAGCAGGATTAGAGACTGAAGTTTCCGGGCGCCCGAAACACTACTACAGCGTCTATCAAAAAATGATTGTTCGTGGCCGTGACTTTCAGGACATTTATGATCTCACGGGTGTACGAATTCTGGTTGATTCTATACAGGATTGTTATGCCACACTAGGTGTGGTTCACAATCACTGGAATCCAGTTCCAGGCCGCTTCAAAGATTACATTGCGATGCCCAAATTCACGATGTATCAGTCGTTACACACCACAGTTATCGGCCCAGGTGGTAAGCCAGTCGAATTTCAAATTCGCACCCATGAAATGCATCGCGCTGCTGAATACGGCGTGGCCTCGCACTGGCGATACAAGCAGAATCAAGTAGCGGGGAAATCTGGACCAGATGATCTTGGCTGGGTTCGCCAACTGCTTGATTGGCAGCGCGAAACTGAAGATCCAGGAGAATTTCTAGATTCACTGCGCGAGGACCTTGGCGTTTCAGAGGTTTATGTTTTCACGCCTAAAGGCGAAGTTTTGGCACTTCCAAAGGGGAGTACACCCATTGACTTTGCATATTCAGTCCACACTGAGGTTGGCAATCGGTGCGTTGGCGCTCGCATTAACGGCAAACTTGCACCATTGGATACCGCTCTATCCAATGGCGACACTGTTGAAGTAATTACTAACAAAAGTGACAGCGCCGGACCGAGCCGAGACTGGCTCAATATCGCGGTCAGTGCCAGGGCAAAGTCGAAGATTAAGTCTTGGTTCAGTAAAGAGCGCCGCGAGGAGGCTATAGAGTCGGGCAAAGACCAAATAGCCCGCGCGATGAAAAAGCAAGGTGTCCCGCTGCGCCTACTGACCAATAGTATGCTCGCTTCACTTGCGGCCGACGGACATTATTCCGATGTGAGCTCGCTTTATGCCGCAGTGGGTGAAGGCCACTTAGGTGCGCAAACTGTCGTCACTCGTTTGTTGCAAGCTCATGGTGGCGAAGAGGGGTTGATTGAAGAAACTTCTGAACTGATCACTCCAGGTGAATCGCCGACCAGAAGAGCATCCAAATCGGAGCCAGGCGTAACTGTCATTGGGGCTGCCGATACCTGGGTGAAGCTTGCACGTTGCTGCACACCAGTACCTGGTGACGAAGTTTTCGGTTTTGTCACCAGGGGATCAGGCGTGAGCGTCCATCGGACAGATTGTGTGAACGCAGGATCACTTCAATTGCAAGCTGAACGCATAGTTGAAGTGAAGTGGACTCCAGGTAAGGGCAGTGTTTATTTAGTCAACATCCAAGTAGAGGCACTCGACAGGTCTCGTTTATTGTCAGATGTCACTAAGGCCCTCTCAGACCAACATGTAAACATTCTGAACGCTTCTGTTACTACAACTCGGGATCGAGTTGCAATTAGTCGTTTTACCTTTGAAATGGCTGATCCATCGCATTTGAACCAGGTGTTACGCGCAGTGCGTGGTATTGATGGCGTTTTCGATGTTTATCGGGTGTGAGTTACCCAAATTGCGCAGCACCGGCTCGAGCCGCTTCAAGTAAGGAGGCGGTCTGCTCCCTGGTCACACTTAGTTTTGCAACTTCGGCATCTTTGCCAGCGGCTTGGGCAGCTGCAATCTGTTTATCGAGCTTTTCAAGTGAACTTTCGAATGAGGAAACGATGCCATTTGCCCTCTGAACTACTTCAGGATTGGTTTTGTGCCAATGTTCCTCTTGTAGCTTTCGAACTGCATTTTCAACGGCTTTGAGCCGGCGTTCAATCTTTTCTTTTGCGTCGCGCGGTACGTGTCCAGCCTTTTCCCACTGTTCCTGGATTGCGCGAAGGGACTTCTTAGCGGCTTCTAAATCATGTATTGGTAACAACGCTTCAGCTTTTTCAAGTAAAGCTTCCTTTGCTGCCAAATTCGCTACGTATTCCTCATCTTTAGTTGCGTCGTGCGCAGATTTAGCGGCAAAGAACCGATCTTGTAATTCTTTGAACTCTTGCCAAAGTTTGTCTTCCTTGGCCTTGGCGGCACGAGGTAGGGCTTTCCACTCGCTCATGAGTCGTTTCAAAGTATTAGCTGTCGACACCCATTCTGTGCTATCCACAACCGCAGCAGCTTTCTTGATGATCTCCTGTTTTGCGGCGACCGCCTCAGCCCGCACGGCGGTTAATTGCTCAAAATGTGCCTTTCGGGCTTTATCAAAAGTGGATCTGGCCTTGCGGAAACGAGCCCAAAGTTCCTGTTCTACAGCTTTCTCTGCGTGCGGCAACGCCTTCCATTCATCGAGCAATTCTTGAAATTTTTCCGTTGTAGCCTTCCAGGACTTTGAGTCCGTTAGCTTCTCAGCCAGTTCAACAACAGCCGTGCGCTTTTCCATGCCTTCAGCCCGCAGTTGCGCCTTTCGCTCGGCATTCGCGATACGGCGCTTTTCTAGTAGCGAATCTATCTGTGTTTTTGCAGTTCGAAGATGATTGAGATCACCGATCAAGTTAGGTGAGTCAACAGCCGCTTGGATTCGATCAGTTACCGCACTGATACCGTCAGTTGAGCCTTTTCCCTCCTGCAGGCGCGCGATGGTCAATTCAACATCGGTTAGTAAGTCGGTGTAACGCTTGGTGAAAAAGGCGAAGGCTTCTTCAGCAGTCCCATCTGGAAATGAGCCGACCTTGATAGGGCCAGATTCGGAGTTAATGAACGCGTTCTTCTCGCTATCAACGTATCCAAAATCATTAGATGTTGTCATGCCAATACCTTACCTGTATGCGCGCTAGCGCTGACTAGATTATCGAGCAAAAGCTTGTTCAATAACGATGTTTGCATTTGGTTTACCATCTTTTTTACCGTCGGCTACTCCGGCAGCAGCCACACGATCAACTACAGATAGCCCCGATGTGACTCGACCCCAAACTGTGTAGTTCGCAGGTAGTGGACTGTTTTGGTAAACAATAAAGAATTGGCTTCCGTTGGTATTAGGCCCACTATTGGCCATAGCCAGCGTTCCCCGTGGGTAAATGTAAGTGCCACTGCTGTCTGCCTTTGGCAGATTCTCATCAGCAAAGCTGAATCCTGGGGTACCCGATCCCGTGCCAGACGGATCGCCGCACTGCAAAACATAGATGCCACTAGTCGTGAGTCGATGACAGGCTGTTTTAGTGAAGTAAGCAGCCGTAGCTAAATTGCTCATCACCTTGTTTGTGGTCGGTGCATTTTGATCTAATTCAATGTCGATTACTCCGCAGTTTGTGGTCAGCCTCAAATTTTTACGCAAATTTCCGCTCGTAGGTGCCGACGGAAATTGTCGAGGTTTAGTCTGCAGATCAGAAACTGGTTTACATCTAGCGGCAGCAACTGCGCTATTAGACGCAGCCGGCGTTGCAGATACGACCGGCTTGGCAACAGGCTTTGCGTCTGGCCGAGCCACGATGAAATAGCCAACTGTCGCTAGGACCAAAACGCCTGCTAGCACTGCGCGCTTGATAACACTTTCACGCTGGGCTCTTTCTTGGCGACGCGCCTGCTGGCGTTCCCACTTGGCTCTAGCCAGTTCTTTTTCTCGTTTATTCGACATGGTTCATTATTCTATGCCCATTTGGCAAAGAAAAAACTCGCGATACCCTTATCTAATTGTTGTATTTAGAGGGGACTTCAATGCTGATAAGCACCTTTCCCGCGGGTGACTGGCAGACAAACTGCTATGTCGTCGCACCATCAGCAAACGCCGAATGTATCATCATTGACCCCGGCTATGAATGTGTTGGGCAGGTTGCTGATGTCATCGCCAAACACAAACTGAAACCCGTAGCCGCCTTATTAACTCATGGTCACATAGATCACATGTGGTCCGTCTATCCCCTAAGCACTGGTTACGATATCGCGGCTTACATACATGAATCGGACCGACACCTGCTGTCAGATCCATATTCGGGCATTTCTCCAGAGACTGTAATGATGCTGAAAGCTTCACTTTCTATTGACTTAGAGTTTGTTGAACCCAGCGAAGTTGTCGTCTTCGATAAAGAAACGACCGTTTCGCTGGCTGGAATCGAATTCGAACTTCTTCCAGCCCCTGGTCACACGCAAGGATCAACAATTTTCAAGATTTGTGATGAGGTAACAACGGTATTCTCTGGCGATGTCCTATTTGCCGGAGCGATTGGTCGAACTGATTTGCCTGGTGGTTCGCAGGTAGCCATGAGCGAGACGCTTAGAGATGTAGTGCTACCCCTGCCCGATGATGCACGGGTATTGCCAGGACATGGCCCTGAGACAACAATGGCCATTGAGCGAGTCACTAACCCTTTTTTGCTAAGAATTGCACAAGGATTGGATGCAGTATGAGTGACTTATTCAAAGCTCCGAAAGGAACGTACGACGTCGTTGCGCCGTTTTCCAAACTGTGGCTTGAAGTGAAGCGGGCGTTGAGTGAATCAGCGATCCTTTCCGGATTTGATTACATTGAGACTCCGATTTTCGAAGACACCGCGCTTTTTGTCCGCGGCGTTGGCCAAAGCACCGATGTGGTAAACAAAGAAATGTACACATTTGATGATCGCTCAGGGCGCAGCTTGACACTTCGGCCAGAGGGAACGGCGGGTGTACTTCGAGCCATTTTGGAAAATCGACTAGACAAAGGCCCACTGCCAGTAAAAGTTTGGTATTCGGGTCCAAATTTCCGCTACGAACAACCGCAATCTGGTCGCTACCGGCAACATACTCAAGTTGGCGTTGAGGCAATTGGAAGTGCTGATCCATTGTTAGACGCGCAGATAATTTGGATGGCCCAGTACGGACCACGGTCATTACTTGGACTGAAGAAGCTACGCGTCCTAGTTAATACACTTGGATGCAGCAAGTGCAGGCCTGAGTATCGAAAATTACTGCAAATTTTCCTGGCCAAAGTGAATTTGGATGAAAGCACCAAGAGCCGGGCTGCATTAAACCCGCTTCGCGTACTTGATGATAAGCGTGAAGAAGTGCAGGCACAGTTAGGGCAAGCGCCGTTGCCTGGCGACCATTTGTGTGACGATTGCTCCACACATCATCAAAGTGTCTTGCACTACCTTGATGTACTTGGGGTTAGTTACGAATCAGCGCCGAAGTTGGTCAGAGGACTGGACTACTACGAGCGCACAACCTTTGAATTAGTACACGACGGATTAGGTGCACAGTCCGCTATCGGTGGTGGCGGACGATACGACCGGCTCATTGAGACGCTGGGCGGTAGCGCGCAACCAGGAATCGGCTACGGACTTGGTGTCGATCGCACCTGTTTGGCAGTACAGTCTGAAAACGAAAATTGGTCTAGCAATAATAAACGTGGCTGTTATTTGATTGCGTTAGATCCCTCTGCAACCGATGCAGTTGTGAATCTATGCGTGCACCTGCAAAAGCAGGGAATAGTCGCAGAAATTGCCTTGGACGGAAGAAGTATCAAAGCTGCCATGAAGGGCGCTGATCGTTCCGGCGCACGATATGCCTTAATCATCGGGCAGGATGAACTAATTGCTGGTGTAGTAACGATCAAAGACCTGGACAGCGGGGAGCAATCCAGCATTGCTTTAGACTTGGTACCTCAACATCTGAGCTCAATTCGCTAAGAAGGATTATCATGCTTCGCACCCACGAATGTGGAACACTCCAAGAACAAGACTCTGGAATTCAGGTAACGCTAACAGGCTGGGTTGCTAAGCGTCGAGATCATGGTGGAATCGCTTTTCTAGATTTGCGAGATTCATCGGGAACAGTTCAGGTAGTCGTTAATGACGAAGCTGTGGCCAGCGAATTACGAGCGGAGTTTTGTTTAAAGATTTCTGGCTCAGTCAGAGTTCGACCTGCAGGGAACGAAAATTTAGACATCCCAACAGGCGCGATAGAGGTAGTCGCTGACGAGGTAATTGTACTTAGCAAGAGTGCTCCCTTACCTTTTCCAATCGATGACTCAGTCAACGTTGGCGATGAGACAAGGTTCAAGTATCGCTATTTAGATTTGCGACGTCCATCGGCAGCTAACGCCTTACGCGTTCGCAGCGAGATGGGTCGCCTAGCAAGGGCAATCCTTGATGAACAGAGATTTCTGGAGATCGAAACACCGACTCTAACTCGCTCCACCCCTGAAGGAGCTCGCGATTTCCTTGTTCCAGTGAGATTGCAACCAGGCCACTGGTATGCACTGCCGCAGAGTCCGCAGCTTTTCAAACAACTTCTGATGGTTGGTGGCCTTGAACGCTATTACCAAATAGCGAGGTGTTACCGCGATGAGGATTTTCGTGCGGATCGCCAACCGGAATTCACTCAATTAGATATTGAAATGAGTTTCGTCGAACAAGACGATGTACTACAGGTTGGCGAAGCTATCGTCCGCGCTCTCTGGCAGGGGATTCTAGGACACCAAATCGGTGAGATACCCAGAATGACATACTTCGAGGCCATGCGACGTTTTGGCTCAGATAAGCCCGACCTGAGATTTAATCTCGAACTTATAGATTGCACTGAATACTTTGCCAATACGGCATTCCGTGTATTCCAAGCACAGCACATTGGTGCAGTTCTGATGCCAGGCGGTGCCGACCAGCCAAGGCGGACCTTTGACGCGTGGCAAGAATGGGCAAAACAGCGTGGAGCCAAAGGCTTGGCTTACGTTACTTTTGAAGCCGATGGTTCTTTAGGCGGCCCGGTTGCTAAAAATCTCTCCGAAGCAGAGCGCGAAGGACTTGCCGCACACACAGGCGCAAAATCCGGAGACTGCGTATTTTTTGCTGCTGGACCAAAATCAGAAGCTTTGGCCCTATTGGGGGCGGTACGACTTGAGGTCGGCAACCGTTGCGGCTTGATAAATGAGGACGAATGGTCCTTTTTATGGGTAGTCGATGCGCCAATGTTTGAACGCACCGACGACGGTGGCTGGACAGCAGTTCATCATCCGTTTACTTCACCGAATGACGAGTGGCTGGACAATTTTGAAACGGCTCCAGATCAAGCGCTTGCCTGGGCATACGACATTGTCTGCAATGGAAATGAAATTGGCGGTGGCTCAATCCGCATCCACCAGCATGACGTGCAGCAAAGAGTTTTCCAGTTACTCGGACTAAGTCCAGAGCAGGCCCAGGAGAAGTTTGGCTTCCTGCTCGATGCCTTTGCATTTGGTCCACCACCACACGGAGGTATTGCATTTGGCTGGGATCGTATTTGCATGCTTTTGACTGGTTCAACAAGTCTTCGCGATGTCATTGCATTTCCAAAAACTGGAGCAGGGTTTGATCCATTGACAAGTGCACCGACTCCAATTACTTCACAGCAACGAACTGAAGCGGGCATTGATGTTGATCCATTCGCCGAAGAAGTAAAGTAACCAAGTTTGACATCGTTGTTCAGCGCCGGTGAGCCGACTGCACCATTAGCCGCTCGAATGCGGCCAGACTCCCTTGATGAAGTTGTCGGACAGCAGCATTTACTGGGATCGCATAGCCCATTGCGTCGGTTGCTGGAACATCCCGAATCTACTGGTACCTCAGTAATTTTGTGGGGTCCACCTGGAACCGGTAAAACAACTTTAGCCGGTTTGGTAGCTAAGGCTGGCGGCGCTTCGTTCATCGAATTATCCGCAATAACTGCCGGCATTAAAGAAATTCGTGAGGCTATCGATAAAGCCAAAACCGATCGGAATTTCACCGGAAGTACAACTGTGCTTTTCATAGATGAAGTTCATCGCTTCAGCAAAACTCAGCAGGATGCCTTGCTCCCTGCTGTGGAAAATGGATGGATCACGCTGATTGCAGCAACTACCGAGAACCCATCTTTTAGTGTGGTTGCACCACTGCTTTCTAGATCCTTAGTTTTTGCGGTTACTGGGCTAGCAGATTCAGATGTCCTTCAACTGCTAGACCGAGCTCTAGCGAGTGACAAAGGGTTCTCAGGAGCCTTGACCTTATCAGAATTAGCTCGGGACAACATTGTTCGCCTTGCTGGGGGAGATGCCCGCCGAGCCTTAACTATATTGGAAGCTTGTGCTGCCAAAGCCCTTGGCGAACAGCGTGTTGAAATTCTGCCAGAGGATGTTGCCAGTGCGTCTGCACAAAACATAGTTCGGTACGACAAAGACGGTACCCAGCATTACGACGTAATTAGCGCTTTCATCAAAAGTGTCAGAGGTTCAGATGTTGATGCTGCGCTACATTACTTAGCCAGAATGCTAGAGGCTGGAGAAGATCCAAGATTCATTGCTCGCAGGTTGATGATCTTGGCAAGCGAGGACGTTGGTTTGGCAGATAATTCATTGCTTCCGCTCGCTAGTGCCGCAGCGCAAACTGTAGCCCTGATCGGTATGCCCGAAGCTCGCATAACTTTGGCACATGTGACAATCGCAATAGCCCTAGCACCGAAATCCAATAGCGCATATTTAGCCATCAATGCGGCCTTGGCAGACGTCCAATCTGGCAACATAGGGGAAGTTCCTTCAGCACTTCGCGGCAGCCATTACTCCAAATTAGCTGAATCGGGGCAGATAGAGCCTTACCTCTACCCGCACGACCTGGATTCGGGAATAGCTACCGCTCAATATTTGCCCGAAGCGATTTCTCAGCGACGCTACTACCACCCAACCAAGCGCGGTGACGAGACTCGGCTGTCGACAGTCTGGCAGAAGATTCGCACAATCCTCGGGCGCAAGTAGGCATGGCCAGGCTAATTGGCTAGGGTTTAGGTAAAGCCAAATCACTCGAAGGGGAAGTTGTGGAATCCGCTAACATCCGTCAACGGTTTTTAGATTATTTTGCAAATAACGGCCACACTGTTGTCCCAAGTGCGAGTTTGATTCTAGATGATCCGACACTTCTGTTTATTAATGCTGGCATGGTTCCATTCAAGCCATATTTCCTTGGCGAGGCAACGCCACCTTATGCAAGGGCCGCAAGTGTCCAGAAGTGCGTCCGCACCTTAGATATTGATGAGGTTGGAAAAACCACACGGCACGCTTCATTCTTCCAAATGTGCGGAAACTTTTCCTTTGGTGACTACTTCAAAGCAGATGCAATCAGATTCGCCTGGGAATTATTGACGAAATCGCAGACCGATGGTGGTTATGGATTTCCTGAGGACAAACTCTGGGTAACGGTTTATCTTGACGACGACGAAAGTGCCGAGATTTGGCACAAACAGATAGGGATTCCCCTCGAGCGGATTCAGCGCCGCGACATGGCAGACAACTTCTGGTCCATGGGTGTACCTGGACCATGCGGTCCGTGTTCTGAAATTTACTACGATCGTGGTCCCGAGCATGGTCGTGATGGTGGACCGATTGCCGACGAGTCAAGATATCTAGAGATTTGGAATCTTGTCTTCATGCAGTTTGAGCGCGGAGATGGACCAGGCAAAGAAGGGTACCCAATTCTCGGGGAACTTCCGGCCAAGAACATTGACACAGGCATGGGTCTTGAGCGCATGGCAGCGCTATTGCAAAACGTGGATAACATCTACGAAATAGACACCACAAAGATCACTCTCGATCGGGCAAGTGCACTAAGCGGTCAGCCGTATGGCAGAGATGTTAAGTCAGATATCGCATTGCGAGTGGTTGCTGACCACACGCGCACTTGTGCATTCATGATTGCTGACGGTGTTTTACCGGGCAATGAAGGAAGAGGTTATGTTCTGCGCCGGATTCTTCGTCGAGTTGTGCGCAACATGCGTCTACTAGGTTGTGGTGATCCTGCTATGGGCGATTTAATGGATGCAACCATTCTTTCCATGTCAACTCAGTACCCAGAACTAGCGGCCGATCGCACTCGACTGGTTGCCGTTGCCGTCGCTGAGGAAGAATCCTTCCTGCAGACGCTTGAGCGTGGAACATCAATGTTTGATGTAGCGGTTAAAGAATTAAAAGCAACCGGGAATGCGAAACTATCCGGCGACTCTGCTTTTGCCCTGCATGACACTTTCGGCTTCCCAATCGATTTGACGCTTGAGATGGCCAGCGAACAGGGCATCAGTGTTGACGAAGATGGCTTCCGCCGCCTGATGCAAGAGCAAAGATCTCGAGCCAAGGCCGATGCGCAAGCACGCAAGAGCGGTGTTGCGCCCGTTACTTTGTATCGAGAGATCATGAACTCAGCGGGCACCACGGAATTTACCGGATACAGCGAAACTGAAACCGAAACGAAAATCGCCGGGATCATCGTAGACGGCACGGATGTAAAGGGCGCCAGTGCTGGTCAGGAAGTTGAAGTGGTGTTGTCACGCACCTCTTTCTACGCTGAAGGCGGCGGTCAACTTGGTGATCATGGAAAAATCACTTTGGCCGACGGTACCACAGTCGAAATCAACGATGTCCAGACTCCTGTGCCTGGTTTATTTGTACATAGAGGCAGAGTATTGAGCGGTACAGTCTCGGTTGGTGCAGCGGCAATGTCTGAAGTCGATGTACCGCGCAGGTTGGCGATTTCGCGTGCTCACACTGCGACTCACATGGTACACAAAGCTTTCCGTGAAGCTCTTGGAGAAACTGCAACTCAAATGGGTTCAGAGAATGCTCCCGGCCGGTTCCGCTTTGATTTCCCGAGCAGTGGACCAGTTCCCGCCTCGGTTTTGGCGGATGTCGAAGCGCGAGTGAATGAAATACTGATTCAAGATCTGAAGATCAGCGCCGAATACATGACGCAAGCGCAGGCACGTGACTCTGGAGCCATGGCCTTATTCGGCGAGAAGTACGGCGACCAAGTGCGGGTAGTAAGCGTTGGCGATTGGGCGCGAGAACTTTGCGGCGGAACACACACCACCGCTACGGGTCAGCTTGGCTTAGTTACTTTCTTGTCCGAAAGTTCGATTGGCGCTGGTGTTAGGCGAGTCGAGGCACTGGTTGGCTCAGACGCTTATCGTTTTCTGGCTCGCGAACACCATCTCGTTAACCAACTCACAGAGATCATGAAATCTCGCCCAGAGGAGTTAGTAGATCGCGTCGGTCAAACTCTGGAAAGATTGCGAACTGCTGAACGGGAAATCGCTAAGGCACGAAAGCAGGCATTGCTAGGCGACCTCGCTGGACTTGTCGGCCCGCCAACCAGAATTGGCGACACTAATCTGTATCGGTTTACTGCCCCAGTTGGAACGGAGCCTACTGAATTGCGTGACCTTGTTACCTCAGCAAAGGGTGAGCTCAAGACAAATAACAACATCCTGGTAGCAGCTTGCATCAGCGCGGATAAAGTTTCATTCGTAGTAGCAACAGACAACGCTGCTCGAACAAGTGGACTGTCGGCGAAATCTATTGCAAATAAGGTTCTGCCGTTCGTCTCGGGCAGAGGCGGGGGGAATGCTGAGATGGCTCAGGGAGCAGGACCCAGCCTTGAAAATCTAGAGTTAGCGTTCGAGAGCCTTTCAGCAGGTCTGCTTGACTAAGTTGCCCGAGTCTGGGGTCCGAATCTCATTAGATTTCGGGCAAGTAAGAATTGGGGTAGCGCGCTGCGATTCGCACCAATTACTAGCGGTTCCGGTCACTACGCTGCAAAATTCTGAAGACGTTTTTGCACAGATTGAGCAGCTACTGATTGATTTTGACCCCTCTGCCATATACCTTGGCCTGCCAGTTAACCTCTTGGGTGCAGACACGATGGCGACTCAATCAGTGCGTAAATTCGGTGCTGACTTAAAAGTGCATCTTGCACAACAAAGTGTTTCAATACCAATTCAACTAGTCGATGAGCGCCTATCAACTGCCAGTGCTCAGGCTCTTGCGAGAAACGGCGGGAAAACCATCAAGGAAAGCAGAGGCTTTATTGACCAAGCGGCAGCGGTGGAAATCTTGGAACTAGCTCTAGCCATAGAGCGGCGTACAGGATCCCTTGCTGGCACTCAAGTCCACTAGCACCAAGTAACCTAGAAAAATGAACTCAAAGGAAAGCGTTCCATCGAAAGCCAAGAAGTCTACTTTGCTTGGCGTTTTCACAATTGCTGGAATTTTTCTAGTTCTAGGACTCTGGGTCATTAAAGGCGTGTTACCTCCAGCTGACTATCGCGGCTCAGGCGAGCAAATAACAAAAATCAAGATTGCGAAGGGCCAAACGGTCAGCCAAATCGCAAACATTCTAAAGGCACAGGGCGTGATTTCCTCAGTTGACCGCTTTGTCGGATTATGTGCAGATACTGACACTTGTAGTCAATTGCAGCCTGGTATTTACCGGATTCGGACTAAGTTGCCAGTTGCAGCAGCATTGTCGGCGTTATTTGATCCAACTAATCGTATTTACTCGGGGTTGTTAATTCGTGAAGGATTAAGAAATTCGGAAATTATTAGTCTGCTCTCACAAGAAACTAAAATCCCCGAGAGTGAATTTGTGGTGGCATTAAAATCACCACAAAAAGTAGGTCTACCAACTTGGGCTCATGGAAATGCTGAGGGGTTTTTGTTTCCGGCCACCTACGACTTCCCAGCGGCTGCCACCGCATCGCAGATTCTACGAATCATGATTCAAAAAGCTTGTGTCGAGTACGACTCCGTGGGCTTGCCGATACATGCAAAGAAGCTCGGACTTACGCCACATCAATTACTCACAGTTGCCTCGATTTTGCAGGCAGAGTCTCACCCGCGAGATTATTCGAAAGTGGCTCGGGTTATCTTAAATCGGTTGGCAGCGCCTATGAGATTGCAAATGGATTCGACCGTTGCTTATGGCTTGAATAAAAAGAAAGTGATTTTGTCGGATCGCGAATTGACTACTGCTACGCCGTACAACACGTACCTCAATGATGGACTTCCGCCTGGTCCGATCAATAATCCAGGCGTTCAGGCTATTGAATCAGCAGCAAAGCCGGCTAACGGAGATTGGCTGTATTTCATAACAACAAACCTAGATACTCAGGAAACAAAGTTCACCTCCTCGTATCTCGAATTCCTACGATTTAAAGATGAGTTCCTAAATTTCTGCAGTGCGAATCAGGGGGCTTGTTGAGATGAAAGCTGCCGTGCTGGGCAAGCCAATTTTGCACTCACTTTCACCTGCAATTCATACTGCCGGCTACCAAGCTCAGAATCTGCCGCATACGTACTCAGCGATAGAGATTGCAGAGAACGAGTTGGCTGCGTTTGTTTCTAATTGCGACGAACAGTGGCTAGGACTGTCCCTGACAATGCCACTGAAAGTAGCTGCATTCTCAGTCGCTGAAGAGTTGACACCACTGGTTCAATTAACCGGATCGATAAACACTCTTGTATTTGCTGATCAAATTGTCGCTTACAACACTGATGTGTACGGAATAGTGCGTGCCTGTCAGGAAAGTGAAATAGGAGCGGCAAAAACTTGTTCCATTTTAGGTTCCGGTGCGACTGCAAGGTCTGCCATAGTGGCAGCACATGAACTAGGGGTGCAACAAATTCACCTTGTTGCTCGGAATCCTGAGGCAATCTTGGTCTGCGATGAGATTGCCACAGAACTGGGGATAACTTTTCAGGCAACGAGCGCTGACAATGCACAATGTTGGGAAAGTGACTTGGTCATTAACACTACGCCAGCAGGAGTTGCAGATACTTACCTGAAACCCGAACTTACGGTTTCAGGACTCTTGCTTGACGTGGTCTATCGACCTTGGCCAACAGTCATCAGTAGTCAATGGGAAGATGCAGGGGGGCGTTCGTGTCCAGGCCATCTCATGTTGCTCCATCAAGCAGTCGCACAATACGAACTCTTTACCGGTCAAAGCGCGCCACTGAAAGCAATGCGCGCTGCACTAGAGGCGTCGCTCTAAAACTTCCCCTTTTTGCAGGGTCGTTCAAATGATCTCCATCATTGAGTTCGCACCGTTTTACATCTTTGTGGTGCTTGGCGCTTTACTGAGTTGGGTAGATGTTAAAACACATCGATTGCCCAATCAAGCAAATTTTATCTTGGCCACCCTGGTGCTACTCATTGAAATGGGTTGGGCCGTGATTTCTAATCAGTGGGTGCGAGTTCTAAGTACCTTTCAAGTTCTTGCCTACATCATCTGCATTTTCTGCACTCTGTACCTGCTAAGTAGAGGCCAATTAGGGATGGGTGATGTCAAATTTGCGATTGCTTGCGCTTTGATTATTGGCTGGTACTGTTCACAAAATTGGCTAGTTATAGTTTGGCTTATGTTTTCTCTAGCAGGACTATTTTCGGCTGGCTTGCTCGTTCTAGGCAGGTTAAATCGTAAAACTGCAATTGCCTTTGGACCCTTCATGTACCTTGCAGTCGTCATCGGAGTCGGCTACTCGTTATTCAGTGTCTGATTAGCCTTAGTAGCGCCGAACATGAAACAATAGAGGCATGTTGCGTTGGTTAACCGCTGGAGAGTCACATGGCCCGAGCCTGACTGCCGTAATCGAGGGTTTACCCGCTGGCATAGAAGTGACTACATCAGATATTCAAGCCGCCCTGGCTAGACGTCGACTTGGTTACGGCCGGGGTGCGCGGATGAAATTCGAGCAGGATGAGGTCACGCTAACCGGCGGCATCCGGCATGGACTTTCTATGGGTGGGCCGATTGCCATCTCGATTGCGAACTCTGAATGGCCCAAATGGGACAAAGTGATGGCTGCTGACCCCGTGCCGCAGGAAGAGCTCGCTTCCTTAGCTCGCAATGCTCCGCTAACTCGCCCTCGACCCGGGCATGCTGATCTGGCAGGTATGCAGAAGTACGCCTTGGATGACGTTCGACCAATTTTGGAACGGGCCAGTGCCAGAGAAACAGCGGCTCGAGTAGCTTTGGGCGAAGTCGCCAAAAGATTCTTGCGGCAAGTTGCTGGCATAGAAATTCTAAGTCACGTAGTTGCCATTGGTTCGGTATTTTCGACAAACACAACGACGCCAAGTATTTCCAACCTAGCGCAAATTGACGACGATCCCGTTCGATGCTTCGCCCCATCAGATAGCCAGGCTATGCAGGCTGAGATTAAGGCTGCACATGATGATGGGGATACCTTAGGCGGTGTTGTTGAGGTTGTCGCACACGGTGTACCGGTTGGTTTGGGTTCACATGTGCATTGGGACCGCAGGTTGGATTCTCAATTAGCTGCTGCGTTGATGGGAATTCAGGCCATAAAAGGTGTTGAAATTGGTGATGGCTTTGCGGTAGCAACCCGGCGAGGGTCTGCGGCACACGATGAAATCTTTAACGATGATGGGGTCTTGCGTCGGCACACGTCTCGTAGTGGCGGTACTGAAGGTGGCATGAGCACTGGGGAGATGCTGCGTGTTCGGGCTGCAATGAAACCCATCTCGACGGTACCCAAGGCATTAGCAACTGTTGATGTTGCTACTGGCGAGGCAACAACAGCAATCAATCAACGATCTGACGCTTGCGCTGTCCCGGCCGCTGGCGTGGTAGCAGAAGCAATGGTGGCCCTAGTTTTGGCGCAGGCGGTACTCGAGAAATTCGGTGGCGATCATGTCAGCGAAACTGCGCGTAATGTCTCTGGCTACTTGGCCAACATTGCGAGTTTCAGACGTGACTAACATTGTGCTCGTAGGAGTACCAGGGGCAGGCAAGACAACAGTGGGTCGCTTACTTGGTCAGGCTCTCGAGCGACCATTCTTTGATAGCGATTTTGAAATAGAACGACTCGCAGGCAAGACAGTTTCCGAAATCTTTACTCAGGACGGCGAACAAACATTCCGAGACTTAGAGGCTACGGTTATCGCCGATTTGCTTAAAGGCGATGGCAAAGTGCTCTCATTAGGCGGTGGAGCTCTGCTTAATCAGGACACCCGAAGACTGGTTGCAAATAGCCAGACCATTTGGCTAGTCGCCAACCTAGCTAAGGCCGTCAGTCGCGTTGGCTTAAATCGCAACCGCCCTTTGCTACTAGGTAATGTTCGGGGGCAACTGGCCGATCTTATGCAAGCTAGGGAACCTTTGTATCGCGAGGTTGCAAAACACCAAGTAGAAACATCTGAGTTAACTCCAGATGAAGTTGTGGCTGAAATAATGAAGAGCATGAATTCTAGTCAGGCAGGATTATGAAGACGATAGAAGTGCATGCGGATGTCTCATACCCCGTGATAGTTGGCCGAGGACTATTTGGACAGGTTACGAATTTCTTAACAGGAGTTGATCGCGTTGCGATCATTTATCCGGCGGCTTTAAGGCTGACTGTGGAATTCCTGCGGAGTTCTTTAGCCGGGGTAACAGTGAGTGCGCTTGAGATTCCCGATGGTGAGGCAGCAAAAAATTCTTCTGTCGTAGAATTCTGTTGGACCAAATTGGGTCAAGCAGGCTTTACCCGAAACGACTTAATTATCTCGCTAGGTGGCGGCGCTACTACAGATCTTGCAGGCTTTGTCGCTGCAACTTGGTTACGCGGCATTAAAGTGCTACACATCCCTACAACTTTGCTTGGCATGGTCGATGCTGCTGTTGGTGGAAAGACTGGTATCAATACCGAATCAGGTAAAAATCTTGTTGGCTCTTTTCATTCTCCTGTTGCAGTGCTATGTGATTTGGATGCTCTGAAGTCGCTTCCGCGGGATGACTACATAAGTGGACTAGCAGAGATTATCAAGACAGGTTTCATCCGCGACCCAAAAATTCTAGAGCTCATCGAAGGTAGTCCAGCGGGTGCATCAAGTTCCGAGTGGGAACATACGGCACAGATAATTGAGCGGGCAATCCAGGTGAAGGCTGATGTGGTGAGCACAGACCTTAAGGAAACTTTAGGTACATCTGTTGGTCGAGAGATTCTAAATTACGGTCATACTTTTGGACACGCGATAGAGCGAGCCGAGGGCTACAGATGGCGACACGGAGCGGCAGTATCAGTCGGGATGGTTTACGTGGCCCACTTAGCTCATCTTTGCGGAGTTCTTTCAGCTGAAATCCGGGACCGACACATCAGAATTCTACGTGAAGTCGGTCTGCCAACTTCGTACCGGTCGGACAACTGGGACGACCTGTACGCGGCCATGCGCATCGATAAGAAATCTCGGGGCGACTTATTGAGATTTGTCGTCCTTGAGGATGTGGCGAGGCCACGCCTGCTAGAAGGGCCTGACCTGTCCGCACTTTATGCAGCCTACGAACTAACGGCAAAAGGGGAGCGATATGCCTAGAGTACTTGTTCTTAATGGTCCTAACCTGAATCGTCTTGGACAACGTGAGCCAGAGGTCTATGGCAGTCAATCTTTGGCTGATATTGAATCGGCATGCATGACATATGGCCAGCAACTTGGACTGGAAGTTGATTTTCGCCAGTCAAATGACGAAGTAGATCTAATCAATTGGCTTCAAGAAGCTGCCACAGATAATTTGCCAGTAATCATAAATCCAGCCGCCTACACACATACTTCGGTTGCCATCCGAGATGCAGCTGCCATGTTGACCAGCCCACTAATTGAAGTTCACTTGAGTAATCCGCTGGCAAGAGAGGAATTTCGACACACTTCACT
>Ga0214917_10003088_pt1 | contig 19635 bp, 18 predicted proteins | sample LL_1208_BB_MetaG_FD_177983 | JGI IMG/M metagenome (GOLD analysis project Ga0214917, IMG submission 177983) | Freshwater microbial communities from Lake Lanier, Atlanta, Georgia, United States - LL_1208_BB | ecosystem: Environmental > Aquatic > Freshwater > Lake | place: USA: Georgia | collected...
ACTAAAATCTTGAAATGGTAATAGTTCTTTACATATGCTACATATTTTCATTTTACTTCTCCCCAACTATCGCCAATGGCTACATCAACTAAGCTAGGGATTTTGAACTCTATACAATTCTCCATTGTCTTTTTAATTAATTTAACATCTTTAACTTCATCTTTAATGTTAAAACATAACTCATCATGGATTTGTAATAATGGAGTATGCCCTGCTTCGTGGCAGTCAATGATTGCTTGTTTAGTCTGATCGGCTGCAGAACCTTGTATCAATCTATTTAAAGCTTTATACGTTCCAGATCTTTTAATATTTTCTTGTCCACCAAACTTAGCAACTGCTGTTTCAAAGTTTTCTGGTGTTGTCATTGTCCAATCTTTAGGTTCCCATTTATCAAATCTACACTTACGACCTTTTTTAGTTCTAATAGCACCTTCTTTAGATGCTTTATCCATACAAAGATTAATAAGTTTTTTAACAAAAGGAACTTTTTTATTGTATTGAAGAATAATATCTCTTGCCTCTTGTTCAGATAAACCAAGAGAAGTTGCAAGTTTAGTATTACCCATACCATACATTAAACCTAAACCAATAGTTTTAGCTTGTGAACGATCTATACCGATCATATCAGCAACTGTTTGGTGAAAGTCTGCTGAAGCATTTTCATATGCTTTAACTAACTCTTGTGTTCCATCATAACCAACAGATGATGCATAATGCACAACCATTCTTGGTTCTTGCTGTGAATAGTCAAAAGAACCCCACTTATGATCTTTATCAGGTAAGAATAAAGACCTAATTTTAGGGCCAAAATCTTTATTACGAGCAGGAATTTGCTGTAAGTTTGGATTAGACATAGAAATACGTCCTGATACTGTGCCACCGTTGTCTGATCTTAATTGATTGATTTCAGCATGAACTCTACCATTTACTTGGTATCGCATAATACTTTGTAAGAAAGTAGCATGAAATTTATTTATCTCTCTAGCTTGAACAATAAGTTTAGCTATTTCATGATTACAGTTTGTTAACCAATTAGCTGTAAAGCTAGGTTCATTACTTTTAGCAGTTCTAGGATAAGGTATTTTTAATTTATCAAAGGCTTCTCCTATTTGTCTTGCGGCCCAGATATCTATATCCTTACCTGCTATTTTATTTATTTTAAGTAAAGTTTCTTTCTCTTGCTTTTCAAACTCTTTAATCATTCTTTGAGCTTTTTCTACATCTACTCTAATTCCTTTTTGTCTCATCAAAATTAAAATAGGAAGTAATTTAGATTCCATGTCCCAAATGGTAGTTAAATTTTGTTTGATGATTTCATTCTTTAGAAATCCCCATAGCTTTAACGTGAGCCGTGCATCTTGCTCCGCATAAAATCCAACATGTTCAGCAGGAAGTTTCCACATTTCAGCTTTAGGATCAATGCCATGATCTTTAGCGGCTTCTTTAAGATCAGTTTCAGCTTTAATTTCTCCTAAATAATCTTTTGCCAATGCATTTAGATTATATGCCCATCTATTTTCATCAACGATTGCTGCCGCAACCATTGTATCTACAATTTCTCCATTAACTTTGATACCCATAGATTGCAACCAACCTAAATCGTATTGAGCATTATGAAATATTTTTCTACAAGGAAGTGCACAAACTTCTTTCATATAACTAATAACTTGTTTAGGCACCATATTGCCACCACCATAGTGTTTAAATGGATAATAACCTTGCCAACCTTCAACAGCGACTGCAAAACCGATTACATAACCTTTACCTATTGCCCAACCAGCACCTAGTCCTTCATTGATACCATCATCTCTTGTTTCTAAATCTATTGCTATTTCAGTTGCATTAGATAAATCTTTATACTCTGATGGGCATAACCACATACTTTTCTTAAACGTTAATGAATATTGTAAACTTGTCATTTAAAGTACCATTAGTAAAAAATAAAAAATACAAATACAGGTAAATAAACCCATATCACCAACTATAGTTTTTTTGAGATTAAACATTGTAATCTCTTTCTAAAACCATTTCTAAATAGTGAATAGCTTTTAAAATATCTTCTTTTTTTCCTTTTAACTTATGTCTGCATATATATTTGATTGCATTACCTTCTGCAAATGGTAAATTGTTTTCATTAATAAACTTAGAAGGTTGTATCTTCATTTCTTTATAATGAGATCCACCTACTTGTTTAAAGAAAGCTTTATTAGTCATTTTGTTTCTCCTGTAAATATTTAAAGTAATCTTCCCCTATTGGATAGTTGTACTTATGATCAGAACTTAATAAATGTAATGAACATTTAGCTCTTGTCACTGCAACATAAACTACTCTTTTTTCGTCCATTTTTTCCTGCACTGTTTTGTTTTGATATTGAGAAGCATAATCAGCTTTGAAATAGACTAAAACATTATCAGCTTCTCCTCCTTTTACAGAATGTACAGTATCTATAATCATATTAGGCTCTTTGCTTAACTGATCTTCTCCGTACTTCTCTAATAGAATATTTATATAAGTTACTTCTGTGGGTGTGATGTTTCTTTTTAAAACATGAAACCACTCTTGTCCTATTAATTCATCTTTTATAGTTAAACCGCACCATGCTTTTAAATCTTCAAAAGAATATTCATTAAATTTGTCTTGTTCATCCCAAAATTCTTTTTTTCTGTATAATTCTTTAGCTAAATATCTAGTATATTTATAAAAGTTTTGTGCTTCTTCTTTATTTATTTTTTCTCCATTACATAATCTTTTCCAAGTTTTAATAGCTTTCCATTTGTTATTTGTAAAAGATTTATTACCTTTATTGTCCATAAAGTATAAACCTTTATTTTTTGCCATCATTCTAAGTTCATTAACAGTTGCACTAATTCTTCCTAATAAATACCAACTTCCTTTGTATTCATCAAAATCAACATCAAAAAATGATCTATAAGCTTTTACACTATCTTTAATATCTGGGTTTGGTAAATATTCTTTTTCTTCGCTATCTATAATTGATTTCCTTATTACTTGAGAAAATTTATATATCTCTTTTCCAAAACGTCTTGTTTGGGATAAAACTCTTTTTTCTCCTGGAAAATACTTTGTAAAATATCTATGATCTGATCCATTCCATCTATAAATAGCTTGGTCATCATCTCCTGCTAAATATACTTTATTTGCATTTTGAGCCATCTTATAAACTACTGACCATTGTAATGGTGTAAAATCTTGTGCTTCATCTAATATTAGAACTTCTAATGGTGGAAAATTAACTTCATCAATGGAACGTTCAATCATATCGGTGAAGTCCATGTACTTAGTTTCTCCTTCTGTTTTGTATGCATTGTAAGCATCAATCTTTCTTAATAGTAAATGTAAAGATTCTCTTTTATATGTTTCATTACGATAAACTTCTTCAACAGGCTGCATCATATTTCTAGCTTTATCATAAATATGTAATGACCAATCTTTATAAACAAACGAATCATCGTCTAATCTAGAATCAGAACTTTTTATAATTTTACTTTCTAAAGCAAAATCAATCATACATCTTTGTGGATCAAAGACTTCTTGAGTAAAGTATTTCTTACAATACTTATGTAATGTTTTAAATCTTTGAAAATCTTTCATACTGTATTGTGGAAATGTTTTTAAAACTCTATCTATTGCTGTATTAACAGCTTTGTTTGTAAAAGATATAAAAGCTATATCCTGAGGTAAAATACCTTCAGCTAAATGTTTAGTTAAAATTTCTTGAACTAATGTATTAGTTTTCCCAGTTCCTGGTGGTCCATAAAACTTAATAGTTTTACTTCTAATACTATTAGATCTGTTTAGGTTCTCTAAATTGTTGTGCATGATATTCATCATCTAGTTCAGTTAATGTAGCTTGTTTTGTTGATTCTTTTTTAGTTTCTGTTTCTTTTTTGCTTTTAAAATCTGGTAATTCCATCTTCCATAAGTTTTTTTGATTTTTATGATAATCTACTTTTACACATTGCATTGCTTGTAATGCTTCTTGTGAGTTTGCAAATAATTTATTTGATGATCTCTTAACAAATTCATCTAGTGTACTTTTCTTAAAATATATAAAATCTTTATTATCTATTTCTTCTCTAACTAAATAATTATTTTTAAGTTGATCAAAATCATCTACGATTAAATGGGTTTCAAAGAATTTCTTTTTAAATGAGAATACAGTATCTTCTAATGTATCTTCATACTTAGCGTCTATATTTTCTTTAGCTTTATCAAATAAACCTTGAACTAACATTTCAAAAGGATTAGGTCCTTTTTTAGGTTTAGGTAATGTCATCCAATTTATAGAATAAGTTAACATCTTTTTTCTAAAAGATTTTTCATCAATTAAATCATCATCAGTTTTAAATATCATGTTTGTATTTTTGTATTTAAATTCAATAAAAGTTTCTTTTACATTTCTTGTAACAACTACATTTTCAAATTCATCTATGATATCTGGTACTTGGCAACCAATTCCAAGTTTTCTCATTTGGCACACTTGTTTATTACAAATAGGTATCATGTGTGGATACCTTGGTGGACATTTATAATTATAATTTTTCTTTGCTGTAGATTGAGCAACACTTCCTAATATTTCTTTTTCAGTTAAAGGTTTAGTAAATATTGCCTGATTTCTTTCAAATAAAGTATTTACTAAAGTTTTTTTATCTATGTTACCGTCTGACTTTTTCATTTCAAGAACAGCCATATTAAACATTATATCGTTTCTATGATCCCCAGCCCATTTATCTGTAAGTAAATTTTGTATACACGGAGGATATTCATTCCAATCTAATTCTGGTTCATATTTTTTAGTTTTAAAATTTATTAAATCATCAAATGATAATCTTTTTTTAAATGCTAATTCTATAAATTGTTCTAAATCTAATCCTTCTCCTTTATCATCATATGCATATTCAATTGTTCTAGTTTCTTTATGATAAGGCATCCCTAAATGTTTATTACGAGGAAATACTTCTTTTGCTAAAAAATAACTTTCATTCCATTTATCTAAAACTTCTCTAACTTTTTTTTCATCAGACCAATCTGTTAAAAATAAAATTAAATGTAGCCCACCTGATTTTGATCTAAGAGGAACAAGTGGAAGACTGTTTTGTTTAATAATTTCTATAAATTTCTTTGTATTAAAATCTTTATAACTGCCAGGGTCCATATCAATACAACCCCATTTTGTTTTACCATTTATCTCTGGTTTAATTCCAATAATAATTTCTCCATCTAAATGTTTTTTCCAAAGCTCCGCCGTTACTGGCTTATATACAGTAGTATATTTAGCTTGTCTCTTACCTCGCTCATCAAGGTCACCCGTTAAGGTGACCTCAATGTGCTGATTAGAATCGCCTTCAAACAGTTCTAATAGTTTTGTTTCCATTAGAACGGAACTGATTCTGAGTCTTGTTTAATTTGTTGAGATTCTTCTTTGCCAAAATCAACTTTACCAAAGATATCTGACTTCATAGCACTTTCATAAAATGCTTTAGTCATCTCTAACACTTTAGCATACTTTGGATCATTCAAGTATTTATCAAACTCTACAATCCAACCATACCAACTGTTACCAGAATTAGATTCTTTAGTTGTGGTTAATTTATAAGCAGTTGCCCATGATGGCGGACAAAAGAAACCTTTCTTACCTTGTAGTCTTCTACTTTGAATCATAGAATTCCAAGTTTTAGATTTTTTCTTTTGAGTAGACTTCATAGCAATCAATGCTGTTTCAACTGGATTATAATCTTTATCCAAGATGTAAACAAAATGATTACCAGTGTCTTCTATATAATTACCATTTGGTAATCTATCCTTATTGTCATCTCCTCTAGTAGTCTGTGACATAACAGACGGATCTGTATGTATTCCTACTGGACGACCTGGACTATCTCCTCTATCTTTCCATTCATTAAATGTATTGATGTACAGACAAGGAACAACAATTACACCTTCTTTACCTTTATAAAGGCTTCCTGTTGTTTCATTATAAATGTCTCCTTGTTTTGCACTCTCAATATATTTTCCATCACTCTCATCTAATACTTTAGAATTAGCGTATAAGATTTTAAGTATTGGAAGTTTTGTATCACGTGCTGTGACATACTCCGAACCCTGACCTGATGCTGATTCTAAATCTAACATCGCTGGCAGTGGAGCTTCTTTCTTAACTGCAACCTCAGCTTTTGCTGAAGCATTTTTCGCTTGTGCTTGTACCATGATTACTCCTTCGTGGTTATTTTTGTTTTGTTTGCAACGTAAACGCCGAATATATCGGAAGGAACGTTCTTTCCTTGTTGGATTTGTTCTTTAACAAATGCCTTCAAGGTCATTGGTTCTACCTTTTCGGTCTGGTTCACATTATGCCCTTTTTTTCGTAAATCCGCAACTACGTTTTTAGCTACGTCGTCTTCATTACGACCAAAAGTTAATGTTACGTTGTTCTTAATTAAATCCCCAAAACCATTTTGACGAAGCCATTCAAATGCTTCCTCAGTTTTAGTAGAGGGAATTCTTGCAGAATAAAATGGCTTAACTTCAACTGACGATCCGTCAGCAAGTTTAAGCAATGATATACCTGCTTGTTGCATTAAGTTTGGAATTGTCTGTTCGGAAAGCAATGACTCAGCTTCTTGTAACTTCTTTAATTGTTCTTCAGTTGCTGTTATTTGTTTCTGAACGTCCAATAACTTATTGCAAGATTTAGCAATGTCCGAAGACATTGCAGTATCAACTCGTATGGTTGATTCTGCTTCTAAGTCCATAAGACCTCCTTGGCAAAGCTGTTTATTTTATTTGTTTGACAATGTAAAGCAAAAAATGTAAAAAAGATTAAATACTTTTAAAGTATGGAATGACGAAACATGGACAAGAAAAAATATACATATAAAACAATACCTTACGAACATCAGCGTAATGCTTTAATTAAAGGTGCTAAAGAATTAAATTTTGCATATTTCTTGGAGATGGGTACTGGCAAAACAAAAGTTGCCATAGATAATATAGCTTATTTATACCAAGAAAAATTAATTACTACTGCAATAGTTATTGCACCTAATTCTGTTTATAAAAACTGGATAAAAGAAATTGAAACACATTCTCCAGTAACTGATTATACAATGTTTGTTTGGAAAGATGATAATGAAATTAATTATCAAGCTGATAAATTAAATTATGTATTAATGAATGTAGAAGCTTTATCTCATAAAGGAGGCTTTGATTTTTTAACTAAACTTGTAATTAATACAGGTCAAAAAGCTATAATGATTGTAGATGAAAGTACTACAATTAAAAATGATAAAGCAAAACGATCTAAAAATATTTGTAAATTATCTCCACATATTAAATATAAAAGAATACTAACGGGCTCACCAGTGACAAAATCACCATTAGACTTATATCAACAATGTGCCTTCTTGTCTAAAGACTTACTTGGATATCCTTCTTTTGTAGCATTTAGAGCTAGATATGCAGTAATGAAACAAATTAATATGGGTCCAAATAGAGTTGTACTTATTCCACAGTATTATACAAACTTAGATGAATTAGAAGCAAAGATTAAAAAGTTTTCTTTTAGAGTTAGAAAAGTAGATTGTTTAGATTTACCAGAAAAGATTTATCAACAACGATATGTAAATTTAACTAAAGAACAAATTAAAGTTTATGAAGATTTAAGAAAATATGCAAGATCTATTATTGAAGATAAAGAAGTTAGCTTTGCAAATAAACTTACAGAAATATTAAAACTACATCAAGTTTGTAATGGATATTTAAAAACAGATGATGGAGAAATAGTTCCATTTGATAATGATCCTAAATTAGAAGAACTATTAAGTATTATAGAAGAATCAGATGGTAAATTTATTATCTGGGCTAATTACATTCATAATATAAAAACAATAGTTAAAGCTTTAAGAAAAGAATACGGAGATGAAAGTGTTGTATCTATTTATGGAGAAATAACTACAGAAAATAGAAAAAAAGCTGTAGAAGATTTTCAAGGTAATGATAAAGTAAGATTTTTTGTAGGTAATCCAAGTACAGGGGGGTATGGATTAACTTTAACTGCTGCAAGTTATGTAGTTTATTATTCTAATAATTATAATCTAGAAGTTAGAGAACAATCAGAAGATAGAGCACATCGTATTGGACAAACTAAAAGTGTAACTTATATAGATTTAATTATAGATAAAACAATTGATAGTCATATTATCTCTGCATTAAAACGTAAGATTAAAATATCTGCTGAGACTATGGGCGAAGAAATTAAGAATTGGATTTAATTATCTGATTTAACAAAACCAATAGTATGCAGTTCTTTTAAATCATGTTCTCTATCTAAGAATTTATATTCTATTTTGTGTACTATAAAATCTTTATCTATTTTTTTACAAATAGTTTCTGGATCAAACTCTCCACAACTGTAAACATCAAATTGCATTAGTGCTGGATGAACTTCATCCCAAATATGCATTACAATGTGTGATGTTTCAATTATTGCTGCTCCAGTAATTCCTCTGTTGCCTTCCATGTTAGAATATTTAACATAAGGCCCCATCATTACTTTCATTCCAATTTGTTCTATGAATTCATTTAACCAACGCCTAAGAAACTCCTCGTCCATTGGAGGACGGTAAACTTCTGCTCTTACTATTAGATGCTTGTGAACTAATAATTTATTTTCATTCATTAACTGACATTGTATAAAACTTTTCGACTCTGTCAAACCACTTACCCTCATATTCTGATAATTTTATTTTGTCCATTTTGAACTCTTGATATTGTCCATCCTTAGTACAGATGGCAATGATGCCTTGTTCAATCGGTCCATAATTCTTTTTATGAGCAATAGAATAAGCTGCGACTTGATAGAAGTAGTCCTCAATCCAGTCTTCTCTTTTTAATTTATTAGCCTGTTTAAAGTCTATAATTGTATCTTTACCATTATAGTTACCTACGAGATCAGTTGAGCCTGCCCATTTACCTTCGTATTGAAGATTTATTTCATTACCATAGACTTCTTTAAGTGGTTCTAAGTTATCTATAATCTTATGTGCCATGAGCCGTGATTGTGCCCCATCAGAGCTCAAATTAAGGTATCCTATGCCATTAATGTAGTTCTCAAGCACATAATGCATCTCTGTGCCTCTAGAGGCTGCTTTGGCGGTTATAGCCTGTGCTTCTTGGTACCCAACACGCTCTCTCCAAGCATCTAAGGCTGCTTTCTTGTCTTTAGAAGCTGTTTTAGCTAATATGGTTGTAACCGATGGAACTTTAGTTTCTCCGACTAAATAGGTCCGTGGGCCGTGGTCGTCGTCTCTTGTATATCTGACATAAGGATACTTATCTATTCTTTTAAAGTCAGTAACAATAAAACTAGAATCTTGTCTAAGAAGTTTCATTAAGAATTTATTATCTTAATTTATAACTTATATCAATGATTTATATACACCTGTTAATGGATCCCTAACAAAAAATGGTTTTTGTGTATATGGAATATATGCATTTGAATTATCTAAAGGTTTATATGTATTTCCAAAACTTCCTATTCCGCCTATTCCACCAGTACCTACACTAGGGGCTGCACTTGTTTGAACAGATTGTTGTGCTTGAGAAAAATCATTTGGAGCAGTTACCCCTCTCATAGATGTATCGGCTATAGTTGCAGCAATCGTACTTACAGGGGACATTGCAAATCCCATAGCTTTTTCAGCAGTTGATTTAGTAGGATTAGCTAAAGATATATTATATGCAGCAATACCTATAGGAGATAATCTTGCCATTGAATAACTTGGTTGTGATTGTTCTTGCTCTTGATCTTGTTCTTCACTAATAGAATTCATAGATGGGCCCATCATTGAATCTTGTGGACCTATACCAAAACCTTGTTCAGACATACCAAAAGACTGTTGATCTGGACCTGGTGTTGAAACTGTATCTATAGAATCAAAACTAGGTGAAGCTGGTGCTGTATTTTCAGTAGTTTCACTAGTAGTATTCGTATCAGTAGTTTCACTATCATCACTATTTGAGGAAGCTTCTCCTGCTCCAGCCGCTCCAGCAGCTCCAGCAGCTCCACCATCAGCTCCACCAGAATCACCCCCAGAATCTCCTCCAGAATTCCCTCCAGAGTCTCCACCAGATGATCCGCCACTGTCCCCAGCTCCATCAGATCCACCACCAGATCCTTGTAAGGAAGCTATTCCAAATGGTCCTCTGTTAGGCTTACCATCTTTTAATGATCCATAAATATTTTTTTTAATTAATATATCTGCTTCTTCTTTTGTAATATAAGTTAAATATGCAACTGGATGTTCAGGTGAGGACTTCCATTTTAATGGTGCATTAACTGTTTTTTGTTTTCCTAAATAATTATAAACTCCACCTTGAATAGCTCGTTTATTTCCAAGTAATGATTTTTCAAATGCGTTACGTTCTCTCATATTATTTTACAAATTTAAATGCTATAACTATAAGTGTAAGGATCAAAGCTCCCATACCACCGATCATGGACCAAAGGATCTTGTCTACTTTTTTTTCAATCTTATAAATAGCACAACTCATATGCTTTAAATGATTGTTTTTAATTACTGATATATCTTTTTTTAAATTATCTACTCTATTATATAAATCTATCATGTGTTCATCTAATCTAGATTTTACAATTCTTCTCATACTAATGGTCCAAATAAAGTATTATATTTATTTAATTGATCTTGAGGAATATTTGTAAGTCCACCCGCAGTAGGTATAGAAGCCATTGCATTATTTGCAGGTTGTTCTGTTGGTGCAACCCCAGTTGTTACTGGTGTTCCTGGTGTATTAGAAGCAAACATATTAACTTTTGGTTGTGTAGGAGCTTGGGAAACAGGTTTAACAGGAGTTATATTTTTTGGTAATTCATATTCTATAGTTGGTTTAACATTTCTCATTCTTTCATTTAATCTTTTAATTCTATTAGGTTCTTTTGATGTTTTTGGTCCTTCTTTTCTTGTAGTTCCTTCAAAAAAATTACTTTCATCAACAGCTTTATCTCCAAATAGTTGAGCAATAGTTGTATTATATAAATCAACATTAGCTTTTAATGTTTTTTCGTCCCCAGAAGAATATTTTTTAATATTTGCCGCAAGCGTTGGACCGTAATCTTTAGGTACTGGTATTTCTAAGTTTTTTAAAGATAATAATTTTTCAACTTCTTTTGGATTAGTTATAATTTTTTGCATTTGATTTAATTTTCTCCAATTAACTATTTTTTTAGCCATGGTGTATATTCTACCTTCTTCAGTAAACATCCCTACTCTCATTCTAAGATAATCATTTAAAGCACTATTGAATTGAGTATCAACTTTGGCACCTTGTGGACTTTCTCTACTTAATATTTTTAATACTTTATTAAAATCTTTTAAATTTTCTACATATTTTGGATCATCATAAAATACTGTTTTTAAATTTTGTTCATTTTTTGTTAAATAATTATTAAATTTAACAAAATCAAATTGGTCTTGTTCATTTTTTATTGAATTTTGCATGTCTTTTTTTACTAAAGTTTGAAATCCATTAATAGTTTCTGGATCTTTTTTTATAATATTAATAGCTGATTTTAATCTAGTTGGTTGTTCAGGACTATATAATTTATTAAATATTAAATCAGGTTCTAATTTTTCAATTTGACCTTCAGTACTATCACTTAATTCTTTTAAAACATTTTCTTTATTAATTTTTAATTCTTGGGCTGTTTTTCCAAGTTCTCCTATTTTACTAATTTGACCATAATTTTTTTCACCAAAAAATACTTTTAATGGATATTCATAATTTTTAATAAATCTATCGTGAGTTACTTTATTTATTAATCCTGTGTTTGGATCTACAACTTTATTTCTATAAAAATCTAATATTGAATCTCTATAAGCAGTCATTGCCCCAGAATCATGTTTTATTACATCATATATAGAATCAATTTTATCTTGAGATCCTCTACCGTATTTAAATGTAGTTGAAAATACATCTTCATCAGCTATTTTTAATCTTCCGTTTTCAAGTTTTAATAAATCTTTAATAACTCCATTAAATCTATCTTTATATTCTCTATAATTTTTTGTTAAACTATTAAATTCTATTAACCACGGATCATTAGCTGGTAGATCTTTAGCAAGTTGTTTATCTATAGACCCTATTAATTGTTTATAAGCACCTTCAATAGGAGTTTCAGATACATTTGTGGTCCTTGTTGCCCTATCCGCTGCTTTTAAATCACTACGTGTATTTTTTAAAGCATCTATATTTATTGTAATTCCTGGTTTTTTTATTATACTTTCAATATCAGGATATTTAGCAAATAAAGTAGCCTTTTGCCTCTTATCTATTGAATTTATAGCATCTGTAATTAAATCTGTATAAACAACTCGACCTCCTCCACTCGCAAATAATGCATCATATTTAAGATCAAATTCATCACTGATTTTTTTTTGTAATTCCTGTATTGTAGATCTTATAGTATCTCCGCTTTCTTTTTGAACTCCATTTGGTAAAGTCAATGTAACTCCTGTTAAATCAGCTTCTGCTTTAGTTTGAGCATCTAGTAAAGTCTTTCTTACAGGATCTAAATTTTTAGTCATTACCTCATTTATTTTTTGTCCAATAACATCCTTAGTTATACTTGGATTTTCAATACCTTTATTTAATAATCCAAAATAGGCATCTAATGCTTCAGCATTTTGCCTATTCCATGTATTGTAAAATCCAGTTAATCCATATTTAGGATCAGATTCAAAAGCAGCTTGTACTGATAATAATTTAGGATCATTAGAGGCTTGTCCTAGGGTATATTGAACTTTATTTGGTAATTCCATTCTCGCAAGTTCATTATTAAATTTATCAAATATTAATTTTGCTTCGTTTGAATTTTTTGTTAATTGTTCTAATTCTGAAAAATTAACTCTTCCAGTTTTTACCCAATTTTCCATCCAATTTAGTGCTGGACTTACTTTAGATCCAGCATATCCAAGTGTTCCTACTATTGCAGCTTCTTTTGTACCTTCTAATAGAGGGTTTACTTTTTCATTTAATCCGAATAAACTTTTTCCTAGTTGAACTCTTAAAGCTTCTCCTACTCCCGCAAGAAAAGCTCCTCCTGCTGGTCCTCCATATATATCTCCTAGAATCATTGGACCTAAAACTAAAGCATCACCAGCGTAGCTAGCAATATCACCAGCATCAAAACCTGGTTGATTTGCTAATGTGTATTTTTGAGTTACTGGATTAAGGAATTCTATTTCACCAGTTTTAGGACCTACTCTTACATCCACATCTTTATTAAAAAATTTAGATAATGAATTCTTATAAGCCAATATTTTATTTTCTTCACCTTGACCAAAAGAAGCTACTAGTTTTGGACCAAAAAATTTACTAGTATTGTCTGTAACATCAGTAGGTAAATCTATTCCCGTTAATTTAGCTATTTCTTGAGTAGAATACGCTGGTCTAGGCTTATAAAAATTTATATCATCTGGGGATACAAAATCTTCTACATAATCTTTTGGTGCAAATTTATTAGCAAATGTTTTAAAATCTAATGTTCCACCTAAAGAAACTCTTTGATCATAAACTTTATTAGCAAGATCAGCATCTGTTAAATTTTTAATTTCTGGAAATTGATTTTCATATTTTTTTCTATAAAAGTATGCTGAATTTTCTGGTCTACCTGATAAAAAATCCATAGAAAATTCTTCAAATGATTTACCTTTTAAATCTCCAGTTTTTTGACCAATAGAAAAAACTTTTAAAGCTATATCTTCATCAGATATGTTTTTTAATCCAGGATTATCAGATTCATATATCTGTCTATATTGATCAACAGTTTCTGGTATATAAGCCATTTAAAATTACCAGTTTGCAGGACTAAAAGGATCTTTTCCTTTTTTACCTGGAGTTAATAAAGGAGTCTCTTTTTTAGTCGTTCCAGAATACTGTGATTTTAAATCTATTAATTTTTCAAATGGAGTACCACGTAATTTTTCTTCAGATAAAGGTTGTCCTTCTTTATCTTTATATGCCATTGTATAAGATCTTATTGCTGGAGTTATAGTATTATAAATTGATTCTTTTATACCTGATTCAAATACTTCTTTGCTTCCACTTTTACCAATTGTTTCTAATGCTCTTTTAATATCTGCTTCTGAAAATTTACCGCCTGGTTCCCTAGCTCTTGCTAAAGTATAAGCTAAATCCATAGTGGAACTTCTAACTTGTGAAGTAACAGATGGATCAAAAAATTTATCAGAAACATTTTTAATTGTCTGTCTATTTTCATCATAATAAGGATTAGATGAAGAATCGTTTGCTAAAATTTGATCAATAGTTCCTCTAGCTCCCTCTATCGCTAAAGATACATCCCCTAATCCACCTATTTTAACTCCAGGTTGATTTATATGTCCTAAAAGTCTTTCGCCTAAATTAACAACGTCTAATGCTGCACCTAATTTTAAATCAGCTTCTTTTTTTTCTTTAACATTTGCTGAAGCTTGTTCTCTAGCTGTTGTAGCTTTTGCTATTTGTTCTGGAAACCCTTCAGCTGGTTTTAAAAAATCTCTATTAGCATTTATTTCTTCCGTTGTTCTAAATTCTGTTTCACCAGTTTTAGTATTATAAACTGCTTTAAGCTCTGGTTTTTTTCTAGCAGCTTCTTCAACTTTACCTATTTGTAATGCCGTATTGATAGATCCTGGTATCCCAGCACCCACATTAGCAGCAACAGCACCTAATTGAGATTGACCTGGTTGTCTAGTTCCTGTTAGTAATGAAGAGACAATAGGTGCAAGAATCATTGCTTCTCTTTCACCTGGAGTAAATAATGCTTCTCCTCCTATTAAAAAATGTTTAGCCTTTAAAGAAGCAAGTCCTCCATCTTTAAAATGAGATACTTTTTTACTTACTGTTTGTAAATATTTGTCTTTAAATAATTTTCTTGTTAATACTTTATCCATTATGCAGTAGCCTTAGGTTGTAATGCTTGATACGTAGCATACGCTCCTAAACCACTACCTAAAGATTGAGCTAAAGGACTTGTTGTTGGAGCCGTTGCAGCTGTAATTCCTGAAGTTGATTTAGGACCAGCAGCATATACGTTTGATAAAAACTCTACTCTTTGTAAAGGTTCAGTAGCTTTTTGTAATGCAGATTGTCTCTCAGCATCTAATGCTTGTTGTGCAAGTTGTCTTTGTAATCCACCCCCAGCCATCAATTGATTAATGTCAGCTTGTGACATAGCTTGTTGTTGAACACCAAGTTGTCCTAATTGTTGTCCAGCCTGTAAACCAGTTTGTGCTTGTAATTGTTGTTGTTGAGTAGCAGCACCTAGTGCAGTATTAAATCCAGTTTGTTGAGCCTGTCCAATAGACGATAATCTTCCTCTTTCCATTTCAGCTCTTTGAACTCCTTCTCTACCACCACCAAAAGCACCAGCTTGAACAGCTTGCCCAGCTAATTGATTTTGTGCCATTGCAGCTTGTCTATTAATTTCATCTAATACATATGATTGATATGGATTATAAAATTGAGAAATATTTGGGCCAGCCATTGCAGCTTGTTGTCCCTGTAATATAGAACCAATTCCAGCTTGAGTAGTTTGGGCACCAACACCCGTTGTTGCAGCTTTTCCTAATCCTTGTTGTTCTAATCCTGAAAGTCCAGCAACTCTTACGTCTGGTACATTTGCATAGAGTGGTTGTTGTGCAGCACTACGTGCTATATCCATTAATTCAATTTTACGTTCTTCAATACCAGGGGCTTCTCTAACAAATTGAGTAGTAGTATCTGGTTGAGAACTTCCTCCACCTCCACCTGATCCACCTCCACCAAAATATTGTCTTAATCCTGTTTCTTCATTAATGGTGCCAGCACCACCATACATTTTAAGAATTCTAGCTTCAAAATCATTAATGTGTGCAAGTTCAGTATCTCCTTTAATACCTTTACCAGAAATTTCTGTATAAAGTTTTTTAAATAAATTTACTTTTTCTTTTAATGTAAGATTCTTTAAATCAATCATAGTGTTTTCTCTAATTGTACATGTGTTTTTACAAAACCTTTATGTTTAAGAATTCTTTCCCAACCTGGTCTTGTAAATATTTCCATTTTTTTACATCCTATTGTTCTTGCCCAATTAACTACATTATCCATAAAATCTACCCAACTTCTATAATCTGTTCCTGTAGTTATTTTACAATCACAAACTTTGTATTTTGGATACTGTCTTATTTCAGTAACCGTAACACATTTAATTTTTTTGTCTTTACTATCAAATGCCACCCATAATTGCATAGTTCCTTTTTCTAACCATGCTTTTACGTCTTCAGCATCTGCAAAAGCCCCTGCTCTATCACAAGCTTTTTGTATAAGATCTTTAACTAAGATCCATATACCAGCAACTTCATTTGGTTTAAATACTATTAAGTTTAATTTACTTTTAGTATTTTTGGTATTAATTGGTAATACCGACACATTATCAATGTGCTGTTGCTTTTCTGCTTGCATCTAATAAATCATAAATTCTTTTAAAACGTTTTTGTTGTTCATAAAAGAACTCTGCCCCCCGTTTTCTCATTTCTTTTTGATCTTTAGGATTAGCTCCTGCTAATATACCTGCCCCTAAAACACCATCTGTTCTTGTAACAAATTCTCCGTCTGCTAATTGAGCTAACATTGTATCTTCTTCTTTATCCCCATTATTAGCTCCATCTTCTACATAACCATTGACTCTCATATAATTATCTTCATTATCTTCGTCATGAATGGTTTTAGACGGTAAATAATTAATTCCACCATCTCTAAAATGATTTAAAGTAGCAAGTCCCCCTTGTTGTAAAGTAATTGTTTCTCTTTTATAAGGTCCAAATCTATCTCCACTTTGAACATCTGCTCTTTCTTCTGGAATATATTGTTGTTGTGGTAATTCTATTGTTTGTCCTGTTTTAGGATCTTGTGTATAAAATTTTCTTGATCTATATAAATCTGGATAGTTTGCATTATAAGTAAACATACTTCTTTCATATGGTTCTCTATCAAAAGCACCTGAAGCATATAAAGCAGCAGGTACTCCAACTAATGCAACATTACCTAATTTAACTCCTGTTTTTTCATCATAAAAAGTTTTTTTAGCCATTTCAGTAGCTTGATCTAAAAATGATTTTTCTTTTTGTTCACCACCTCCTGCTCCTGCTTTTGCTCCTGCCTCTGCTCCACTTATATTACCAGCTTTACTAAGATCTGTTTCCGATATTCCATATCTTGCTGTAGCTGGATTCATTTCTAAACTTGTTCCAGCATACGGACTTGTTATAGGTTGTATTTGTTGAAATGTTCCAGCAACTGCATCTTTACCAAAGTTAGCAAGTTCTGGATTATAGGCCTGTACTCCTCCTAATGGAACTTGATTGACTGCTGCATTTTGTAATGCAGACGTATCCATTCCTAAAGAAGTACCTGCATAAGGATCTATAACTCCAGCGTATGGATTAAATGCTCCAATACCTTTAGTAACTCCTTCAGTAACAGCAGTCTGACCTATATTTTCTGCAACAGCTGGTCCTGCATTTGTTAAACTTCCAATTCCTTGTCCTAAATTGTATCCACCGTATGCCCCTAAAGCTGTACCAAATATTTTTCCAAGAGTATTTGCACCAGCTTTTTTAGAACTTTTATATCCTTGATATCCCCCATATATGGCGAGGGCAATTGTTAATGGATCCATATATAATAAAATAGTTAACTAATTAACCATTTTAACGAATTTATTAGCTCTTAGCAATATCAGAGCTGTTTGGATCTATATCGTTATTGATTGTTTTTCCTTCTATTTCCGCAGAAGTTTCTGTTTTTTTGAATTCATCTAAAAGTCTACCCGTATAACTATGTTCTCCGTGATGCGATATATATTCATCTACTAATGCATACATTTTAATACCAGCATGTTTACATAATTTGCAGAAATAAAAGTCTTCTCCAGTATAAGTTTTATCGTCTTTATTCCAATAAGTATCAAAGAAGTTATACATATAGTTTCTTTTAACTAATTTACCATCAATTAAAGTATGTTGATTAATTGTAAATTCTGGATACTCTTTAATTAATTTATTAATTACTTCTTTTTTAATTAACATACATCCAGCAGGACCTCTATCTACTTCTATAAAACCATTAGTGACTTTAACATTAGAAGGATCTGGAACAGCCATTGTATATTGATTACCTAATAATAATGGATCTAAAGTATCTCCAGCTAATATTCTTGCTTTCATTTTATTAGAATCCATTCCCTTAATAGGATAAGGAACAAGACAAATCTCTTTGTCAAAATTAATCATTCTTTCAATCATTTTAAAATTAAAAGATATATCTGAATCTATAAATAACATATGTGTACAATCTGATTCCATAAATCCAGATACACATAATTGTCTACCTTGTGTTACCAAACTACTTTTCATAACTTGAAACATTACTGGTATTTTTCTAACAAAACATTCTTTTTGAAATTCAAGGCATGCTTTAAAATAATGAATAGATACATCAGAGTGAACTGGTGTTGCTACAAATATACGAAAAGGTTGTTTATATCCCATTTAAAAAATTCTCCCAATAAGTCTTTATTACATCCCAATGATAAAATTGTCTATAGTATTGTTGTTGAAGTTTCATTTTATTTTCATCAGTATTTTTTAACATATCTGGTAATTGATTAATGGTATCAGCAAAGTGAGTCGCTAATAGTTTTCTACTATTTTGATGAGGTATATAGATTGGAAATTCAGCACAGGTTTCATATAAAGCACCGAGGTCCGTGGTCACTACAGCAAGGCCCGCTGCTAACGATTCCATAGCCGCTACACAAAAGGTTTCTTCAAATGTAGATGGATGAATATAACAATCGTAAGTATGAAGTACTTTCATCAATTCTTTATGATGCAAATAACCTTTATAATTTACATTTTTTATTGTCTTTGCTTTATCATATAAAGCAACAAATTTATCATCATTATATTTTTTAAATTGATCGCCATAGATTTGTGTACTTGAATAAATATCTAATTCAACTTTATCTGTTTTAATTTGTTCCATCGCATCTAGGAGCACGTCTAATCCACGCCAAGGAGTTGAAGTATAAACTAATTTAATTTTATCTTTTATCTTAAAATCTTTCTTTATTATTAAATCATCATCAAAACCATTTTTAATAATTAAACATAGTTCTGTAGGGACACTAAAAAAATATCTATACTTTTCATAAGTCCAATGAGAGTTAAATACATAATAATCATATTTACCGTGGTTTAATTTATTCTTAAACCAAGGCATTACATTGGGTTGATCATAACTATTATGTACCCAAAGTATATTAGTTTTATCTATAACTACTTTTTCTTTTTCTGGAACAGAAGTTGTTATTTGAGCTTTATTAAGTAATTCTGGTGATACGTATTTATGTAGATATTCTACTTGTATTTCAGTTCCGCCGTATGGATTCATTATTTGGTTTTACCAAATACTGTCAAAGATGCAACTGTTATTTTAAGGTCTTGTTGTAAATCTTCTGCTTTTGTAGGTGTATTAGGATTTGCTACATCTGCATG
>Ga0214917_10003089_pt1 | contig 19617 bp, 13 predicted proteins | sample LL_1208_BB_MetaG_FD_177983 | JGI IMG/M metagenome (GOLD analysis project Ga0214917, IMG submission 177983) | Freshwater microbial communities from Lake Lanier, Atlanta, Georgia, United States - LL_1208_BB | ecosystem: Environmental > Aquatic > Freshwater > Lake | place: USA: Georgia | collected...
GACACGCGATCCCATCAGATCGGACTGAATACATACGTTGAGCTGCTTAAGTAGAAGACTTCATAAATTATGTGCGGCATTTGCGGTGTAATATCGCCAAATAGAATGGCCGACAGCGAGATGTCGCTGATACGTCGAATGAATGGCATGCTTAAGCATCGGGGCCCCGACTCCGAGGGTTTTTATACATCGGACCATGTCATTCTCGCAATGCGACGACTTTCCATCATCGATGTGGAAGGTGGCTGCCAGCCCATCTACAGTGAGGCGCGCGATGTCGTTTTGGTTTGCAATGGAGAAATCTATAACTTTGCCGAGCTTCGGGATGAACTGGAGGCCAAGGGCCATCACTTTGCGTCGCACAGCGACGCCGAGACAGTCGTGCATGCTTATGAAGAGTATGGGGATCAATTCCTGTCGCGATTGCGCGGCATGTTTGCCTTGGCGCTCTGGGACGAACGGCGAAAGCGTCTGCTGCTTGCGCGTGACCGTCTGGGTGAAAAACCACTTTATTATCACGCGGACTCATCGGGCCGCTTTTGGTTTTCCAGCGAATTGCGCAGCCTGTTCCAAGCGGTGAACAGCCCGTTGCTATTAACGCCGGAAGCTTTCAATCTCTTTCTTACCTTTCAATATTTGCCGGAACCGGCATCTTTGGTGGCGAGCGTGCATCAATTACCAGCTGGGAATGTGCTCGAATTAACGCCGGAAAATCCCAAAGGCGCAGCATGGTGTTACTCGGACATGGCGGAATTGCATGAAAACCCGGATCAGCCGGTCGCGACCATCAAACAAGCTTTGGATGAAGCTTGCCGGCTGATGGGCACGGCAGATGTGCCCGTGGCAGTTGCTTTGTCTGGTGGTATCGATTCGAGTTTGGTGGCCGCGATTACCGCGCGCTATTACCAGCACGATTTGCATGCCTTCACAATCGGATATGAGGGGAAGCCCGCTACCGATGAAAGGTCGCAAGCGGAGGAGTTGGCGCAGCACTTGGGCATCGGCTTCAGTTCGGTCGAATTGACTGTGGATGATGTAATTTCCGAGTTTCCGCTCATGATGTCTTACATGGATACACCGGTAGCCGATATCGCAGCTTACGGCTATTTTGCGGTCAGTCGGGCGGCTCGCAAGGCAGGCTATCCGGTCTTGCTTTCCGGAATGGGCGGGGACGAATTTTTCTGGGGATACGAGTGGGTGCGGGATGCCGTGAAGCGCAACGAGTCCTATCAAGCGGCCCGCGGTTGGCGATACCGGCTGGCACGCCTGACCGGGAAGACAACGGCCAACCGCGAGTTCTTTGAGGTGCACGCCGCGCTGAGGGATGGCGATAAGCTCTCCAGAGAGCTGATGCCGAGAGCGACCCGCGGCAAGCTGGATCCGAATCTCTGGCTAACTGCAAACGGTCTTGATCCGGAAAAGCCAATTCATTTGGCGGTGACCGACCTGCTCAATCGAACCTGGTTGCGGTCGAACTGCTTGGCACTGGTGGACCGTATGAGCATGGCAAATTCGGTCGAGGTGCGCCTGCCACTTCTCGACGTCGACTTGGTAAGCAAGGTGGTGGGCATGCGAAACGACGGATTGGCTGACTGGTCTTTGCCGCACAAGGATTTGCTGGTTCGAGCTCTTCGGGACGTCCTGCCGGCGGACGTGTTGGGGCGCAAAAAACAGGGATTCACCCCACCGGTCTCACGCTGGATGAATGGCATCGTTAGCAGATACAAATACTTGATTCGGGATGGTTCGCTGGTGCGTCAAGGCTTGTTGGATCCGGATAAAGTCAGCAACATGCTACAAGGCTTCGATTTTTCGTTTCTCTACAAGCTGGTCTTTCTCGAGTGCTGGTCGCGAATGCATCTCGAAAATGAGTCGGCGGAGGAAATGGCAGCCCGCGCCCAAGCCAATATTTAAATGGCCACAATCTGGGTAACGGGAGCGCATGGCTTTATTGGGCGCCACTTAGCAAAAAGCTTGGCGGCGGACGGTGTGAGCGTTTGCGGGATCGGGCACGGCCATTGGCCCAAAAGCGAGGCCCAGCAATGGGGTATTCATACTTGGGTTAATGGTTCCGTCGAAGCTGCAAACCTCAGCCTGCTCAGCGCAAGCAGCAGCGTTCCGGATACCGTGTTTCATCTCGCTGGAGGCTCTTCCGTTGGTGCCGCTTCGACGAATCCCTCGGAGGATTTTCGTCGCACTGTTGTTTCTACCTCTGAGCTTCTGGAGTGGTTGCGCTTAAACGCGCGCCAAGCACGGATTGTGGCCGTCTCAAGCGCAGCGGTTTACGGTGCCAACTATGAGAACCCGATCACGGAAACGGCCGAGACTGCGCCATGCTCCGTTTACGGCTCACACAAACTAATGATGGAAGATCTATGCCGCTACTACTCCAGCCACTATGGTCTTCATGTTGTGTTGCCCAGACTCTTCTCCGTTTATGGTTGCGGACTGAAAAAGCAGCTATTGTGGGACTTGTGTGAAAAACTAGCTTCAGGAGAATCCGTAGAGCTTAGTGGCAGCGGCGACGAGCTTCGCGATTGGATCGAAGTGCGTGATGTGGTGCGGGGTTTGCAAAGAGTGGTTTCCATCGCCAGTGACGAAGCGCCCTGTGTCAACCTGGCCACGGGGCAAGGAACCTCCGTGCGGGAAGTGTCGTTGATGGTGTCTAAGTTCTGGAGTGCGCGTAATGAAGCCCCAGCGGTTAGCTTCAGTCGTCGTATTAGACCCGGCGACCCCTTCAGTCTGGTTGCCGATGTTCATCGTTTGCAGCAGCTTCAACTCAAGCTCGAAATAACTCCATCTGAAGGCATCGAAGCTTATATCAAATGGTATCAAAACTTGGCAACATCGTGAAATGTATGCTCAAAATGAGTTGAAACCGTGAGCTGGACATCCAAGGTAAACTGCCTCCCCCATTCGGTGGCTTATTGAGGACGGCATCTTTCCCATCGTTGGATTTTACGGCTAGGAATCTTTTCAACATCTGAAGTCCGAGATTGTCTCAATGTCATCAGAATTATCTGATATGGAGGCGGAGTTAGACAAGCGCAGAGATTCCATTCCGCCACAATTTGGGGCACGTCATGTCGAGCTAAGAAAACGATTTATTATCGACTAAATCAGTCAGCAGAAAGACCCCTTCGGCTTGATTGTTGGTGACAGTATCATCGAAGGTTTCAATTTTCCTGATACGGGAGGCATTCCAGTCATCAGTGCCGGTATGGGGGGGTAAAAATCCAGATGTTCTTGATCTTTTATCGCGAATTAAGCCGGCTACTCAGCCGCATTTCATATTCGTCATGGTCGGGGTGAATGATGCGATGTTATTCGATGCAGCGAGCTCAAGCGTTAACGAATTCGATGTTTCGCTCGATAAGCTGGCAGCGAAAGCGAGGAAGATGACAGACAGGGTCGTCATCTCAACAATTATTCCCGTGGAAAAGTCAAAACCGCTTGACGATGCGTATTTCGACCAGGAAAAAACTGATGTGATCAACAGCCTAATTCAGGAACAATCCTCAAAACACCAAATCGGCTTCTTACAAATAGACCGAGCCTTCAGCCAGCTCAATGAGCCTTACACAACGGATGGAGTACATTTAAACCGGCAGGGGTGCGAATTGGTTCGCACAGCGATCGACGAGGCACTGTGGCCTAAATCCTCAAAATAGGATCCTGGTGCTCGGGTCGATTGAGGCTCTGTCCGAACAAAGCAAACAGCTTTTCTGGAGCGCGCCTACACTTTTGCACTTTGGGTATATGGCGCACCCAAAAACAGTTTGGTGCTGCAATGAAAAACGACCGCACTAAATGTACGATCCGCATAGCTTTTATCCGGATCGGAGGCCATCCTTGGACGGGGGGGCAAAATTATCTTCTCAACTTGCTGGGCATTCTGAGCAGGTATGCACGCCAAGAGATTCAGCCTGTGGTTTTCACCGGTACGGACTGTCCCCGCGAAGAGATTGAGGCGCTGTCGGTCTTCGAGGGGGCTCAGGTTGTCCAGACACCACGCTTTACATCCGGCCCACATCATCTGGAAATGGCCTGCAGTCTTCTTCTGGGGCATGATCCGACGACTGCGGAACTTTTCCGGCAGCATGCCATTGATGTGGTCTTCGAGGCTGCGCAGTATTTTGGCTGGAGATTTCAGATCCCTGCGATCGCCTGGATTCCCGATTTCCAGCACCGATATCTGCCAGAGATGTTTTCTAGGCTTTACCGCCTGAAACGAAACTTCGGTCAATGGCTTCAGATAAGAAGCGGACGTTCAATTATGGTCAGCAGCAAAGATACGCACAGAACATGCGAGCAGTTTTATCCAAATGCTTGCAAGAGAATACACACAGTAAGTTTTTCTATCTTGCCCCAAACTCAACCTTCTTTGAAAAAAGCACGCAAAATCGCACGAGGTTACGGTTTGCCGAAATCGTTTTTTTATATGCCAAACCAGTTTTGGCGGCACAAGAACCACCTGCTCGTTATCAGGGCTCTTGAGATTTTGCGAAAGCGTGGATGTGGGGTCGTCGTGGTTGCTTCAGGCCAACCGCTTGATCCCATGGCACCAGGTCATTTCGATGCCCTCCAGAAAATAGTGATCGAGTCTGGATTGGAAAAGCACTTTCGAATAATCGGAATGATTCCGCGCAACCATATTTTCTCCCTGATGCGCGTGTGCACGGCTCTTTTGAATCCCTCTTTGTTCGAGGGATGGAGCACCACTGTGGAGGAAGCCAGAAATCTCGGTACTCAAATGTTACTTTCGGATTTGCCTGTGCATAAAGAGCAAATGGGTAGAAATGCGGTGTATTTTGATCGATTGTCAGCGGAGGACCTTGCCAATAAACTCGCCAAGTACATGGCGTTTGCCCTTGGCAAAAGGAAAAAAACTATCGCAAGTGCTCAAGCGGAGGCAAACAGGCGGGCAGTTAAATACGCAAGGCAATTTGTAAAATTAGTTCGTGAAACGGCGCTAAGATCAAGTCGATGATAATTAGCGTCGTAACCGTTGCCTTAAATGCTGAAAAAACGATTGCTTACTCCTTAGATTCTGTAGCCTCTCAGACTCACTCAGAAGTGGAGCATTTGTTGATAGACGGTGGTTCAACAGATAATACATTAGCAATCGCCAAGCAGCATGGAAAGCATTTGAGTCTACTGCGCTCTGAACGCGACCAAGGTATTTATGATGCCATGAACAAGGGCGCAAAACTAGCCAAGGGTGAGGTACTTGGATTTCTCAATGCAGATGACTTCTACGTAAAAAAAGAAACTTTACAAGAAGTTGCCACTGTTTTTCGTGACCCGACGATCGATGTTTGCTTCGGCGATCTATTATATGTAAGAAAAAAAAATTCCAAAACGGTGATACGTCTTTGGAGGCCAGGAAAATATTTTCCAGGCCGATTTGCATTAGGTTGGGCTCCGCCACATCCAACATTCTTTGTAAGGCGCTTGGTCTTCAACGCCGTTGGGGGTTTTAATTTAAAATACAAACTAGCAGCGGACAACGATTTGATGATGCGCATCCTTGAATGTTTTGGCTATAAATCCCACTATCTTCCCAAAACTATAGTTAAAATGCGCGCTGGTGGGGTAACAAACAAGAACATCCTGAATATCATTCACGGCAACAAGGAAATATTATCTGCGCTTAAATCAAACGGTATAAAAGTTAATGTTTGGAGCTATGTAAAAGAAAAAAGCTTATTAAAAATTAAACATTATTTAGCAGGACTTTCAAAAAACCAATTATTTAATATGTGAGTATTTTATTAGCAGTCTTCACAAAATCTATTAATCGAATTTTTTGGAGCCAAAGTGTTTTAGGAGCCGTCTACTGCTTGGCAACAATTCGACCGCGCCCTTTATATAAACTAATTCTAGCAAAGGTGTATCCTGAACAGTGCGAGAAAGCAGTCTAACCATTCGTGTTGAGTAAATATGAAGTCAGGTTCTTTTTTCTTTACATATCTGTTCCGGCGCAAAAAGTATTAGTAGCAATAAATATACTACTAGCATGACATGGGGTATGTAATGACTGTCCTAGACAGGCAGTCAGTGGCTCTAGGCATTCGACATGTTTTGCTTTTAAGATCTAGAAGGGTAGTGACTCAATAATTAAACAAACTACGAGGTCCTTTTGTCGAATGAAATCGCACGTTCTTGTAGACAAAACAAATCATGAGCGTTTAAAGAGATCGGCAAGTAAGTTCGGGTGTCATAATGAAATTTACTGTTATAAGTTTATCTTTTGGTCATTATACTCTTTTATCCTAGACTGATTTTGATAATATCACCGCGTATCCTAGGGGCAGCGCCACAAAAGACGTGATCATCAACACCACGGACATTAAACAGCCCCCATATTTAATGAAAAGGCACTTGTCAGGCTAAGAGGAAATAAAAAGCCCCGTTGCCAATCTCTAATGAGTTTTTCGATCCCTGAAAAAAAAGTAGTGTTGGCACTGATGGACCTGGCGGCGTTGGGAGCATGCATCGGGGCTGCCCTGGCTCTGGTCGCAGGAATTCCCTTGTTGGCCGGACTGGAAGTCTCCAGCCAGACGCTCTGGTCGGTTGTGTTTGGGCTTCTTCTGCTGGGCATTGCCTACCTAAACGACTGCCTGGATATTACCAGCTTACGATCGGGGTGGACGTATTTGCGCCGCTGGTGGGTGGCCTGTGCTGTCACCGCTTTTCTCTACTTGGCGGCTTTCTTTTTTTTCGGGCGGGCCATGGCAACCAGTGCGAGCGAATTCGGGCTTCCACGGGTGGTTCCCGCGTTAACGCTCTGCTTGGCGGCTATCTTTTTGCCTCTTTTCCGTCTGCTGGTTGAGCAGTGGCTTGGTTTGATGAAGGACCGGAAGGGGTGTGTTGTCGTGGGCGCAGGTCCCAATGGGGAGGAGTTTGTCCGCAAGGCCTTATCTGGAAACTCCGAATGGCGGGTCTGTGCCCTCGTGGATGATGATCCGGCCAAACAAGGCCAAAAGGTGGGTGGGGTGCGGGTCGACGGGGCCTGCGCCGACCTGCCCGAAATCGTCGAAAAATACCAGGCGGAGGAAGTTATTCTCGCAATCACGCATGAAATGAATCCGGGGGCCGTGGGCGGTCTGATGGCCTGCTTTGAACAGGGTATCGACATTCTTCCCGTGGTTTCGGCGACCGAGCGCGCCCTCGGTCGTATTCCCATTCAGCATCTGGGTGACCGGTGGCTGCCCTCCACTTTTTGGGCATCCAACCCGATGCCGTTATTCTATGAATTTTTCAAAAGGCTTCTCGACCTGGGGGCCGCCCTCATTTTGTGTGTTTTGACAGCCCCAATTATATTATTGGCGATCCTGGGTACGCGGCTTACCTCCGAAGGGCCAGCGCTCTACCGTCAGCAGCGCGTCGGCCTGCATGGAAAAATTTTCACCATCAGAAAAATACGCTCCATGGTCGACGGGGCCGAAGCGGAGGGAGCCCGCTGGGCCAGCCGAAAAGATCCCCGAATCACTTTCCTCGGGAAGGCCTTGCGGGCTTCTCGCATCGACGAACTTCCCCAGCTGTGGAACGTTTTGCGCGGGGAGATGACTCTCGTGGGGCCGCGGCCTGAGCGGCCGGAGTTTGTCGGGCAGTTGGAGAAGGAGATTCCTTTTTACCGGGCCCGCCTGGCGGTTCGTCCCGGTATCACTGGCTGGGCCCAAGTGAAATACCGTTATGGCAACAGTGTGGACGACAGCCGGATCAAGCTGGAGTACGACCTGTACTACATCAAAAACCGGTCGACCCTGCTGGACTTTATTATTTTGGCTAAGACGGTTAGAATCGTGCTGGCGTTCAAGGGGCAATAAAAAATCCATGAAGATTTTTAGGACTTCGAATATCGCAAATAGGGTAAAAATTGGCAGCAAGTGGAAAGAAGTAAGCGGGTGTTGCTTAATAAAGTTAAAGTTTAGGTTGAGGAGTGGGGTCAGTCATAAAGTATGCAACCTACAGAATGTAGGTGGCTCGTGAACGAGAATGTGAATGTTAGTTAGTAAAAGAATTAAAATTAAGACGCCATAAAAGTGGTAGGCGGTGAGTCTGGGCTTGCCGCCAACCGCAGATGGCTAAAAGCAAATAAAGTAGCGGGTTACAAATTCATCGAAAATGGCCATACAAATTCTTAATACCTGAAGAAGTGCTAAATTAGGGCACAGTTATTTCTGCAGCTGTCGGGTTGGAAAAGCTGAGCGAAATCACCTCGCCATCAGTCATCACGGCCTTGACGGAAAAGCGGTAAGAGCCAGGACTCATCTTTGCATAAAGCCGACTCAGAGGCAGGGCCCAACCGGGCTGAGTTTTTTCAAGCTCGGGGCGTTGCAAGGCCTGAATGACATCCGGGCGGGGAACTGGCAAAGGAGTATCCTCGTAGATAAGCCTAGAGGGAGTTCCGTCGCAACTGGCGTAAAAGCGTATGCTTTTTAACTTGGCGCGGTTATTTTTACCAACCGCCCAACCGCCGGACGACAGGTACTTTCCCTGAACGAGTGTCAGGCCATCCACACAGCCCAAGCCAGCCGGTTCGCCATAAGCTGGCGCACCCAGCAAATAGCAGGCCAAGAAAAGGCAGGTGGCCATCAAATAAGAGCGGAACATCCACGTGCGGTAGCTAAGAGCTATCCACTGATTGCCTCGCAGATAACTCGCTTGGTGCATCGGTTCATACATCCTACGATAATGGATCATTAAATAAATGAAGATTTTACAAAAGCTTATTGTCTGGCTGCCAATCTTGGGATTTCTGCCGCTGGGGCTTGCCCTGATCCAGCCGGGCTCGCGAAGTGAGCGACAAAATTTTTTTTATGATCCTGTCATTCCAGATGTCAACTTTGGGGCTGACCGTAATGTGACCATTCCGCCCTCTCAGGTGGTTCAGATGGGTGAGGTGTGGGAACAGACCTACGAGCTGCAGACCGATGGGGTGAATCGTTTTTTTCATGCCGCCAAAATCGGAATTGAATTAACCAACCCGGAGGAAGTCCAAAGCGTGCTAGCCGCCACGTTTCAACTGGAGTTGCCTGCAGGTTTCGCCGGATCTTTGGTTTTCCGGGCAAGCTCCCAGGAAAAAAACTCAAGCTTCCTGGTATTTGACCGGGCTCCAGAAACGAAAACATCGGATTTTTCCACCATGCGCGATGTTAAGAACGCCATCGTCCGCCTCTCTTTTCGAACTGTGACTGACACGAAAATTCATCTGAAGGCTATCTATTCGGACAAAGAGGCGGTTTCCCGGCAGCTTTACGGTTTCTGTAAACATCCTTCGGGTCCAGCCGGAATGGGAAGTATTTTGGGATGGCTGCAGCCTAATCAAGATCTTTCACCCAAAATCTCCAAAATCGACCTCCTTGCCTACCTTTGGGGTCTCGACATAAAAAGCCTGATTGGCCTGATTCTGGCTTCTGTTTTGCTCTGTGGGGGGGGCTGCTTTTTTCTGGTCCGAAGTTTAGGAACAACCAGCAACACGTTCCATCCGATTGCGTGGCCACTTTCAGCAGGGAGTATTTTTGCAGGTTTGGCGTTTTGCTACGCCCTAATTATTCCTCCTTTGCAGGCACCCGATGAAGCCAGTCATCTTTTGACTGCCACCGACCTCGGCAAAGTCCCGGACAACTATTCCAAGGCAACTCTTCTTGCACAGCGAATCCACTTTGAAAGAATTAAATTCAGGGTTTCTGAAAAATTTTCTGCTGCTGACCTGTGGGCACCGCTGGTGCAAGCACTCGCGAGCCATAATTATGTCATTGCACAACCACGATCTCCAATGGGCAACTCGGTTTGGCTGATGATGAGACCACTGCTCATCCGGTTAGATTCCGGGCACACGTTGCTTTTCTTGCGGCTATGCAATGGCATTTTTCTTGCGGCCCTTTTATTTTTTGGATTATGGTTTATTCAGCGTTATTCCCAAAAGACACCAAGTCTTTGGCTTCTGGTGTTATTTCTCCTGGTGCCAGCGGTACTTTTTTTTGGAACGGCTCTTTCCAACTATCCTTTTTTAATGGGAGGATTTTTTCTTCAGGCTTTAGCTTGCAGCCTGCTTTGGCAGAGCGTGAACCCCGATGCCGGGTCAAAACCCGCGTACGGGGTGGTTTGGTTGGCTGGACTGGGAACAGGGTTAGCAATGAGTTCCAGCGATGGGGGATTTGTCAGCCTGCTCTGGTGGTTTTTTCTTTTGCCGGGGTGGTGTCTGGCGACAAGGGGTTCAGGCGCTAAGCCTTTCGCCCTGTTGAAACAGGCAGTTTGGATGGGCGGTCTTTTTGGTGGGGCCTGTTTAGCGGTGGGCTTACTGGTAGCTTGGGGCAATGGAGGGGGAGGCTTTCTTTCGCCTCGCCTACAGTCTTATTTTTTGCTTTGGAAAGTTCCCTTGGTCCAGTCATGCACCCCCATTCTCTTCGGGCTGCTTGTGGTTGGGGGTTTTGCTTTGTCTCTTATGACAATCATTTTTCTCTTTCTTTGGATCCGAAACCGGTTGCCACAGAAAATACTATGTTCTGCGGGCTTCACCTTGGCCGTGGCTATGTTGTTAATCCTGATCTTCGGGGCGCTAGGGATTCACCGGCCTCGCTTGCCCAATCATCAGGATCTGCCCGTGGGGACGTTTCCTTTAAATTCCTTGCTCCATAGTTTAGGCGCATCTTTTCTTCACGGATTTTTTTTCCCGAAACCCGACTGGTACACGGTCAGGTACTTTTGGGGTTATTTCGGATGGCTGGAAACACCTTTGCCGACCCTGTTGACGGATTTTTTGCGGTACTTTTTCGGGATGGGACTTCTCCTTCTTCCGGCTCTGATTTTTTTTCGACCGGCATTGCGCCCTCAAGTCTGGCTATGGTTAGCATCCTGGCTCTGCATCCTTAGCAGTTTGGCCGTGATTGGGATCATGGGGTTAATTACAGCTAACCAGATACACGGCCGATACCTGATCGGGCCTTATCTTCTGGCGATGACATTATCCGCGTTGGGATATCAATACTTGACATCGCTCTTGAAGGGCAGCCAGAGATTCCGGCAACTAGCCGCTGTGGGCATGTTAACCTTGATCGCGCTGGTGCATGGGTGGGCACTGACTGCCGTGCTCGACCGATATTTTTAGCAGTTTTCGGTGTGTTACACGGTGAACTTTGATATATTTCCCCAATGAGTGGCAAAACATTGGTTGAGCTTTACCGGTCCCACTCCGGAAAAGTCTCGGACAAATGGTCCTCCTACTTGCCAGTGTACGAAGAAAAATTTGCGCCCATGAGGGAACGAAAGGTGAGACTACTTGAAATCGGCATCCAAAACGGCGGCTCGCTCGAGATTTACAGCCGCTATTTTCCTGTCTTTGAAAGTTTGGTCGGTTGCGACATCAACCCGGATTGCGAAAAGCTACATTATCAGGACCCGCGCATCCGAGTGGTGGTGGGGGATGCCAACACGGATGAGATTGAAAAGCGGATTTTGGATATTTCTGATGCCTTTGACATCATCCTGGATGATGGATCCCACGTTTCGGCTGACATCATCCGCACCTTTGCCCGGTATTGGAAACATGTCCGTCCCGGTGGCATTTTCATTGCGGAGGATTTGCATTGCAGTTACTGGCAGGATTACGGAGGGGGGCTGTACGACCCCCTTTCTTCCATCTCCTTTTTCAAGGCCTTGGCGGATATCATTCATGAGGAGCATTGGGGGGTGAGGGGTGGACCCGGCCAAAGACTAGAAAAATTTGCCCGTTTCTACGGCTTGGCCTTTGACGACGAGGAACTTCAGAAAGTGCATGCGGTGGAGTTTTTCAATTCCCAGTGCGTGATCCGGAAGGAGCCGATCGAAAAGAACCGTCTCGGGCGAAGAATGCTGGCCGGGCAGGAAAGCGCGGTGATTCCCACGGATGCATCCCTGCATGGGTCTGCCGCATCCCATTTCGACCAATCGGCGAATGCAAAGACGATCGAAACTTGGCAACTCCCCGAGACCCGCCTGCAGCTTTTTTTTTCCAGCACGGGGGGTTTTTCGGAAAAAAACAGCGCAGTATGGAATTACATTTGTGGGGATCCCCAAAGGATGTCCTTAGCCCTGCCTCAGGAAGCTCAAGGCGGTGACACTCTGTTCCTCCGGCTCGATCCAACCGACCGGCCTGGTTTGGTTCTTCTCCGGCAGATTCGGCTGAAAGGCCGAAGAAAAGAGGGCGGAGAGATCACCACCACCTTCCATGCCGGAGATATTGTTCCCGCCGGGGATCTTTTAGCCTTGGCCGATCCTGCCGGCTCCTACCTTTCCACGGGGAATGATCCAGCCCTCCTGCTCGCAGCCGTGCCAAGCACGGGGGTGGTCTATGAAAGCCTAGAGGTGGAGATAGGTTTCCGGCTGGAATCTTCTGCCTTTGGAGTGCCAATCCGGTCCCTGCATCGATCCGTATTGCAACAAGGTGAGACCGTCGACCATCTGGTTGAGGCGGTAAAAGAAGTGGACAACCGAAGTCGTGAAGAGATGGAGAAACTGAGGCGGGAAAACGCGGATTTTTCGGAAAGACAAACACTTGCCATCCAGAGGCTTGGGGAGGCCCATGCCAGCCAGGAAACGCGCCTTACGGAACTGGCTGTTTATCTTGGGGCAATCCAAGACCTCGCCGCTGATCAATGGCTAAACTACATGCCCGCCCCGCTTTCTTGGCCTTTCCTGCTTTTCAAGGCACGGGGCATTAAGCGGCCGCAGTGGTTTCCATCCCGTGTGCCTGCCCAGTCACACAGACGCTCCGGTTTTTGGAGGCGGTTGGAAAAAAGTATCCGAAAGAGAAGAAAAAGGTGGACAGCCTCTTGGGGTTTTAATGCTTCTTGGTATCTCAAGTCCTACCCGGAAGTGGAGCGATCGGGGTTGGATCCGCTGGATCATTACGTCCTCCATGGCCGAAACCAAGGGCTTAAAAAAAATGCACATGATCGCCCCAAGATCAAACTCCCACTCCCGGTGGGGCGAGGATACGCGGACTGGGTCCGCCACTTTGACACCTTGACAGATGAGGATCGGATCCAAATGCAAAAGAAGATCAAGGCCATGGGCCATCGCCCCATCCTCTCGATCCTGATGCCGGTCCACAATCCAAGGCCGGATTGGTTGCGTCTGGCCATCGAATCGGTTCGCCGCCAGATCTATCCCCACTGGCAACTTTGTCTGGCCGATGACGCTTCCACGGATCCAGAAGTTCTGCGAATTTTGGAGAAGCAAGCCCGGATAGATCCAAGGATTGTCCTGCGGCTGGGCCGAGAAAATGGCGATATTTCCCGGGCCTCCAACGAGGCCTTGGCATTGGCGCAAGGGGAGTGGGTGACCTTTCTCGACCACGACGACGAGCTCAAGGAAGATGCGCTCTTCTGGGTGGCGCAGGCCATCCAGACCAATCCCGAGGCCGCCCTGCTTTACTCCGACGAGGACAAGATTGGTGAAGATGGAAATCGGCGGGATCCTCACTTCAAGCCGGAGTGGAACCCCAGTCTGCTCTTGTCCTACAATTATTTCTGCCACCTGCTCACGATTCGCAAGGACCTGGTTGAGCAGGTGGGCGGCTTCCGCGAGGGCTTTGAGGGAGCCCAAGACTATGACTTGGTGCTGCGGTGTCTCGAGAAAGCAGGCTCCCAGTCTGTTCTTCATATCCCAAAAATTCTCTATCACTGGAGAATGCACGCCCTAAGTACGTCTGCCGGCATGGGAGCCAAGCCCCGGGCGGAGGAAGCTGGTCGAAGGGCAATTGCGGAACACCTAAACCGCCGCGGCATCTCCGGGCTGGTGTCCTGTGTTCCCGGGGGTTATCGGGTAGAATATGAGCTGGCCGAGAAACCCAAAGTCAGCATCCTCATCCCCACGCGGGACCAAGCGCATCTGCTCAGGCAATGTGTTGAGTCGTTGCTCCGTAACACGGTATATCCGAACTATGAAATTCTGTTGATTGACAACGGTAGTGAGGATCCTGACGCCAAGAACCTGTTGTTGGGCTACCAAGCCAAGGGTTTAAAAGTAATTCGAGACGAGGAGCCCTTCAACTATTCCCGTTTGAACAACCTTGGAAGCAAAATGGCCCAGGGAAGCCTTCTGCTTCTTTTGAACAACGACGTGGAGGCTATAGACAAAAATTGGCTTGAAAACATGGTAAGGCATATATGTCAACCTGGCGTGGGTGCGGTGGGCGCCAAACTTCTTTACCCTGACGGCACGAATCAACATTGTGGTGTGATCATCGGTTTGGGCGGGGTAGCGGGGCATTCCCACAAGCGTCTGCCGGGCTCCTTTCCGGGTTATTTTCACCGTGCACAGCTTGCGCAGGATTTTACCGCGGTCACGGCAGCCTGCCTGCTTGTCCGAAAGGAGGTGTTTTTCCAAGCGGGAGGCCTTGATGCGGACCATTTGCCGGTGGCCTTCAATGACGTGGATCTCTGCCTGAAAATCCGTGAGGCGGGCTGGCGGGTGGTCTGGACACCTTTTGCCGAACTTATCCATCACGAATCTGCGAGCCGTGGACAGGATGAGAGCCCTGAAAAACAGGCCCGTTTCGCATCGGAAATCGCCTTCATGAAATCCAAATGGGGGGATAAGCTATTGCAGGATCCTCACTACAGTCCCAATCTGACCTTGGATGATGAAATATTTAGTCTGGCCTTTCCTCCAAGGTTGGAGGCCTTCTGGAAGATCTAAGCAGCTGACACGGGAAGAAATCATCCTGCAGGGAGTTGATCTGAATCAACCGGGCCTTGAAATTGGGCCCAGCTTCCGCCCCTTGGCCTGCAAACGAAAGGGGCATCAGGTCAAGATTTTGGATCACGCCCCGACCGAGGTGTTGCGCGATAAGTACCGTGCGCAGGGTATTGATGTTAGCCTCGTTGAGGAGGTTGATTTTGTATGGGAGGGCGGCCGGTTGAGGGAGGTTCTGAAAGGTCACTCTTTCGATTGGATCCTTGCTTCCCACGTAATTGAACACAGCGTCTGTCTCATATCATTTTTACAGGATTGCGAGGCGGCTCTTCGTCCCGGGGGAATTCTCTCCCTGGCGATTCCGGATAAGCGCTACTGCTTTGACCACGATCGGGAGTGCACCAGCTTGGCCCGCATTATTGACATCCTGGAACAGGGCCCGCGCGTTCATACGATCGGGTCCGTGGCGAAATTTTATCTTAAAGCATGCACAAAAAACGGCATGATTGCATGGGATCCGGACACCTCCGGAGCCATCCAGGCGAGGCACCAGCCTGCCGACGCGCTGGAGTGCATGCAAAAAGCCAGAGAGGGTATTTATTTGGATATTCATAGCTGGGTCTTTACCCCGGTCACATTTCGTGAGCTGATACGAGACCTTCAAACCCTAGGCTACGTAGGCATGAAGGAAGCGCGTTTCACCGACACCCTTGGCCACGAGTTTTTTGTCCAACTAGAAAAAAAATGAGCTTATGGTAAATCATCTGCCCGTTTTAGGAATGTGGCTTTTCCGACAGGTTCTAACCTCAGATCTGGATCCGGAGTTAGTGTATGCCCCCCATGACCATTTGCTTTACGCAAAGGAGGCTTTTTATCTGCTCACTGCCGGATGGCTTGGGCCTTATGACAGCTGTACCCTGCTAAAAAACCCGCTGATAGCCTATTTTATCGCCTTAGCTCGATGGGTTGGCTTCACCTACCGCTCGGCGATGGAAGTGATCATGTTGATCACGGGTTGGCATCTCGAACGGAGCACCAGACCCTTCCTAGGATCGAGGGGTTCCTTGGTTTGTCTTGCCCTGCTCTATTTTAACCCGGTCACCTTTGACTTTTATTTTTGGAACGTCGGGCGCGACGGCCTGCTTCCCTTGCTGACCTTGAATCTTTCCCTTCTGTGGATGGTCCTGCTCTCCCAGTTGTGGAACAATCAATCCACAGGCAAGAGAACTACGCTATTCTTCTGCGTCCTATTTGGCCTTTGCTTGAATTTAAGAGAGGAGGGTCTTCTCTATAGCTATTTTCCTGCCACCTTGGCGATAGTTGCCCTCCTGAGATTCTTTCGGAAATGCATTTCCTTGTCCATTCTTTGGCAGGGCTGCCGTATCAGCCTTTTTGCATTGTTAGCAGGAATTCTTTTTCAAGGAATAATGCGGACCCACATTGCCGTTAAGTACGGCGTTTTTCTTTACAATGATCTGCGGCAGGGGAATTTCCCAAAACTCATCCGTGCTCTGCAGTCGATTGACACCGGGTCCAAGCAGACGTTTGTTAGCATCACGCAGAAAGATCTGCGGGCCGTTGCTCAAGCGGTTCCCGAATTTCAGAAAATTGCCAAGGCTCTTCCCGCCCCGCCTCCTGCGGGCAGCTTCTACAACGAGCGTTGCCCGGTTTCGGGAGAGTGGCCCGACAGCCATCACTTCATCTGGATCAAGGATGCTATCTACAGAAGTGGGGTGGCGCCAGGTGCCAAGGAGTTCCAAAACCTTTGCGGCCGGCTCGCCGGAGAGATCCATAAAAGCATTCAGGCTGGGGCTTTGCTGTCCCATGGTGATTTCGGGGGGGGGATAATCACGTTCCCGCGCAACGGGATGGAGTGGGTGATAGTGGCCAACGGGTTTAGGCACGGCTTGGCGCAGCCTTTTTTTCTCTCCTTCACCACTTATGGAAAACCCTCCAATCTGATCCGAGGACCTTCAGCTAGCCAAAACTTCACCCAGTTTGGAAACATGTTCGCCTACGCCACTTACACTTCCTTTGACAGCCTGCGAAACCATCAAACGAACTTTCAGGAGGTTTCTCCCGACCTTGGTCAAGAGACTGCTAGGATCATGCAACTCCGCACTAACCTTTTATATTGGCTCCGATACCCAGACGTAGCTGTTAGTGGGATTTACGGATTAGATGAATTCACCCAAGCAGCCGCTTTCAAGGCTGTCTCCCAAGGCAATTCCGTAGACAACATTTTTTACACAAACGCCAGGAGTTGGGAAACCGTTGATCCTATGTTGGGTCGTGGATTAGCCTTTTTGGTCTATAACCGCCCTGCCTTGATGGACCTTGCGAAGCAAAATCCTCGGCTTGGTGCAGAAAAACATTTCACTGATTGCGGAAAATACGAAGGACGACTTTGGGGGGATGAGTACAGTTTGGGAAATCCCATGATCGAACTGCCACTGTATCGTAGCCCCTTGGCCTGGATGCGGGGCTGGTTTGCATGGTTGGCTCCCGGAATCTGGGTAGCTGCTCTGGGACCCTTGATATTTGTTTTGCCATGGAGGATGCGTTCGCCGACCAGTTTGCAAGGCGATCCAGCCCCAGTCCTCGGACATCTGTTTTTTTGCGGCTACGCAATACTGTTTGCTCTGGCCACCGCTTACATTTCCAAGAACATGGGGGCGGTTGACAGTCGACTTTTTTACTCGGTCTACTTGGGGCTCTATCTCCACGGAGCCATTTCCCTGTGCTGCAGTATGCGGCAGATGTGGCATCGCAGGCAGAGAGCTTACTGAGAATTATATATTGTTTCAGAAAGAAAATGGACATAATTAAAGTTAAAACTAGGATTGCTTTTTACTTGTAGCGTTCTTGGTCTGTCTCCCGGATCCTCTTCCTTGCTCTTGCAAGATTGTAAAGTATGGAGTTTGCAATTCGTTGCGGGACTGTGCGCTTGGACTTCTTCATCATCTAGTCAAAAAAGCTAAGATACCGGGAACACAGATCTTTTAAGCCAATTTTAAGTCATTCCCCGCCCGCAGCATGGTTCTTCCAGTTGACGATATGGACAGTCGACTGATTTCCGGATGTGAAGTCGGCGCTTTGAGATCTTCGCGCTATCAGCTAGACCGTAGATAGTGTCTTCTCATATGCCAAAGACAAGGATGCTGCACTACCAAAAAACTCAAGCGCAGGGGACATGGGGTAGGCTGGGTTTTTTCTTCCGCGAACTGGAAGAAAAGGAGAACTTAGGAGAGCCCTTTCTTTTTCCTGAGAACTACCTCAAAGATCCTGTGTCTTTACTCTGCCGGATACGGAAAGATCTTTTCTTTGGGGAAAAATGCCCTGAGCGACTTTCGCTAAATGGGAAAAAGAAACTAACCCGAGTAGAAATCTGCGAAAAGATAATGGTCGGAAACCCGGTCCATGCGGTCCTCAAGCAGACTTTCCTGACTCGGAAGGGGCTGAAGATGCCCAAGGAGCTTGAAATTTCACTTTGTTCGGCAGACGAGCCTGTTTCGTTGAAGGCCAAACTCGTTTGGGGTATTTCGGTCATAAATTTTGAATCAAAAAAAACCCAGCCTTTGGATCGATAAAAGAAATAATGACTTCGCAAAAATCTACAAGGTCATCCGCAACTCTTTCAGGTGTCATTGGAGGTAGCGGGCTGTATCAAATACAAGGCATAGAAAATGTGCATTGGAGTCGCCTGTGTTCAGGCTTTGGCAAAGCATCGGATCGCGGTTGCTTTGGCACTCTTCACGGGCATGGGGTGGTATTTTTGCCTCGCCACGGGCGGGGGCATTATTTGCCCCCCTCTGCCATCAATTATCGCGCCAATATCGAAGGCCTAAAAACGTCCGGTTGCCGCGATATTCTCTCCATGAGCGCGGTGGGTTCGCTTAAGGAAGCCTTGCCTCCAGGAACCTTCGTGATCGTTGACCAGTTTGTTGACCGCACTTTTGCCCGTGAGAAATCTTTTTTCGGCCCTGGATTGGTGGCCCATGTCTCCATGGCCCAGCCTGTTTGTTCCCGTCTGGGGGATCACCTGGAAGCAGCCGCTAGAAGTCTTGGATTCCCGGTTGTTCGTGGGGGAACCTATCTCGCAATGGAAGGACCCCAATTTTCTACCTTGGCCGAGTCCCGCCTTTACCGCTCATGGGGATGCGATGTCATTGGGATGACTAACATGCCCGAGGCCAAGCTGGCCCGTGAAGCAGAGCTTTGTTACGCCTCCGTGGCCATGGTCACTGACTTCGACTGTTGGCATCCGGAACATGACCACGTCTCCGTTACTCAAATTGTGCAAACCTTGCATGAGAACGCGGAGAAGGCCAAGGCACTGGTGCGCGAAGTCCTGCCCAGAATTGCCGGCGACGCGTCCGGCGCTGACTGTTCCTGTCGTAAATCGCTGGAACACGCCATTCTTACCCCCCCAGAAGCGCGTGACCCGAAAATGGTGCGAAAACTCCAGGTGGTGGCGGGCCGAGTATTGAAAAGTAAAAAGTGAAAAACCGCTGGTCGGAAAAACAGGCCAAGGGATGGATAAAAAAGGGGCGAGCCAACGGGCTTTCCGAGGACATGGCCCTACGAATTTACACTACAAGAATTTTGGGAGAAGACCCCCGGTTGGTTTTGCATGGGGGAGGAAACACCTCGGTGAAAACGGTTCTGCCAGATGTGTTGGGCCGGCCTACGGAAGTGATCTGTGTCAAGGGATCGGGCTGGGACATGGCCAAGATCGACGCCGCCGGTTTGCCGGCGTTACGCCTGGATCTGTTGCGGGAACTGCGGGAAGTGTCCCGGTTAGACGATGTTCGAATGATGAAATACCTGCGGGGAGCCCTGCTGGATCCCGGAGCGGTGAACCCATCCGTGGAGACCCTTCTGCACGCTTTCCTGCCCTTCAAGTACATCGATCACACCCACGCCAATGCC
>Ga0214917_10003090_pt1 | contig 19616 bp, 10 predicted proteins | sample LL_1208_BB_MetaG_FD_177983 | JGI IMG/M metagenome (GOLD analysis project Ga0214917, IMG submission 177983) | Freshwater microbial communities from Lake Lanier, Atlanta, Georgia, United States - LL_1208_BB | ecosystem: Environmental > Aquatic > Freshwater > Lake | place: USA: Georgia | collected...
CAAGGCATATGGAGTTGTCCCCCCATCGATATAGACCGTGAAACCGGAAAGAAGATGGGGCAACACCCGCCGGGCCAACTCCTGTTTGGCCGGGGCCTGAACACGTAGTCGCTCGTTGAAGGTGGGAAAACGCGCGGTGAATCTGGCCAGAGCCCCACCCGGTGTCCGTCTGACCCTTCCCGATCTTTCAAGTTCACTCAAATCCCGGCGAGCCGTGGCCGGGCTGATCGACAGCTCATGGCAGATGCGGTCCAACGCTAAATAGCGTCCGTTTTGCAGAAGATCGGCCAAGAGCTGGCGCCGTGCCTCCACCACATTCTTTGCCACTCTCATACGACAAACATCATTACATTTATATGATTGATTTCAATCATATATTTTATAGGCTATCTCCACGGTAGAAATTTATCATTTTAGATTAGTTAAATAATTTATATCTACTTCATAGAAAGTGTTTTAGTTCACATTAATAAACCCCTATTTTTTTTGTGAAGGGTTGCTACATTTACAAAAGCCCTATGTATAGGCAGTTCCATCAGCCCGCTAAAATAGGATTCATTCCCTTATTGAGCTTGTCCCTATGGCTCGCGACTGCCACGGCTTTGTTTTCCGGAACCAAGCTGGCCGAATTCAATTTTTCCAATCCGCCCTATGTCTCGGGAAATCTTGTCGGGCAGGACAACTGGGGCCGCGTGGGTACCAACAGCCTTACTCCCCTCCAAGTCAGCAATGGGGTGGCAAATCTCAAGAACACCACCACCTCGACAAATGAGCAGGTTTATCACCCGCTGAATCTTTTTTCCCTGAGCAATACGGGAGGAAAAACCTTCGTTCGTTTGCAGGTGAAGGTGAAAAACGCCTACCGCAGCAGCACAGGTAATGGGGACTATTGGTTCGGCCTGTCCTCCTCCACGAATCAATCGGGGACCTCCTACGACCGCATTTACGTGAAAAAAACTTCCGATGGCACCGGTTTTACCTGGGGGCTGAATGCCGGCATCGCCGTCCAATACAATGACGAGCGAATTTACAGTCTCAATACCGCCTACACACTGCTCCTCACCCACGAGGTTGTGGACGGAACGAGAAACGACAAAGTCACCCTCTCTCTCAAACCAGCCTCCGCCTTAACCGAGGACTTTGTACCCTTGCTTACCCAATCCTTCTCCGGGGCGGGAACCTACACCAAGGCCGATGGAACCACGGCTGCCCTGGCGAATGCCGGTACGGCCATCAATGACCCAACCTCCTTGCAATCGTTGGGGTTTTGGCAGCGTCCAGCCGGCACCACGATCAACGGAACGAGCGCCTTCAACCAAATCGAAATCGGCAGTTTAAGCTTGGGTACCACGATGGATGCAGTGGATCTTCCGGCTACCGCCAAACCCAACACTTACGCTGCGCCGACCAACTTTCCTTTCATACAACAGCCCACCGGTGAAAAAGTGACCAGTCTGCAGGACACCTCCGGCTCTGTCTCCACTCTGCAGGACATGATCGATTCCGCCCGGGCCGCCAATCCAGACCAGTTTTTGGTCATCTACCTGAAAGGCGGTGCCCAGTACACCGTGACCTCAACTCCCCTGCTCCTGGGTTCCAAGATGTGCCTCTTGGGAAACGGAGCCACCTTGAGCGCGGGGACCGGTTGTACGGCCTCCAGCTTGATTCGCCTTTCTCCCAGCGCGTCCCTGGTTTCCCTCACCCAAACCACACTGGTGGGCAACAGTGCCAATCTTTACGGAGTCGAGGGCGCGGGCGTGAGTCGCGTTCACCTTGATCAGGTGACCGTTCGCCAGACCGGCAAGAGCGGCATCTACCTCCAGGGGACAGGCCCCACCAATTTTGATAACGAAATCACGGTCACCCGTTGTCAGGCCTCCCAGGTCACAACCGGCGGATACGCCGGCATCCACCTGGCCAACGCGACCCAGGCCGTCTGCCTGGACAACCAGGCCAGCAGCAATCCGATCGGATTTTTTCTCGATACGTGCGCCCATTGCGTCCTTTTCAACAACCAGGCCCTCGCCAACTCCAGTAGCGGCATCACCCTCAGCAACTCCATCGGCTGCAAGGTCGCCAAGAATCGCTGTTCGAACAACCTGGTGGGCCTGACCACCGCGGGATCCAGTTCCAGCAACCAGTACAACGTTTTGGTCGCCAACGAGGCCATTGGAACCAATACAGGATTCGCCCTGGGAGCGGCCGCCAATATCCTCTACCGCAACTCCTTTAGTTCAGCCTTGAGCAACCCCGTGACCACCACGGGAAGCGGCACACATCGCATCATCACCATCGACTCTCCCCTTTCCGTGGCGACCAACCAGGAATACTTCTATCCTCCCACCGCTTTTAACCAACACACCAACGCGATCATGAACGGCAAGAGCCGCACCGACCTGACCACCGCCGCCACGTCCCTCTCCGCGATTCAGGCCGAGTACGATGCGGCGCGCTCGAACAACCCCAGCAACTTTCTCGTCCTGCATCTGACCGCCCCGCAAATCGCCGGGGACGCGACGGTCAACCTCACCTCCTTCTCCTCCGTGATTCTGGACGGCACAATCAATCTCAACCCCGGCATCACCGCCTTCGCCTCGAGCAATCAAACTCACCTTTGCCTTTCGGGAGGCATGATTCTGGGAGGCAACACCACGGGCCGATCCGCCCTCTCCTTCGCCAACGGTTCACGCATTCTTGTGGAAAACATGACGCTGAGTGATTTTGGCGACAAAACCAACCGGGTGAGCAATTCCGATATCATCGCCTTCGCTGGTTGCGGCAGCCCCTGCATGGTCACCGGGTGCACCATCAATGGCAGTGCCGCCCGGGGCATTTGGACCAAGGGCAACTCGTACAGCAGCACGTCGGGATTCATTTTGATGGATAACTGGATCTCCAACGTGAACATGGATGGGATCGACTTTGACGTCACCACGTCCTCCTCGCTCGCCTTCGACAACACCTGCACCAAAAACATCCGCTATGGCATTTTCACGGAGGAGGGGGCCAACCTCAACCACCTGATCCGTAATTCCTGCATCAGCAATGAAATCGGCCTGAACCTGTACTCCTCGGCCACCAACAATACGATCCGCAATACCCTCATCGCCAACACCTGCCAAGCCAACCAGCGGGGAATTCGTTTTGGCGCCGCCTCCCCGTGGGAAACCAGCCAGAACTTTGCCTTTAACAACCAGATTTCCGGATGCACCTCCTCGGGAATCGATGCCCAGAACATCGGTTCGGCCAATTACTGCTCACAAAACCTCCTCTCCGGAAACCTCGCCCACCTCGGTTCCACCACCTCTGCGGTCTTCTTCAATCCGCCCCTGGCCGGCTCCACCCTGGGCCTGACTTACACCGACTGGCTATCCCGCTATGTCTGGTACGGAGCGGACACTTCCCTGACCGCCGACCCCAACCTCAACGGGAGTTCCAATCTCCTAGACTATGCCTTGGTGCAGAATCCACTGGCCCCCTCCTCTTCGATCCTTCCCGTCTCCGGATACGATGCCACTACTCCCAACGGCCCTTGGGCTACCCTGACCTATCGTCACAACAAAACCGCCACCGATCTGGTCTATGAAACCTGGTCTTCCACTGACTTGCAGAACTGGACGTTGCAGGCCTCGGATGGAATCAACGTGATGACCGAGACTGTCCAACCGGACGTGGACGGCGATGGTACAACCGAGCTTTGGCGAACCCGGATCAAATTAGGGCCGACTGAAACCAGGAGGTTTCTACGGCTACAGATCCGCAAAAACTAAGCGTTGCCCCTTACGGACCGACCAGATTCAGTGACACCTCGCTGAACTCCACCGAGTCGGCCGATAAAACCTCGTGGGTCACGAAGCCCACCGCATCAAAACTGGGCGTGGCCGGTTGGGTGTCGGTCGCGGAGTAGCTGACCGCTGGAGCCGAGGGATCGAGTTGGGAAATCATGGTGGATTTCACCTCCATGTTGGCTCCGACCTTCTTTACATCGATCGTCAGGGTGTAAACCCCGTCCTTGATCGTCTTCGGACCGGAAACTGCCTCCCCAAGGGAGCGGGCGGTCTCGGCACCTTTGTCGTCCTTCAAACCGTCAAAGGGACCGTTATTGTCAGGTAAGCGCGCCAAAATATTTCCCTTGGGCATGTCCGGACGGAATCCGGCATAAAAACAGTAACCCAGCCACCCGCGGGTATGGTCGCGGGAGCGCTTCTGAAAGATCCCATAGCGGAAGGCTCCCACGGTGGAGACACCCGCAAACTGCACGTTGCTCTTGAAGCTGAGGGTCTGTCCGTCTCCGAGAACCGTCTTGTCAAAATATCCCGCGAAGGCTTTCCCTTTTTTTCCAAAATCCGCCCCGCTGAAAAGAATCTTCCCTGCCTCTTCTTTAGGACCGAACGCCTTCGTCTTGTCTCCAAAGACCGACCAACCAGAAATCGTCAAAGCCTTGGAAGAAGGAGCCGCGGCGGGTGCGGTCGCCGGGATTGGTGCCACCGGTGCAGGTGGGTTGGTTTGGGAAATGGCGGTTAAGGCAAACACCATCGACATGGAAACAAAGAGCAGGAATTTAGTCATAAACCATGTGTTAGGATTGCCAGAATCCGCACACAAGAATTTTCGGCACAAAAGGGGGGAGTTCATCCTTGTTGCCCCCAACCCGCTTTCGTAGGTTTCCCTTTCAACCCAAGGACTCACCCATGAAAGCCATGCACAGCAAAATCATCTTCCTCATCTTATCTCTCATGTCCGTTTCGGGCTGGGCCAACAGCCTTTTCACGCAGCCTGAGGCCACTTTCATCACCAGCCCCAAGGAAGTGATCCACCGTGTTACGCTTCCTGCCGGCAAAGTGGAATCCGCCCAATCCCTGATTGATGCCGCCCGCAAGGAAAAGCCGGATGCCGTCCTAATCCTGGAAGCGGCCGGAAATCTGGAGGTGGAGACCACGCCCCTCCGTCTGGCGTCCAAAATGTGCCTACGCCTTTCTCCTTCCGCCGGTGTGGTGGCCGCAACCTCCTGCTCGGCCCCCAGCCTCATTTCCGTGGAAAAGGCAGAGTTCGTCTCCATCTCCTCGGATGGAACCGGTTGCGCGATTCTCGATGGCGGAACCAAGCCCCTGACCGGAATTCAGATCAAAGAGGGATCCCGCATCAACCTCGACCAGCTGCGCGTGCTCCGCTGTGGCAAGACGGGAATCGAATATCGCGGTTCGACCAACGTCACGGCGCTCAACGAGGCGGCCAGCCTCACCCGCTCCTACCTGGAAAAGAACGGCGACGGACTGAAGATCGACCAAACAGGCGGGTTCCAATGCATCGACAATGTTTTCAAAGATCAAACCGGCACCGCCCTTTCCATCAACTCTCTCAACAGCGTGGTAGCCGGGAACACCTTTGCCGGGAACAAGACAGATTTGGAAAGCAGTTCCGACCGCGGAGTCATCACCCGGAACATTTTTGGAGAGAGTGCCCTGACCCTTAGCCTCACCCCCAACAGCAAAGGAAATTTGGTCTCAGAAAACCGGAGCCTCACAAGCGCCCTAAAAATGACTATCGGCGGGGAGATGAATCAGGTCTTTCACAACAGCCTGGAGGGAAGCGTGCAATTCGCCCCCAGCGTGAAGGATGCATTCTTCGTCGCCAACCCGAGCCTACAGGTCGATCCCGCAGTCCCGGGAGTGAAGTATTTCAACCCCCCCACACTCGCCCGCCCCCACACCAACCCGATCATCGTGGCCGGAATGGGTCGCTTTGACCTGCCACTCATTCCTGGTGGAAAGAAAGATCCCAAGCCCGCGGACAAGGACAAGCCGCCGAAAATTGTCCCGGTCGATCTAGCCTTGGTGGAAGCAGAGATAACGAAAGCCCGCACCGAACACCCCAATGACGTTCTGGTCATTCCCCTGGAGGGCGAGTACATCTGCAAAAATCCTGAAGGCCTGAAACTCCCTCCCAACAGCTGCCTGGTGATGGCCGCCGATGCGCGGATTCTCGCGGATCATGGAGTTCCAATCGAGCCCCCATGGGCCCGGGCCGCCCCGATCACCCAGGTGGTTCTGCTGCCTGAAACGGGTTACTGCTCCATCTCGGGAGGCAAACTGGATGCCGGGCGGCAGGCCTTCTTTCCGATCAACGCCAATACGGGGAGCGTTGCCTTGATTGAAGGCACCAGCTTGATCGCCGGGGCCCGGGACGGATTGAACACCAAAGGACGCAAAGCCGTGGATCCGCTTTTCATGTATCGGTGCAACGTGTACGGCAACAATGGCCGGGGCATTTGGAGCCATGTCGCCACCCGAGTTCACGCCATCGCCAACGTTTGCAGCGGAAACTTCATGGACGGGATCGATATCGATGCCCATGCCGTTGACTGCACCGCCCTCTTCAATGTCTGCAACGGAAACCGCCGCCACGGCGTGTTTATCGAGGAGGCGGTCCAAAACAACATTGTCTTTGGCAATCACCTTGATGGAAACGGAACGGGAGTCCACGTCTGGAACGAGGAGGTGAAAGGCAACACCGGCCCAAACCTGATCTCAGCCAACCGCTGTTCGGGCAATCGGCGCGGGATCGGACTCGGCGCCCGGGCGGACGACAAAACCGCCCATGGAAACTTCTTCTTCAATAACGTCTGCACGGAAAACCGGGAGGACGGCATGCTGGGCGGCAACTCCAAGGCAACGGAAAACTATTTTTCCCAATCCGCGGCCTACGGAAACCCCAAACAGGATATCGGATTCAGCGACAAGGCCTTCTTCTTCAACGTCGTCGATCCCAAATAGTCACCTTTGATGCGTGGGCTCAAACCTTGGCTGGTCGCTTCCCTGATCGTTTTGGGATGTTGCCTGTCCGCCTGTCACCAGCCGACTCCTTCGACCAACGCACCCGCCGGGAACGGGAAAACAAACTCTCTACCCCCCATCGAACGTCTCCCCCGCGAAACGCCGGAGCAGAAGGCCGAACGCCTGAAATGGTTCCAAGAGGCCCGCTTCGGGATGTTTATCCATTGGGGGGTCTATTCCGTTCCGGCCGGGGAATACCACGGCCAGCCGGTGGAGGGGTACGGGGAATGGATCATGCACCACGCCAGCATTCCGGTGGCTGAGTATAAGGCCTTCGCCAAAGACTTCACCGCGTCCCACTACGACCCCAAGGCCTGGGCCGCGCTAGCGAAGGAGGCCGGGATGAAGTACGTCGTCATTACTTCCAAACATCACGACGGGTTCGCCCTTTATGATTCCGCCGCCAGCGACTGGAATGCGGTCAAAGCCTCCGGAGCCAAGCGCGACCTGATCGCCCCTTTGGCGGAAGCCGTCCGCGCCGCGGGACTCAGATTCGGCCTCTACTACTCCCAGGCTCAGGATTGGATCAATCCCGGCGGGGGCTATTGGAAATATAAGAACAGCAAAAATAACGAGCCATGGGATCCAGCCCAAAAAGGCGAATTCGACGAATACCTCGCGAGGACGGCCCTCCCCCAAACCAAGGAAATCCTCCTCCAATATCATCCCGATGTCATCTGGTGGGACACCCCCGCCAACATGACCCGGGAGCGCTCCCAAAAGTTTGTCGATCTTCTCACTCTTGCACCAAAAATCATCAGCAACAATCGGCTCGGTCTCCAGGATTGCTTCTTGGGCGACACCAAAACTCCTGAACGCCGCATCCCGCCCCGGGGCTATCCGGGTCAGGTCTTCGAGGTCTGCATGACCATGAACGACACCTGGGGATACAAGAAAAACGACGACCACTGGGTCAGCGTTCGACAAATCCTCCGCTACCTTTCGGATATCTCGAGCAAGGGCGGGAACTTCCTCCTCAACGTAGGCCCCGACTCCCAAGGTCGAATTCCTCAACCCTGTGTCGAACGACTCCAGGCCGTGGGCCGATGGATGAAGCAAAATAGTGAAGCCATCTATGCCACCAAGGGAGGCCCCTTTCCCCGCCGTCTTTCCTGGGGTCGCGTGACGCAAAAGCCCAGAGCCGATGGAGGTGTCACCCTGTATGCCCAAGTCTGGGATTGGCCTCCGGATGGCGAGATTGCCATGCCCGGCCTGAACCAACTTCCCACCTCCGGCAAGATGCTGGTCAGCGGTCTCGCCGTTACCGCTCGCTCCACTCCAGAAGGCATTGCCGTCCGACTTCCCGGCTCCGCTCCCGACCCCGACGTTTCGGTGGTGAGGCTTGAGTTTGCCAAACCTCTCGAGGTCACGGGGGAGCCCTGCCCGATTCCCGGACCAGACGGCCGCATCACCCTCACCGCTTACGATGCCGACACCCACGGAAGTTATACCGGCAACATCACTCTTGCCGGAAGCGGTGCCGAAGCACGCCTCACGGGTTGGACCAACGAAGATTGGAAGATGGAGTACTTGGTCAAATCCCCCACGGCCCAAAAATGGATTCTCACGGCTGAGGTCGCTGCAGTGAAACCCTCCCAACTGACCCTGCAAATCAAGGACCAGCAGATTGAAGTCAAAACTCCCGCCACTGGCGCGATCACCAACTGGCAGATGGTGGAGTTGGCCCGTTTCTCCCTTCCCGCAGGAGAGTGCCGCTTGGAGTTCCTCCCCAAGAAAGAGGGTTGGCAGGGTGGCCCCGATATCCGCAAAGTTTGGCTGAGCCCAGCACCCTGAAATCCCTTTCGAGATGAATCCCATTTCCTCCATTCACCTTGGCCCGGTTGATTACGGGATTCTGGTCATCTACTTCGCCTTTGTCCTCGGGATCGGCTTTGCCCTCAAACGATCCATGACCGGCAGTCAGGAGTTCTTTCTTTCCGGCCGCTCCATTCCCGCCTGGGTCACCGGCCTGGCTTTCCTCTCCGCCAACCTCGGAGCCCAAGAGGTCATCGGCATGGCGGCTTCCGGTGCCAAGTACGGGCTCATGACCAGCCACTTTTATTGGGTCGGCGCCATTCCCGCGATGGTCTTCCTGGCCATCTTCATGATGCCTTTTTATTACGGCTCCAAGGCCCGCTCCGTTCCCGAATACCTCAAGCTTCGTTTCGATGAAAAGACCCGTGGCTTCAACGCCATCTCTTTTGCCGTCATGACCATCTTCTCCTCCGGCATCTCCCTCCATGCCTTGGCCAAACTTCTCGAGACCCTGGTCCATTGGAACTACTGGACCTGCATCACCGCCTCTGCCCTGATCGTGCTCGTCTATATCTTCCTCGGGGGCCTTACCTCCGCGATCTACAACGAGGTGCTCCAGTTCTTCATGATCGTCATGGGCTTTGCCCCCCTTGTCTACCTTGCCCTGCAGGACGCCGGGGGTTGGACTGTCCTGAAGGAAAAACTCGTCCCGGTCGCCACCTCCCAAGGCTATGCCGCCGAAACGTGGTCCCAGTCTTGGGCCCATCTTGGCAACCCCGTCGAAAATCCCATGGGGGTGGGGTGGTTTGGTATGGTGATGGGCCTCGGTTTCGTTCTCTCCTTCGGATACTGGTGCACGGACTTTCTGGTGGTGCAACGCGCCATGGCGGCCGACTCCATGTCCGCGGCTCGACGCACCCCGCTGATTGCCGCCCTGCCCAAGATGCTCTTCCCCGCCTTGGTCATCCTCCCCGGCATGATCGCCATCGCTTTGCACCAGCAGTCCGGCGGGCATCTCCTTCCCACGGCCGCCGACGGCACCCCCGACTACAACATGGTCATCCCAACCCTTTTGGCCAAATATCTTCCCACCGGACTTCTCGGCATCGGTTTCACTGCCCTCATGGCTTCGTTTATGTCCGGCATGGCGGGGAACGTCACCGCCTTCAACACCGTCTGGACCTATGACATCTACCAAAGCTACTTCGCGCCAAACAAAACGGACTCCCACTACCTCTGGATGGGGCGCTTCGCCACGGTCTTCGGCATTCTCGTCAGTGTGGGGGCCGCCTTCCTCGCTTCGCAGTTCAACAACATCATGGACATGCTGCAACTCGTCTTCGGTTTTGTGAACGCTCCCCTCTTCGCCACCTTCCTGCTTGGCATGTTCTGGAGACGCACCACAGGGCATGGCGCTTTCTTTGGCCTGATCGGAGGAACTGTCGCCGCCGCTCTGTTCCACGGCCTCGCCCTCGCGAAGGGATGCGTGCCGGGCATCAAAGGCGGCTGGCTCCAGCCGATCTTCTCTTTCCAGAGTGAGATGGGTCAAAACTTCTGGATGGCCATTGTGGCCTGGTCGGCTTGTTTTGGCCTCACCATCCTCATTTCCCTGCTCACCCGCCGCACCAAGACCGACGAGGAACTCAAGGGTCTCGTTTACTCCCTCACCCCCAAACCCAAAGCCGAGGATGAGGCTTGGTACAAACGTCCCGTCCTGGTCGGCCTCCTTGTGATGGTGGCCGTCGTGATCCTCAACCTCCTCTTTCTCTAATGAACTTCGATCTCCGGATCCCCCTTGGCCTGATCTTCTCCCTCTACGGGATCATTCTCATCGGCACCGGCCTGACTTCCACCCCCGAAATGATCCGCCAAACCCTCGGCCAGAATATCAACCTTGGCTGGGGAGTGGTGCAACTGCTCTTTGGACTGGCGATGCTCTTTCTCTCACGACGGAAGAAATAATACGCACCCTTGATGCCCTATTTTCCCTCCCGTTGGATATTACAAGTCCTGCTACTTGTCATTCTAACCTCTCTCAGCGCTCCTTCCCCAGCCAAGGGATTAAACTCATCCGCTGACGTCATCGTGTATGGGGCCACCTCAGCTGGGGTCACGGCCGCCATCTCCGCGGCTCGAAATGGGGCCAACGTGATCCTGCTGGAACCCGGAAGGCATGTTGGCGGAATGCTCTCCGGGGGCCTCGGCCGAACGGATATGGATCGCCAGGAAAATGTGATCGGGGGTCTGGCCAAGGAGTTCTTTCAACGGGTGGGTCGACACTACGGACAAGAAGTCGCGTGGACCTTTGAACCCCACGTCGCCGAGGACGTCCTGAAGAACATGTTAGCCGAGCAAAAGATCGAGCCAAGATTCGGCCAGGTGCTCGACTCGATCACCATCAAGAAGGGCCGGATCACTTCTCTCCAGACCCGCGACCGCCAGGAATATTCCGCACGGGTTTTCATTGATGCCACCTACGAGGGAGATCTTATGAAAGCCGCCAAAGTCTCCTACACGGTCGGTCGAGAAGGTAAAGAGGTCTACGGGGAATCGCTGGCCGGCCGCCGGGACCTACTCCGCAGCCATCACCAGGTCAATTTCTCCATCTCCCCATGGAAGGACGGCAAACTCCTGCCCCACATCAACGCGGAGAAAGATCTCGCACCCACCGGCGCCGGAGACGGAAAGTTCCAGGCCTACTGCTTCCGGCTTTGTCTCACCGATGTTCCGGAGAACCGGATTCCAGTGGAAGCTCCTCCAGGATATAGCCCCGATCAGTACGAACTCCTCCGCCGCTGCTTCGCAGTGGGAGGTGACAAGGTCGACGGCATGCTGGGCATCAAGCGGATGCCGAATGGTAAGTCAGACGTGAATAGTGGTGCCCCCTTTTCCCTCAACCTTCTCGGAGCCAACCAGGATTATCCGGACGGCACACTGGAGCGTCGCAAACAGATCTGGGACGAACACCTCCGCTGGGCCCAGGGAATGGTGTACTTCCTGCAACATGATCGCTGTGTTCCCGATAAGATTCGCGAGAAATATGCCCCGTGGGGGCTCTGCAAGGACGAGTTTATCGATACCGGCGGCTGGCCCCACCAGCTTTACATCCGGGAGGGGCGCCGTATGAAGGGGGAATATATCCTTACGCAGAACGACTTAAAAAAAGATCTTCGGAAATCCGACTGCATCGGCCTCGCCGGGTACAACATCGATATACGAGAAGTCCAATGGGTGGCCATGCGCACCTACTACTTTCCCAAGGCCGATGAGGAGGTTTACATGGAGGGATACCTGAGCGAACCGGTGGATCCGTGGGACATTCCCTACCGCTCCCTTCTTCCCAAGAAAAGCGAGTGCCAGAACCTGATTGTTCCGGTCTGCGCCAGCGCCTCGACGATTGCCTACGCCTCGTTCCGGATGGAGCCCCAGTACATGATTGCCGGACATGCCGCCGGATTGGCCGCGGCCTTGGCCCAGCGGGATCAGAAGCCCGTGCAAGCGGTCTCGGTGACCGAACTACAGAAGATCCTGACCTCCGAAGGCCAGATCTTAAAACTCAAATAGCCCCAAGAACTTCGACTGAGACTTATTCGCGCGGGATGAGGGTCACCGACTGAAGACGCATCAACTCCTTACCGGTGATAGTGTCGGTGGTGACCTGAATCTCCACCGGACCGGGCTCCAACGTGATTTTTCCTAGATTCAACTCCACCCCCTCTCCCTGCTGCACCACCTCCCCCTTGAGTTTCTGGTTCCCAACCTGAAGGGTGAAGGTTCCTCCAAAGGTATCCTCGCTTTTGGCCGTTACCGTTCCTCCCATGGTCTCCAGCTTGGCTTTCCCATCCGTTCCGGGGGCATCGTAACGCACCAACACCTCGAAATCGAACTTTTGGTTCAGACGGGTTGACCATCGCACCCCGCAATCTTTCTGGCTCCAACCCGTCACATTCGCCGAATTGGCCGTACCCCGGCCCAGCCGCCATCCGTCCTTCTTCTGCGTCCCCAGAATCTCGGCAAAGAACACGCTCAACCGGTTGGGCGTATGATTCTGCAACAGGAAGACCGGATCACCTTGAGGAACCTCCTTGCACTCGACCAAAAGCACGCTGTCGGCTTCATCCGGAGCTTTTGCGGGAAGGGCAATCTCCACATCCAATCCCGTCCGCTTCACCTTCAGGGCCTTTTCCCGATCCGCCAGTAAAGCCGCTTTTTCCACCTCCCCCTTGAGCCCGCCCACCACCAGTCTGCCGTCGGTGGGCCAGTCGAAGACATGAAGATAGAGATTCTTTCCCTTCAAGGTCGAATCCCCCCAAGCCTGCCGCATCAAGGGAGTTCGAATGGTCCCGCGGATGGATTCCCCGTTCACGCTCCACCATTTGCTGATGGCGTGCAGAATCGACAAATCCTCCGGCGCCATCTTGCCGTTCCCCATCGGTCCGATGTTCATCAGAAGGTTTCCACCCTTGGCAGCCGCCTTGGCCAATAAGCGGATGAAGTGGGCCGGCGGCTTATGCGACTTATCCAGTTTGTGGTAGCCGTAGGATTCGTTGGTCGTCGGGATGGCTTCCCAATCCCTCTCCTCCGGCTTGGTCATCGGACCAAACTCCAGTGGCCGGTCGGGGCTGGATAGATAATCCGCATAGATCGCCCCCGCCACCCGGCCGTTGATGATCAGGTTCGGATCCTCTTTCCGCAGGAAGAGAAAAACCTGCTCGTTAAGTTCCTGCGGGTTGTGGGAAGGGGTATCCCCCCAAAAGAGGGCGGGATGATAATTTTCGATCAGCTCCTTGATCTGGGGCAGAACCTTCTTCTCCACCACCGCCTTGCGCCGCTCCGGCCCGTTCGGTTCAGGATAGCGGGGATCGCCGGAGATCGACCAATCTTGTGCATGGGAGTAGTAGAAACCCAGTTTCACCCCGTACTTGTCGCACGCCTCCTTAAGTTCCCTCAGCGGGTCCCGGCCAAACTTGCTCGTCTTGACCACGTTGTAGTCATCCGTCTTGGAATCAAACATCGCCACCCCGTCGTGATGCATCGAGGTGATCACGATATACTGCATGCCGGTGTCTTTGACCGTCTTGACCCATTCTTCCGCATTGAATTCGGTCGGATTGAAAGGCTTCACCACCTCCTCCAGATACTCCTCCCGCTTGATCTTCATGATCCGCTGCAAGTGCTCGGCATACCCCTCCACCTTCTGGCCTTTCCATTCGCCACCAAAAGCTGAATACACCCCCCAGTGAATGAACATGCCAAACTTCGCCTCCCTCCACCAAGCCAAGCGAGCATCCTTGTTGGGATCCTGCGCGGAAGGGACCAGTTTGGTGGGGGCGTTGGTGGCGGTCTGTGCCACCAACCGAAACACCGGAGAGAGGGATAGCAATCCCGTCAGGACAACAATCAACCTCATGGAAAATTAATCATAGCTCAACTGAGCCGTGGCTGTCGTGTCCTGATTTGAAATAAGCCTCACCCAATAGGCCTGAAACCAGTCCGGGAAATCATGTCGACCCCCCTCTCCCGGTTTAAGAATAAACTCTTTGACCGGCATCCATTTTCCTTCTCCCGTAACGTCGGATTCGAGGGTGAATTTGGCCGACAGACTTCCCTCATTGGAAAGCTCCAATCTCTTCCGATCGTAACCTGTCATGAGATAAGGATCGGAGGGCTCATTCTTTTTTATGGGAGTGTGTAGCCATGGTCCACCCTGACCCCGCGGTTTTCCCAGCTTCCACAAATCATCCACCACGCCCACCCAGACGTTCGCCCGACCATCGTTCGACCGTCGGATATGGGGGTTGCCCCGACCCCCCGAAATCCCGGTCATGACCAGAAGACCGCGGTAGGAGCAGTAGTCCTGGATTCTTAATCCGTGGGTGGCAATCGGTCTCACTTTGGCGATCCCCCCCGCATTTTCCGCGGGCAGCTCATAGAAGGTTCCATGACAGTTCAACAAATCCCTCTCCGTGCAGACCTCCCTGACAACTCTCATTTCTCCACGATGACTCCCATCGTCAGAAATCGGATCGCTTTTCGGGAATCTCCAGCGAACCCCTTTTTCATCCCGATAGATCGCCGAGGCCGCATCGGCATCCACGATGCCGGAGGGAATATTTTCAACGGCCTTAATCTCCTCCACCGCTTGAGGGTCGGTGGTCGGGGACAGATGGAGATCCGCATCCAGTTCGTAGACCTCCCCGAGACTCCTTTCCTGCTTCTCCAATAATGTAGCTTGGATCGCCAGGGTCTTCCTGCCCTCTCCTCGGGTGCGTAAATACCCCCCGAACGAAAGGGCATCGCCCCATTGGCTGATCCCCTCAAACTCCTGACTGTTTTCCCGTCCCCTTTTGTCCTCCGCCGACATGTTGAAAAAAGCAGTGGTTTTCGGACAGTCCCGGTCCGCTCGGATCCGTACCCATTCCCCAGCGATCTCCGGACCCAACTCGCTCCACACTCCACCTTGGGCCGGAACCACCATCTGGCGCAGAGGTTGCCATTTACCCTTCCCGTCCGGATCGATCTCCAGATCAAAACGCACGGACGAACCAGAACCTTGGGAAAGAAAGAGTGACCGCTTGGCAAAGCCAGCAATCAGAAACGGATCGGACCATTGCCCTCCAAGGACAGAATCTTCCACCCAAACCCCACCCCGGCCCAAAGCAGGTCCCAGATGGTCAGGGGAATCTCCATAGGTGAACCAAAGATTGGATTGGGACTGTCCGGGTCCACCCAGTTTCCCTTTGGCCGCCCGTTGATTCAAAAACTCCGATTTCGCCGTGTCGTCACAGCCAAAAACCAACCGATCTCTCCATCGGCAAAAGTCCCCAATCACTTTCAGGTAGGTGGAACGGGGACGAATTCCGTAGGTGTTTTGCGCCGAAAAGGTCTTGGGAAAGCGCCAAAACAACCCGTGCATGGTCATCAGCAGGTCGGGCTCCCCAATTTCCCGAATTCTTGGCCACTCGGTATTCCATCCATGGGCCCCGTCGTAACTGTGGCTGCCCTTGGGCAGACGGTAGCTGTGCCATTTCCCCTCCGATAGGCACATCAGGATCAGCGACCGATGATCCCACCCCATCGACCAGATGGGATCGTTCTCAGGATGGGCATTTCCCTGAATCCCTCCCGGACCGGTGACCTCCGTGAACTGATTCCGCCGCACCAGTTGCCAATCGCCGCCACTTTTCCACTCCGCCAACGCTCCGCTGGGCGTAGCGGGGTTTACCTTCGCCTCCTTGCTCCGCTCCCCATTGTTCGCATAAATCAGCCGACCTTGGCCGGAATAAAGGCCCTTTCCGTGATAGCCAGGGAGTTGGGAAGGCAAGGCCTGGGGATAATCCTCCACACCAGTAGGTAGAGGTCCTGGATTTCCATCCCGAATCAACGGAATGACCCCGAGGCCTTTGAGTTCCACCTCGTAGAGCCCCTCCTCCATCGTGGCGAAATAGACCTTTCCCGCCGGATCGGTCAGATGACGGGCCACCCCCGTTAGCCTCCCCGGTATTTTTTGAAAAGCTAGGGTGCGCACTCCCCCTTTTCCGTCGATCAGGTAGGGGCCGATGATCAGTTGCTCCGATTCCTGATGAATCATCCGATCCGCCACCGTCCCCCCGACGCTTTCCGGTCGGATGATCTGCTTTAGATCAGGTGTGATTTCGTACAGTTTATCGGAGGACCCATAAGGCCGGTGCGGCCCGTACGTCACCACCCAGAGCCGGTCGGCCCACGGCACGACAGCGCCCGTCCCGCACTCCCCCTCTTCGTTGAACATCGCCAACGAGGGATAGATGCCGGAGATTTCCAACGGCTGCCGGGAACAGCCTGCCAACCCCAAAACCACCAATCCGATGGCGAGGCCACGACCCTTAAGAACCATTCGGTTTTTCGTCCACGTACGGTCGGCCATCCTTCCAGCCGATCTTCACCTTGGAGAGATACCAGGATTTTCCGCCATCCTTATTGCCTTGATAAAAAAGGTACGTCTGGCCGTCGCTATCCCGAAAGATTCCGGGATGACCTGACTCACTCTCGTTCCACTCACCCGGCTTCCCGTTGGTCAAAAGGGGCTGATCGGAAAGCCGTTTCCAACGCACCCCATCCTCGCTCGTGGCCACCCCGATCTGCTGAGGCTCGTTGTTGTAGGCTCCGGCGTAAAACATATAGAGGGTCTTACCCTGACGAAGGATGCTGGGAGCCTCGAGGCACATCTTTTCCCAAGGCAATTCCGGTTTAAGGATCGGTGCGTCGACCAGTTGCGTCCATGTGGAGCGCGAGAAATCAGAATGAATAGGAGCCGAGGCCACTCCCACCAGCTGCACTTTGTAGTCCGGATCCCGGCTCGCAAAAAAGAGCAACATCCGGTCCCCGTCCGGCACCACCTCGGCATCAATCGCCCTCCCACATGTCCAGTCTCCGTGGGGATGAAAAACAGGATTCGAGGGCTCTCGGGTAAAATGGATCCCATCCTCCGACCAGGCATGACAGATCGCATCCTTCTCCTTATTTCCGTAGCTCTGATAAAAAAGATGCACCTTGCCCTCCCAAACGATGGCTGCCGGGGCACAGAATCCCTTGGCTTCGCTCGGATGCTCGGAACTCATCTGCGCTTCTTTCTTCCACTTTAACATGTCGTCACTGGAGGCGATCCCGATCCGCCAACCGTTATTCCCATCATGAGTGGGCACGGAATAGTACATCCAATACTTCCCCTTGAACTTCACCACGGATGGGTCCTTGGCAAACGGCTCCCCTCCCAGCGAGGTATCCCCGTACATCATGATTCCCTGACGATTGAACGACTCGACGTTCACACCCCCACCCGCTTCGGCTTTTTTGCAAGAGGAGATTGCCAGGACATAGCCGAGACATAGGAGGGAGCTAAGGATGTTCATGAGATCGTCTTTAGCGTAGAAAAGAGAGGGTGAAAATGCGGATTCCCGAACTTCTGCTTGTGGGTTTTGGCTTGGCTCAATCCCTCATGGCCTCCGAGAGCCAATCCCTATCCGGCAAATGGCAAATCCGTCTCGACCCCAAGGACCTCGGACTCAGCCAAAACTGGATCGATCCTCAGACCAAGTTTGAGCAGACGATTTCCCTCCCCGGCACCACCGACCAGGCCCGCCTCGGCACCCCTTGCCGCGCAGAACCGGAAATCAGCAAGACCGGGTTGGCGGGACTGGTCCGGAAATACTCCTATGTCGGGCCGGTTTGGTATCGCCGCACGATCGAAATCCCCAAGAGTTGGGAGGGACAACGGATCACGCTCTTCTTGGAGAGAGTTATCTGGGAAAGCCGGGTCTGGTTGGACGGCAAAGAGATCGGCCAACAGGACTCGCTCAGCACCCCCCACGTATTCGACCTTTCTTCCGCCGCCCCGGGCAAACACGACCTACTTCTCCGCATCGATAACCGCCAGAAGTTGGATATCGGCCGCTCCCATGCCTACATCGAGGACACGCAATCCATCTGGAACGGGGTGGTGGGAAAAATCGAGCTTCGTGCCACTCCCCAGATCTGGATCGACCAGGTTCACCTCAATCCTGACCCCGCCAAACCCTCCGTTGAGGTGCGGATAGGCAACCGCACCGGAAAACCAGGTCACGGAACCCTTCTCGCGAAGGTGACCAGCGGCTCGGGGACTGCGGAAAAATCGTTGCCCGTCCAATGGGACGCCCAAGGAGGCTCCATCACCCTCCCTCTCGACTTCGCCGGACCCCTTCCTGTTTGGAGCGAGTTCCATCCCAACCTTCATCAACTCAGCCTCCTCTTGAGTTCGGAGTTTGGTCCGGACCCCCGGGAATTGTCTTTTGGGCTGCGAAAGATCGCCCGAGCCGGCATGGGCATCACCCTCAACGATCTGCCCATCTTTTTCCGGGGCACGCACGAGGGGTGCTCCTTCCCCCTGACCGGTTACCCCCCGATGGATGTCGAGGGATGGCGCCGAATTTTCAAAATCCTCAAACAGTGGGGCCTCAACCATATGCGCTTCCACTCGTACTGCCCGCCCGAGGCCTGCTTCACCGCTGCCGATCAGGAAGGAATCTACCTGCAACCGGAACTCCCCCTTTGGACCGGCAAACTGGATGCCCCCGGCGATGAGAAACGCGTGGCGTGGGTGCGCGAGGAGGCCCGCAAAGTTCTCGAAGCCTATCGAAACCACCCCTCCATGGTGCTTTTTTGCCTCGGCAACGAACTGCAGGGAAACTACCGGTTTCTTCAAGACCTGTTGGGTGAATGCAAACGATTGGATCCCTCCTGCCTCCACACCATGACCTCCAACCGCCTTTGGGTTCTGGATGCCCCCGCCAAACTGGGTGAGCCGAATTTGCCCCCGCTGATCGACGACTTCTTGGTGGAGCGAGCCTTCTGGAACAAAAAGGAGAAAGACGGGCTGCGGGGCCAAACCTTTTTTGCCGAATCCCCCAATACCTCGATCGACTTCAGCCAGACGCTGAAACGCTCCCCCCTTCCTCTTCTCACTCACGAGATCGGTCAGTGGAACGCCTTCCCCAATCTGGCTGAAATCCCCAAATACACCGGTGTACTTCGTCCCATCAACCTCGAGGCGATCCGGGAGGATCTCCGAAAGAACGGTCTCCTCTCCCAAGCCTCCGACTTCACCCGCGTTTCCGGAAAGTTCTGCGCCGAGTTGTACAAACAGGAGCTTGAACTGGCCCTGCGCAGCACTCCGCTGTCCGGCTACCAACTCCTCGATCTCCACGACTATCCCGGCCAAGGCACCGCCCACGTCGGACTCCTCGACTCTTTCTGGGATCCCAAAGGATTTGCCGATCCCGCACCGTTCCGTGAGGCCTGTTCCCCCATCGTTCCCCTTCTCCGACTTACCAAGCGGGTCTTCACTTCGGACGAAACCCTCACTGCAAAACTGGAATTTGCCAATTTTCTGGAAAAACCTATTCCGAATGTGGCACCAAGCTGGGAGATTGTGGCTTCGGATGGAAAAGGCATCGCTCAAGGTCGACTGAACCCCGTCAACCTATTCCTGGGAGCCTCGATCCCGGCTGGAAC
>Ga0214917_10003091_pt1 | contig 19604 bp, 17 predicted proteins | sample LL_1208_BB_MetaG_FD_177983 | JGI IMG/M metagenome (GOLD analysis project Ga0214917, IMG submission 177983) | Freshwater microbial communities from Lake Lanier, Atlanta, Georgia, United States - LL_1208_BB | ecosystem: Environmental > Aquatic > Freshwater > Lake | place: USA: Georgia | collected...
TCCGCCCCCGAGAGCACCTCGGCCAGGGAATGGGTGCCGCCATGCGGGTCATAGGCCAGCACCCCCATGCCCAGGGCGCGCGCCACCTCGGCCATGCGCCGGGCGATGCGGCCATACCCCACCAGCCCCAAGGTCGCGCCCGAAAGCTGCAAACCCGGCCGCGGCTGCGCCACCCCTCCGGCACGGTATTCCAGCACCGAGCGGCTCACGCCCCGCGCCAGATCCACCATAAAGCCAACCCCCAACTCCACCACCGCATCGACAAAACCCGGCGTGGCCTGCGTCACCAAAATCCCCCGCTCAGAGGCCGCCGCCACATCCACCGTGCTGATATCCACCGCACAGCGCAGAAAGGCCTTGAGCTGGGGCGCGGCCGCAAAGGTCGCCGCCGTGCCGGGGCTGCCGCGATAGGCGATGATGGCATCGCAACCCGCAGCGGCGGCCGCGAGGGCTTCGTCGCGCAATTCCGCAACCCCGGGGTTGCGCACGACATCGGCATGCTCGCGCAGCGCGGCCAGCGCGCGCTCACCAAAATAGCCGGGGAAGGAGAGGCTCCCATGGCTGAGATAAACCTTCATCCGCGCTGCCCTGTCTGATCCGTTCATTGCCGCCCCGCCCTTGCTTCTCGTGCTGCAACAAGTGCAGCATATCAACCCACGAAGGGGAACATCCGCTTGCCGGGTTACATCGCGCTGCGCCTGATATCAGCTGTTGCCATGGCGCTTTTCGCAAGCCTGGTGGTCTTCCTCATTTCCAATTTCGTCCCCGGCGACCCGGTGCTGGCGCAACTCGGCGATATCCTGGCCTCTGACCCTGTGGTGGTGGCGCAATGGCGGGCGAAATGGGGCCTCGATCTGCCGCTATGGGAGCGTTACGGCATTTTTCTACGCGGGCTGCTGCATGGCGATCTGGGGCAATCCATCGCCACCCGCCGGCCGGTGCTGGAGGATATCGTGCAATTCGCCCCCGCCACGGTGGAACTCGCCACCATCTCCTTCGTCATGGCCCTCGCCTTGGGCATCCCCCTCGGCATTGCCGCCGCCATCTGGCGTGACAGTTGGATCGATGCGCTGGCGCGGGTGCTGTCGCTGGTGGGGGTCTCAGCCCCCACCTTCTGGCTGGCCTTCATCATGCTGGCCATCTTCTATGGCTGGCTGGGTTGGGCGCCGGGGCCGGGGCGGCTCGACCCCATCGCCTTCCCGCCCGAGGGCCCGAGTGGCTTCTTCCTCTTCGACACCGCCTGGGCGGGGGATTGGGAGGGCTTTGCCGATACCCTGGCGCATCTCATCCTGCCCGCCATCGTTCTGGCCGCGGCCACGCTCGGGCTCATCACCCGCACCACCCGCGCCGCCATGCTCGATTGCCTGCAGCAGGATTATGTCCGCGTCGCCCGCGCCAAGGGGCTGCGGGAGAGGGTGGTGATCCTGCGCCACGCGCTGCGCAATGCGCTGGTGCCGGTGGTGACGCTGGGTGGCCTCGCCTATGCCAATCTGCTGACCGGGGCGGTGATGACGGAGACGATCTTCGCCTGGCCAGGCCTTGGCCGCTACACTTTCCGCTCCGCCGCTGCGCTGGATTTCCCGGCGATCATGGGCATCACTTTGGTGGTTTCGGCAACTTATCTGCTGGTCAACCTGCTGGTGGACCTATCCTATGCCGTACTCGACCCGCGGGTGCGGCGTTGAGCGCGGCCATGGCCCTGCCGGCCAGCCGGATGCGGCGGCGGCTGCGCCGCTATGGCCTGGCATGGGCGGGGGCTGCCATCGTGCTCGCCTGGCTGCTGGTGGCGCTGCTCGCACCCTGGATTTCGCCCTATCCGCCCAATGCAGTGGATGTCACCCAGCGGCTTTTGCTGCCCTCCGCCGCGCATTGGCTGGGCACGGATATTCTGGGCCGCGATGTGCTGTCACGCCTGCTGCATGGCGCGCGCATCTCGCTGCTGGCGGGGTTTTCCGTCGTGCTGCTGGGGGCAGGGATTGGCACCGCCATTGGCATTCTCGCCGCCTGGCTGCGCGGCTGGGGCGAGGAGGCACTGATGCGGCTGACCGACCTCGTGCTCTGCTTCCCGCCCATCATCCTGGCCTTGGCGCTGGCCGCCGCCCTGGGCATTGGCACCACCAACACCATCATCGCCATGCTGGTGGTGTGGTGGCCGAAATATGCCCGCCTCGCGCGCAGCCTCGCTCTCGTCCAGCGCAGCCAGGAATATGTCGAGGCCGCGACGGTGCTGGGCCTGCCGCAAAAGCGCATCCTCTTGCGCCACATCCTGCCCAATATCTTCGGCCCCATTGCGGTGCTCTGCACGCTGGATCTGGGCATCGCCATCCTCACCTTCGCCGGCCTCTCCTTCCTTGGCCTGGGTGTGGTGCCGCCCGCCGCCGAATGGGGCTCCATGGTCTCCGAAGGGCGCGAATTGGTGGAGCAATGGTGGGTGGCCACCTTCCCTGGCCTCGCCATCCTCACCGTTGTCATTGGCTTCAATTTTCTCGGCGATGGCTTGCGTGACTGGCTCGACCCGAAAGCCCAGCGATGACCGCCATTCTCGATGTGCGTGACCTTGTCACCGTCTTCCACACCGATCGTGGCCCGGTGCGCGCGGTGGATGGCGTCAGTTTCACCATCGCGCGCGGCGAGACGCTGGGCATTGTCGGCGAAAGCGGCTCGGGCAAATCCGTCACCGCGCAATCGATCATGCGCCTGCTCGAGCCACCGGCCAGGATCGAGGCCGGCCAGGTGCTCTTCGAGGGCCGCGACGTGCTGGCCATGTCGCAATCCGAATTGGCCGATTGGCGCGGCGCCAGCGCCGCCATGGTGTTTCAGGATTCCCTCACCGGGCTGAACCCGGTGCTGCGCATCCTCCCCCAGGTGAGTGAGCATGTGGTGGCGCATGGCCGCATGGCCCCGCCCGCCGCCCGCCGCCATGGCATAGACCTGCTGCGCCGCATGGGTGTCGCCTCGCCCGAGCGCGCGGCGGCGGCCTTTCCGCATCAATTCTCGGGTGGCATGCGCCAGCGGGTGATGCTCGCCATCGGCATGGCCAATGAGCCCTCGCTGCTGATCGCCGATGAGCCGACCACAGCGCTTGATGTCACCATCCAGGCGCAGATTCTCGACCTCATGGCCGGGCTGAACGAGAAATTCGGCACCGCCATCATGCTGATCAGCCATGATCTGGGCGTGATCGGCAGCCTCTGCCGCCGCATCGCGGTGATGTATGCCGGCGAGGTGGTGGAAACCGGCCCCACCGCCGAGGTGCTGGCCGCCCCCCGCCACCCCTATGCCTGGGCCCTGGCCAATGCCGTGCCGCGGCTGGACAGGCCGGTTACGGCGCGTCTGCCCAGCATCGAGGGCATGCCGCCAGACCCGCTGGCCATGCCCCGGGGCTGCCGCTTTGCCCTGCGCTGCGCCCATCGCATCGCGCGTTGCGACGCCGAACATCCGCCACTCACCGAGATCGCCCCCGGCCGGGCGGTGCGCTGCTGGGTGACGATGGATGGCCGCCAATTGCCCCCCCCCAGCCTGCCAGCCGCCGCCGCCGGCCCACGCGCCGCAGAGGCCGAAGCACCGCTTTTGGAGGCCAGCGGCCTCATCAAGCACTTCCCCCTGCCGCGAAAATCCCTCTTCGCCACGCCTGAGCTGGTGCATGCTGTGAACGGCGTGTCCCTGCAGGTGGCGCGCGGCGAGAGCCTGGGCGTTGTCGGCGAAAGCGGCTGCGGCAAATCCACCCTGGCGCGGCTGATCACCCGGCTGCATGCCCCCAATGCCGGCAATATCCGCTTTCAGGGCCAGGACATCACCGCTCTAGGCGGGGAGGCGCTGCGGGCGCTGCGGCCCAGGCTGCAAATGGTATTCCAGGACCCCTTCGCCTCGCTCAACCCACGCATGCGGGTGGGGCAAATCCTGGCCGAACCGCTGCGCGTGCATGGCCATGCCGCGCCGGAAGAGCGCGTCGCCGCTTTGCTCGATATGGTGGGCCTCAACCCCGCCTGGGCCGCGCGCTTCCCGCATGAATTCTCCGGCGGCCAGCGCCAGCGCATTTCCATCGCCCGGGCATTGGCGCTCAATCCGGCACTGATCGTGGCCGATGAACCGGTCTCCGCCCTCGATGTGAATGTCCAGGCGCAGGTGCTGAACCTGATGCTGGAATTGCGCGCCCGCCTCGGCCTCGCCTTCCTCTTCATCGCCCATGATCTGGCAGTGGTGCGGGCGTTTTGTGACCGGGTGGCGGTGATGTATTTAGGCCGCTTCGTCGAAGAAGCGCCGGCGGCGGCGCTTTTCGCCACCCCCGCCCATCCCTATACCGTGGCCTTGCTCTCAGCCGTGCCCGAGCCCGGCCAGCGCCGCATTGTGCTGGGTGGGGAGCCGCCCTCCTCGCTGCGCCTGCCGCAGGGCTGCGCCTTTCGCGCCCGCTGCCCGGTGGCACGGCCAATCTGCGCCGAACCACCCCCGCTGGTCGAAATCGCGCCCGGCCGCCGCGTGCTCTGCCATGCGCCAGGCTCGCTGCAGATGCCACAATAAGGCCGAGACAGCCGCCCGCTTGAAGCTTAAATAATTTTTGCGATCAATAAACTGACGAAGGTGCAGGAAACTCAGTTTCCTGCTGGGGTGCTCGAGGGGCAAAGCCCCTCGATCTTCTCCCCGCCCATCCGCAGCCCGCCCTGGTCAAGACGCATCACATACCCCACCCCCAGCATAGTTGCCCAGCACTCCAGCCGGACGCAGACTACTCGGCCCGCGATCAAGGACACCCAGATGCTAGCCTGCCAGCGCGATGAATTCGACATCCCCCGCGATGTCGCCTACCTCAATGCCGCATCCTGGAGCCCTCTGCCGCGCGCGGTGCAGGAGGCCGGGCGTGCCGGCATCGCCCGCAAGGCGCAGCCCTGGTCCATCACCGGGGAGCATATCGCCGGACAATGCAGCCGTGCCCGCCTGGCTGCGGCACGGCTCATCGGTGCGGCCGCCGAGGATATCGCGCTCATCCCCTCAATTTCCTATGGCGTGGCGGTGGCCGGGCGCATCCTGCCCATTCCTGCTGGCAGCCGGGTGCTGGTGCTGGGTGATGATCACTCCTCGCCGGTGCTGGAATGGCTGCAACATGCGCCACGCGGCGGCTATGTGGTGGAGATCGTGGCGCGGCCAGCGAATGGCGATTGGACGGCAGCCTTGCTGGAAGCCATCGCCCGGCCCGGGGCGGCGCCGCTCGCGCTGGTCTCCATCTCCTCGGTGCATTGGGCCGATGGTGGGCTGATCGATCTCGCGGCCGTGGCCCAGGCGCAGCGCGCCGCGGGTGCGATGCTGCTGGTCGATGCCACGCATCATGCGGGGGTGCTGCCGCTCGATGTCGTGGCGCTGGACCCGGATATCCTGATCTTCCCAACCTATAAATGGGTGCTGGGCCCTTATGGCCGGGCCTTCCTCTATATCGCCCGGCGCTGGCAGGATGGCGTGCCGCTGGAGCAGACCGGCTCATCCCGCCGCCGCGTCTTCTCCGAGAGCACGCCCTATATGGCTGATCTCGGCTTCACCGATGGTGCCAGGCGTTTTGACATGGGCGAGCGGGACCATGTTATTGGCCTGGAAATGGCATCGGTCGGCATGGAATTGATGGCAGAGTGGGGCACGGCCGCGATCAGCGCCCGGCTGGGCTGGCTGAATGGCCTGCTGGCAGAGGGGCTGGCTGGCAGCGCTGTGGAACTGCCCCCGTCCGCCACCCGCGCGCCGCATGTGCTCAGCCTGGGCTTCCCCGGCGGCATGCGCCCGGGCTTGATCGAGGCGCTGGCCGAGCGCCAAATCCATGTCGCGCCCCGGCTGGGGCGGCTGCGGATCAGCCCGCATGTCTATAATGACGAGGCTGATGTGGCAGCATTTCTCGCCGCCTTTCATGCGCTGGCCTGATGCCGGCCTGAAGGAGATAGCATGGCTTTCTGGCCCACCCCCCTGAAGCGGCGCACCCTGCCCGCCATGCTGCTGGCAGCGCCGGCCCTGGCGCAGGATTGGCCAAGCCGCCCCATCCGGCTCATCGTGCCCTTCACCCCCGGCGGGCCGGTGGATGTGGTGGCGCGGCTGCTGGCCGAACGCCTGCGTGACCTGCTGGGCCAGCCGGTGCTGATCGAAAACCGCGCCGGTGCCGGCGGCAGCCTGGGGCTGCGCCAGGTGGCCACCAGCCCGCCCGATGGCACGGCCTTCGTGATCACCTCCTCCTCACTGGCCATCTGGCCGGCCATGCATCCCCATGGCGGGCTGGACCCGCGGCAGGATCTCACCCCGGTCAGCCTGGTGGCCGATATCGCCACCACCATCGTCGCCCGCCCGGGCGGGCCATTGGTTGATCTGGCGGCCTTGCTGCGCGCCGCCCGCGCCGAGGCCGGCGCCATCACCTATGGCACCAGCGGCATAGGCTCTTCCAACCATCTCTCCGGCGCGCTCTTCGCCGCCATGGCGGGGGTGGTGCTCACCCATGTGCCCTATCGCGGCGCCTCGGTTGCGATGAATGCGCTGCTGGCGCGCGATATCGACATTGTCTTCGCCTCCACCGTGGAGACCCTGCCGGCGCATCGCGATGGCCGCGCCCGCATCCTCGCCGTCACCACGCAAGGGCGCATCCCCAGCCTGCCCGATGTGCCAGCAGCCCGTGAGGCGGTGGCGGGCTATGTCGCGCCCAATTGGTTCGCACTCGCAGGCCCACCGGGCCTGCCCGCCGCCATTCTCAGCCGGCTCAGCGCCGCATTGGCGGTGATCGGCCAGGATGCCTCATTCCAGGCCCGGCTGGCGGAGCTGGGCGCCATCCCCCGCCTCTCCCCGCCCGAGCAACTCGCCGCCCGCCTGGCCGAGGATATCCCCACCTGGCGCCGCGTGGCCGAGGCGGCAGGCATCCGCGCTGAATAACCCCCGCGCGTTCAGTGGCCGATGGAATGGGCCGCCGCCGCATAGCCAACCCGGCGCTGCGGCGGCAGCGGGTGGCGCCCGGCCACACGCTCCAGCAACAGGCGCTGGGCTGCAATGTCATCGGCATCGCGCGCGGCGGTGAGGAAAAACTGCTCCAGCACATCCTGCTGGGCGTGGCTGCCGCCAAGCTGCGGCATTGCACCCAGCGCCGGGCGCATCAGCGCCACAGCCTCCCCGGGCGCGCCCTGCGCATGGCGCAGAATGGCAGCGCAAACCGGCAGCGCGGCCTCACGCAAAATCCGGCTTTGGGTGTTATTGCCCGCCGCCGCGGCCTGCACACTCTCCAGCAGGCGCTGCCCCGCGGCGAAGCGCCCGGTTGCGGCCAGCGCCATCATCCAATGCGGCAGGGTGAAGGCCGAGAGCGTATCGCCAATCCTCGCCTCGGCCTTATCGGCCAATTCCACCCAGCGATCACCCACATCCACCCCCTGCCGGCCCAGGCGAAAAAGCATGGAGGCGGCATTCTGGCAGTCGATGTAAAGATCGGGCTGCATCAGGGTCACCTCGGAGGCGAGGTCCCGAAACCCCTCATCATAAAGCCGCAGCACGCTGGCATGGTCGCCCAATTCCAGGTGATACATCGCCTGGTGCCAGAGCACATGGTGGCGGATATTATTGGTGCCGGTGAAATGCGGCCGCAGCCCCTCCACCCAATCCACCCCTTCCTGCCGGCGGCCCTGCATTTCGAGCGTATGGGCAACGGCGTGAATCGCCCAAAGATCAGCCGGGTCCAGCCCCACGGCAGCGCGGCCGGCATATTCGGCGGTGGCGTAATCGCCGCATTCCTCGGCGGCAAAGGCCCGGCAGGCCAGCATGCTGCCATAGCCGGGCATGCCCGGCTGCCATTGGCGGAAGGCGCGCTCCGCCATGTCACGCATCGCCGGTGCCCGGCCCATCCAGAAGGCAGAAAAATGATGCAGGCGGAAGGCGATGAGGTCATGCGGGTATTCGGCCAGAATGGCCTCCCACACCGCCAGGGCCTGCTCCATATCCTGGCTGGCCCAGGCTTGCAGCGCGGCGACGTGCATCGCCTCACGCGGGTTGCAGGCCAGGCCCGCAGCATGCTGGGCAGCGGCCTGCGCGGCCGGCAGCGCCGCCGCCTTATAGGCCAAAAGGGCAAAGCTGCCCTTCATGACATGGGGCATGGGCGCTGCGGGGTCGAGCGTCAGCGCCGCTTTGAGTTTGAGCGGCGCATCCAGCCGGTATTTGAGGAAAGCCTCGGTCAGGGCATCAAAGGCCTGCGCGGCCTCGGCCGAGGCCACGCTCATGGCCAGCCCCTGGGCGTTGCGGTGGCTCATCGGCGGCACCTTTGCGCGGTTTGGCTGCGAGGCTGCATGGCTTTCTCCCATTCTTCCGGCCTATCCTGACGTTAACAGGACGTTTGGGAAGACCCGTCGATGCATAGCACACGTCGCGCCGCGCTGGCCCTGGCTTTGGCCAGCCCCGCCCTGGCGCAGCCCCCCCTGGCGCAGCCCCCCCTGGCGCAGCCCCAATGGCCCAGCCGCCCGGTGCGGATGCTCATCCCCTACCCCCCCGGCGGGCCGACCGATATTCTGGGCCGCATCATCGCCCAGCGCCTCACCCTGGATCTGGGCCAGCCCTTCGTGGCCGAAAACCGTGCCGGCGCGGGTGGCTCCATCGGCGCCGAGGCGGCAGCCCGCGCGGCAGCGGATGGCTCGACCTTTCTGGTCAATGCCTCAGCCCATGTCATTGTGCCGCATATGGTCCGCCTGCCCTTCGACGCCATGGCTGATTTCGCGCCGGTGACGATGATCGCCGCCGTGCCGCTCATCCTGGTCGTGCCCGTCTCATCACCCGCGCGCGACGTGGCGGGGCTGGTGGCCTGGCTGCGGCAAAACCCGGCCGCGCGCAGCTACGCCTCCTCCTCCAATGGGGGCGCGCCGCATCTGGCGGGCGAGATGTTCCGCCTGCAATCGGGCCTGGATTTGCAGCACATCCCCTATCGCGGCAGCGGCCAGGCGCTGCCCGATCTGGTCTCAGGCCAGGTGGGGCTGATGTTCGACAGCATGGCCAGCAGCGCTGATCTGGTGCGCGAGGGGCGGCTGCGCGCCCTGGCGGTCAGCACCGATGAGCGGGTGCCCGCCTTCCCCAACCTGCCCACGATGCGTGAGGCCGGCTTCCCCGATTACGAGATCACCACCTGGTATGGCATCTGGGCGCCAGCGCGCACCGCACCCGCCATTGTCGGCGCCATGCATCACGCCGTGGCCGCTGCCCTGCGCCACCCCGAGACCATGGCCCGGCTCGGCGCGCTGGGTGCCATCCCCGGTGGCCAGCCACCCGAGACATTCGCCCGCTTCGCCGCGCGCGAGAATGACCGATACGCGCGGCTGGTGCGCGAAGCCGCGATCAGGGCCGAATAATGCGCGCGGTTCTGTGCGAATCCTGGCGCGACTTCTCCGCCCTCGAACTGAAAGACATCCCCCCGCCCGAATTGCGCCCGGGCAGCCTGCGCATCAGGGTCGAAGCCGCCGGTATCTCTTTCGCCACCCAGTTGGTGGTTGCCGGAAAGTATCAGCGCCGCCCCCCCTTGCCCTTCGTGCCGGGCACCGAGGTGGCAGGCACCGTCATCGAGGCGGCGGAGGGGGTGGCGATCGCCCCCGGCAGCCGGGTCTTTGCCGTGCTGGATTGGGGCGGCATGGCGGAGGAGGCGGTGGCCGATGCCATCCATGTGACCCCCATCCCTGACGGGCTGCCGCTGGAGGCGGCGGTGGCCATGCCAATCAGCTATCCCACCGCCGCCTCGGCCCTAATGTGGCGCGGGCGGGTGGGACGCGGCGATTGGGTGCTGGTGCATGGCGCGGGCGGTGGCGTGGGGCTGGCGGGGGTTGAGGTGGCGCATGCGCTGGGCGCGCGGGTCATCGCCCGTGCCGGGCTCGCCAAACACCCCATGCTGCTGGCCCGCGGTGCTCAGGCCGTGCTGCCCTCCGATGCCCCCTTCCGCGAGGCGGTCTTGGCGATCACCGGCGGTGCGGGTGTGGCCTGTGTGCTGGATGTGCTGGGCGGCTCGCTCTTCGATGAAAGCCTGCGATGCCTGGGCGATGGCGGCACGCTGGTCACGGTGGGCTATGCGGCGGGCGGCATTCCAACCGTGCCGGCCAATATCCTGCTGCTGAAGAATATCGCCGTCGCCGGTTTGAACTGGGGGACCTATATTGGCTGGTCGCCGGGCGACAACAGGATGCACCACGCCCAGCGCGTGCGCGCAATGTGGGACCAATTGGTGGAATGGTGGCAAGCCGGGCTGCTGCGCCCCGAGGTGAGCGGGCGCTATCCCCTCGCGCAATTCCGCGAGGCCATGGCGCAGTTGGCCGCCCGCCAGGGCGTGGGCCGGGTGGTGCTGCAGCCCCAGCGCTGAAAGCCCATTACCCCCGCAGGCTGCGCGCCACGGCGGGCATGAAATGCGCCACATCGGGGGTTTGCAGGCCCTTCACCTTCGCCTGCTCATCATAGCGGCGCAGCTGCACCGCCGCGGCGCTATAGGGGCCGGCCTCGAAGGCCGCCAATTCCTCGGCCGACATCGGCCCGCCTTGCAGCGAAAGGCTCTTCACGCTGTCGGGCGAGAGCTTGGCGAAGTAATCCGCCTCCGCCGCGCAGAGGTAACGCTTGGCCGCCACATGCAGCCGCACAGGCTCCGTCACTTCGGGGCCGAAATGCTGCACCAGCCAGGCATGGCCGAGCAATTCATGCTCATCATCAATGCCCGCATCGGCGGGGTTATCGCCCAGATTATGCACCAGATGGCCAATATCATGCAGCAGCGAGGCGGCGATCATGGCATCGCCCAGCCCATCCTTCTCGGCCAGCCAGGCCGCCTGCAAGGCGTGCTGCTGCTGGTTGATGAAGCTCAACCCATAGCGCCCCTCGGCGCGGCCCTCGAGCAGGGCCTGGATTTCCACCACGATCGGGTGAGTGCTCGCCTCGGACATGGGGCTCTCCTTCAGGTTCAGAAATACACCGGATTGGACCAGGCGCGGCGGCCCTGTTCATCGGCAATAACAATGCGGGCGAAAGGCCCGGCGGCGCGCAAGGCCGCCAGCTTCAGCCGCACCCGGGTTTGAATGGCACCGACGGATTGCACGGCGCGCGACCCCCGGCCCAACACCATCACGGCGGCAGCGGGCGAGCAGGTGACCTCCACCTCCTCCTCCCCCCAGGCGATGTGATGAATCAGCGGCCCTTGGGTCGCGTAAAAATGCCCCGCCTTGAGGGCGGCGAGCAGCGCCTCAGGCTCATTGCGCTCGGCCTTTACCATCACCCAGCCACCAAAGGCATCCGCGCAGGCGAAATGGGCGTCATCCACGGCGATGAGATTGATCCGCCGCCCTTGCGCCAGCAATTGATCGGCAAGGTAAACGCCATCGCCGCGCTCGGTGCGCAGTTGCGAGGTGTGGTTATATACCTCCACGGCATGCGCGCCGGGGATGGTATTGGCATCCTCGGTGCTCAGCGCATACCAGCCAGGATGGGGGATGGCGACGAAGGCGCCGGCCTCGATGGCCCGGGCCGCGAGTTGCGGGCCGCTCTCGCCCGGCGCGGGCTGCGCGAAATCGGCGGGCAGGCCCACGGCCAGAATATGCCAGATCTCCCCCAGGGCGGTGGAAGGCGCATGCAGCTCGGCACCGAGGATCGTGGTGAAGCCAGGCGTGCGGAAGGGGCGGGTATCCACGATGGGAAAGCCGAATTTGGCCAGGAAATGGTCGGTGAGGGCGAGGAAATCATAGCCGGCCTCGCGATAGGTGGCGCAAACATCCGCCGCATCGCGCATCCCGTCGGAGCGGGTGGAATGGGTGTGGATATTGCCCTTCCAGAAGCGGCCAGGGGCGGTGAAGCTGGGATCATTCGGCATGGGGATATCCGGTTGTGCCGCCCATGGCGGCGTCGGGCCAGGCTGGGCCGGCCGCCATCATGGTAGAAAATGCTGCCATGGGAAGCCACCTAACCCAGTCTCCCCGGCAATGAAACGCGGCCAATGTGACAATCTCGCGGCAATGGCCGGCCGCATTACTGCGCCAAATTGATCCCGCCCAGCAGCCGCGCCTTTTGCGCAATATCCTCGGCCAGGCGAAGGGCGAAATCCTCAGCCCCAAGGTGATAGGCCTCAGGCTGCAAGGCGCGGCGCGCGGCGGCGGCATAGCCCTCACCCAATGCGGCGCGGGCGCAGGCTGCCTCCAGCACCGCCAGCCGCTCGGCCGGCGTGGCGGCGGGTGCGAACACCCCGCCAAAGCTGGTCGGCGCCACCGCAAAACCCTGTTCAATGGCGGTGGGCACATCAGGGAAGGCCGGGTTGCGCGCCGTATCAAACACCGCAAGCAGGCGCATATCCGTCCGCCCGGAGGCCGAGGCCAGCACGATGGCCGCCAGATCAATCCGCCCCGCCAGCGTATCCGCCATCACCGGCCCATCGCCGCGATAGGGCACATGGGCGAGTTCAATCCCCGCCGCCTGCAGCCATTGCACCATGGCCAGATGCGGGATGGAGGCGATGCCCAGCGTGCCATAGGTGACGCTGCCCGGCGCCGCACGCGCCGCCGCCACCACATCACCCAGATTGCGGAACCGGCTATCATGGCGCACCGCAATGGCCTGGGCATTGGAAAATGTCTGGCAGACCGGGCGCAGCGCATCACGGCTGAGGCCGGAATTGGGCTGCGTCACCGGCAGCACCGAGAGCACCAGGGCAGGCGCGAAGAGCAAGCTATGGCCATCAGGCGCCGCGCGCGCCGCCATCAGCGAGCCCACACCACCGGCCGCGCCATCGCGATTGACCACCACCATGGGCTGGCCCAGCAGCGGCGCCATGGCCGCGGCCAGGGCCCGGGCCATCAAATCAGTCGCACCGCCCGGCTGATAGGGGTTGATGAGCTGGACGGGCCGGCTGGGAAATGCCTCCTGCGCCGCCACCGGCGCGGCCAGGCCAAGACCCTGGCCCAGAGCCAGGCAAAATGCCGTGAGCAGCATGCGGCTGAACATCTCGTTTATCCTCCCATTTGCCCGCATCGGGCACCCCGGCCCCGCCTTCGGTCAAGCCCCCGGGGGCTTGGTGGCGCGCCATGAACCCGCTTAGGCTGGCGCCCAGGAAACGCCTGAAGGACAAAAGATGACCCCTCCCGAGCGCATGCGCGCATTGCTGGCCCAACCGGGCCTTGTTCTCATGCCCGCCATTTGGGATGGGCTGAGCGCCCGCCTCGCCTCCGAGGCCGGCTTCCCCACCGCCTTCCTCTCCGGCTCCTGCGTCGCCGGCAGCCGCCTCGGCGGGCCTGATCTTGACCTGATCTCCTTCGGCGAGATGTTCGACAGCTTCACCATGGCCCGTCGCTCCGCACCGCAAACGCTGCTGCTGGCCGATGGCGACCATGGCTATGGCAATGCGATGAATGTTCAACGCACCGTCGCCGCCTATGGCCTGGCCGGCGCCGCCGCCATCCTGATCGAGGACAAGATCACACCCCGCGCCCTCACCGCCGCCGGTAAGCCCTGCCTGCCGCGCGAGGAGGCGCGGATGAAAATCCGCGCGGCCGTGCAAGCCGCCAAGGAGAGCGGCATTCTCATCCTCGCCCGCACCGATTGCCGCCCCACCTTGGGCATTGACGAGGCAGAGGCGCGCATCCGCATCTTTGCCGAGGAAGGTGCCGATATCCTCTTCCTCGACAGCCCGGCCGATGAAAGCGAGATTCACCGCGCCGTCGCCGCCGCCGCCGGCAAGCCCAGCTTTGCCGTACTCTCCCCCGGCGGCGCCCGCGCAACGCCAGACCAGGTGAAGGCCGCAGCCCTCGGCTTCAAGATCGCAACCTTCCCCACCGCCATGCTCTCCCCGGCGATCGGCGGCATGATGGCCGGCCTCGCCGCAATACGCGGCGGCGCCTCGGCCGCCGAGAGCGCCCTGCCGGAGGCGCAATTCCGCGAAACCCTAGGCTATGCCGCTTATGACCGGCACGCCGCCTCCTTCATCCCCAAAAGCTGAAAGCCAAGACAATGATCCACGAACTTCGCATCTATCGCTGCGTGCCCGGCCGCCTGCCGGCACTGCTCAACCGCTTCCAGACCATCACGCTCAAAATCTGGGAGCGCCATGGCATTCGCCAGGCCGGCTTCTGGACCACGGTGATCGGCGAATCCAATCTCGATCTGCATTACCTGCTGGAATGGGAATCGCTCGCTGAGCGCGATGCGAAATGGGCCGCCTTCCAGGCCGATCCGGAATGGATCGAAAAGCGCGCGCAAACCGAAGCCGATGGCCCGATCGTGGCCAATGTCAGCAACGCCATCCTGCAGCCCACCGGCTTTTCCTCGGTGAAATAACCCTCAGCCCAGGGTGATATTCGCGGCCCGGATCAACTGGGCCGCGCGCTCCCGCTGGGCGGCGACAAAGGCGGCGAAATCCGCCTCGCCAGTCCCCAGCGGCACAATGCCAATCCCCGCCATGCGGGCGCGCACATCGGGCTGGCCCAGGGCAAAAACGGTGGCGGCATGCAACCGCGCCACCGCGCCGCGCGGCGCACCCGCGGTGGTCCACAAACCATTCCACTCATCCCAGTCAAAGCCGGGAAAACCCTGCTCGGCAATGGGCCGCATCCCCGGCAGCGCTGGGATTTCCCGCGGCCCCGCCGCCCCAAGCGCCCGCAGCCGGCCCGATTGCACATGCGCGCTGGCCGCCGCCACCGAAGCAAAGGCCATGCTGACATTGCCCGCCAGCAAATCCGTCATCGCCGGCCCGCCGCCTCGATAAGGCACATGCACCACCTCAATACCCGCCGCCCGGCTCAATGCCACCATGGCCAGATGCGCCCCCGTGCCATTGCCCGAGGAGGCAAAATTGAACACCCCCGGCCGCGCCCGCGCCGCCTCGATCAACGCCCCCAGCGTGGCAAAAGGCGAGGCCTGCGGCACCACCAGCATTTGCGGCTGCAAGGTAAGCTGGGTGATAGGCGTAAAAGCCGTTGCATAATCAAAGGGCAAATTCGGCATGAGGCTGGGATTGACCACATGGCCCATCGCATCAAGCAACAGCGTATGGCCATCACCAGCCGCACGCGCCACCTCACCCGCACCAATCGCCCCACCCGCACCACCGCGATTCTCCACGATGATGGTCTGGCCGAGCTGCGCCACAAGATGCGGCAACAAGATCCTGGCCACCGTGTCAGTGCCCCCACCAGGCGGATAAGGCGTAACCAGGCGAATAGACTGGCTGGGAAAACCCTGCGCCAGCACAGGCCCAGCCAGCGGCAGCGCCGCAAGAACCCGACGGGTGAATATCATGGGCTATCCTCCATTTAGCGGCTGAATAACGAAAAAAAGAAAACAAGTTCGAGGGGCTTTGCCCCTCGATCTTACCTTCCCCCACCAAAACCAGTTCCGCGACCGTCTCAATCAGCCCCCCGGGCAGCCCTGCGCCTCAACATACAGCGCATAGACTGACTGGCTGGCCGTCATGAACAGGCGATTGCGCTTGCGCCCGCCAAAGGCGAGGTTGGCGCAGCGCTCGGGCAGCAGGATGCGTCCGATCAGCGTGCCATCGGGCGCGAAAATCGCCACGCCATCATAGCCTGGCCCGCCGGTTATTGCCGCCCAGACATTGCCTTCCATGTCGCAGCGAATGCCATCCGCCCAGCCGGGTGTGTCGTCAAAGAACAGCCGTCCATGGCTGGGCATGCCATCGACCATGTCATAGACCCGTGTGGTGCGTCGTCCGCCCGGCGTATCCACCACGTAGAGTCGGCTTTCATCGGGCGAGAAGCACAGGCCATTGGGCCTTTCCATATCGCTCACCGCAATGGTGAGTGCACCCGTGGCAGGGTCCAGCCGATAGACCCGGAAGGGCAGTTCTGCCCGCGCCTTGTCGCCCAGGTAATTGCCGCGAATGCCCGCGCCATTATCGCTGAACCAGATGCTGTCATCGGATGTCACCACGACATCATTGGGCCCGGTGAGTTGCACCCCCTCAAAATGGCTGGCCAGCACGGTGATCGTGCCATCATGCTCGGTGCGGGTGAGGGTGCGGCTGCCCAATTCGCAGGTGATGAGCCTGCCCTGCCGGTCACGCGTATTGCCATCGGGGTAGCCGGCGGGGTTGCGCAGCGTCACCACCGCACCGCTCACCTCATCCCAGCGGATCAGCGCGTCATTGGGGATATCAGTGAAGACCAGGTAGCGCCCGCCGCCGAAATAGGCCGGCCCTTCGGTGAAGCGAAACCCGGTGGCGATGCGCTCAATCCCGGCATGGCCGAGCTTGATATGCTCGAAGCGCTTATCGAGCACCAGCACATCGGGGTCCGGGTAGCGGATGGGCGAATTGGTATCCCAGCGTGTCATGGTCATCTCCTAAGCATGGTCTTCAAGAATCATCGCGGCGGCCTTTTCGCCGATCATGATGGTGGGCGCATTGGTATTGCCCGAGGTGAGGGTGGGCATGATGGAGGCATCGGCCACCCGCAGCCCGGCCACGCCATGCACGCGCAACCGCTGATCCACAACTGCCATGCCATCCTGCCCCATCCGGCAGGTGCCGACGGGGTGATAGGTGGTCTCGCCCGCGCGCTTCACCCAATCGATGATGGCGGCGTCATCCTGGGCATCGGGGCCTGGGGCAATCTCATGAACGGCCAAGGGCGCCATGGCCGGGGCGTTCATCACCTGGCGGGCGATGCGAATGGCCTTCACCGTTAATTCGGCATCAATCGGCGAGGAGAGGAAATTGAACCGGATGGCCGGTTGCTGGCGCGGATCGGCGGCCGCGATATGAACACTGCCGCGGCTCTCCGGCCGCATCGGATGGGCATAGCAGGTCATGCCCGAGCGGGCGGCGATTTTGGGGCCATTCGGCCCGGGCTCGGTGAGCATCGGCACCCAGCCCAGCAACAGATCCGGCGCCTCCAGCCCTGGCCGCGAATGGACAAAGGCGCGCAAAGGTGCGGCCACCATGCCCAGCATGCCATCGCCGCGCAGCGCATAGCGCATCGCCTGGCGAAACAGCCCAAAACCACGGCCACGATCATTGAGGGTATAGCCCCGCGCCTCCACCGCCCAACGGGTGCGCGGCGCGTAATGGTCGCGCAGATTTTCCCCCACCCCGGGCAAGGCATGGCGCGGGGTGATCCCCAGCCCCTGCAGCCGCTCGGGCTGGCCAATGCCGGAGAGTTCCAGCAATTGCGGCGAATTGATCGCCCCGCCGCTCACCACCACCTCGCGCCCCGCCCGCGCCTCATGCGTCGCACCGCCCTGGGCGTAGCGCACACCGATGCAGCATTGGCCCTCGAAGAGCAGCGCCTCGGCCAGGGCGCCGGTGGCGATGCGCAGATTGGCCCGGCCGCGAATGGGGTCGAGATAGGCCCGCGCGGTGCTCTGCCGAAGCCTGCCGCCAATGCTGGCCTGGCTCATCGCAATGCCATCCTGCGCCGCGCCATTGTAATCAGGATTGTGCCGAATACCGACCTCGCCGGCGGCGCGGATGATGGTGGCCAGAAGCGGATCGCTTGCCGGTGGGTTGGTCACCGTGAGCGGCCCCTCGCGCCCGCGCAGCCTATCGTCGCCGCCACTCTCATAGCGCTCGATGCGCTTGAAGAAGGGCAGCACATCATCATGGCTCCAGCCGCGATTGCCCATCTGCGCCCAGGAGTCGAAATCCTGCGCCTGGCCGCGCACGAAGGCGAGGCCATTGATGGCGCTCGACCCGCCCAGGATGCGCCCGCGCGGCACCGGCAGGCGGCGGCCATTGGTCGAGGCTTCAGGCTCGGAACTATAAAGCCAATTCACCGCCGGATTGGCGATCAGCTTGGCAAAGCCCACCGGCACATGGGTCCAGGGGTGGCTGGGCGGCCCGGCCTCGAGCAACAGCACGCTGTGGCGCGGATTGGCCGAAAGCCGATTGGCCAGCACCGCGCCGGCCGAACCTGCGCCGACGACAATGAAATCATACCCGCCCTGTGCCTGATGCATCTTGGTTCCTCTGCCGCCATTGAGACCCGTGGCGGGGCGCGCGTTGAGGAAAGCCGGTGGGGCTCTCCAACATTGGCTGGCGCGGCGCCGATATGAAGCTGCTGGCCATCGCCAGGCCGCTCAACGCAGCCTGAAATCCGCCAGCACCTCAGGCTTGAAGGCCAGGCCATGGCCCGGGGTTTCGGGGGCGGTGATCATCCCATTGGCGATCACCGGATGCGACACCCACAGATCATCGAGCAGCCCCATCTGCTCAGCCCAGCTGGCATTGGGAATGCTGGCCAGAAGATGCACATTCAACTCAGGGAAGAGATGCGGTGCGATGGTGATGCCCCAGGTATCGGCGACGGTGGCGATTTTCCTCAACTCCGTCAGGCCACCGCGCATCGGGTCGGGCTGCAAAATGGGCAGGCGGGGGTTTTGCAGGAAGGGCTTGAGGTCCGCCCGGCCAAAATGCGTCTCGCCACCCACAACGCGCATATCCAGCATTTCGGCGCAGCGCAGATACCCGGCATAATCATCGGGCAGCACCGGCTCCTCCAGCCAATAGGGCGAGAATTCCTCAAAGGCGCGGCCGGCCTGGATCGCCACATCCGCGCTCCAGCCCATATTCACATCGATCATGATCTCGATATCCGGCCCCAGCGCGTCGCGCATGCGCCTCACATTGTCGATATCGGTGCGCACATCGCCAATATGGGCGACCTGCATCTTGATCGCCTTATAGCCCTGGGCGACGAAATGCCTTGCCTTGGCAATCATCCCATCGCCGCGCGAGCCACGGAAGCAGCCGCTGCCATAGATCGGAATGTCCGAACGGTGATGGCCCCAGAGCCGATGCAACGGCAGGCCCGCCGCCTTGCCCACCACATCCCATAGCGCGATGTCGATGGCCGATTGCGCCATCATCGTCACACCACCGCGGCCACCGGTGATGGTGGAGCGCCACAAATCCTGCCAGATCGCCTCCACCGCCGTCGCGTCACGGCCGATGATGCGCGGCGCCATCGCCTCCTTCAGGCAGGCGGCGATGCTATGGCGCAGCGGCAGGTTGAGCAGGTGCAAATACCCCATGCCGGTCAGGCCCGAGGCGGTGACCACCTCCACCACCACCAGATCGCGCATCGCCCCCAGCGGGTGATGCACCAGCCATGGGTCATTCGGCCAGGGAATTTCCAGCAGGGTGGTGCGCAATTCACGGATGGTCAGATCGGCCATGCTTCCTCCTATGCCCGCTTTTGCCCACGGTGCGGCGGCCAGTAGAGACCGCGTGCCCTGTTGCGGCAAGGCGCGGTTGCGCGGCGGAGTGAATGGCGCAAGCATGGCCCGCAAGGGCCGGCTGTAAGGCCCATCACGCCCAGAGAGAATCGCCCCCATGTCACCAGAAATCATCGCCCAACTGGCCCCCACCGGGGTGCTGCGGGCCGGCATCAATCTCAGCAATTTTCTTCTCGTCACCGGCCGCACCGCAGAGGGTGACCCGCAAGGCGTCTCCCCCAGCATGGCCGCTGCCATCGCCGCGCGGCTGGGCGTGGCGGTGAAATACGTCCCCTACCCCAAGCCCGGTGAATTGGCCGATGCGGTCGATACCGGCGCTTGGGATATCGGCCTGATCGGCGCCGAGCCGCAAAGGGCGGAGAAAATCGCCTTCACCGCCGCCTATTCGCAGATCGAGGCCACCTATCTGGTGCCCGCCG
>Ga0214917_10003092_pt1 | contig 19601 bp, 20 predicted proteins | sample LL_1208_BB_MetaG_FD_177983 | JGI IMG/M metagenome (GOLD analysis project Ga0214917, IMG submission 177983) | Freshwater microbial communities from Lake Lanier, Atlanta, Georgia, United States - LL_1208_BB | ecosystem: Environmental > Aquatic > Freshwater > Lake | place: USA: Georgia | collected...
TGATCGGCGATCAGCGGCAGGGCGATGCCCCCCATGAACACGATCAGCCCTTCAAAAAACTTGCCGGCGGTGGCCAGGCTCCACACCAACCACTGCATGCTCGACATGGGCGCCGAGGCTAGGGCCGTGCCCCCCTCCCAGGTGGGCACCTCCTCGATGTAGGCCTGAACGGTTTTCTTGCCCAAGGCAGAGCACCAGCACTGGCCAAATCTTTGCCTGTGCCCCCGGGGATCGGGTTAAGACGCGATCAACGGCTGGTTGTGCAGGGGCCGACATCGCCTGTGATCACAGCGCTGTAGGAGCGGATCAAGGCCCTCAAGCCCACCGCCCGCGCCAGCTTCTTCACGTGTCTGGGGCAAGTGAACCAGTACTGGCATTGACGGGCTCCCCCTTCAACAGCTCTGGCGATCGTTAAGGGACCGTTGGCAAAGCGCGCTCATACGGCAACCCAAAGCTTTGACAGGGAATGCCCTAGCGATTCGCCATGTCGTTCCAGTCAGATCACCGCCGCGGTCGGCTCTGGGATGACGTCAAAACCCTTGTCGCGAACATCAAGAACACGTCAACGCTCTTCTGTAGTGAAAGCACATCGGTAAGAGTAAGGGTAAGTAGTGCTACCAACTAACAGCGTTCGTCATTCATAATTAAACCACTTGCTGTCGCGCAAATGGCGCCAGGCATCGGATGGTATTTAGGGCTTCTATGGCGTGACTTAAGAAATAATAGGCCCTGTATTGACAGGGGGCGGGCACCGCGAAACATACCCATGGCGGCAATTAGATGATGTGCTAATATTGATGCATCTTCGTTGATTGCCTGGTGTTGCCATTATTTGATTTAGACATTCTTGGTCCGCAAAAGTATGGTCCACCACTTTACAAGCGAGAAAATATTGCCATAGACGGAAGGGTTGAGATACCTGATATTACATTTGACGAATTAACTGGCATGAAATGGGGCGTCAGGCGTTCGGCGATTGACCTATCTGAAGCCAGGATTAGCGTCAAGATGCTTGAGAATGGCCGGTTCCGAGACGTCCCTGATGGTTCATTCAACGGCTATGGATTCGAATTAAAAGGCCTGGGGCAAAGGCGTCTATTTGATGCAAGATTGAATAAAGATAGCAATTCGCTTGGGCTAGACTCCAGCGCTATATCAACATCAGGTAATACTGTATATGTCAATTTTGATAATCTTCCATATGTATACGGCCAGGGCTTTGCCATAGATCTCAGCTTCTCCTCGACCGGACGGCGAAGAGGGAGACCCCGGACCCAAATCGACGAACCTCAGGCGACACCTTCTCAAGACTTGACGCGAAAGCCAACGGGTATTCCGAATACGATCACTGTTGACGTATTGGCCCCAACCAAAACTAGTGGCTCACTTTTTTATCACGACGTCACTGTTGGTGACAGCGTAGAGATCCAGAATTTTTCTGTAGATAGAATTACTGGTCAACGATGGCCAATCAAGCCCGTTCTCATGGACTTTTCGCCTGGAAGAATCAGGGTTGAAATGTTGGATTCTGGCGGCTTTTTCGACGTGGAAAATACAAGTTTTAATGGTTATGGAATTCTCTACCATGGCCTTGGAGCCTCTGTCATCGCTGGTGTTGACATTTCCGGGACATTCAATACCTTCGGCTTGAAGAATAATGCGTTGTCGTATTCGTCAAATACGGTTTATGTGAATCTTGATGGTGTTTCTTATGAGAAGGGCCAGGGGTTTGAGCTGATTGTTGCGTTTTCTGCCTAGTTCTCTTCTTTGAGTGCGTTCGCCAGCACGTCCAGGAAGGTGATGGACTCCAGTGCCTGGGGACCACCGCCGTGGTCAGGGGAGCAGTGGCAGACGCTCAGGGTGGTGTTGGAGATGGCGGGGACATAGAGCCAGCTAGCTATTAAGAATCCTGCAGTCATGCCAGGTAGAAACAACTTAAACCTGTGATTAGTTGGAATATTGAAGAAATAAAAACCCCTGTGGTGGCAGTGGCTTTTGGAGTTAGGGTGTACAAATGACACCATAATCACCCACGCTTAAAAATATTTCGTGCTTTTGCAAGCATTCTCTCTATTCTTTATCTCTTCCCTCCAATTCTTCGCAATCCTTCCCATGGCACACTAAATAATCGTGCACCCTACATCCCTATTGGCAGGCGTGGATGACAGCGCCTGAATCACAGGTGACGTCAGCGCCGATGGTTGTTTCGATCTCTTGCTCGGAGATCCATAGCCATTGGCGCCAACGCGGCAATGCCGGCGATGGAGAGGTGGCGGCGGGTTGAGTGCAGCACGGCTATTAATCGGTTTAAATGCCGGCAAGATTGCCGCAGATCTGCTGCGCCGATTGGATTGACCGGTCAGTAGGGTGATTGCCTGCAGTGGCGATCAGGGCGGCATGACACCGCCCATGAAATCGCTCCTAGCCCTTGCTGGCTTCGAGGAGGTGGGCGATCAGGTTACTGAGGCTTCTGCCCTCGTAGTCCGCACGCTGTTGGAGGTTCTGAACCAGCTGCCACGGCAGCGTGGACTGAGCAGGCCGTGTGCGTGGCTACGCGCTATGTGCCCCCATAGCAGCAATTCGCGAAAGCATCAGATTCAAAAGACAATGTGATAGGGAGCAGTTCGGTCTTTCTGCCTTGCCATTCTGACTGAATCATTCAATAATTAATGATTTTCCCAGAAAATTAGGCCTGCAGCCCGTATTGCTGCTTTTGTTTTCCCAACTGCGTGAGGCTCGCGGAGCGACCTGACCGCCAGTTGGATGTCTCACACACTCAGTTGGATGCGACCTCATGACCATGCCAGGCAGCCCAGGGCAAGAGCTGCGGACAGCCCTCCAACGGGCCCGCGATCAGCAGCGCACCCTGCCGTTTGTGGGCATCTACGACCTGTTCAGCGCGTCTCTGGCCGCAAACCGTTTTGAGGCGCTGTTCCTCAGCGGCTTCGGCGTGGCGGCCAGTGCCTATGGATTGCCAGATATCGGATTCATCGGCTGGGGCGACCTCACCAGCACCACCAGTCGTTTGAGGGCGCTGTTGCCCGAGCATCACCTGCTCGTAGACATGGACGACGGCTTCGGTGACCCTGCCATCGCGGGCCATGTGGCTCGCAGCCTCGAGCGATGTGGTGCCTCCGGCGTGGTGCTCGAAGACCAGGCTCGCCCCCGCCGCTGCGGCCATCTCAGCGGCAAACAGATTCTTCCCCTTCCCGACTACCTCCAGAAGCTCGATGCGGTGCTGGAGGAGCGCTCATCGTTGGTGGTTGTGGCCCGCACTGATGCCGTGGCGCACGAGGAGATCCTTGAACGCGTCCAGGCGTTTGATCAACGCGGCTGTGATGCTGTGCTGGCTGACGGCATCAAGGACGTGGACTTGATCTCCCAGCTGCGCAAGACCGTGAGCTGCCCCGTGTTTTGCAATGTGATCGGCGGCGGTAAGGTTCCTGCTGCAAGCCGGGCCGATCTTGCAATCCTTGGTGTCGAGGGGCTGATTTACAGCACACCGTGCCTGTTCGCTGCCCAAGGAGCGATTGAGCAAGCTCTCGAACAGATCAGCCACAACAGTGCTCGTCTGGAGGATGCGCTGGCTGCGGCAAGGGATCTCAGCGACTGCCACGCCCTGCTTCAGACCAATTTGCAGCGGGCGGATGGCGCATGAGCGAACCAAGGGCCCAGCTGTTGACACGTCGGACTGTTCCGATGGGCTTGGCGATCAGCAGTCGGCGTCGTTCTCGCAGGGACCGCAGCCCTTATCAGGATGGCCTGAGCAGCACTCCACCGGCACCCAGCCGCTGAGCCATTGCCCAACAGGACGTGAGCGGTGTCGGGCGTTTCGATTGCAGGGCAGTCCTGCGGCAGGTGATGCCCAAGCCGGCCAACGGCCAGGTGGCAGGAACGCGTGCGAAGGCGTAGCTAGCGCAGCAACCCGCAGCAACCCGCAGCACTTAAGCCGCATTCCATCTGCAGCCGCCGGCGGCGGTTCTGTTCCTGTTCACGCTAATGGATTTGCTAGCGCCGACCAAATCCATTGCCGTGAGTTGGCTTTGTTGGCTTAAAACTTGGAAGTGCCTAGAGAATGAGCCAAATCGCATGGACGGTTCGCCGTCCGTCTGCTCGCCGTTAGACAAAGCTGTGCGAACCAGTATTCGTAAACGTTCTTGTGATGCCCCCTATGCGAAAGCTTCCTGCGCTGCTGGCAATTGCCGGCATCACTGCTCTCGCCTCTCCCGCCCATGCGCAAGAAGCTGCTTCTCCCCGTTCCAATAGCAAAGGGGCGTACGTCACTGCCGGTGTCGGTGGTGGCTGGTCTTCTAGTCCTTCGTTCAACTCCACAGGATCCGGCACAGTGCTTGGTGTCCCCTACTCGGCTGCCGCAAGCGGAACTCAGAGCCTCGGTGGTGGTGTAGCTGTTGATGCTGGTATCGGTTACGACTTTGGCAATAGCATCCGCGGGGAGGTGACTTACGTTCTCGGTAGCTATGCAATTGGTGCCACGAGCTTCTCGGGCAACGTTCGTGCTGCTGGTCTCACTGTTCCTTTCAACGGAAACATTGCAGCATCCGGAAATATTTCCACTAACAGCGTGATGTTTAGTGGTTATTACGACTTCAAGAGTAAGTCAAAATTCACTCCTTATGTGGGTGCAGGAATTGGCTACACCAGCGTCAGCATTCCAACCATGAGTGCTAGCGCAACAGTTAACGGCGTTGTGGCGAATAATATCAGTGTTGACGGCGGTAGCGCTAGTGCATTCGGCTACCAAGCCAAACTTGGTGTTAGTTACGCCGTCTCCAAGCCTGCTGACGTTTTCGCTGAAGCGATCTATCAAGGCAGCACGGGCGTCACGATCAACGGAGATAGCACCGGCGCACTAAACGCATTCAGCGTCCGCGCTGGCGCCCGCTTCCGTTTCGGAAGCTGAAACCAGCGTTCGCCTCACACCTTTTACGACCGCCCCTAGGGGCGGTTTTTTTGCACGTTCAGGATTTCGGTGACTTCATTTCGAAGTATTCGTGAGGTTGGGAATATCACCGCAAACCCATCGAGCAGCACAAACGCATGGCTCTTCTGGCCAGACTCTTCTCGCAGCTCGTGGAGTCGACCTTGTCGGTTTTCCCAGAGGGTGCTGGGATGGATGCCATCGCCAGAGCGGCCATGCCGGCGATGGAGAGGTGGCGGCGGAGAGAGCGCACCGTCTGAATCTGCAGCGGTTTTGCGGCATGGTGATGGACGATGAGCGGTGACTCCACAACAGGAGCTCTGGAGGATGGTCATTCCCCAGAGTTGTCGACCGGGTAGCCATGCTGGCGCTGCTGCTGAGCGGGGCGGAGGGGGAGGGGGACTGATGAGCCCCCCGTGTGCGCCGATGCAGCAAGCCTTGGTTCAGAAGGATGCTCCGGACGGTGTTATGGGAAAGTTACGCCCTAGATGTTGATGGAGACGCGGCTGATGTAAAGCTGCGAATAGCTATTCCCACTGATCAATGCGCTGCGTTGTTCAAAGCCGTCTGTACTGAAGAACAGTTCAGAGGAGAAATTCTCAGTGAAGATATCAGCGTTGGTCAGGTCAAAGTTTTCTTCGCCTGCCCAGCAGCCACCAGAGATGATCTCTGAGTGATCATCTGCGAGGAATGTGAGCTTGGAGTGGATCATGGTTCATTGGGGAACTCCACCAAATCTTTGGTCGGCTGATTGATGATGGATGGCATTGAAGCGTCATCGCAGCGTTCATGCTGAATACCGAACGCCAAGGGGCAGGGCCGCATGGCGCCGCCCATGAAATCGGCCGACGCTGTGCCCGCTTCCAGCAGGAAGGTGATTAGGTTCGAGAGGCTACGGCCTTCTTAGTTTGCTTGCTCCTGCAGGCGCTGCGGGGACTGCTATCTCATGGTGGCTATGACCCGCTGCGGTCTAGGGATGCCGTTGCTACAGGCGCTCACTGCTGCAGCAAGCCACCGCCGCGACAGGCCGTTGCATCAGGGGCGTCTTCGCAAAGGTTGCGCGGCGCCTGCTGGACCTGGCAGGCGCTGAGCGCCACCGAGAGGGTGAGCGCTATTGCCGTGGCGCTCGAAAGCCACCGGCGTGGTCGGGGCGGTGCCACTGGCGTGGGGGGTGCCATGCCACAAGTGTGGCTACCACCAGGGTGAGCAGCCATTTCCATGTGCCCCTCATACAGCAAGCCTGTATTTAGCCGGATGCTCCGGACGGAATTGCATCAAAACTCTTCTAGCAACAATCAGTTATCTGGCAACTTCGTGCCATCGCGTATCCCACGAACGCGCAACGCGCATCTTGTGCCCCCTCATTGAGGGTTGGTTCCTTTTTGCAGCGTATAGAGTCGATCTGGCACATATGTCTGAATCTCCATACAGAGAGATGAACTCCGGGTAGTTGTCAAAGCTTCTTCTGTTGCCGGTGTTGACATATGAGCACGCAAAGGCATTGTTGGCTGATACCAGCACTTCATCATCAAATTCAAGGTGAAAATATCGAATAGATGTCTTGAATTCGTCAGGAGAAGCCTTGGTGATCGTTAAGCCATTTTCAAGAAAGCATGCATTGATGATCTCGCCATCTGCGTATATTCCATGACTTTCGGAGACGTACAAGTCCTTATTCGGTACTCCGTCGTTAAGAGAATTTGCGCGTATCACCATTGGAAGTGCAGAATGGTAGAACTCGTCTTCCACGAGCGCCTTGGATACAGTCCGCTTTGCGATCCATTTCACGGGTAGTGGTCCCCTTGAGGTTGCAACCACATCACCAATTTTCAGATGCTCGATTGGTACTTTGCCTTTTGCCGTCCTTATGGCGGTACCAGCACAAAAGCAAACAGCACTAGCTGTTCCATATAGCTCGAAGGTGGCAGGGCGCGAGGTATTTGCTGTTGTTATCGTTCCACCAGCTCCTTCAATGACATAACGCGTGCCAACGCTCCAGCCAGAGGCTGCATAGGTTGAACTTCCATTGCTTGTGGAAATCTTCACTCTCTGCTGATTTGACCCTCCGGTATCCGAGGAAAGCGTGAAGCCAAGCCAGTATTGAGTCCAAGCCTGGAGGCTTATTGATGTAGTTGGCGTATAGCTGTTGTATGCACCCGCTGTCGGGGAAGTTGGACCGGAAAGATATGAAATCAGCGAGCCTGGGGTTGATGCGTTTACACCCGCCGCATACACCCCAACCTGAAAATTCCCTGGATTGCTCTCGCCAGTATCATATGTATTGGTGCTAATTGATACTTGGTCAAGGTTTACGTCCTGACCGGGCGTAAACGAATTGTAATTGTATTGATAATTTGAGCTGCTTACTCGCCAAACTCCCGACGAGGAGTTTGCAGCACCCCCGCTACTTATGTATAGCGTACTCATAAGGCCTAGGTGTTCTTGTCGTTAACTGGGATGGCTTTGATGACTTTAGCAGCATTTTTATGGTGAATTGCAATTCGCTGGAACTTCATTGCTGTTCTTGAAGGCTGATAAGAGGGCGGCATGGCGCCGCCCACAAAATCACTCTTACGCCTTTGCCGCTTCCAGCGGGTTAGCGCTGAGATCGGCCGCCGGATGCTGGAGGCCTGGGTGAGCAGGAGGGGTTTGGCATTTTGCCCACGTTTTGCCCACGCTGCTGTGGGCTAATCCCTGAGAAATCAGTCGGGGCGACAGGATTCGAACCTGCGACCTAGTGCTCCCAAAGCACCCGCGCTACCAAGCTGCGCCACGCCCCGTATGCCTGGAGCTTACCGGCTGTGGGGCAAGCACCCGGCTGGCCGAGCTGGGGAATCCCGGTACAACGGGCTCGCCCGCTGGCCCCTGCCTTGCGCTTGCCCTGTGCCCCCTTGTTGCTCGGCCTGCTGCTGAGCTTGCCGGCTGGGGCCGTGCGCGCCCAGGAACACAGCCATGGCACCACGGTGCCCACCCCCGCTGCCGCTGCAGCCGCTGCAGGGCTGCCGCCGAAGCCGCAACTGATTCCTCCGGAAACGCCGGTGGCCGATGTGGTGCTGGCCATGGCCCGCGCGGCGGTGCTCAAGCCCGATCAAGCCTGGCCGCTGCGCCCCGGTGACCCCTTGCGCTTGGTGTACCCACTGGCGGTGCCCGCCACGGAGGTTGACCTTTACGGCTGGCGTTATTCCGACGCCCGCAAGGCCTGGCGCATGCACGCCGGACAGGACCTGGCCGGCCCCGAGGGTACGCCGGTGCTGGCCATGCTTCCGGGCCATGTGGTGCTGGTGGAGATGCTCGATGGCTACGGCCTCACCGTGGTGCTCGACCACGGCCGCGGCTGGCAGACCCTCTATGCCCATCTGCTCGACAGCGCCGTGCAGCCGGGCGACTTCCTGCCGGCGGCGTCGGTGCTGGGGCGCCTCGGGCAAACCGGCCGCGCCTCCGGGCCCCATCTGCATGTGGAGCTGCGCCGGCGCCTGGGGGATCGGATGATGGCACTCGATCCCACCCCCCTGCTGGAGCAGGCCACCCGCCTGTTGCCCGTGGCTCCGCCCGAACTGCAGCAGGCCCAGGTGCCCAGCCTCCGCACCCCTTGATCCCCATCCATCGCCCGGGCCTCAGCCTGCGCCAGGCCCCCGCTTGGCTGCAGCAGCAGGGCCTCGACGTGTTGCAGTTGCGCCGCGCCCTGGAGCACGAGGTGCCCTGGCAGCAGCCGCTGGTCACCGTGTATGGGCGCCAGCACCCCACCCCGCGCCTGTGCTGTTGGGTGGCCGACCCCGGCTGCTCCTACCGCTACAGCGGCCATCAATCGCCGATCAGCCCCTGGACCCCGAGCCTCAGCGCCCTGCGTGAGCTGTTGCATCAGCAGCTGGGCGTGCGTTTCAACAGCCTGCTGCTCAACCGCTACCGCAACGGCGCCGATCGCATGGGTTGGCATGCCGACGACGAACCCGAACTCGACGACCAGGCCCCCATCGCCTCCCTCAGCCTCGGCGTTGCCCGTGATCTGCGCTTTCGGCACCGCCAAGGTGTGGAGCCCCCCTTTGCGGTGCGCCTGGAGGACGGCGACCTGCTGCTGATGGATCCCCCCACCCAACGGCACTGGCAGCACGCCCTACCACCCCGGGCCCGGGTGGTGGCGGAGCGGCTCAACCTCACCTTCCGGGTGATTCGCCGCCCCTGAGATCGGCCCTGGCCCTCAGCCCAGCACGGCAATGCAATCGATCTCCACCCGGGCGCCCTTGGGCAGGGCCGCCACCTCCACGCAGGCCCGCGCCGGCGACACCCCTTCACCGAACACCTCGGCGTAGAGGGCGTTCACCTTGGTGAAATCCGCCAGGTCGGCCAGGAACACCGTGGTGCGCACCACCTGCTGGGGCGTGCAGCCCGCCGCCGCCAGCACCGCCTTGAGGTTGGCCAGCACCTGGCGCGTTTCCGCCTCCACATCGCCGTTGCCCACCATGGCGCCGGTGCCGGGATCGAGGGCGATCTGGCCGGAGCAATACAGCACCCCACCGGCCTTCACCGCCTGGTTGTAGGGCCCCACGGGTGCGGGGGCGGCGTTGGTGGTGACGGCCTCGATCACGGCGGTGGTCATCGCAGGGGAAGATGGGGGGCTGAGCCTATGGCGAACCCGCCGGATGCGCATTGCCCAGCCCAGCCCTGAGCTGCCCCTGCGGCCGCAGGTGGAGCTGAGTGGGCTGTGGCACCGCTACCGCGGCCCGGCCTCCAGCGGCGATTGGACGCTCCGCGCCATCGACTTCCAACTGCGCCCCGGCGAATTGGTGGGCCTGCTGGGCCCCTCCGGCTGCGGCAAAACCACCCTGCTGCGCCTGATCGCCGGCTTTGAGCGCCCCGACCGCGGTGTGGTGCGCATTGGCGGCCAGGAGGTGGCCGGGCCCCAGCGTTGGCTGCCGCCGGAGCGCCGCGGCGTGGGCATGGTGTTTCAGGACTACGCCCTCTTCCCCCACCTCGATGCCTGGCGCAATGCCTGTTTTGGGTTGCGGCGCGGGCAGGACAGCAGCCGCGCCGCCTGGCTCCTGGAGCTGCTGGGCCTCAAGGGGCTGGAGGAGCGCTATCCCCATGAGCTCTCCGGCGGCCAGCGCCAGCGCTTGGCCCTGGCCCGTGCCCTGGCCCCCGGCAGCGCCCTGGTGCTGCTGGATGAGCCCTTCTCCAACCTCGATGTGGAGGTGCGGCTGCGGCTGCGGGCCGAGCTGCCCGGCGTGCTGGCCCGCTGCGGCGCCAGCGGCGTGATCGTGACCCACGACCCCGAGGAGGCCCTGGCCATCTGCGACCGCGTGGCCGTGCTCGAGGCGGGCCGCCTGCACCAATGCGCCAGCCCCCAGGAGCTGGTGAACCGCCCGGCCACCGCGTTTGTGGGGCGCTTCGTGCTGCAGGGCAATGTGCTGCCGGCCGAATGGCAGGGCCACCGCCTGCGCACGCCCCTGGGGTGGCTGGAGCCTGAGGGCGTTCAGCCCGATGCCGCGGGGGCCGGCGACCAGCCCCTGCAGGTGTTGCTGAGCCCCCAGGGGCTGGAGCTGTTCCCCGATGAGGCCGCCGAAGCCTGGGTGGTGGGCCGCGAATTTCTGGGCCGTGAGTGGCTCTACCAGGTGCAGTGCGAAGGCCTGCGGCTGCGGTTGCGCCTCCCCCTCAGCGCTGATTACGCCCGCGGCCAGCGCTGCCGCCTGCGGCTGCGGGGTGGTGAGCCGGCACGGCTGTTCCCCGGGGGCCTGCCGCTGCGGGCCGCCAGCGACGTGCCGCAGGTGCTCTGAGGTCAGCCCCCTTGGAGCACCTCAAAATTCAGCTCTAAACTGGACCCATGGCTCGTTTGGACCGCATCACCACCGATCCGGCCGTGCGCTTCGGCAAGCCGTGCGTTCGCGGCACCAGGATCACCGTTGCCGAGGTGCTGGGAACCCTTGGCAGTGGCGTGCCTGAACAGGAGCTCTTGCTCGATTTCCCGCAGCTGTGCCACGACGACATCCTGGCCTGCTTCTCCTATGCGGCCGAACGGGAACGCACCTTGGTGGTGGCTGCCGCTGAGGCGTGAGCAGGCGGTTGCTGCTGGATGAAAATCTCTCCGAGCGCCTCGTTGCCGGACTCGCTGCGGCCTTTGATGAGGTTCTGCATGTGCGGACCGAGGGGCTCGGTGGGGCCAGCGATGCAGAGATTTAGGGTTTTGCCCTTCAAACTGGGGCAACCCTGGTCACCAAGGACGAAGACTTTCTTCGCTTGAGCATGGATCTGGGCTGGCCGCCCAAGGTGATTTGCGTGGGACTTGGCAACGCCTCCAACGCCAAGACAGCGGCCTTCCTGCTGGCAAACGCCACAACGCTGCAAGCATTCATGGATCAGCAGGAGTGCGGATTTTTGCTTCTGCAGCCCAGGCCCTAGCCCCGCCAGAGGTCTTTGCTGCCGCGGCGGCGGCGCAGTTCGGCGCCATCCGCCGCCCGCATGAACAAATTGGTGGCCCGCTCCAGGCCGATGCTGCTGGGGATGGTGGGCTGGCCGGCGGCGCGCTGGGCCCGCACAGCCGCCACCCGTTCGGCGATGGGGCCATCACCCGGGGCCTCCGCCGCCGCCCAGCGCAGGTTGCCCTCCGTGTACTCATGGGCGCACCACACCCGTGTGCTGGCCGGAAGGGCCGCCAGCCGCTGCAGCGAGGTGTGCATCTGCTCGGGGGTTCCTTCAAACAGGCGGCCGCAGCCACCGGCGAACAGCGTGTCGCCGCAGAACAGCTCACCGCCCGCCTCCCCCTTGGGCGGCAGATAGAAGGCCACGTGGTGGGCCGTGTGGCCGGGCACCTCCAGCACCTCCACCGGGCGCCCCAGCAGCTCGAGCCGATCGCCCTCCGCCACCCCCTGGGTCTGCAGGGGGATGCGGGCCCGGTCGGCGGCGCTGGCGATCACCGCCGCCTGGGGCCAGCGCTCCAGCAGCGCTGCGGCGCCACCGATGTGGTCGTGGTGGTGGTGGGTGTGCAGGATGGCGCTGAGCTCCAGGCCCCGTTGCTCCAGCCAGTGCTGCACCGGCTCCGCCACCGCCGGATCCACCACCACCGCCGGCCCAGGGCCATCGCCGTGCAGCACAAACACGTAGTTGTCGCTCAGCACCGGGATCAGCGACACCCGCTCAGCGGCTCGGGTGGGGGCCTCTTGCATCGTTAAAGTCCCGGTTCAGGCTTTGCCCCATGATCACCGTCGCGCTGGCCAAGGGAGCCCTGCTGAAGGACTCGGTGGCCCGGTTTGCGGCCGCCGGCCTTGATTTCGCCGCCGTGCTCGAGCCGGGCAACCGCCTGCTGATGGTGCCGAGTGTGTGTGGCCGGGCCCGGGCCCTGCTGGTGCGCAACGCCGATGTGCCCGTGTATGTGGCCTACGGCCAGGCCCAGCTCGGCGTGGTGGGCTACGACGTGCTCCGCGAGCACCAGCTGCCGGTGGCGCAGCTCGTGGATCTGGGCTTCGGGGGCTGCCGCATGAGCGTGGCCGTGAAGGCCAGCAGCCCCTACCGCCGCGCCGCCGATCTGCCGGCCCATTGCCGCATCGCCAGCAAGTTCACCCGCTGCGCCCAGGACTACTTCGCCGCCCTCGATCTGCCGGTGGAGCTGATTCACCTGGCGGGCTCGGTGGAGCTGGGGCCGATCACGGGCATGAGTGAGGCGATCGTGGATCTGGTGGCCACCGGCCGCACCCTCAAGGAGAACGGCCTGATCGCCATCGAAGACCTCTTCCACTCCACGGCGCGGCTGGTGGGCCACCCCCTCTCCCTGCGGCTTGATGGTGGCGAGCTGCAGGCGATCGTGGATCAGATCGCGGCCGTCGGGGCCCCCACCGCGCCGGTGCCCGCCTGATGGCGAGCCGCGATCGGCAACGGCTGCTGCGGCTGCTCCCCTACCTGGGCCGCGACCGCCGCCGCCTGCTGTTCACCCTGGTGCTGCTGATCCCGGTGGCCGGCGCCGCCGCCGTGCAGCCGCTGCTGGTGGGCCAGGCCATTTCCGCCTTGCGCCAGGAACCGGTGCTCCCCTGGCTGCAGCCCATGCCCCTGGCGCAGCAGCTCAACACCCTGGTGGCACTGCTGTTGCTGGCGGTGTTGGTGCGGCTGGGCCTGCAGGGGCTGCAGAGCTTCAACGTGCAGGCGGTGGGCCAGCGGCTCACGGCCCGCATCCGTGACGACCTCTTCGCCCACGCCCTCGACCTCTCCCTGCGCTTCCACGACCGCACCCCCGTGGGCAAGCTGCTCACCCGCCTCACCAGCGATGTGGATGCCCTGGCGGAGGTGTTCGGCAGCGGCGCCGTCGGCCTGCTCGCCGACCTGGTGACCCTGCTGGTGATCGCCACCACCATGGTGGCGATCGAGCCGCGCCTGGGGCTGCTGCTGCTGGCGATCCAGCTGCCCGTGACGCTCTCGATGCTCTGGCTGCAGCGCCGCTACCGCAAGGCCAACTACCGCGTGCGTGAGGAGCTGGGCCAGCTCAACGCCGACCTGCAGGAAAACCTGCAGGGCCTTGAGGTGGTGCAGATGTTCCGCCGCGAGGGCTACAACTCCCGCCGCTTCGCCCGCACCACCGAGGCCTACCGCCAGGCGGTGAACGGCACGATCTTCTACGACTCGGCCATCTCCGCCCTGATCGAGTGGGTGTCGCTGGCGGCCATCGCCCTGGTGCTGGCCCTGGGGGGCTGGATGGTGACCGCCGGCGCCATGGGCCTTGGCACCCTCACCACCTTCATCCTCTATTCGCAGCGGCTGTTTGACCCCCTGCGCCAGCTGGCGGAGCGCTTCACCCAGATCCAGGGGGGGCTCACCGCCGTGGAGCGCATCGGCGAACTGCTGGAGGAGCCGATCGAGATCCAGGAGCTGCCGCTGGAGCAGCGTTCGGCGGCGGCGCAGCGCAGCGGCGGCCAGCGCAGCAGCGCTGGCGAGGTGGTCTTCGACAACGTGTCGTTCGCCTACCGCAGCGACGATCCGATCCTCACCGACCTCTCCTTCCGCATCGGCCCCGGTGAGCACGTGGCCCTGGTGGGCCCCACCGGCTCCGGCAAGAGCACGGTGATTCGGTTGCTCTGCCGCCTCTACGAACCGCAGCGCGGGCGCATCCTGCTGGATGGCGTCGACATCCGCGAGCTGCCGATCCCCACCCTGCGCCAGCGGCTGGGGGTGGTGCTCCAAGACACGTTTTTGTTCAGCGGCAATGTGGCCGACAACCTGCGCCTCGATGCCCGCATCAGCGATGGCGAGTTGCAGCGCCTCTGCGAGGAGCTGGGCCTCGAGCCGCTGCTGCAGCGCTTGCCCCAGGGCCTGGCCACACCGCTGCGGGAGCGGGGCGGCAATCTCTCCTCCGGTGAGCGCCAGCTGTTGGCGGTGGCGCGGGTGGCGATTCGCAACCCGTCGGTGCTGGTGATGGATGAGGCCACCGCCTTCCTCGACCCCTCCACCGAGGCCACCCTCCAGCGCGACCTCGATCGGCTGCTCAGCGGCCGCACCGCCATCGTGATCGCCCACCGCCTGGCCACCGTGGAGGCGGCCGACCGCATCCTGGTGCTGCAGCGCGGCCGCTTGATCGAGCAGGGCAGCCACACCGCCCTGCGGGCGGCCGGCGGCCTCTATGCGCAGCTGGCGGAACTCCAGGAGCGCGGGCTGGCCACGCTCTGAGCGTTGAGCCAGGCGCTGATCAGCTGCGCCAGCCGCTCCGGCGCCGTGCGCATCGGCAGGTGCCCCTCCCCCTCCAGCAGCTCCACCTGGTGGTCGGCGCTGTAGCCCGCCAGGTGACGCACATAGCGCGGCTCCATCACCGTGTCGCGGCTGCCCACCACCCACAGGCTCGGCACCGCCAGCTGGGCCGTGAGCCCCGGCAGCTGCCGCACCGCGCCGCGCTGCATGCTGCAGGCCAGCAACCCCCGCGCCGCCCGCAGCTCCGCCACCAGCGGGCTGCGGATCGCCTCGGTGCCCGGCAGCTCCGCCAGCCAGCCGGGCCGCCAGCGCAGGAAGCCGGCGCCGCCGCGCCGCACCATCCGAAACGGCCGCGGCTGGTACACCCCGCCGCCAGCGGCCACCTGCACCACCCCCTGCAGCTGATCCCCCAGCAGCGGCGCCGCGTGCAGCACCAGGCTGCCGCCGAGGGAATGGCCGATCAACACCAGCGGCCGGCCCTGGGCCCGCTCGCGGCTGGCTTCGGCCAGCCAGCGGCCGTAGCTGGGCAGGGTGGGCTGCAGCCCCCGCGGCCTCGGCGAGCCCCCAAAACCCGGCAGGTTGGGGGCCCACACCTCCCATTGCGGCTGCAGCTGCTCGACCAGCGGTTGCCACAGGCGGCCGGAGAGCATCCAGCCGTGCACACACACCAGCAGGGGGGAGCCGCTCAGAACCTTCCGGTGGGGGAACGGTCTCCAGCCTGCCCCAGCTGCCGCCGCCGTGGGTCAGGATCGTGCCAATGCTTAGCCAAGCCGCCACCGAGCTCGATGGCCTCTACGGGGCCGAGCATCGCCTGTGCCCCACCGCCAACCCCCAGCTGGCGCTGGTGTTGAGCCAGGAGCGCGAGATCGACCTGTTTGAGCTCGAGCAGCTCTGCGATGCGGTGGGCTGGAGCCGCCGCCCCGTGCGGCGCGTGCGCAAGGCCCTGCAGCACAGCCTGTTGGTGGTGGGCCTCTGGCGGCACGACCCACGCATCCCCCGGCTGGTGGGTTTCGCCCGCTGCACCGGCGATGGCGTGATCGAAGCCACCGTGTGGGATGTGGCCGTGCATCCCCTCTACCAGGGGGCCGGCCTGGGCAAGCAGCTGATGGCCTACGTGCTCGATTGCCTGCGGGCGATGCAGGTGGAGCGCGTCAGCCTGTTTGCCGACCCCGGCGTGGTGGAGTTTTACGGCGCCCAGGGGTGGGAGCTGGAGCCCCAACAGCGGCGTTGCGCCTTCTGGTACGCCCCCTAGCGGCAGCGGCGCGTTAGCGAGGTGCGTAGTAGCGCGCCGCCAGCTGCTCGGCGCTGATCCCCCGCCGCCAGTCGCGCCGCAGCTGGCCGTTGCGCCAGGCCACCCGCAGCACCCCCAGCCAGGTCCCATGGCGCCGCCAGCGGCGGCCATCCACCCGCAGCGGCCGGCCCAGGCGGCGCAGCGGTGCCAGGGGCTTGAGCCGTTGCACCAGGTCGAGGTCCTCCATCAGCGGCAGTGGCCGCACCCCACCGGCCCGTGCCAACAGCCACCGCGGCAGCAGCAATCCCTGGTCGCCATAGGGCAGCTGCCGCAGCCGGCAGCGCAGGGCTACCGCCGCCTCCAGCAGCCGCAGCGGCGGCCCGCCCCCAGCCACCGCCAGATCGAAATACCAGGCGGCCTGGGGTTGCCCCAGGGCCCGCTGCACCACCGCTGCCCAATCGGCCGGCAGGCGACCATCGCCGTGCAACAGCAACAGCCAGGGAGCCGATGTGGCGGCAACGCCGCGTTGCAGTTGCCAACCGCGGTTGGCGGGGCCGTGCAGCACCGTGGCGCCGGCCAGCCGGGCCAGGGTGGCAGTGCCATCGCCGCTGCCGCCATCCACCACCACCCGCTCCGCCACCAGGCCCGCCGGGGCCAGGGCCAGGTCGGCCAGCAGCTGCGGCAGGCGGCGGGCTTCGTTGCGCACCGGAATCACCACCGCCAGCTGCGGCCCTGCGCTCATGACCAGCGGCTGGGGTCGTTGCTGATCGGCACCTGCGCCAGGGGGCTGTGGGGGCCCAACAGATCGGTGCTGATCGTGCGGCACACCGAATCCATCGGCACGCAGAAGCTGCTGCCGTCGTTGTCGAACGGGTTTTCCACGTAGGCCCCCACCCGCTCGGCGGTGACAAACCCCACCAGGATCACGGCCCCCTCCCAGCTGTCGCCGCGGTTCACGAAGTTCAGAAACTGCGCGTAGCCGTAAAACCAGCAGATGCCGCGGATGAACACGTCATAGGTGGGGGGGATCGGTGAATTGCGGATCCGCTGCAGGCCGCCGAGGGCATTGGTGAACACCTCGCTGCAGCGCAGCAGGGCATCGCGGCCCCAGTCGTTGATCAGCCCCTCCCGGTGCAGCCGGCCGATGGCCTCGGCCTTGTGCAGCAAGCCCCCCTGCAACCGCAGCTGCGCCGGCAACCCCAACCCGGCCAGCACCGCATCGGCATGCGCGCGGGCATCGAGGCGCCAGCTGCCCCGCAGCTCGAAGTTGAGCAGCCAGCAGAGCACCGCCTGCAGGGCCACCAGCCGTTGGCGCTCCGCCCGGTGCTCCTCCCCCAGCAGGCTGGAGAGGGTGTCGCGCCAGCTGCGGCTGTTGTTCACGATGGCGCCCCAGAGGATCCGCGATTCCCACCAGCGGTTGATGGCCTGGGTGTTGCGGAAGGCCACAAACACCGACACGGCGATGCCCAAGGTGGTGAGCGAACTGCCATCCATCAGCACCAGGCTCTGCACCTGCGGGCTCTGTTTCACCCCCACGCCGATGCCCCCCAGCAGGGCCATCAGCGTCAGATCCCAGCGCATGCGCCAGGCCAGCTGCAGCAGCACCCGCGCCATGTTGCGCCGCGCCATCCGCGGGAAGGCGCTGGCTAGGGGGTCGATGGCGATCATCGGAGCAGGCCGTTCATCGGCCGATCATCGCCCTGCCGCTGCCCGCCTGGCGCCGGCGCAGCCAGGGCTCAAGGTCCGCGCGGGTGTCGAGGTCGCCCAGCTGCCGCAGCAGCGCCGGCCACAGCTGCCGCCGCTGCGCCCCCTCCAGGGTGGCCGCCAGCACCCGATCGCTGCCCCAGGGGATGCCCGCCATCAGCCACGGCCCCGCCCGGAAGAAGCCATCGCGGTTGAGCCCGATCAACCAGTAGCCCCCATCGTTGGCCGGCCCCAGCACCAGTGGTTGCTGCTCCAGTGCTTGGAAGGCCTGCTCCAGATCGGTGCGCTCCAGGGCCGGCAGGTCGCTGCCGATCAGCACCACCTGCCCGGCCCCCGCCCCAAACCCCAGCCGCCACTGGCGCTGCATGCGGCAGCCCAGGGTGCCGTTGCCCTGGCCCACCAGGGTGGCGGCGATGGAGCAGCGCCCCAGGGCCTGGCCCCAGCGGCGCCGCCCCCGGGGCCCCAGCCCCTCCACCGCCAGCCGCAGCTCGGCGCCGGTGGCTTCGCAGGCGGCCGCCGCCGTGCGCAGGGTGTGGTCGGTGAGCTGCCGCTGGATGGCCGCTGCCTGCGGGGCCGATGCCAGGTCGGCCGCCAAGCGCCGCTTGCAGCGCCCCACCGCCGGCCAGCGGGCCAGCACCACCAGCTGGCGCCGCGGGCCGTTCAAGGGGTCAGTTCTGGCGCGGCAGTTCCGCCGGCCGCAGCTGCAGGTTCAGTTGCCGCGGCCCCCGTTGCACCTGCAGCGCCAGCGGTTGGCCCACGCGGCCCTGGTCCACCGCCACCTGCACCTCCGTGGGGTTGTCCACCGCCGTGCCGCCCACCTGTTCGATCAGGTCGCAGGTGCGCAGGCCGCCGCGGGCCGCCGGGCTGCCGGGCATCACCTCCACCACCACCACGCCGTTGGTTTCGGGCAGGCGGCACTCGGCGTTGGTGGCATTCACCTCCCGGGCCAGTTGGGGGGTGAGGGCCTGCAGGCGCACGCCGATGTAGGGGTGCGAAGCGCGGCCCTTCTCCAGGATCTGGGCGGCGATCTGGCGCCCCAGGTTGATCGGGATCGCAAAGCTCAGGCCGGCGCCGGGGGCCTGGCGGATGGCGGTGTTGATGCCGATCACCTGGCCCCGTTCGTTGATCAACGGGCCGCCGCTGTTGCCGGGGTTCACCGCGGCGTCGGTTTGCAGGTAGGGCACCCGCTGGCCTTCGCCCACCGCATTGGTGCGTTGCACGGCGCTGATGATGCCGGCGGTCACGGTGTTGTCGAGGCCGAGGGGGTTGCCGATGGCGATCGCCCACTCCCCGGGGCGCACCTTGCTCGAATCCCCCAGGGGCGCCACCGGCAGCCCCGCGGCCGCCACCTTCACCACGGCCACGTCGGTGACGGGGTCACCCCCCAGCACCTTGCCGCGGAAGCTGCGCCCATCGGGCAGGGTCACCCCCACCTCGCTGGCGCCCTCCACCACGTGGGCGTTGGTGAGGATCACCCCATCGGAGCGGGTGATGAAGCCGGAGCCCTGCCCCTGCTGCTGCTGGATCGAGGGGCCCGCGCCGAACAGGCCGCCGAGGGGATTCACCACCCGCCGCACCGTGTCGATGCGCACCACCGCCGGCCCCACCTTGTCGACGGCGTTGACGATGAAGTTGTTGCCCGGCTGCAACGCCCCGCCGGGGGGGGCATCGCTCACCTGGGTGGGGTCGCCGCCACGGCCCCAGGGCAGGCCCGGCAGCCCACCGCTGCAGCCCCCCAACAGCACCCCGGCCAGCAGCACGGGGGCCAGCTGGCGGGGCGTGTGGCCACACACGAATCGGCTCATGCTGCTGGCGCTGGGGGTCGGAGATTGGAGCGCATCATCGGAGACGGGCAGCTCCGCTGACTACCCCTATATTCAGGTCCCCTGAGGGTTGGCGAGGCGGTGCAGCAGGGGGATCAGCTGTGGCGTCAGGTTCAGGAAGCCCTGCAGGGCAACCTCTCCAAGCCCACCTTTGAAACCTGGATCCGGCCGGCCCGTTGTGCCGATCTCGCCGGTGATCAGCTGCTGTTGGTGGCGCCGAACGCCTTCGCCTGCGGCTGGCTGCGCA